>ODAJ012128256.1_pt1 | contig 64835 bp, 55 predicted proteins | sample 1539241 | NCBI WGS metagenome assembly ODAJ01 (sample SAMN02144231, study PRJEB22623) | gut metagenome | biome: sheep rumen | host: Ovis aries | place: New Zealand | reverse complement strand
TATTTGCGGAAGGTGAGGGATTCAAACCCCCGATACCCGAAAGGGGTATAAGTATTTGGAAGTCAACACTATATGAATTTATTCTAGGAAGTGTCTGTCAGCATTATAAAGAATATATAATAAATAAGTGAATTTTGTATGTTAGATTGTTACTGGTACAAAGATATGAGAAATAATTTAAACTACAAAGAATTCAATACCCATAAAGGATATTAAAAAGAGTAAAAATAAATAAATTTATATGGTAATATAAATAAGTTTGTATATCTTTGTGCTGCAAATAGTTTACGTGGTAACAATACTAAAAACCATTTATTATTAATAGTATAAATACATTGGTTAAAGTGTTACTTTAAGTAGTTTTGTAAAGTACATTTCAGGAATAACAACAATTTAAGCTATGACATCAAAAAAATCAGAACAACAGTGGCAGGCAGAAAGTGATGCTCATGTGATGGCCACTTATCAAGAGATTCTTGGAGACAAGCCAAGAATGGCAAGAGCCATAAAAGTGGCAAAGCAACAGGCAATGGATTTGACAAAAAGGGCTAATGCCATGCAGAGTGTAGCCAAGACTAGAGGTACAAATAAAAAGAAATAGCAATGGGCAATCCAAATAAAAAGATGGAAGTTCTCCAATCAGAATTCATGAGAAATCTGGTAGAAGGCATAAATGGTATTGGAATCCAAAAAGATGATATTGTCAGCATCATCCAGGATGCCCGTACTGATGAGTTTATACTCTTATATTATAAATAAGGTGAAAGGAGAATAGCCATGTCAAGCAAAGAAAAATTGGCGGAGTATAATTCTGAGCCTGTCACATACTGTGCTAGGTGCTATTCTTTAAGAATCAAATATGAGGAGTCAATAGATTCTGACTGCTGCATGGACTGTGGATGCTCTGATGTTCTCACATCCTCCATAGAGGATTGGGAAAGGAAGTATCAGCAAAGATATAGACGAGAGTTTGTCGAGAAAAGAAAAGACCCTAGAAGTTCCTATATATTCCAAATGCCACTCAAGGAGTTAAAGAAAAGGGTTTTCAATGGTGACTGGAAAGGAATTATCCGTTCTATATATCCTAAGTTCCCAGGAGGACTTGGAAGGGCAGATTCAGTTATTTTATTTTTTGACAAACTTATAAAGGATAACAAATTAGACAATCTAAGATTTTTATTATTAAACCAATAGCATTATGGAAGAGAAGAAGTTAAATGCCAATATGCGGGCAATTCAGGGTAACACTGAAAATGAACAGAAACTTAGTTATGATGAACTGAACAGACTGTGTGCAGAGTTGACTCAGCAGAACCAGTACCTTATTAAACAGGTTCAGCAGGCCAACCTTACCAACATGTTCAAGAGGTTGGACTATCTGTTCCTTGTACTTAAGAATGCCACTGTCATCAAGGATGCTGACTTTATCAACAACTGCATCGATGAAATCAAGTCTGCAATTACCATTGAACAGCCTGAAGACAAAGAGACTAAAGGAGAGTGACTATGGAACCTGAAGCAAAGAAGGAAGGGAGAAGGCTTTCCAAGCCTAACAATGTGGTAATGGTTCCCACTTCTTCCGAGCTGGATTTCTTCAAGTGGTGGTGTGTGTTTCTCAGGCCCTTTGTAAAACTCACCAACAGAGAAATAGATGTCATAGCCAGCTTTTTGAAACAAAGGTGGGAGCTTTCCAAGTCCATTTCTGACCCTGGTATTCTTGACACTATGGTCATGAGTGAGGACACCAAAAAGAAAGTTATGGAGGAATGTAACATAACTTTGCCTCATTTCTACGTTGTCATCAGCAACTTGAAGAAAAACAAAATCATTGCAAACAATGTAATTAATCCAAGGCTCATCCCTAACATCAGACAGGATGACAATGGCTGCTTTCAGCTGCTCATTCTTTTCAAGGAGAACCAGAAAGTATGAAGACTTTAAATGACATTATATCTGAAGTGTCAAGAGAGACTAGACTTCCTGAAGCTTTGGTGGAAAAAACCTACAGAGCCTATTGGAAAGCTGTCAGAGAGCATATTGTCAATTTGCCATTAAAGCAAGAATTGACAGATGAAGAATTCAAGCTGTTACAGCCTAATGTAAATATTCCGTCTTTAGGAAAGTTGCATGTTACACTAGAAAGATACAAAAGAGTCAAGAAATCATTTCACAAGGTTGAAGAATTAAAGAATTTAAAGGAAAAAGAAAATGCTTCACATTAAGAAAATCAAGCCTTTGTTTACTTCTATAGTAACCACTGGCGAAAGATATGAAGAGGACATGTATGACAATAGTCTCATTGTAGCCAGAAAAGGTGATTTGAAAACCTATCAGAAAGTCATTGCCGTTGGTTCTTCTGTCAGGGATATAAAGGAAGGAGACCAAGTAATGATCAATGTAATGAATTATGCCGTCAAGAAATATAGTAAGAACTCCATTCAAAATGACATGGACAATAATCCAACAGTGGATTTCAGGTTCAATTGGGTTACATTGGATGACAGTCAAGGAGAACCCAAGGAATGCTTGCTGTTGAATGACAGGGACATTCTCTTTGCCTTTGAGGGGGAGGAGAAGAATGAAAAACTGATTATCCCAGGCAAGCCCAAGATTATAATGAACTGAATTAGAGTAGAAGATTGTTTTTAGGAGAAGTGGCCTGAGCCTTCGGACTTGGGCCTTTTTAGATTTGAGAATTTTGTATGAAATGTCTTAGAAAAAATATAGAATGTGAGTGGGCAGGAAGCTTAACTATGGAAGGCTGTAAAGAGCTTGGAAAAGAAGAAGGTATCTATACATATCCACTTTGCTATAATGATTCTATTGAAAGGGATTATACAAAGTGCAAATAAGAGGAGACATGAAAGAAGAATTATTTATAACTTTTGACGAGTCTTGGTTTCCTAAAGAAGACACTGTTGCTAAGATACTTCAGAAATTAGATATGGGAGAACAAGTATCCTTATCCAAACTTAAAGAGGCTTGTGAAAAAGAAGGGATAAAATTTAATATAATATTTGATTGATATGAAGCTTATAAAATACGAGGATTATCAAATAAAATTAGCAGATGAAGCTTTTCTGGTGAGGCCTATTAGGAGACTGTTTCATCAGGATAGAAGCGAAAGGAAAGAGAGATTTTGGGAGCAAATAAGCTACCTGTACTTTATGTGTTCACCAGCTTCCACATATTCCTATATTTTAGATATGGATGCTAGAAGCAAGGTCATCATTGAGCAGGAGGGCCTTCCAGAAGACTTTTCTCCATCTCCCCTGCTTGTTGAAGCCATGAGGGTGTATAGGCAGCACACAAAGACCATATCCCAAGAACTGCTAGAGTCTTCCTTGATTGGTGCAAAGAAAGTAAGTGATTTTCTCCGCAATGTGGATTTGACAGAAGAAGATGACAAAGGCAAGCCAAAGTATCAGGTATCTACCATTACTGCTGCCCTGAAGAATGTGGAAGGCATTATATCTTCCTTACAGGCCCAGCAGAAGAAGGTTGAGCAAGAACTTGAATCTGATGAAGGCAAGACAAGAGGTTCACAAGAACTAACTATATTTGACACTGATGATTGATATGATTAAATATATTGCTTATTTGTTTGGAAATGATGGATGATTTTTATATTTTTGCAGAAAAATGTAAAAGTATGAAGAATTCATTTTATTATATGATACTGTTTTGCTTTTTACTGTTAGCAGGATGTTCTTCTGACAACAATCCTGTTAAGAATGAAAATACTTCCTCAGAGCCTACATATATGGAAGAAATGAAAATGCTTGATGAAAAGCTGAAAGACTGGCCTTTTCCTGGGGCACATGGTAAGTATGTGCCTTCAAGAGACCCTCTTGATCAATGTGACACTATTGTAGATGGGTATGGGTATAACCATATTTAAGAAAGGAGCGATAAATGCCTACACGTAACAATGACAACACTCCCATAGTACAATATATTAGAGCTCTTGAAAATCCAGATAGTCTAGGGTTTAGAAATGGAAAATGGTATGCATCTCCTTATGACAAGAATGCAAGGGGCTTTGGTGTAGATATAGTGAAAAACAAACAAGCTTCAAAAGTTGCTTCAGGTAGGGTTGGAGGATGGCTTACAGAAGACGAGGAAAGGAATTTAAGAAATCAATATATAGAATCTCTGCAAAATACTATTGATTACCATTATCACCCATATCTTAGAAATCAAGAATTATCAGATACTAAAAGGATGATAGCTACAGGTTTATTGTATCGGGGAGATGGGATAAGCAGCAATAAAAATCTTAGTGAGCCTTATTATAGCGGAACTGATGAAGAATTTCAGCAGGCTGTATATGATTATTATGAGTCTAAAAATCTAAAAGAAAGAGCCAAGAATCATTTCAAGTTTGTGAAAAATTCATCAAATTCTGAAACTACCCAAGAATTAGAAGAAAAATATAAAGGAAAATATAACCCTAAGGAAGTTCAAATTGTTGGAGAACAGCCTACTCCAACTCCTACTAAACTTACTAATTTAGTTGAGCAAAGGAGAAAAGAGATTAATACTTTTTTAAATACAAGAAAATATTCCAAAGGAGGTTCCCTTGAAGTTCCTAAGTTCTGGGATAGCTTATCAATGCCAGAGAAGGCAGAGATGATGAAAGTGGCTATAAGGAATGGCATTACTACACTGCCTGAGATAAGGAAGGCTTACAATGAGTTTGCTGAAGGTGGTAATCTTTTTGCTGAGGGCAGCTACATGGAACAGGCCAAGAGCCTTATCAGGAAGAATGAAGGTTGGAGTGCCAAGCCTTACAAGGATGCTCCTACAGGAAGGACATGGAGGAGTGTAGGATATGGATTCAATGATAGTGGCTTCAGGGATAAATACCCTGAGGGTATAAGCAAGCACTATGAGCATGGCATTACCAGAGCACAAGCAGAAGAGGAACTTAACCACTATCTTTATAAGGCTGAAAGGACTTTGAAAGGTATTTATGGTAAGCAGTGGAATGCTTTTACTGATGGTCAGAAAGCTGCCATTCTTGATACCTATTACCAAAGACCTGCATCTGTAGGTAATGACAGTGCCTTTTACAAGGCTGTCAGGGCAGGAAAGGATGCTACCAACTATCTTGGAGTCAATGGTTATGAGAAGAGGAACAAAGGTAGGAGAGAAGCTTTTAGTGGTGCAAGGGAGATTCCTGTAACTATGGAGAATATGGATGCTGTCATGAATAGCCCTGTAACAGTCCAGGAAAGTATAGACTTCATGCCACTTAATCCTCAGGTATTTGGGATACAAATGCCTTCATTTCAAGCTTCTGAAACCATTACTGAACAGCCTATAGTAGAAATGGCACAGCAGCAGGTTCCAACCCCAGAGCAGCTTGAAATGGAGAGAGTTCTCCAGGAAAGACAGGAAAGGAGAGACAGGCTGGACAAGTTTAATCTGTTGATGAGTCTTTCTAGTCCTCGGCAGGATAATAGCATGTTGGGAGCTATTGGGATGTTAAGCGGCTTTGGTACAACCAATGCCTATGGAGAAAGCGATAATATCTTTGATAAATGATAGCTCTAAAAAGATAAGAAGGGAATAAGTTTGTAAATCATTAAAAATCAGCGGTTTACCTTGTTTTTAACTTATCTATAACCAATGTATCCTTAATTATAATACAAGGATGACTTTGTATATAGCTAAGGTTGAAGGTTATTTAACAGTTAAATTCTTAAGAATCTGTGGGTGCTACTACAGTATTTTGAGCTAATACTTTAAAATTTTTAAGGATTATTTAATTATATATATGGTATAATTTGCATATAAGATGATACATATTTTAAGGAAGAATGGATGGGAGTTGAATCCCAATGACAAAGTGGTAAATGGCATATTGAAGATGGTTGAGCGGAATGGTGGTGAGTGTCCTTGCCATAATGAGAGTAATGACAAGCATTGCCCTTGCAGTGACTATAGGGAGAATGACGTTTGTCATTGTGGTCTTTATCTTAAGGTAGAATGCTGAATTCTTAATGATTTCTTTAGGTTGTGACACTATTCTCAAACAATGATTACTTTTGCAGTGTGAATTATTCGTAGCAGCCTGTGAAGGCGTATTTTTGTTAGATTTTTGATAGATTATTAGGTTGATGTGGGTATATCTCAGTTTTGATATACCCACTTTTTGTCAGTAATTTTAGGCTGCTTTAATGGTTTTATTAGGTTCTTTGCACAATTTACTTTCCTTTGTATTTTTGTAGCCAGAAAAAGATTGTTTTATGGCCTACAATGGAATTGGAGGGTTTCCTCCCCAACAACTGTCATTTAGCAGAAAGAACAAAGCTTGGAGGAAAAAATGTGTTGATTTTGGTGATGATCACAGCTTGCTACATTATCATCTTACCAGAAAATCTGTGTTTTCCATGAAGATAAACTATGACCTTCTTCAGGGTAAGCTACACATGTCTGACCTTAAGCTTTTGTTGAATCCTTATGATATTGACGCTTCTTTCATCCCAGACAACATACAGCATTATCCTACCATCAACTCCAAATTGGAAGTTCTTCATGGTGAAGAGAGCAAGAGGCTCTTTGATTTTAGGGTTGTTGTGACTAATCCCAATGCTGTCTCTGAAATAGAGAAAGAAAAGAACAGGCAAGTGAATGAGAAGCTGCAACAACTGATAGCTGACAGTTCCCAGTCTGAGGATGAGTTCAACCAAGAGTTGGAAAAACTTGCTGATTATTTTACTTACGAGTATCAGGACAAGAGGGAGCAAAGAGCTAACAGAATCCTAAACCACTACATCAAGGAGCAGGAGATTCCTCAGCTGTTCAATAAAGGTTTTGAAGATGCCTATACTGTTGGAGAAGAGGCATACCAATGTGATATAGTAGGTGGTGAGCCTATTGTGGAAAAGATTGATCCCATGAAAATGAGGGTCATCAGAAGTGGTTACGACCATGAGATTGAAAAAGCCGACATGATTATTCTTGAGGATTACTGGAGTCCTGGAAAAATCATTGACACTTATTGGGATCAACTTTCCAAGAAGGACATTGAAACCATTGAAAATGCCCCTAACAATATGGGGAGCAACTATGCAGATGCAATGGACAATGTTGATCCAAGATATGCTTTTGTGCCCAACCTTAGTCTTGACTGGACAGCAGGAGATTCCTTCATTGACCCTTTGAGTCTTTTTGACGATACCATTGACACTACTCTCCTACCCTATGACATGAATGGTAATGTAAGGGTACTTCGGGTATATTGGAAGTCAAGGAGAAAAATTAAGAAAGTAAAGAGTTATGACCCAGAGACAGGAGAGGAAGAATTCAATTTCTATCCAGAAACCTACCATTGCAAGCCTGAGCTGGGAGAAGAAGAACAGACATTTTGGATTAATGAGGCATGGGAAGGCACAAAGATTGGTTCTGACATTTATGTCAATATGAGACCCAGACCTGTTCAGTACAACAGGCTTACCAATCCTTCAAGGTGTCATTTTGGAATCATTGGTTCCATCTATACCACAAATGGAGACAAGCCTTTCAGCATGGTGGATATTATGAAACCTTATGCCTATCTTTATGATGTCATTCATGACAGACTGAACAAGACCCTTGCAAAGAACCAAGGTAAGGTTATTAGGATGGACATTGCTAAGGTGCCTAAGGGATGGGATGCAGACAAGTGGCTCTACTACATCAATGTCAATGGTATAGCAGTTGAAGACTCTTTCAAGGAGGGAGACATTGGAAGGGCTACAGGAGTGCTTGCAGGAGGTTTGAACAATGCTTCTTCAGGAATAGTGGATGCTTCTCTTGGAAATGAGATTCAGCAGTATATCAGTTTGCTGGAATGGATTTCCAATAAGATGGGTGAACAGGCAGGCATTTCCAAACAAAGGGAAGGCCAAATCAGTAACAGGGAAACTGTTGGAGGCGTTGAAAGGGCTACCTTGCAGTCAGCCCACAGTACAGAGTGGCTGTTCCTTACCCATGAAAGTGTCAAGAAGAGAGTTCTTGAATGCTTCTTGGAAACTGCAAAGATTGCTTTTAAAGGTAGGAAGAAGAAGTTTGAGTATATTCTTTCCGATGGTTCAAAGCAAATCATGGAGATTGATGGGGATGAGTTTGCAGAGTGTGACTATGGCCTTGTTGTGGACAACAGCAATGGTGCCCAAGAGCTTAATCAGAAGCTTGATATGTTGGCTCAAGCAGCACTTCAGAATCAGTTGCTTGATTTCTCCAGCATCATGAAACTCTATACCAGCATGTCACTTGCTGAAAAACAGAGAATTATTGAGGCAAATGAGCGCAGAGTTAGAGAACAGCAACAACAGCAGCAGCAACAGCAAATGGAATTGCAGCAGCAGCAAATGCAAATCAATGCACAGATGGAACAGCAAAAGCAGCAGCTTGAGTATCAAATGCACCAGGAAGATAATGAGACGAAGATACTTGTTGCCAGCATCAATTCAGAGGCTGAATCTCAAAGGTTCGCAATGATGAATCATGATAATGATGAAGCCAATACTATTGAAAGGGAGAAGATGGCTGAAAGTGCAAGGCAATTTAATGAAAAACTTGCATTGGACAAGAAGAAACAAGCTGATGATGCAAAATTAAAGGAACAGGAGATTAAAATCAAGAAGAACAAACAATAATTAAAAAGTAACTATAATGAGGAAGGAGAAATATATAGGTGAGTCTCCATTAAAAGGCCAACCTAATAAGAAATATAGTTTTCAGCTTAGAGAAGGTTCAGTAACTACTTCTAAGCTTGGGGCTAATGCCGTTACTTATGAAAAGTTGTCTAAGGCTCTTCAAGACAGACTTGACTCTGAACATTTAGAAAACAAGTACCTTAGGAATAGGATTTCAGACTTTCAGAACCAATTGAATTCTGTCACCATTGGCTCTGGAGTTCCCATTAGTAGTATGCTTGGGGATGATCCACTTATCTGTGTATCCCAGAAAACTCTTACAGAAGCTATTAATAATCTCTGGTCAAAGATTGAAGAAATGACTGGTGAGTATTCTAGAGGCATTAGTATGACTGTCACTCCAGAGTTCTATATTGGAGAAGAAGGATGTGTTCTACATATTGCAGCTACCAATCCTACTTCAATTGGTAAGTTTGAGAAGGTTGACTTCTACTTTAATAATGAGCATGTAGCTGGAGATGAAGAAGTGTCAAGCTTTGAAGGTGATATTACCATTAATGAGACTGGTACTCTGACTTGTGTTGCTCAGATACTTGGCAGAGAATATACTTTGAGTAAGGTTATTACTCATTATGCATCATATTGGATTGGTGCTGGAGATACCTATCAGGATGTGATGATTAATGATAATCTGATACCTCTTACAGAAGGACTGAAAGCTAACTATGATATTACTGTACCCAATGGTAAGTATATCTTTGTTGTTCTTGGAGAAGGTATTCAGGAATCCTTCATTAGGGCAGATATTAATGGTGTTGAGATTCCATTCTTACCAGTAACTGTTGTGAATGGTTATAAGATATATAAAAGTAGTAATCCTTATCAGGAAGGTGAGTATAATATTGATATTAACAGTTAAGAGATATGGCACAGGGAAGTATTAATGTAAATGTAGGAGGTATTCAGTATGAGGAGCCTTCTGCCACATATAAGAGAGTTGTACTAAAAAGTAATCTTTCATTTAAATCACAAGTAGAAGGCAGTAGTAATGCTAATAGTCTTTTTATCATTAGATGGGACTTTGACTTAGGAGGACAGACGGTGAATATTCCAAGTAACTGTATTCTTCAGTTTGAAGGTGGAGTATTGGGGAATGGTACTGTGAATCTAAATAATACTAGGATTTGGCCTTGCTATGATGCTTTGACCATTGGGGATGTGACAATCACAGGCACTCCTTTGGGAGGAGATGTAGAGCTGTTCTTTAAAGAATATCCTTTAATGCATTATGACGGAGATTTTGTATATAATAAAGAAGTTATAGCAAGTGATTTTGATTATTATATACTCTCATTTAGTGATATCAGAAGTGCTGCCAAGGTATACGACCATGTAAAGTTAGGCTATGGTTTTACTAGTTGTAAAGTATTTATAGGTAATACAACTAATATTGATTCTTCTTATCCTAATGATAAAATTACCTTGTCAAACAATATAATGTATTTACCTTTTGAGTTTACTCTTCAAGATTTAGTTGCTATCAGAGCCATATTCGGATATATTTTCTTGATAAATAATGGCACTAAGATACCTAGAAACTTACGCATTGTTTACTAACAACTAAAAACTAAAAGGATATGGCAGAAGAAAAGAAGATAATGATTCCTGGCAGATTGAAGAACATGGCTGTTGGTGGGCATGTTGCAGGAACAGAGGACATATATGACGATGCATTGGGAAAGACCCAGCAGGAGATTAACGATGATATCAGGGAAGAGTTATCTGAAGAAATTCAGAGGGCACAGATAAAGGATGCTGAGCAGGACAATAATATAGCCTCGTTGAATGAGCAGGTGGCTTTTGATGGTGACTTGCAGGTGGCAAACACTTCCGCAGAGATAACAGATGATGGGGGTAAGGTTCCTTCTGTAGCTGCTGTCTCTGGAGCATTGAAAGGAGTTGGATACTTTGAATGTAGTACTGCTGCCAGTACTGCTAACAAGACTATAGCAGCTACAGGGTATTCTCTGAGAGCAGGAGGATGCATCAAGATAAAGATGGTGAATGCCAATACTGCCAACAATGCAACGCTGACTGTGGGGAATGCTGCTAAGAAGCCATTGTTCTATGGTGAGGAAAGGGCCAATGCTGGAAACACATGGGAAGCAGGAGAAGTGGTAGAAGTTTATTATGATCCTTCGTACAGTAACAATACTGGGGCTTTCTATGCCAACAATGTGGCTGGCGGCAGTGGTGACGGTGCTTTTGATATTAGCAAATACAAGGCTGTTAATGGTACTCCTGCAACATATAGGACTCTAACAGAAGCATTGGGAACCAATGGTGCCAATGTGCCTTCTAATAAGAGAAAAGGAGGTATGACCATTAAGTATATTCAGCTGACAGATGCCACTTATAGCCTCGTAAAGACTGAAGGACTTGAAACTCAGCCTACTGGCACTGAGTTGCAGGAAGCTATTAGTATTGCTGATGGCGTTTATACAAGTTCACAGTTGCCTCAAAATATCACCTTGCCTCAGAATGTTGACGCAAGTACTACTTATTATCTTGCTGTGATAGAGACTGTTGATGAACAGGAAGTAACTACTTATACCATGTGGGTAGTAACAAAGTTGACAAATGATATTACAGAGTATGTGCAGTGGATGCTGAAAAATACCACATGGAGTATTGTACAGAGTGACTGGGTTGGAAAAGATGTCACGCCTACTGCTGGTAGTACTAATTGGGTGACAAGCGGAGGGGTGTATAAAGCTATAAAAGACACCAGCTTTAATGAAAATCTTTTTGAAATTAAGAATGAAAGTCTTAGCTATACTAGGTATTACTCAACCTCCAAAGAAGATGGTACTTATGGCACAGACGGTACTTATAGACACAAGGTATTCTATGTTGCCGATGCCGATTATGTAGAGATTACAGCCAATCAGGAACACTCTTGTATGGGTGGATTTCTGAAAACAGCCAATGCTGGTGTATCTGGTGGTGTTATACCATTTGTTGAAGGAACATCACATGGAAAACTTGCAGACAATGGAACTACCACAATTGTTAAGGTGCCAGATGGTGCAGTTGTAATGGAGATTTATTATGGCAAATATAGTGATTTTCCATACATGCCAGTTGCTGTCAAAACACTTAGAAGTAAGGTAAGAATTGCAGAGGAATCGCAAGAGAGTATTGAAAGGGATATTCCTGTATTTTCTGCGAGTGGATACGCCCCATCAAACGCAACAGATACTGCTACATGTCAGAACAATACCGCTTACAGAGCATTGATGTTCAAGTGCAAGAAAGGCGAGAAATACTGTATATGGGTAACAGGAAAAGCTAATTATACTGACTTTTTTTGCTATGCTCCCAGCTTACTACATTATAATATGCCTTGGCCTAATATAAGTGGCGCAATAAAAAATAACAATGGTTCTGCTACTATTTGTACTACTATAACAGCAGACAGGGATGGGTTTATTATGATGTATCAATCTGGAGGTTCGCCGTCAATGTCTGTCATAAGAATTGCTGCGGACAATACTATGAACAGACTGGATGAACTCGATGATTACAAGGAGACTTTGCAAATGGGTTTCTCGGCACTATCCCTGACATCCATTGCCGGGTATATTGACGGATGGGGACACTACCACACGGCAAGTTCTACTTATCACGCTATGATAGCAGTCACACCAGGGCAACATGTAAAAATTATTGCTAATGACACTGATTATACTCTTTACAGTTTTCTTACGAGCAATGTAATGCCCTCTGACGGTGTTTTTGCCCCAATAGTTGAAGGTATTGCACCTACAACAGTAGGTGCAGGTAAAGAGGTTGTTGTAGAGGTTCCTGAAGGTGCGTTATACATAGATATTTACTTAGGCTCCAACAAAGCCCGAAAGCCACAATTTGTTGGCATTGAATCAGATGAACTGACTCAGCCGAGAGCAGGCGGCAAAGAATTGATGAGGGGCGGAGGTGTTTATGAATACGCACATGAAGTTGTTGAGCTTATTGGAGGTGACTCATCTGTTGTTTCAGACCTAGATTTTGCTGACGAGAATGGCAATATTGTAGTTGCATTCAGAAATGGACACATTAAGACAAAAAACTTTGATAGTAGTAAAACAGGGAAGAAAGGCTATGTCCACGAGACAAAGTTATCCTATGATGTGGACTGTAGTATGCCATACGAGCTTTACGAGGAAGGAGTGGATTCTTTTTCTACAATCAACGTAAAAAAGGCTGTTACCATTGGTAAGGAATATACTGACAGAGCTGCTTTGTATCTTCCAGAATCTTATACTGCTGACGGTACTCCAACACGTCTTGTGATAATGGGGCGTGCGGGTGGAGGTACTTTCACCGATGCAAACAACTATGCCAAGGGCGATATTGATTATCCTGACGCATCCAATTTATTAAATATAACCCCATTCCTTTTGTATTTAGGTTATGCCGTTCTGGCTTTAGATGGCACACCTGATGATTGGGCAACGGAAATGATGTCACATGCAAAGATAAAAGAAGGCAGCAATCCGTTTGACGCTTATGTTAATGGCAATTATGTTGCTGTACGCTCCGCAAGAAAAGCATATGATATGGTCATAGACAAGTATAATATTGCCAGGGACGGAGCGTTTGGCTATGGATATTCACAAGGAGGATGGATGATATGGAATATTGCCGAATTGAGTGGAATACCATTCTTGGGACTGATGCTTAAAAGCCCAGTAGTCTATTTGGGAAGATACTTCGATACTTATGCCGATAATGGAACATCTTTCCATGGAGGCACCGTAGTTTCTGACGGAGGCATCGAATACCCAAGATGGAGATACTTCATGGTAAGACAATACTACGGTATTAATCCTGCAGAACAAGAAATGTCATTAGAAGATTTTCTTGCCATTCCTAAGCAGCCAGAAAGATGGTGTGGTTATGACCCATTTATTCGTAATTCTCAAAACATTCCAACGGACGAACAAGTAAATGCTATCACAAGTACCAATACCAGTACTGATATACAGTCTATTGATATGTGGAGATATTGCAAGTTCCCCATCAAAATATGGATAGCAAAGAATGATGATGTGGTGAACTTCAAGCGTCAGGCATGCATTGTAAAGGCTATTAGAAATGCTGGCGGCTGGGCTGATATTAGAATGTATAACACAGGAGGCCATTATCTTGCTCCAGGCAACTGGAATCCCCTTGGTTCATTTACATATAAAAACAAAACATATACTCTTTATCCTCCCACATACGAAATGGCTTTATTCCTTAGAAAATTTGGAGGTAATGAGATAAGTTATGATAACAATTAAAAACATGAGAAAAAATGGGAAAAAGAATTATAATTAAAGGTGTCAGTTTTGCAAGCAACGGATTCAAAGATACTTTCGTGGAGAAAGAAAGCACTACAGAGCAAGGATATATGCTTCTTTCAGATGCCACGAATTTCAACATGATAACTAGGGAGGGTGACTCCAATACTCCATATTACGTACACACAAATACAAGTATCACAATTGAAGATGGTGAAAGTATTGCGCTTACTGAAATGCCAGAACTGGCTACAACTTGTCAGATACTTACGTATAAGTCCGTGAATGGTAAATATCCAGCTTTGGTTCCTGAAGCTGCACATGTATCCATGGGTACAATCAACGAGAAAACAGCAAGAAACGCCACTCTCCCGAAGATATTCAGAAATGATACGGGAAAGAAATTGTATGTGATATTGCAGGTAAAAAATGATAATATTAATCTGTCACCTACAAATGTTCCTGCAATAAGGTACAGGATATACACTGAGCATTCAGAAAGGTATCAGGAGGAGTAAGCTATGATTAAACTCAGTACTAACGGCTATCAAATTGGCGGGAAGTTTGACCGCATTGAGGTGAGAGGCAAGAACGTGACAATCAAAAATGTTGTTGTGGAGGGTGAGGGCATCACTCTCTATAGCAACTATAATTGCAGCGGATTGACAGTTGAGGACAGTACATTTATTTCGCACAGCAACAACGCTGTAAAGATTATTTCCGACAATGTTGGGGGAATTGTGGAGAATATGACCTTCAAGAACTGCAAGTTTATCGGAGGAAGGATGGCAGTGGAGATACAGAACCATAAGAATACTGACTATAAGATTAATGGGGTTAGGTTTGAGGGGTGTGAGTTTGTTGTGGCGGTGCCACAACCTACGGTGAAAAATGATTACCCTTATGGACTGAGCATTAGTGGTTATGGTAGAAATGTTGTTGCGGATGGCTGCAAGTTTGAAGGCTGCTCTAAAGGGATAGAAATAGTAGGGTTCTCTGATGTTACTATTGGGGACTGTGGTATTAGCGGAAGTACTTTCTCTATTATCAGCAGCAATGAAAGGGACATGAAGAACATCACCATCGAAGACTGCTACCTGAATGGCATGATAAGGCTTACTAATTGCAGTGGCTCAACGCTTAGGGATTGCAACATTGATTGTAGTTATGTTGAAATAAAAAACTCCGAGCGGGTGGTGGTTGAAGGGAACACGATCACATCTACGGGACATTACAGTGTCATGCTCAATCAGAGTTCTGAGTGCAAGGTGTACGACAATGTGCTCAGGCAAAGAAGCACAGTCAACTGGAGCGTGATGAGGTGTTACGGAAAGAACGCGAAAAGGAATGTACTGAAAGGCAACACCATCACAAGAGCCAAGAAGGTGGGAAAGGTCTGGGATGAGTATAATGGTGCAAGTGGTAATGTTTTTGTAAAGTAAATAGTTATCGTTTATTACATTATTTTTGAAAGGATGTGTCTATTTTGATACATCCTTTCATTTTTTTGTGAAGGCAACAGTATAATTGTAACTTTCTAGATACAAGTGAATTCTTAGTACATTCTTTAGGTGTTTGCCCTACAAGATTATGTGGAGTACTTTTGTATTTTGAAGAGCAGAAGATTCTATGGATAACGTCAAATTTAATAAATGCCAGACATCTTTAGATGAGCTGGAACTTCAAAAATATCCAACTGAAGTACAAGAGAATTTTTGGGACTTTGTGAATAATGTTCCCTTTATTAGGTGGATGGTAAGTCCTGATAGGCCGTTGGTATCAGACTTGCCGAGAGATAGTCAAGGCAGAGCCATTATAGACATCACCAAGCCTCCCATATTGGAAGACAGTGATTTTTTTAGGCAAGCAGCTAAAGTATGGGAAGATACAGGTCAATATACCCATCTCAGACCCAACAAGAATCCTAACAGTGAGTTTGGCAGGTGGCTTAGAGAAGAGAGAAGAAGGGGCTGGGAAGGCTATGTAAATCCTTCTAATGGAATGTGGGTTACAGGAGATTACTATTGGGTGTTGAACTATTGTCCAATGCACCTTGTAGTAAAGAGAAAAGATGGGTTGGAAATGCGTACTACAAGACATCCAAATTTTTGGGATGGTCAGTTCTTTGCATCCCACTATATCCAGCAGGCAAGACAAAAGAAACACCACGCCGCATATCTTGCCAGTAGAGGTAAGGGAAAGACGACACTAGGTGGTGGAATGTTAGCAAAGAGATTTATTATTGGAGAGTTTGAAAATAATAGAAGAGAGATACAATGTCTTGTCACTGCTGCTGATAAAACCAAACTTATAGGAGTAAACCAGATACTTACTGTATTTCAAGACGATATAGACTTTGCTGCAAAGAATACCCAGTTCGCATCTCACAGACTTAAGAGTAGTGTTCAGGAACTTACATGGCAAATGGGATATAAGAAGTCAGGAAGTGATGTTGCCTATGGAAGTAAGAACTCAGTTCAGGGTATTATTTCAGGAGTCAATCAAGACAAACTAAATGGTTCTCGTGGAGTATTGTATATTATTGAGGAGGCAGGTATTTTTAGAGACCTCAATGACTTGTATGGACTTATAAGACCTTCAGTAGAACAGGGTTCTTCAGTATTCGGAGAAATTCTAATGTACGGCACTGCAGGCAATGAACAAAGCGATTTTACTGCATTTGCAGAAATGTTTTACTCCCCTGATGGTTATAACCTTTATGGTATGGATAATGTCTTTGACAAAGAGGGTCAGGGAAGGAAACAAACCTGTTTCTTTTATCCAGTATATATGAACTATGACGACACATGTATTGATAAAGATGGAAACTCAGATATCACCAAAGCCCTTCTTATGATATGCATGGATAGGTACAAAGTGAAGTATGGCTCTTCTGATATTAATGCAATAACAAAACGTATTTCACAATATCCTATAACTCCCCAAGAGGCTATTATAAGGGGCCAAGGAAATACATTTCCTGTGACAGAGTTAAATAATAGGCTTAATCAAATAGACAATAATCCTGGAGAGTATGATGATGTATATGTTGGAGACCTTGTTCAGACAGGGGGGACAGTAGAGTTTCAGCCTACAGGAGATATGCCCATTAGAGATTTTCCTACAAAAGACAACAAGGTTGTTGGAGCATTGGAGATATTTGAAATGCCACAAAAAGGAAGTGATGGTAAAGTTCCTTTTGACAGATATATTGGAGGTTTAGACCCCTTTGATGATGACCAGTCAGGTACTATGTCTTTAGGTAGTTTCTTTATTCTTGACACATGGACAGACAGGATAGTTGCTGAATATACAGGAAGACCTATGTTTGCTAATGACCTATATGAAAAGATAAGACTTTTGTGTCTTTTTTATAATATGAAAGTGTTGTATGAGAATAACCTTAAGGGAATATTCAGTTATTTCAGTATGATGAACTGTACATACATGCTTGCTGATACTCCTGAATACCTTAGGGATAGGCAACTTGTAACCTCTATAGGCTATGGCAACAAAGGTAAAGGATGCAGAGCAACCACACCTATTATCAAAGCAGGATTTAGAATGATTAGAGACTGGCTGTTAAAGCCTGTGACTAAAATAGAAAAAGATGCAGAGGGCAATGAAATAGAAACTACAATGCCTAACCTTTATAATATAAGGAGCAGAGCATTGCTTAAAGAACTTATACAATGGAATCCTTATGGCAACTATGATAGGGTTATGGCACTGGTACAGCTTATGCTTTATAGGGAAGAAAAGATGGTGCTATACCAAGGTGACATGAAAAGGAATGAAAATATTTCTTCGGGATTGGAAGCTGATGAGTATTTCACCAAGAACTATCCTGGCAAGAAACAAGACAGGTTTTTCAATGCCTTTGACATCAGCATGACAAGGCAGTAAAAAGTTTTTTCATTTTTATGTTACAATCTATAAATCAGGCACTTTTTAAGTGCCTTTTTTAGTTGGCCTTAGCGTATGATTAAGGCAGCTGTGTAAGGATGTATAAATATGTACTTTTGTAGCAGAAGCATGTAGAACTTAAAACGGGAAGTTAATATGGAAGAAGTACTTAGTTTTGACAACATCCTTGGTGAACAGGACATTGAAACCCTGTTTACGGAGCCAGAGGACACCCCTTCCAAGGAGATGGAGGGTTCTGTAGATGATGATTCTACAGATGAAAAAGAAAATGATGAGACAGAAAAGACTACTGAGGTTGTAGATTCTGAGACTTTGTTTAAGGACGAACAGCCAGAGAGCGTAGGTAGTGGTAAAGATAAGGAAGTAAAGGAAAAGGAAGACTCCTCCACTGATGATGGTGGTGGCACTTCTCCAAACAACTTCTACTCTTCCATTGCCAACGCTATGGCAGAGGATGGAGTCTTTCCTAACCTTGATGAAGAAACTGTCAGGAAAGCAGTTGATGCAGAATCCCTTAGTGAGCTGTTTGACATGGAGGTGGCTGCAAGGCTTGATGAGAAGCAGCAGAGAATAGCCAAAGCACTTGACAATGGTGTTGAGCCTTCAGACATCAGGAAGTATGAAAACACCCTGAACTACATTTCTTCCATCACTGACGCTGCCATAGCAGAAGAAAGTGAAAAGGGAGAGCAGCTTAGAAGGAACCTGATTTATCAGGATTTTCTTAACAAGGGATACACCCCTGAAAAGGCACAGAAGTTTACAGAAAGAACCATTGATGCTGGAACTGATGTGGAAGATGCCAAAGAAGCACTTCAAAGCAACAAGGAGTATTTTCAGGGAGCTTATAACCAGCTTTTGCAAGAGGCTCAAGAAAGGGCAGATGAAGAAAAGGCAGAAAGAAAACAGCAGGCAGAACAGTTGAAGAACAGCATTCTGAAGGACAAACAGTTGCTTGGTGATATAGAAGTGAGCAATGATCTTCGCAAGAAAGTGTTTGACAACATCTCAAAGCCTGTCTATAAAGACTCTGAAACAGGAGAGTACCTGACTGCCATTCAGAAGTATGAGATGGAGCATAGGAGTGATTTCATCAAGTACGCTGGACTTTTCTTCACTCTGACAGATGGTTTTAAGGACTTCAACTCTTTCACAAAGGGCAAGGTGAAGAAAGAAATGAAAAAAGGCCTTAGGGAATTGGAGCAGACTCTGAACAACACCAGCAGGTCAGCAGATGGCAGTCTCAGAATGGTAACTACAGCCAGTGATGATCCAGAGTCCTTTATCAGCAAGGGTATGCGACTTGACTTGTGAGGCCACATATAATATAGGTAAAAAGATTGTTTTTTAATGTTTAATTCTATTTAAAGATGGCTGGAAAACTTAGTAAATTTCAGATGCAGGCTTTCAACCATTGGAAGGGTACCACCAAGTCAAACCATCTTGGAGGTATTTTTCAGCTGCAGCCCCAGAAGGCTACCAATTTGATGGTTCAGCTGCTTGCATGGTACAAGGGCAAGACCCTTGACACATTCCTCTCTCAGTTCCCCGTAAAGGAATTTGACTCTGATGATGAATACACTTGGGATGTCATTGGCAGTGCCTTGAGGAACATTCCTCTGGTAGAAGCCCGTACTGTGGATGGTCAGAACATCACTAATGAAGTTGTTTTGGGAGCCAATGGAGAACCTTTCTATCTTGTATTTCCTGAGGATTGGTTTGCCGATGGAGAAGTCATTGTCGGTGAGCTGAATGAAGTTTATCCTCTTAGGATTCTCGGTGATGGAAGGAATGAAGGCACCAACACTGTCTATAAGGTGGAGTTGATGGGAGGCAATACTACAGGTATGCCTGTAGAAGAGCTTTCAGCTGGCAAGCGTTTCTCTGTTGAATATGCACCTGTTGAGAAGGAATTTAGCCGCAAAGTTGGGGACATCAGGTTCAACTCTCCCGTGAGCATGAGGAATGAGTTTACTACCATCAGGATTCAGCATAAAGTATCTGGTGCCATGCTTGGCAAGAAGGTAGCTTTTGGCATTCCTGTAACCCGTGAGACTAATGGCCGCTATGTAAAGGACACTGTAAACATGTGGATGCATGAAGTTCAATGGCAGTTGGAACAGCAGTGGAATGACTACAAGAACAATGTTCTTGCTTTTGGCAGGAGCAACAGGAACAGGTATGGCGAGTACATGAACATTGGTAAGAGTGGTGAGGTTATCCGCATGGGTGCAGGTCTGTATGAGCAGATGGAAGTGAGCAACACCATGCCTTACAACACCTTCTCCCTTAAACTTATTGAGGATGCCCTCTACCAGCTTTCCGCTGCAAAACTTGGCATGAATGAGCGTACTTTTGTCATCAAGACTGGTGAGCGTGGAGCCATTCAGTTCCATAAGGCAGTCCTTGATACAGTAAGTGGTTGGAGTGCCTTCCAGATTAATGGTGATGCCATTGGTGTTGTAAGGAAGACCAACTCTGTTCTCCATGAGAATGCACTCACTGCTGGGTTCCAGTTTGTAGAGTTCCAGGCTCCTAATGGTGTCAAGGTAAAGGTGGAGGTTGACCCCTACTATGATGACCCTGTAAGGAACAAGATTCAGCATCCCAATGGAGGTCCTGCATTCAGTTATAGGTATGACATCTTTGACATTGGTACTATGGATCAGCCCAACATCTTCAAGGTGGCTGTGAAGGGTCAGACTGGTGACATGACCTCTTATGAGTGGGGTCTCAGGAATCCCTTCACTGGTCAGATGGGTAATCCCTACATGAGCCATGATGAGGATAGTGCCACCATTCACAAGATGACCACTACAGGTATCTGTGTACTTGATCCCACAAGGACGATGAGTCTGATTCCCTCATTGTTGGTAGCTTAAAAGAATGGCAAGGGAGGAAAAGTCATTTCCTCCCTACCTTCTTTTTTTCAATAGGAAACACATTAAATAGATAAAGGAGAAGATAAAAATGGCAAAGAAAAGAGTAGAAGAGACTATGCCTGAAATGGAGAATGTTGCACTGGATATTGACACTCAGGAAATGCCTTTGGTTGAGATACCCAAGAAGCCAAGGCAAGTTGAGGATTCTGTTGACAGGATTAAGGAAGTGGCAAGCAAGGAGCCTGTTAACTGTCTGAGGAATGAAAAGGTCATTGTAAGATTTGTTCCTCGTCCTTCCTCCATGGTTCAGAATCCCAAGCATATACTGTATGGAGGTATGGCAGAGACGGCTGTAAGAAGTTTTGTTGTTCCCAGGATTGCTTCAACAGGAGCCTTCAAGAATGTGCTTACAGACAACGAAAAGGCTTTTCTAGAAAAGGCAATGGGCTTGGAATACAACGCTTTAAGTGTCTATAAGAAGAGGGATAACTTTTGGGATGACAGCAATCCTATGGGCATTGGTAGGGTGAAACTGCATAAGCAGGACAATTATCTTGATTTGAGTATTCCAGAGGATTACATCAAATATAAGATTCTTCTTGCCAACAAAGATCAGATTGCCTCTTCATTGCAGGAGCTGGAAGACAGACCCAAGGCTACCTACCAGTTTGTAATCATATCTGAGAGTGCAGAAGCCAAGATGAACACCAGCAGGATGGATGTAACCATGAAGTGTTACATGGAATATGGCAAAGTGGAGGATGACACAGACACCTTGAGGGTTATCATCGAGCTTCTTGAGGGTAGGCCTGTTTCTCCCAAAGTGAAACTGGATTATCTGCAGAGCAAGATTAATGATTATATTCAGAAGAATCCACGGAGATTCCTATCTACCATTCAGGATGAACTACTGCCTGCCAAGGTTCTCATCAAGAAGAGTGTTGAAGCAGGACTGATAGGCAAGAAGAATGACACTTACTATCTCAGGGCAGATGGCAGTCCCTTATGTGAGATGAATGAGGACAGTACCCTGAACAATGCTGCAAGGTACATTAGCAGCATCAAGCGACAGGAACTTAAGTACATGTTGGAAGCAAAAGTAAAAGAACAATAATCATGGGTAGGGGTATATCCCCTACCTACTTATATTTAAAAAAGAAATGGAGGTACAATATGACTGCTGAAGAGATGTCAAATCAATTCGACGTTTTGTACAATAACATTACCTCAAACCAGGCTCCTGGGCTGAATGAATACGAGAAAAGTATATTCTTGACCAAGGCTCAGAATGAGATAGTTAAGAACTATTTCACAGCCAATAGTAAGGGAAATAATATTGGTCAGGGTTTTGATGACTCTGCTAAGAGGCAGGCAGACTTCTCATGTTTGATGAAAACAGCTACAGAAAATGCTGGCAGTGGTTCTCAAATAGATCCAAGAAGCACTGTATTCAAGTTTCCAAAGGATGTGTATATAGTTATCAATGAAAGAATTGGTACTGGAAATGATTCTACTGGCATTTATCAAGTAATTCCTTTACGATATGATGAATATACAAGACTCATGTCAAAGCCCTTTAAAAGACCTCTTAAGAATCAGGCATGGAGATTAATTAATTTAGGACAATCTGGAACTACTAATGTTGAGATAATTGCAGGTCCCAACGTAACACCAAGTTCTTATACTGTGAGATATATCAGGAAACCTAATCCAATTATTATAGGAAATCTTGATGGTCTTTCTATTGATGGGCATCATCTTAGTGGGACTTCTGGCCCAGCTGATTCTACACCAATTTCAGGGGGCTGTGAGTTAGACCCAATTCTTCATGAGGATATTCTTCAAAGGGCAGTGGAATTAGCCAAGGTATCTTGGACATCTACTGGTCAGGATAATGCCCAGTTGGTGCTTCAGGCAGGACAGAGGAGTGAGTAACATAATTGAGAGAGGATGAATAGTAAGGAGTTTTCCGATATGTTTGACACCCTACTCAACAGCTATGCTGCAAGAGGGTTGTTTGGGGAGAGTTCATCAGGAAACATCAATCTTGATGAATATGAGAAGAGTGTTTACCTTACCCAAGCTCAAGACATTATTGTAAAAACTTATTTTGACAAAACTCTCAATTCACAGGGGCAAGGATTTGATGACAGTGCAAGAAGGCAGGTGGACTTCAGCAGTCTGGTGAAAGTGGCAGACTTGCAGGCTGAAGAGAGCTCCATTTCCAGCAAGGTGCTTCAGTCTGTCAGTTTTGATTGGGATGGAGGCAATGGCTCTCTTGGCAATGTCATCATCACCAACAAGACCAATACACAACTGATTGTGTCCATAAAGGTATATGATACAACTGAAGACTATCAAGGTTATCAGACAGGCTCCAATGCCAAGTTGGATGGAAACAAACTGACTCTCATCTTGGTAAATCAAGAGTTAACAGAGAGTGGTACTACCATGAGTACATTGGGCAGAATAATTCTAGCCACTCCTGTAGATGGTACACAAAACACTGTGAACAAGTACATCAACTTCCGCATCACTAATCCAGAGCCAAATGAATTGCCAGATGCTGACGATGGCTATGATGTGACAAAAGTCATTGCAGCCCCCATATCCTATGACCATTCAGAAAATGCCTTTGACAGCAGGGGTATAATATATAAAATGCCTTCTGTGGGAGATGTTTCGGATGTATTGTTCATATTGAATGAACGACTTATTGCAGGAGGTGTGGAGTATGTGATAGTACCCATCAACTACCAAGAGTATGACAGACAGATGTCCAAAGCTTATGCACAACCTTTAAAGAAACAGGCATGGAGGCTGTTCCAGAACATTGATGCTGGGTTTGACATTTACAGTGAGTTGATTCCTAGGTTTGATGTTGACATGACTGGTGCCATATATAAGATAAGGTATGTAAGGAGGCCTAAACCCATTGTATTGGGAGATTTGGACGGTTTGTCTATAGAAGGTCAAAGTGACGATTCTCCATGTGAGCTGAATCCCATTCTTCATGCGGACATTGTTCAAAAGGCTGTAGAGCTGGTATATGCCACCAGAGGCAGCAGAACTTCTGGCAGTAACTAAAGAAAGGAGGCAAGATGAATAACAAAGAGTTCTCAGAAGGATTTGACACTTTAGTCAACAGCTATAGGAGGTTCAGGGGTTTTGACAACCAGGAGGCTGTTGACAGTATTGAGTTTGATGAGTTTGAAAAGTCATTCTTTTTGACCAAGGCTCAGGAGGAAGTTGTGCTCAGCCTTTATACTGGCAAGAATGCTTACAATGATTCTTTTGAGAGTACGGAGGAAATAAGAAGGTATTTGTCTGACTTGATAGTGGAAAAAGAACTGAGTCCCTTAAAGACTTCCACTTATAAGGGAGTAAGTTCAAAATCCTGCTTCTTTCACCTTCCTTCCAGTTCAAAAGTATGGTTCATCACTTATGAGGCAGTCAAAATCAGCAATCCTGACAAATGCAATGACGGGGATGTACTGGAGGTGGTACCTGCTACCCAAGACGAGTACCATAGAATAAAGAAGAATCCTTTCAGAGGCCCTAATGGAAGGAGGGCTTTAAGATTGGATTTACCCAATGATGACATAGAAGTTGTCTGCAAGTATTCTGTAACAAAGTACTACCTGAGATATTTGAGAAAGTTGGAGCCCATTGTCCTTGAGAATCTGCCCAACAATCTTACTATAGAAAGTGTAAGGGTCTCCACCCCCTGCACTTTGCACAGTGCCTTGCACCAGAGAGTTCTTGAAAGGGCAGTTGCATTGGGATTGCAGAGCAAAGGCTATAGATTGAATAATAATACAGAGAATAATTAATGCCTGTGATAGCCATGATTACAGGCTATGTTTAACTTAAACTATTAAGAAAGATGGCAGTTTTTTCAACTAACCAGAATCGCCAATTTTATGTAGCGAGTGCTTTCAGTGCAAACATCACAAACGAGTCTGCAAAAGGAAGTATTGGCGGTGTGAAGTGTATTAATGACGGCCTTAACAAGGAGTTTTATTTCCTTTATAAAGGCCCTGAGAATGTCTTGAAGAGTGACAGGATTCAGCTGAAGAACTTTGATTATGCAAAGGCCCTAAAGCCTTCAGACATGATCATTCCCCTGAAGAAGGTAAAAGTCGCTTTGAGTTCAGAGGCCCATGGTGGTAAACCCATCAGTGGTCAGGACTATGTTTTGAGGATTGCCTTCAGGCAGTTCTACGGCATGAGTGATGAAGACCAGTATTTCAAGGATGCTGCTGTTCATGCCATTTCAGCCATGACAGATGCCAAGGCATTGTTTGATGAAATGAAGAAAGCCCTTGACCTTGCATTCTCAAGAGAGAGTGGTGCCACCAAGGACAGCAATCCCTATCTCAGCTTTAGTGTAGAAGGTACAGGTGACAACGCCAAGCTTGTCATTACAGAGAAGATTCAGGACTTCGCTGTAGGCATTGGTGCTCCTGAGAGGGTTTATTTTGATGTAGTTCCCACTACTGTGTATGACAGTGCAGAAGATGTCATTTGGGGTGTTGTAACTGATGCAACTCCTGCCAAGATGGTAGTTGATGAGGAAAGTGAGGATGATCCTCAGCCCCTTATTCCTAATGCTGACCTTGTAGCAGGAACCAATGCTATTGGTAATGGTGCTCAGCTTGCTAATATGGAGTGGTTCTATCTTGGTGAGCGTGGAGACCAGTATAGGATGCAGGGATGGCCTAATTACATTCCTACAGACTTGAACATCAGCCCCAATAAAGAGTACTTTGTACTGGAACTCCATTATGCTTTCACCGATACTGGTGTCAACAGTTATAGGAGTGAGAAGGACATTACTATTGTAGCAGAACAGAAAGGTACTATCAATAGCTTGATTAGTGCCATTAATAATGCTACAGGCCTTACAATTGAATCTCTTGGTGAGTAGAATCAAAAGGGAGGGGAAACGTCTCCTCCCTTTCTAACCTTTATACAATACATACTATGCAGTTATATAAATTAGCGGTATCAAAAGAGGCTCCCAACATCAAAGATGTTGTATGGGCTAAGCCTGAAGGTGATAGTTTTTCCCTCTACCTTCTTAACAATGGGAAATGGTGCCCTTTGAAATGTCTTCCTAATACAGAAGACACTGAGATTGTTGAGGATATGAAGAAAAAACTTATTGGTACACCGAAGGATAAGAAGACAGCTATGACCCTTTATGGTCTGAAAGCCTATATTAATTATGCATTGGCAAATCTTGAATAATTAAACAGATAGCTATGGCAGTTGAACGCAGTGTAATAAGCAAGGTAAAAAAGGTTGTGTTTTCCAAATTTGAACCCTCTTCCTCTTTGGTTATGTGGGGCAAGCCTACTGGAAACAAGTTTACTTTTTGGGTGTTTGATGATGGCACTTGGCAGCAGGTCAGTGAATCAGACGGTATTGTCATTCCTGAGGTGTCAGTTGATTTGAGTGCCTTCCACAATGATGTTGGCTATATTACATCTGCCCAACTGCCAGATTTATCTAAAGTTGCTACGACAGGTTCTTATTTTGATTTACTGGATAAGCCAATATCCGCAGATAGCAATGGTATAATTTCTTTTATAATTGGTGGTCAGCACTATAAAGTACAACGCTCGGGGTATGATTTTGGTATCTATACATATATCAATGGAGCGTTTACAGAAATTTTACCACCAGGAAGTGCGCTACAGCGCAAGTTAGTAAGTGGTACTAACATTAAGACCATTAATAATCAAAGTATTTTAGGCCAAGGCGATATTACCATACAGGGTAGTGGCGAAGCTAACGTGATTGAAAGCATTTCGGTCAACAATACTCCAGTTGCTCCTGACGCGAACAAGAACGTGAATATCACCGTTCCTGCTGCTGTAACCGAAAGCACGGTGAGCGGTTGGGGATTTACAAAGAATGCTGGAACGTACAGTAAGCCTTCTTCGGGCATTCCAGCAAGCGACTTGGCGCAAGGTGTTATCCCTGATGTGAGCGGCAAGGAGGACAAGATGCTCCTCACTATAGCGAGCGGTACAGCCCTAACAGCAGAGGCTGGACACTACTACCGCTTTGACAATACAGTAGGCACACTCACCGTTACACTACCAACACCAACCACGCTTGCAAACGTGATACTCTTTTTCACAACATCAGCAACACCAAACGTAACCCTCTCACACAGCAGCATCCTCTACCACGAGGACTATGAGATTGAGGCAGAATCCACTTATGAAGTAAACTGCCTCTGGAACGGTATTGCATGGATAGTTGCGTCAATAAAGATAGGAGGTTGATATGATAGGACTGAATAGAAGAAGGGTGATGGGAAATAAGAAAGGATTGCTTCCAAGTGGTTATACGCAGTTGGATTATATAGAGAATAGGTATCGTGCTTATATTGATACGGGGGTACGACCCACTGCTACAACTGACATAGATTTTACTTTTAGTTGTTTGTGGAAGCCGACATCTGATTCATTTATTTGTGGATGCCAACAATATGGATATAAACCATATAATGCCTATATTTTTGTAAACTGTAATGCGGCTATGCAGACATTTAGGTATAACGTACATAGCAAGTCAATTTTAAACACGAATATTCCCGTTGACACTAATGTTCATACAGTAAAAGTTAGAACTGCTACTGGTATATATATATTTGATGACAATCAATTTGTTCTATATGATAGCTTTGTGTATAATGATGCCATTGGTAATATTGTTTTATTTGGATTAAATGAAAACCCAAAAGTACAACCTGTGAAAGCAAATTATCCTGCTTATATAAAGGTTTATGGCTGTTCTATAATGAATAATGATGGTATGTTGTATAGACATTTTATTCCCTGCATTTCACCTAACAACGTAGTGGGTATGTATGATACTGTAGAAGGCGTGTTCTATTCAAGTCCTAATGGTGCAGCATTTATAGCAGGGCCAAAAATATAACAATTAAAACAATAAATATATGAAACGATATTACAACGCAACCACTAAAGAGTGGTATACCGAGGGAACTTCCCTCACAAGAAAGATAGACAATGGAGTGTTCAGTGGCATTCCAAGTGTTGAACGATTAACTGAATGGGGATTTGAGGAGTGGTATGAACCCGAGCCTACCTCCGAACAATTATTGGCAAGAGCCAAGAGTGCCAAGATTGCAGAGTTGGAGGCGTATGATTCTTCAGATGCTGTCAATAGCTTTAGTGTTAACGGGAAGCAGATGTGGCTTGATGCGGCAACAAGGCAGCAGCTGCGTATCTCTCTCGATGCCATGCAGCAGGCGGGAAGGGGAACAGTCACCAAGTGGTTTGACGGTGAGCAATACACATACCCCATCGATGTGTGGTATCAGATGCTTGCTGCTGTTGAGGTGTATGCTTCTGATGCTCTGAATGTGACTGAATTACATAGGGCTGGCATTAACGCTCTGACTACTATCCAAGAGGTAGATGACTATGATTATACTATTGGGTATCCTGAGAAGTTGGAATTTTAAACGATAATATTATGACAGCAAAAAGAAAAATAACGGATAAGAACGGAGTGCAGGTGTTCCCGATTACGCACACCAAGTTTTTATAACTTAAACAATATAAGCTATGATTATATTTGATCAACTGAGAGTATCTGATGATGGTAAAAAACTTTACATTAACCTGCATGTGAACAATGCAGATTACTTCAAGAACATTTATCTTGACAGCATTACCATCATGACTTCTGACAAGGTTTTGGAAGCCACTAATATAGGCTCACCAACAGAGGGTTTCATCTACAAGATGGAGTTTGAAGACAACACTAGGGTTGCAGACATTGTGCTGACAAAAGCAGACATTGATGTAGCTTTCGTCAACTGGAACAGTGTTGACAAGCAGGTCATCAATCCAGACAAGCCTTATGGTAAGGTGTCTTATAATGAAAGTTTCAGCAACAGTCTTTTGTTTATATATGTTGAATGTAAGGAAGGTGCCTTGGTAGGATGTCCTCCCTGTACTTTGGATGAACTTACCACTATTGGAGTTACTTTTGACAGTACCATCCTTCATCAGAAAGTCATGGATTTCACCAAACAGCTGGCAGATGATTGTATTATACCCATGGGCTTCACTGACTTCATTCTTCTTTGGAATGCCTTCAAGGCTGCAATAGATACAGAACATTGGGTTCCTGCCATTAAGTATTGGAATATGCTGTTTGGTATAGGAGAGGACGGAGAGTCTTATGGTCCTTATGGTTCAGGAAAAACTGTAAGCAGCGGAAGAAAGGGGTGTGGATGTCATGGATGAAATGGTTTACAGTTCTTTAGGCAGTTACTTCCATGCTTTAGAGAAAACAGGCTACCTTCCTTGGGGCAATGTTCAGAAGCTTTTGCTTCTTATTTTCTACAAAGATTTTGTATATCAAGACTACAGAGGCCTTTTAAGCATAGAAGACTATCATTATATAGAAAAGGCATTGGACTGCCTTTATGGTTCAACATGTTTAATTCCTTATCCAGATTATTTGAAAATGAGCAAGTTATATTTAGGCAACATGACAGAGATGGCTCAAAGAATTAAGACTCTTGAGGACACAGATGTTCTGAAGTCCATTGATGATTTGAGCAGTGTTGACAGTGATGTTCAGTCGGATGTCATCATTACGGCAGAAACTTGATTTAGCATTTTACTTAAAACAGTAAATAGTTTCTTTAATGTGGCTCAAAGATGGCATGAAAAGTGTTATCTTTGGGCCAATAATATATAATAGAGACAATGTTAGTAAAGGAGTTGGTATATAGTATTCTAGATTTGGCAAAGTCTTCTACGTCAGATGACAGCTACATCACTGAAGACCATGTTATTTTCTTGGCCAAGAAGTATAGGAGCTTTCTCATTAAGAAGGAACAAGACAAGGAAAAGAGCAATACAGACATTGCTTCAGAATTTGAGTATCAACAAATCTGCCTTGACTTGGAGAAGGTTGCAGCTATTGACGGAGAGCCTTGTACTGGAGGATACTATCTAAGGACAAAAGAGAAGATTCCGAAGATATTGGAAGGCATCCAGCCGAGAGTCTATCCCATTGACTTCTATCAAGGAGTCAATATTGTGTATGTTCCAAGGGACAAGATGCGCTATGTAGGAACCAACAAGTTTCTTCAGAACATCATTTATATTTCCTTGGGGCCAGACCTTCATTTATACCTCAACAGCAGCAATCCTCAATTCTTCTATTTGAAGCAGCTCAGGATGAGTGCCATTTTTGAGGATTTTGATGATGCTGCCAATTTACTGTGCGATGACAATGGAGAGGATACTTCCTGTGATGTGCTGGATGAAACTTTCCCCATCAGGGATTATTTGGTTCCTCCATTAATAGAATTGGTTGTAAAGGCCATTAATGGCAGTGAGTACAAGTTAGAGGACTGGAAGAACAATGCCACTGATGATTTGCCTAAAGTGGCCAATGGCAGCAGAAGTTGATTATGAAACAGAGCTACAAAGATTTCAAGAACTCCACTGTCAGGGCTGGTCAGGCAAAGGAAGCCAGAGTGAGAAACTCTTGGGGGGTTTATGATGCCTATAAGTATATCAGGAAGCAGAATTGGTATGACATAGGCAGGCCTGTTAAAGAGCACGAGTTCTATAGTATAGTAAGAGGAGTCAACAAGCTTTTGGCCAAAGAAATAGCTAGTGGTCATGAAATTACTTTTCCGTCAAGGATGGGCAGTTTGGAGCTTAGAAAATATGAAGCAGGTGTAAGCATTGTAGGAGGCAAGTTGAGGGTCAATTATCCCATTGATTGGGAGAAGACCATAAGACTCTGGTTTGAGGACAATGAGGCCAAAAAGAACAAGACCCTGCTGAGGAATGAGGAGAAGTTCATATACCACATCAGGTACAACAAGTATGATGCCAACTATGAGAACAAGATATTCTATGAGTTCACTGTCAACAGGCTTATCAAGAAACAGTTAAAAGAAAACATTCAAAAGGGAGAAATAGAAACATTATGGTAAAGGAATTGCAGTACACTAACATCAAGAGAGTTTTGGACAACTTGATGGAGCATCCCTTACTGAGGGACTTGACACTGGAGCAGGTGGTAAGATACACCATCCGCTTCATTGGCATCAATGGAATGCCCAAGCTGTATAAAGACAAAATCATTGATGTGGACATTGACCATTTCAGGGGAGAGTTGCCTTGTGACCTCATCAGCATCATTCAGGTCAAGGACTTGAAAACAGGTGTATGTCTTAGAGCCATGACAGATAATTTCACACGGGGATTACTCCCTCATCCTACCCCACCTCCCTATCCTGACCATCCTGAGCACAGGGGACATAAGGACATTTTTAATAACCTAAGGAAGCACCCTAAGGACTGGTATATCCCACGTACGTTCAAATATATGGAAGAACCAGCCTTCAAGACACAGGGAAGAATCATCTATACCTCTTTTCCGCATGGTAAGGTTGGGGTTGCCTATAAAGCCATTCCTGTGGATGAAGAAGGGTTCCCCCTGCTCATAGACAATGAAAACTATCTTGCAGCACTGGAAGCCTACATCAAAAAGCAGGTGTTCACCATCAAGTTTGACACTGGCAAGATAAGTGCAGGAGTACTTCAGAATGCTCAGAGAGACTATGCTTGGTTGGCAGGAGAGCTTAATGCAGAGTTCACCATTCCTTCACAGTCAGAAATGGAGGCCATCACTAGGATGTGGAACACCTTAATACCTCAGGTAAGGCACTTTGACAATGGTTTTACGGACTTAGGCAATAGAGAATACATTAGAAGGCACTAAAAGAAAGGAGCAGTCATGACTAGAACATATTATGGTTTGACACTTTTGGATGGATACAATTCTCATAATGGGGAGCTGTGTGTTATTGTTGCAGGGCCAATATCAGGAGAAGATGACAGCTATGTTGGGCATATCTACGATGTTGACTCAAATGGAATACCATACACAGATGCCCAAGGTACTAGTTTTATAGGTGCGGGCATTTGCAAATACAGCATGTCCCAATACAGTGTTACCATCGAGCATACCACTTATGCATACGACAAGGCAGGCAATCCAACCAACTCTAATGCTATAGGTACAAAATTGTATTTAGGAACTGTCTTGAATGGTACGGCAGCTGCTGGCAATGTCATTCCTGGAACAACAACTGCTACTGTAAGTACTAGTGCTGGCACAAGAGCTTCTACCGTAGAAAGTAAAACTGAAATTACTTATAAGGATAGCAATAGTACATGGAATACTATCATCAACAGCATGAATGTCAGAGATGAATTTGCTAACAACGCTTTACGTGGTATCATAGCACACATTCCTGATGTCACCACATTGAGTAAAAATGAGATAGCTTACTATTGTGAGCAAGCATACAAGTGGGCAGAATACATGATGACCTCTTGTGCCAATACTAGAGGAAGTTATGAGAATGGTTCAGGAAGTGTAAACACCAACAACACTGATACAGAACAATATCTTCAGGAGTTGGTGAATAGTGTCAACCAGAGCAAGCAGGGCACCATTACCTTGGATGTTTCTCAAGCTGCTGGATTGAGAGTCAATGGTGGTAACAGTTATGATATTACAGGAGGGACTGGAACTTTCAGTCTTGGATTTGATGGCAACAGGGCCATACCCATGAGAAGTGATGTTGAAAAGTGGAATGCCTATGTAACAGAAAGTGCCTTCAAGGCACGTGCAGACGCTTGGGCAACACAGGCAGACTTTTTGAAATGGAGCAGTTTGACCTCTTATGACAATAATAACCAACATAAAATAGCCAAGGAATACATTGACTATTTTACAGGAACTAATGTTGGCACACCTGTTCGAGTGGCTTCTGGAGGAACTACAGAAGTAGGAACCTTTCTTGATTTACATGACTTTAGGCAGAGCAATGAGAATGCTACCAACTATAATACCCGCATTCAGCTTAGCACTCCAACAATCAACACAGACTCAAGTGGGAACAGGTATGGCAATACAGTCATACTTCCAAGTGAAAGTGGAACATTGGCACTGAAAAGTGACATTGACCCAGCCATTGAAGCTAAGATAAATACTATTACTTGGTGGGGACAACACATGCAGAATAGTGCCGTCACTGGCACATTGGACAATGTTGGCTCCATCAACATGACTGGCAACATCAATATGACAGGCCAAAACTTTACTGGTAGTACTCAAGGTGTCATTATGTTGGCGAATAATAAGAGTATCCAGATGCAAGACACCAATGGCACTAACATCACAATGATGACCTTGAACAGTCAAAACAGTGTATCCTTTGGTTATGGTGCTAGGGTGTATGGCTATGACACTACGATGCAAGGTAACACCATTATATTTTTTATCAACAAAGACAGGACTGCTGCTGCGGGAGAGCAAGACGCTTCACACAATCAGAGAGCCTTTGAAATATTTTATGACGCAAATGATGGTGTGTGTGTAAAAATTGGTGGCAGCAATGGCAAGGGAGGAACTCTGTCTTGGGACTCTTCACGCAATGCCATCAAAGTGGAAGGGAACTTATATGCCACTGGAGGTGTCAGTGCCTTGGGTGCCAATACTACCACTTCAGGATACAAGTTCTCAAATAATCTGGAAGTGTCAGGCAGTGTCACTGCAACAGGTGCTGTGAAAGGCAGCAACATTGACTTGGGCAGTGCCAAATTGACTGTTGAAGGCAGTGAGCTGTACATTACCATTGGCAGTCAAAAATACAAACTCACCAAGACACAAGTACAATCCTAATTGCAAGAGTAAAGATGATCAGTGGAAATAAAATCAACAATCCTGTAAGTATTCATGATTTGAGAAGTGTCCTTTCTGAAAGCAGTTTGGATGAAGGGACTTTGTGCAAGAGTTCGAACATTAACAAGTGGGCAAAGTACAAGCCTGTAGCCTGTGGTTCTGTAGGCCCACTTACTCCAGAAGAGTTTAGGATTCAGAGAAGCATTATGCCTCCAGGATATGGCACCCCAATAACCACCTACTATGGTCTGATCATTGGGCACAGTACTGACTTATCTTATCAATTGCATGACACTTCCTATATATACATTAAACCTTTTGGTGGATTGTCCTCTCCCTACAGGATACAAGACTTTTACTGTAACCTGGCTCATATAGGTTATGACCATGATGCAGAGCCTTCAGTCCATTGTGAGCCCCAATATGCAGTCACTGAGGAGGATGGCAAAACTTATTACAGAGTACGCTCAGACTTGAATGAAGCTCTTGAAGTGCTTGTAGTCCATGATAAGAAGAATGAGACAGGCATTAACATCATGGAGTTTGAAGCAACTAACACATACACTCCCAAAGACAGTGACTATTATGTGCTGGCTCTCATCTCTTATGGCTACAACAACAATGATGTTCCAAGCTATAACTATATACGAGCCCTGTATCATTCTGATGATAAAACTTCTGACACTCAAGATCCCCCTGCTAAGTCTATGAGAGACAATGACTACAACCTGTTCAAGTGCAGTTTGCCTGATGCAGTCAAGAACTATTCACTGGGTAATTCTGGCAGTAAGGTTCAACTGACTTTCTTTCTGATGCAGGATAAGGGAAGTGTTGGTTTAAGACTTTCCAGTTTTGGGCCAGAACATATAGACTTACGCACTACATGGGGTACTCTTGATAATGTTGATGTTGCAAAGATGCCCAGCCATCCCATAGCACTTCCCATGGGCATAGGCCTGAATTTGGTGGTGCTTGCAGAATATTCTACTGTAGGTTTGACAAGCTCTCAGTTGGTGAAACATGGTGTAAACGCTTCCTTTGAACTCAGTGCCTTCTTTTCCTTTGACCCTTGGCCTGAGAATGACACAAAAAGAAACAAATACACCTTCTCTTTCTTCATTGACGATGAGAGGGTTATGGACTCTCCTACAAAGACTTGGCTAGAGCGTCCAAACTACCAGCTTGCAGTGGTAGTGGATACAGGACTGTCCACTCTCCCATCTTCAGTAAGTGTGCGGTTCCTGGTACTATATCAAAAGGACAGCATGACCAATCTCACTGTTTTGAATGAGACTGTGACAATTATTCCAAGATACAAAATCTCTTAAAACTGAAGAATATGTCAAAAAAGATAACAGGATGGAAGACCAAAGGCATGAACAGGGACTTGAGTGTAAGTGCCTTCAATCAAGAGTTTGCCTTTGAAAACATGAACCTAAGACTCAGTACCAATGATGGCAATACTATGCTAAGCTGGGTAAATGAAAAAGGCACTCAGAGAATTGTGTCCACTGATGAGGTGACAGATGATACTCCCTGTTGTTACAATGTAGTGAACCCAGAAGAAGGAAAAGATGTACAATACAAGAAATTATATGGCAACATTATTGGGACAGCAGTACTGAATCACCAACTTGTATTTTTCACTACCAGAGAGAACAATGGAGGTAGAGAAGACAGAATTTACAAGTGTTGGTTTTCAGACAGTGGCAAGATGGACTTGGAAGTAATGCTACTGTATAAGGGCAATCTTGGTTTTGATGAAGAATATCCAATAGAAACCCTTACCTCCTTTGAGTCAGACACCATTCAAAAAGTGTATTGGACGGATGGTAAGAATCAGCCCAGGATGATAAACATTGCCTTTGATATGGAGGTTTATAAAAATTGGATTGCCAATTCAGCCGCATATTCCACTCACTTTGATTTCATTCCTTCTTTTACAGGAGGCAAAATAAATGTAGTGAATACATCTTCTTCTGGAGGTACTTTTGCTCCTGGAGTCATACAATACTGCTTTACTTACATCAACAAGCATGGGCAGCAAAGCAACATTGTGGATGTATCACCTCTGTTTTACCTTTCACACAGTGACAGAGGTGCCAGTCCTGACAGTAAGGTTGGCAGCACTTTCAAGATAAGCATAGACAATCCCGACAACCACTTTGACATGGCGAGGTTGTATAGCATCCAAAGGACTTCTTTGAACTTGGAGCCCATTGTCAAGCATTTGGAAGACATTAAGTTGGAGGAAACTACAATTGAGTACACAGACAATGGCACTACAGGAGCCTTGATGGATCCTACAGAGTTGTTGTTTGTTGGGGGCAAGGAAATTACAGCATTGACCATGACTGATAAGGACAGCACATTGTTTTTGGGTAATATTAGACAGAAGAATCCGGATGTTTCTTCTCTGCAATCAAAAATGAAGCCTACCATTACTTTTAATACCAACAAGACTGTTTCCCTGATAGAATCTCCAACAGGTGTTTATTGCTATAAGAATCTATTGAAGGGACATTCCCAAAAAGACATTACTACTTTTAAAGGCAATGAGTGGTACAGGTTTGGAATACAATTGCAAAAGAAGACTGGGGAATGGACTGAGCCCATTTGGATAGGAGATAAGCAAAATGATTTATATCCAAGTACAGATGTTGGAAGTAGTACCGCCAATCTTGTGACTGCTTCAGCCACAGTGAATTTTCCTGATGGCTTTGATTACTCAGAGTACAAGTATGTTAGACCTGTCATTGTCTATCCCAATGCTGGGGACAGGACTGTCATTTGTCAGGGTGTGTTGAACCCTACAGTATTCAATGTGCTGGACAGGAAAGAGAATGCCCCTTTTGCCCAAGCATCTTGGTACTTCAGACCCATCATGAAGAACTCCATTGATGTGACAGACCCCACTACTGGAGCCAAGAAGAAAGTCATAGACTTATCAGAAAAAGTGACGGTGGTTTCTGCTGATGAACTGTCCAGAGCTACAGATACCTCAACCATTGATAGTAATATAGCCGATGGAATGGCAGGCAGTGGAGAATACAATGACCTCCATGCTTATGCCTTGGCAGGCCAACTGGGCTCCACATATGTGGTGGTTGTAAATATTCCAGGCAGAGGACAACCTGCCTATGGTCCAATTATCAGCAGTGGATTCCTTTCCATCCATGAAGAGACCTGGGATGAGGAGTTCATGTATGGCAAGGTCAGGGTCAACTCAAATGACAACAAATACTATTTCAATGGTGCCATTAAGGTGGGAGAAAGTAACGATTATACTACATGGGCTTTTACCAGAGAATCACCTTGGCCCATTCCAGCTACAAGGACAGAGACTTCCAAAGACTCCAATGCCAGAAGCCACTACTATTCTTGCAGTTATAACAAAGTGGAGTATGTGAGCAGTACAGACAAGCCCTTCCCCATCTACAAGTTCTTATCCAGAACAGATGACAACCAATATTATCTACAAGCTTCGGAAGAAAATTCAGAAGAAAAGACTTTCTATTTCAGGTTCTACACTTTTAATACTTTATACACCATAAAATTCAAAAATGTTAATTTTGAAGGAGGCTACAATGTAGATTTGAACAACCATGGGGGCAGCAGCTTGAGGTATGAGCACTTTGACTCCTTGTACTGTTCCAGTGAAATCACAGAAGGCAGCAGCACTACTGACGCCACCCAAGCCAGGAGGTGTATAGAGATCCAAGGTTCACTTGCCATCTATGATGATGCGATGGATGCGCCACCTAAGAGAACTGCTGAACTAAAGAGTGCTGCTGATAATGAAGCAGTGTCCAACACCCAGTTCTTTATTGACCAGAGTATTGTCACTTTGAACTCTCCTGACATTGAGTTTGATACAGATGTTCAGAACTGTGACATGGAAGGGCTTAAACTTCGGATTGTAGGAGTCATTCCCATTACAGCCAATGCCTCAGCCTTTTACATTGATACAAATTCCAGCATGATGCCCTTGAGCAGCAAGAGAAGCTTTGGCAATGATTTCCTTGGACTTCTTAAGCGATCAGTGTATGAAAAGGTGACAGACAGTTCACACATCAGTTTTGGTGCAGGAGCCAGAACCAGCCAGAACATTGTCTATAACAATGTCAATATTTATGCAGGCAATAGGCTTATTGCAGACTATCTGTGGAATGATGCACTTGTGATGCACAGTGATGAGGGTGACACAGAATGTGTCAGCTCTACACAGGCCTACGATTTTTTGATACATCCTTGGCACAGGTCAGGCTCTTTGAACAATGACTTCAGAGGCAATGATACTGCATCCTCTATGTTAAAGACCAAGATAGAGTCCAACATATTGTTTTCTACACAGAGTATTTACAATAGTAATTATTCAATGAACTTGGCTTCATCTCAGATGGTTCATACAGAAAATGCAGAAGTGATGAATTATCGCTTGAACCTGGATTATGGAAGCTATCGAGGAATCAACTATTACCCAAACATAGACAAGATTCTCTATAACACCAATGGATACACCCCTTGGGTTAAAGAGCTGTCAGGCAACGAGACTGTGGAAAATGTATTTACTCCCATCTCCATGAAGTATAAAAGCACTTCACACGCAGTGTTGGCATTTAGCCAAGTACCTAATGGTGACAAGCCTTTTGTATATGCTTTGCCTGATACAATACATAAACCGCAAAGAACCACATTAGAGGGAAAACCTTTTTGGGAAAGTGGGAGTTTACGTTTTTATAGTATTCCTGTTAAGGAAAACAGCTCTAGCTATATTGACTATAATTACCTATGGCTTGGGGAGCTCTATAGGGAAGATGAGGATGTACCCAACAGGTTTGGAGGCACCAGTACTGCTGCACTGAAAGCCAATAAATGGTTGATTGGTGGTGATACTAAGCCCTTTAATAGTAATGGAGTAACTTTGACATGGGACATTGGAGACACCTACTATCAGCGTTATGACTGCTTGAAAACCTATCCTTTTACAGAAGATGACCCCAATCAGTTGGTTGAGATATTGAGTTTCATGTGTGAAACCAGGATCAACCTGGATGGCAGGTATGACAAGAACAGGGGGTTGCTAGACAACACATTGGTTCGTCCAAGGAACTTTAATCTTCTTAATCCCGTATATAGCCAGCAGAACAACTTCTTCACCAGTAGGAAAAGCAGTGATGAAGGTGATATCTTCAATTACCCAAACCACATCTTCTATACCAAGAGCAAGACCAGTGGTGCAGATGTTGACCTATGGACAAATGTCACACTAGGCTCCATATTGGAAATGGATGGAAACAAAGGTGAGGTAAGGGATTTAGAAAGGTTCAATGACCAGATTATTTGTTTTCAGGATACAGGCATTAGTCAAATACTATACAATGAAAGTGTTCAGGTAACTTCTACACAAGGTGTTCCCATTGAGATTGCCAACAGTGGAAAAGTGCAAGGCAAGAGGTATCTGAGCAATACCATAGGTACCAGCAATAAATGGTCAGTATGCCCCACCCCATTGGGTCTTTACTTCATTGACTTCAATGACAGAAGTATCTACAGGTTTGACGGCAAGCTTACCAACTTATCCATACAAGGAGGCATGAACAGTTGGAGTAAGCAGATGCTACAATACTCAGAGCCTTGGAATCCCACCTTCCCTTCCATAAATGACACTGTGAGTACAGTTGTCACTTACTATGACAGGCAGAACCAAGATGTACTATTCATCAATAAAAATACTGCTATGGCCTATTCAGAAAAACTGGGAGCCTTCACCTCTTTCTATGATTATGGTGGTGCTCCTTACCTTGTTAATTTTGATGACAAAGGTCTTTGGTTCAAGTCCAGTATTGTAAGTGGCCAAGCAATGACCCAACCACACTGGCATCAATTAGGTGAGTATTGTGAGTTCTTTGGTGAGAAGAAACCCTATTGGACTACTTTGATAGGCAATCCAGAGCCTCAAATGGACAAGATATTCACTAACTTGGAGTTCAGGGCTTGTGTAGATACTGATGGCAGCAGAAAGACTGTTACAGAAGATGGTAATGAAGTGCAGGTATTTGACAAGTTTCATCTGCCTTTTGACTCACTTGAGACTTGGGATGAATATCAACATGGTGTAGCCCTTCTACAGAACAAGAATGGCCATGCAGCTCAACAACATCACTTAAGGGATGAAAACAAGACTGCTGCCTTGAAAAGAAAGTTCCGGATATGGAGATGTGACATTCCCAGAGACAATGCTGAAGTGGATGATGAAATAGAAAATGCCATGGGCATTTATAGGGTTAAGGCACACCCTATGGACAGAATGAGAAACCCCTGGCTGTACTTGAAGCTGTTGAAGAAGGCAGCAGACAAAGACAGCCATCTTCAAAGAACAGAGATACATGACATCTTGATGTCTTATTTTTCATAATGTTTAAAGGTTAATTGATGATGTGGTAAGGGAGTCTTAATGATTCCCTTACCTTTTATTAATATGGCATTTAATGGATTGTAAAGATAACATTAAAAGATTATTTTTGCAGAAAAAGTAACCAGCATGAAGAAAGACAGATTATATAGAGTAACCAAGGGCAATTTGTTTGCACTGGGAGATCAAATGCAAACTACTGGACTTAGTGTTTCTGGTACTCCTACATTTGCTAATTATGGGTATGATAAGGCTCCAAATATTCCTAAAGTTGATCTTAGTAATTATTATAAGCCTAATAACAATTTTTTTAGCAATCAGACTGTACAGCAAGGATTTGGTTTTGCCGCTAATATGGCAGACAGTATTCCTACAGGAGACAAGAGGGGGCTTTATGATACTCTTGACCCTATGTATCATCTTGCTGGAGGTAGGGAATCTGCCATTGGCAATGGTCTCAGTGATGTAGGTGTGGGCCTGTTCAAGACGGGTGCCAGCACTGGAAATGCAGGATTGATGCTTGCTGGGGGAATAGCCAAGGGTGCAGGAGGTCTTTACAATACATTGTTTGGAACCAAGTGGAATGATGACCTAATCAACAACATTGAGGACAACACCCAAAAGATGAACAATTTGGGCAATGCTTTTGGCAGGGTTACAGACAATGACACTTTCTTCAACTTTGCAGGCAACTTATCATCTGGAAAAGATTTCACCTATAAAGATTTGGGGAGTACAGGTTGGTTTAAGTCTAATAGTAGCCTAAAGAGAAAAGCCAGAAAATTGGACAATGCTCAAAACCGTGCAGAGTCATTCCAACTGCATGCCATGACAGACGCAGCTGACAGATTAGACAAGAGGAAGGACAGACTGGTATTGGCCAACACTCCCTACTTTGCTTATGGAGGGCCTTTACAACAAATGGATGACTATAATATGGGAGCAATAGAATATGGTTTTATGTCAGATTATCTAACAGCCAAGCAGAAGCAGAATGAAGTAAAGAACAAGCTTACAGGAATTACAGGTACTCCAGCCTTCATGCAGAGCTTTGCTGATGGAGGAGAAATACACATCAAGCATCCTGGAAGGCTTACAAGGCTGAAGGAAAGGACAGGCAAGACAGAAGCAGAACTTTGGGCAGAAGGCAAGCCTGAGGTGAAGAAAATGATCACCTTTGCTAGGAACGCCAGAGCCTGGTCAAAAGCCAATGGAGGTAAATTGCATAAGGGTGGTGTGAGTATTCCAGAGAATGTACTATGTGGTAGAGGTAAACTGTTTCATGGTGGTGGTTGTCTGATGCCTAACATGTTTAATATAGGAGGGGACATCCAGACCAATTCTGCCGATTGGACAACAGGACTTACACATGTCAACGCAGGTGGAAGCCATGAGGAGAATCCTAACCAGGGAATACAGATGGGAGTTGACAGGGAAGGAACTCCCAATTTGGTCGAAGAAAATGAAACCATTTTCAATGACTATGTATATTCAAACAGGATAACCCTTGATGATGAAGCTAAGAAGACATTTCATATTGGAAAGAAAAGAGATATTACCTATGCAGACCTTAGCAAGAAACTGGAGAAGGAAGCATCAGAACGTCCCAATGACCCTATATCACATGCAGCTCTTAAAGTGCAGATGCAGGATTTGGCAGACCAGCAGGAAAGGCAGAAGCAGGAGATGGAGGCTGAGAGGGCAAGGAAAGCTTTTGAAGCACTGAGTGACGAGGAGAAGGTTGCTGTAATACAACAGCATGCACAACAGGAACAAGCAGCTCAGCAACAAGCCATGCAAGAGCAAGCTATGGCAGAACAACAGATGATGCAGGAAGCAGCTGCTGGGCAGCAAGGAGTTCCCACAACTAATGCTATGGATACTGTGGCAGCAGGACAGCCAGAGGTGATGGAAGGACAGCCTGTAATGGCAGAAGGAGGAAAGATTAATACTTTTGCAGGCACTCAATCTGGAAGTAATCAGATGAGAAATGCTGGTACATGGAAGGAAGGAGATTCTTCATCCAATTGGAATACTTATACTAGAGGAGGTTTACGGGATTATCTTGAGAATATTATCAAGAGAATTCAGATGGCTCCTGATGAGAAAACTGCTAATGAAATTAGGCAAGAGGCTATAAACACAGTTGCGGGTATTCAACAGGCTTATGCTAAAGCTTACCAGAATGACCTGACTCCTGTATCAGAAAGTGATGCCGTGAAGACCCTTCAGTCTGTTTTCCAAAATGCTGGAGGTAACAAGTATTTTGGTAGTATAGCAGACAATATTAATCTGCCACAAGGCCATAACACCCCAGACACAGAAGCAGGAGGATGGGTAGATAGCCTGTGGGGACCAAGGACATCTATCAGGAACTGGGGTTCTACGGAATATGGTAATGCAGACTATTACAAAGATATAGCAGACTTAGCTCAACAGGCAGGCATGGTCTATGCTCCCAATGCAGATTGGACTTATGGAGACAATACTCTATATGGCCTTAGTATTCCAGAAGTAACTACTGCTCCCATAGCAGCAGAGAAACCAGGGTATACACCAGAATGGCAAGGAGGAGCAGCAGATACAGCTTCACAGGCAGCTTCTGAAGCAGTGAAGAAACCTAAAGAGAAGGATGAATGGGAAGTTACCCCTAACTATAAGAATGACAAGCTGAGATATGCAGGACTTCTGGGGCCTGCTGTTGGATTGGGAATGATGGCAGCTGGTATAGGAAGACCTGACAATAAACGTTGGAGCAATATTGTTGAAGCTGCACAAGGACCTGCTGTACTTGCAGATTATCAGCCCATTGGCAATTACTTGAGATACAAGCCTCTTGATATATGGGCAGAACAGAATAGACTGAATGCCAACAGTAGAGCTACTGACAGGGCATTAGCAAACAACAGCGCTCCCATTGGTACAAGAATGGCAGGACTACTTGCCAATGAGTACAACAATCAAATAGGTAGTGGCAACCTGTTCAGGCAGGCTCAGGAATACAATGACACCAAGGATGAAAGGACCCAGACATTCAACAGGGGTACAGACCAGTTTAATGCAGAGGCCTATAATAGAGCAGCACTCACCAATGCAGAGATTAGAAATAGACAAAAACAATTTGCTACCAATATAGCTATGCAGGCAGAGCAAGCCAAAGCCAATTCTGATGCTGACTGGTATAATGGCATTTATGGTAATATTGGCGGTCTGTTTAATGGAATAGCTGATGTAGGCAGGGAGAATGCCCAGCATAACATGATAGCAGAGATGGCAGCAGATGGCATCTTTGGAACCATGTCTCCAAGGACTAATACAGGTAGAAGAGGCAAGTACCTGACCTTTACTAAGAAAAACAGTGCTTGCAAGGGAGGTAAGATAAACAGAAAGAAAGGAGAAAAATAATATGCCTAGAGGATATAATAATTACTCGTTTGTTATTGATAGTTCCTTCCAGCCTTTTACTATGCAGGAAATGCTTGTACCATTTACTGCATACAAGGATGCTTATGAGAAGATGGAGGAGAGCTACTTTGACCTGAGTGACAAGGCAGACAAATTCAAGTATCTAAGTGAAACTCTCCCAGAAGGAAGCAAGGCGCGGGGGATTTATGAGGGATATGCCAATGACTTGAAGGCACAAGCAGATGACCTGGCCAAGAATGGCTTGGGTATGGGCAATAGAAGAGCTTTAAATAGTTTGAAGAGAAGGTATCAGGGGGAGATAGGCAGACTTGTAGAAGCAGATGCAGCCCTGAAGAAAGAGCAAGAGTTGAGAAGGCAGATGAATGCTAAAGATGCTTCTATGCTCTATGCTGATGACAATCTGACCATTGACAGATTCCTGGATAATAATACTCCTAATCTCTATAGTATCAGTGGCAATGACCTTTATACAAGAGGAGCCGCAGCAGGACAGGCAGCAAGTAAAAGGGTTTATGGAGCAGAAGATGCAGGCAGTACTCTTGGAGGCTATTATAGGGACTATGTGCAGAGAATGGGATATACTCCTGAACAGCTTAGGAAATTTGGTGAACAGATTAGTGCTGATTTTGCTAATTGGGCAGCTACCAATATTCCAGAGTTGGGCATGGCAGCTAATCAAATACTTGAAGCTAATGGCGTTACTGAGAACTTTAAAGATAACCCCAACAATCTTAGGAAAGCTCAGCAACAAGTTATCAGGGGGCTGATTGATGGTGCTGTATATAGTGAACAGCATAATCCTACAAGAGACTTGGGTAAACTTACTCAAAGTGAGCAAACAAGTTTTGCTTTGCAGAGAGAGAATATGAATAGACAAGCTGCTGCACAGGGATTAACATGGAATGGTAAAGAATATGTTTATAATCCTGATAAAGACCCCTCTATGCAGAAGGCGAAAGAAGTGGCAAAGATAAAAGCTCAGACAAAGACCTCTGGAGGAAAGGGCAGTTCTAGTGAATATGGAGTAATTAACCAACAGGGAATTAGGGTGTCATGGAGAGGTAATACGCCCAATCCAACAAATGGAGATACTGATAATGACGTTGCAACTAAACCTTTAGATAAAGAAGCAGAGTACACAGGTAAAGCCTATGAATATGATGATTTGCCTCAATATGCTAAGAATCATGTAGATAGAATTATAGGCAATAAAGGTAATTTTGATAACTACATTTATTTCTTTAAGCCTTTTGAAGGAGGACTCTTTAATGATTCTGAAGCAGAGCTTGATATAGTTCCGAGAAAAGTTATGAAGGATAATAGTAAAGAAGAGGAAGAAGAAACGTTTGACTTTGGTTCTTAAAAGAAGATAATATGCCTGTAATAAATAACATAAACTTTAAGGGCCTTCCTGGTCTAAACTACATTAGTGACCAGGAAAGGCAGGCTTTTATGCTTAACAATGAGGATAAGCTCCGTCAATATAGAAGCCCTGGTGCTAGAAAGAAAGCTGCTGAGATTATTTATAATAATCAGCAATTTAAAAATACCCTTGGAGAGGATTTATTTAATCAGTTAAATGATGGTTCAGAAGCCTCTTATGAAGCAAGAAATAAATATCTTAAAGATTTTGTTATACAAAAGACTTTCGCAGATCAATTTAAAAATGATAAGAACTTCAATCTTCTTGCCTCAGAATTAGATACTCAAGGAATGTATGACCTGATGACCAATAGTGACTATATGGGTACTCAGGAGAGGGCAAAGAAGCTAAAAGAGGGAATTGCTGCTGCTAAGAAGGTGGGTAAGAGCTATGATGAAGCCATTAATAATCCTTATGTGGATGCTCTTGGTGGCGGTTTTATGCAGATTGGCAAGGCTAGTGCTGCCATAACACCCTTTGACCAAGACAAGAAATATGAGGAGAAAGATAATGAGATATTTGAAAAGCTTGCTGCTGAAACTCAAGAAAGAAGAGAGAATGAAGTTAGTGGATTGACAGATTCTATCTATGCTTCTATCTTGAATAATGATAGTAATGGTGTGAAAAGTCTGGCAAATAATTATAAGGAATTTGATGCCCTAGCTTCTAAGTATTCTAATCACTACAATATCTTCAAAGATACCAAATGGCTCAAAGACTATACGGATGAAGACAAGTTGAAGGACTATGCCAAATATCAGGCATTGAAAGAGCAGTATGGAGAAAGGGTAGCTATACAATATTTGGATAGAAGTATTCAGAATAGAGTGGCAGATGCTCAAGATGGTAAGTGGACAGGTAATACTCTAAAGGCCATTGGTACTACTGTTTGGTCAGACTTAGGTAGTAATGTAGCTCTGTTTTCTCATCTTGGTGCATCTCCAGAAAGGCTTGCTATCTTAAATGAAGGCAAAGACCCTGATAAGCCTATTTATGATAAGCAAGGAAACATTGTAGGTTATCAAGATAATGAGAATTGGCTGACTAATCCTGCTTATTGGAATGATGTATATAAATACAACACCTATAGCCCCACTGAGATAAAGGCCATCAAGGAAAGAGGAGGTATTTCAGAGGATGTTAATGTGAGGGAATATGGGTATACCCCAGATTTCTTCTCTTGGGATACTGCTCAGGAAGGTTTCAAGCAGTTAGGACATGTTGTAGCAGGAGTTGTAGAAACTGGACTGACAGGCACTGCTGGAAAAGCTGTTGGTTGGGGAGCTAAAGGTGCTATGAAGATGGCTGGATTATCAGCTAAGACTATGGCTAAGGCAGCTAAAGTAGGTAACATTACTAATGATTTGTTTGTGATGGCTACTACAGGCCTTGAAGGCTCACAGCTTGAAGCTATGGGAACCTTTGAGGAACAGATGCAGAGTGCCAGAGAGAAGATTCAGGAACAGATCAGGCATGAACTCTATGATTATCAACAGAGTATTGATTATGATAGTCCTGAGGCCAAGCAAGCTATAGGGCAATACTATCAGCAGCTGAAACAGCAAGATAAGAGAAGAGTGGCTACTCGTAGAGAAGGAGTAACACAGTTGCCTTTAAGTGATGAGTTTCTTATGAATCAAGCCAAGCAACAGTATACCAATGAACTACTAACAGCTAAGAATGCTGAGCTTGAGGAATTACATAAGAAAGATGAAGAAGCTGCAAGGAAGGCAGCTGTCAAGGCCTACGGAGCTAATTTCCTGATGGACTATATCAAGAATGTTCCACTGACAGCAGGTATCCAAAAGTTTAAGGTTGCTAAGGGTTCCACTACAGGAGCCTTGGATAATGTGCTTGGCAAAAACATTATTGGGGATGCAGAGACTGGAGGAGTTAAGAGGGCAGGAAAGAAACTTACAGCTGGAAAGAACCTTGCCAAGGAATTAGGTAAGCAAATTGGTGGTGGTTTTACAGACGAGTATTTAGATGGTATCAATGCTTCTTTTGCCAGTGGCATAGGCAATCATGACTTTGACAACTACATCAACAAGACCTATAATCCAGAGACCTATAATGTTGCTACAGATGACTTCTTGGGTAACATGCTTGCTGGACTTAGTGAAGGTGTAGAAGGATTGACAGACAGGCAGAATCTTTATGAAGGATTTATTGGTGCGATAGCTCCTGTCAGCATGGTAGGAGTGAATCCTAATGCAGCCTTTACTCCCAAGGATACTTGGAAGGCAGTTGTGAGTGGTGTGGATACCAAAGGAAACCAGCTGAATTTTGCTGAGAGACTGTCAAGGGCTGTGATGAACCCCCTGCTTGCTACCTATAGTGACTTGATGGGGCAAGACAGGGTTATTGACAGTAGTGTGGAAGCCATTAATAGAGTAGTGGCAGACAATAAAGATGTTCTCAGTGATGCAGCTAATTTACTTTCTACCTTAGATGACTATTCCTCTCCTATGGACTCTAATAACACTTCTATGTTATTGGACTCTAAAGATCATAAGCTTCAGAATGCTTTCACTTTGATAAGAGCTTTGAATACTTTGGAGAATATGGAGGGAGGAACCAGCAGTCCGTTGTATCAGGAAGCCATGCATACTATGGAGGGGCTGGCTAATGGCAGTCTTTCAGAGGAGGAACATGAAGAAGAGATAGATAAGTTCCTGGCAGATAAGGATAATAAGTCAATACTGGACAATCCCAATGGCAGAGAGATAGCAGCAGACAGACTTCAGAAGAATGCCCAGTACTTCATGGATATGAAAGAAAAGGTGGATGAGATACAGAATACCTTTGCCAGCAGCAGTAATCTGAGGAATATCCATCCTAAGGTGCAGGAACTTCTTATCCAGAACCTTGTTGCAGAAGATGACTATAAGAAGAGGTTAGAGGGTATTGAGGAAGAACTGGAACTTACTAAGACAGATGCTGATGCCCTTTATAGCCCAAACTTAGCAGCAAGATATGGAACCTCTAAGGCAAGAGCACAGGCTGCTGCTGCCAGAGACAGGATGGTCAAGGATTATCAAAAGGCCCAGGATGAAATCCTTCAAAAGGAGAAGGAAGCTAATGAGAAAGCCAAGGAACTAAAGCAGGAACTGAGGTCTACTTCAGACAAAGAGAAGAAGGAAGAGTTACAGCAGAAAATACAAGAGCAAGAGAATCTTGCGGCTTCTCACAAATTTAACTTCAATGCCTTGGAGGAAAGAAAGAGAATGGCTCAGGATGAACTCTCCAGTCTTAAGGCTTTGGCAAGTGATGATGCTGGAGAGACAGAGTTTACTGAAGAATATATCATGGGACTTGACGCCAGAGACAGGGCAGAAGTATTGAATCCTAAGAATGCTCAGAACTACTCCAAAAAGCAGCAGAGAGTCATTGAGCATATCAGGAAGAAACTTTTGAGGAAAGACCCAGAGGCTATTCAAAAGATTGTAGATGCTGGTACACTGGCTAATAGGGTATCAGACCTGAAGACTGTATATAGCAGGATTATGGATAATAATGCCTTGGCTGCTACCTACCTTGATTCAGCAGAAGCCTTGAGGACTACAGGAGCTTTGGCAGAATCCTTACAAAGAGGCATTGATGGGCATTATTCAAAGATAAAAAAGGCTTGGACAAATAGGTTTGGTAAGAGACCCAAGAATGTTGAGAAGAGGCAGCAAGAGTTTAAGGATGCTGTGATGGCTGCAAATAGTGATGTGGTAAGAGCCTATATAGAAGACCATCCAGAGCAAGCTAATGAAGTGCAACCTTTGCTTGACTTGCTTGACTTTGAGGAAGATGCTCAGAGTATCATTGTAAATGGAGAGGGAACAAGGGAAGAAAAACTTTCCCAACTTGCTACCTTAATGAATATGGAAAAGCAAGTTAATAACAAAGAGGAAGCTCAGAAATATCTTGAAGGAATAGTTGACTCTCCAGACATTGATGATGCTACCAAGGGTAAAGTGAACACTCTTTTAGATAAGATGGAGAAACTTGGGCATCAGAGAGATGCTACTGTTATAGAGAGTAGAAAACAGCAGAAGGAAAGGGAAGAAGCAGCTAAGCAGAAGATAGAAGAAGAAAAGAAAAAGACTGAAAAAGCAGCAGAGGATGCTGCTGAAAAGGCTGTGGCAGAAGCTCAGGCAGCAATAGCTGCAAATAATTCTACACCTTCTGTTGCTTCTGAGGCAGCTGTTGAGCAAGCACAAGAAGAATCTAAGAAACAAGCAGAAGGAGCTAAGCCTTTAGCTGACAATGATGCTACTGATGGAGTACCTATTATTACACCACAAATTAATGTAGAAGAAGAAGTTAAGAGGGATAATAACATTTCCATTAATGAAGAAGAAGCAGAACCTGTAAATATCAGCTGGACATCAGCCAGTTCTTTAATGGAAGATGATGGGGAAGATGGTCCAATGGAAACTGGTGAAATGTGGTCAGGGACTCCTCAGAATCCTCGGAAGGGGGAGTTTGTAGTTACTAGGGAGACCAAGGATGGAAAGTCTGTAATTACCTTTACTAATAATGGTAATGCTGAGACATTGACTATTACTCCTGATGATTATGAAGCTGCTGTGGTACAGCGGTCTACAGAACAGAAGATTACTACAAAAGCTACTTCTAAGAAAGGAAAGTCTGTTACAGGTACATACTCTGTAAATACGGATGCTGATGGCTTTACTCATATTAAACGTGATGGAGGGCCTGCTATAGCACAGAGGCAGGTGAAGCCCTCTGAAATGCAAGAAATTGGCCTGACTGATGAGGATATTTTAGGAAATAGAGAGGACTATAATGACCCTTCAAATTATGATAAGCTTAAAGAGATATATGATACTGAAGGATTTAAGATAGAAGATGTGACTATCAGGCCTGATGGTACTGTTGCAGTCAATCATAATGAGGACTACTTTGAGCTACGAGGAGAGAAAGCACAAAAGTTCTTGGGTAAAGTATTTCCTGAATTAAGTGCTGGGATGACATCCCAGACAAGGGAAGAAGGAAAAGCCTTTAATGTTAAATCTATTGAAAAGAAGGATGATGGTTGGTATTTTATTGGTACTTTTGCAGGTGAAACAGAGAAGAAGCAGGTAAAGGCCAGTGATAGCTTTGACTTAGATGCAGCTATAGACAGGCAGAAAGCAGCAAGGGAGTCAGCACTGGCAGCACAAGGAGTAACTACTGACAATACCCACTTGGAAGATGCAGGTGAGGATGTACAGGGTAAAGCTCCTTCTTTGGAAGAGCAAATTGCAGAAGCTGGTATGAAAGGCAAGATACAAGTTGAAGATACCAACACCTTAGAAGATGCGGCAAGTACCAATGGCATAGAAGAGCAGAGTGAGAATCATAGACCTGCCACTCTGTCAGGTAATGCTATGTCAGAATGGGAGATGAAGGACTTGATAGAAGATGGTGTTCTTAAGCATAAGAAAGGAGAGAAAAATAATGACTCTATGGAGAAGTATTATGCTTGGATGAATGCAGCTGGTATCAAGCTTCAGAATATCATTGACCAAGAGCTTGGGGAAATACTTAGAAAGAATCCTGACGCTAAGGTGAAGTTTATGGCTGTTAGACCTCAACCTAATGCAACAAAAGATGGGGATGTGAAGACTCATTTGTTCTTAGTGCTTGACTATGACAATAAAATTAACAAAGGCATTACCTCTATCCATGATGATGCTAATGGAGGTGTCATTACCAGTAATGGTAAGAAATACCTTATTATAGGTACTGTTGGCTATCCTAATGGAAATATTGCCAAGAGACAACTACGAGATGTGCTATTTACCAATGATCCAAGTTCAGGTAAGAAAATGGGACTTGGAGGTAGTCATTATGGTTTGGTAAAGCAGGGAAGTGGAGCATTCTTTGATGCTCATCCAGAAGAAAGATTCTGGGTTCCTGAACATCTAAGTACGGAAATAGTTCCCCATTCATTGATTCCCGGATATATTGTTAATCAACAGGAGGGAGATGAAGGAAGACAGTATAGAAAAGTCAGTGAACTTTTGAAAAGAGACAGGAATCCCTTGGGTTATAATAGTTTGGAAGATTTAGGCTGGATGATTCAGGAGAGGACTAAGTTTGTTGCTATTGGAGCAGACAAATCAAGAGTGATGAGTCCTGGAAATGTAGAAAGAAATGCTGGCAGTGCTTTTGTCTTAGTTCCTGCGGGCAATGGAAAGTTTGTACCTTCTTACATCAAGCCCTTGTTCTATAGGGAGATGAATGATGGAGAGCTCAAACAGACTATAGACAGGCTGCTTGGAGACTTGACTTCTCCTAATTATACTCAGAGATATCAAGCTGTTATTGAACTGAGTAAGATATTCTATTTTGACAAGGAAGGAAAGAATATCCTTGTAGGTAAGGATAAGAGCAGACATGCTAATCAGATTACCTTAAAAGATGGTGAACAGTCCATGACTTTCACATTGGATGGTAGTTTTGATAGGGTAGCTTTTATGCAGGCTATGGAGAGTTTTAATCCAAGAATCAATATTACTGCCTCTGTGCTGATGAATCCTCGTTCCTTGAAAATATATGATGAAGCAGGAGCCTTGCAGACAGATATAGCACAATTAGCTACAGCAGGTTCTTCCTATAGTATCTATGCTTTGGATGTAAATGGTGACATGATGAAACCTACAAGTGCTCCAGAGATGCCTGTAAGAGCTGCTGACAACAGTGATTTCAGGGAAGGAGGTGCTTCTCAAATAGTGTACAATGGTAAATATTATAGAGAAGCAGATGGCATTTTCTATTTGAATGGCATTCCTGTTACTGATGAAAATTTGATAAAGGAGCTTCAGTATAATCAGAGGATAGCCAATGGAGAGTTGGAGTCAGTTGAAACTAATGGAGAATGGGATAGTTATCTCACTGGAACCAAAGATAATCCTCAAGGCATTAAGGTCAATAAAAATACCAAGAAGGTAAAGGAGATGACAGCTCAAGAAGCTTTGGACTTGATAGAAAAGATAGAAAAAGAAAAAGCTAGGAAGGAGAGAGAGCAAGCTGCCAAAGCTGAGAAACAGAGATTTGATGCACAGGATGGAGAGGTTGTAGGATATGAACCTGTGGATGGTGAGTTTGACTTTAATGATGATACTGGGGAGCTTGTGTCAAGAGAAGAGAAGAAGGCTCAGGAAGAAGCTCAGAAGCAAGAGCAAATTGCTGAGAAAGATTCTCAACCTACAGAAAAGGATAATACTCATAAGAGTGTAACTGAGCTTGAAAGTAAACAAGGTGGTAGCACACAGACTTTTGGTACTTTAGTGAAAAATAAGCAATATAGAAAGCAGGTTATAGAAACCATTAAAGCTAAATGGCCAGATGCTCCCAGTAAGATAGCTGAACTTGAAGAGTTTTTAAAAGGAAAGAATGTTGAAATTAATGCTATTGGTACTGATGAGAGTAGTATTCAAGCATGGATAATTACTCTAAAGAATTGTAGGTAATTATTCTGTTGCTATATTGTAGCAATATACCAGACATTATCTTAGCCCACTAACTTGCTGAAGGTTAGTGGGTTTTTTGTTTTTTCGGCATTGTTAGGAACACCCTTTTTTCCTGCCTATCTTTGCAATGTTCTTGCAAGGATAACAAAGTTGCTACTTAGTAGCAACATACCAGACAAATTTTAATGTTTAACTGATTAAAAATTAAGTAATTATGGGAGAAAATGGTGTTTTAGTTTTCCCTGATGCAGCCAAGGGTGCTGCTTCAAGTATTGACCCTAACCTGCTTCTTGCCCTTCAGAATAATGGAGGTATGAATGGAGGTTATGGCTTCTATTGGATTTTCCTGCTCTGGATGATGTGGAACCAGAATGGTCGTAATGGTAACTTCAATGACTATGTTGCCAGTGTGAATGGTAATGAAGGTCGTCAGTATCTTGCTGAGATTATGAATGGCAGATTTGATAATCTTGGCCAGTTGGCTCAGATTATTAATAGTAGTGTAGAGACTGTGAAGAATGGCATTTTTGCCCTTCAGAACAATATCTCTCAGGTAGGTGCAAGTGTAGGTCTTACTGCTGCTCAGACTCAGAATGCTATTGCTATGGGTAATGCAGGTTTGGCTAAGCAATTGTGTGAGTGTTGCTGTAACATGAGGTATGACCTTTCTCAGCAGACCAATGCTTTGCAGGCTCAGGCAGCTAATAATTTTGCTGCTTCACAGTTGCAGGCTGCTCAGAACCAGGCTGCTACACAGCTTCAGATGGCTCAGATTGAAAGTGCAGACCAGTTGGCTGTATGTCAACAGACTAATGCTTTAAGTGGACAGGCTGACAGGAACACCAATAATATTCTTGGTGCTATCCAGGCTCAGAATGCAATGATTACCAAGGAGTTCTGTGACCTCAAGGAGCGTGAACTCCAGAACAAGATTAACACTCAGGGTGATATTATCACTCAGTTGAGGAATCAGATTTCCAATGATCGTCAAACTCTTCAATTTAATGCTGCCTTCCATGCCCTGGATGACAAGATTGATGGTATTGCTGCCAAGCAGCCTCAGACTGTTCCTGTACAGTGGCCTAACCTTGTGGGTGTAAATGCTACTCCCTACATTGGCCAGGGCTTCTATCCTGGTGGCAACTATGGTGGCTGGGGTGCTTATAATGGTGGTGTAGTACTTTAATATAAGGAATTAGGAGGTTTAAGTATGAGTTGTTGTAATAGAATAGTAGCAACTAACGCTGGTGGTATTCCTTATTTTGAAAGTACCAATACCACAATAGGTACTGAGAATATCAATATAGCCCTTGGTGTACGTAGGATTCAGCCTGTAGGATACATGACTATCATTATTAGTAATGTTATTCCTGCAGATACTACTGTGGCCCTTCCTGTCAATCTCACTCTGAATGATGTTACGAAGCCTTTGACATTGCCAAATGGTACTCCAGTAACAGCAGCAGAGCTTCTGAATGTAAGTAACATTCTTGTGTTCAATGATAGGACTAATGGACTATTGACATTGATGTCTCGCACAATAGCTTAGTATTAATTTTCAAAAGTATTAATCATGTTTTCAAATTTAAGCAGAGGTAGTATCCTGCAAGGGATAGACAGGACAGATGGAATGAAGTGGTTTACTGGTTCCATTGAAAGAGTAGTTCCAAATGCAAGTAGTATTCAGCAACCTTTCAATATAGGACAGTTCCCTGTGGTCAATGTGGATATTATAGCTAATATTGACGGTAAGCAGAGAGAGTTCAGAGGAGTTCCTGGTAACAATAGCATTGCAGATTTTGGAGAAGACTCTGTGATACTTGCTGACAATAAGGATGCCCTATACAACTATGCAAAGTCTTTGCTGAGAGCCAGCGAAGATGCAACTAATCCTGATAACATCAAGAAGCATGAGAGATGGAAGAAGCAGTTGAAGGGTGTACTCTCTGAGATGGTTCCTGGCTCAACCAACAATGATGAAGTCAAGGAACTGAAAAATGAAGTGAGCAGTCTGAAGTCTCAGCTTGCAGAGGCTATCTCTCTGCTTAAAGCTGGAAATAACAAACAAGAGGAGAAATAATTATGGTATTAATGTATAGGATGACTCCTGAGAAGAAGGAGAAATACACCAAGAAGATAGACAAGATGATTGACTTTTTGGAGGAGTTCAAGGATTGTCTGGAAGACAGTGAAGACTATGATGGTGAAGAATGGGAGGAGGAGCCTCAGTACCGCACCAGCAGGAGAGGTGGTATGACTTCCATGAAGAGCCGTTATAGCCGTAGAGGTGGTATGTAATTAACAAGGGATTGCTGGTTCTTAGGGATTGGCAATCCCTTTAAAACAAAGAAGCTTATGTATTTGAAATATAGTGGAGGATATGATGAGATTCCCCGTGGTATGGATAGATACTTGAATCAGTATGGATGCCACTTCAACAAGAAGCTTTGTAAGGAAGCAGTAAGCAGGATGTACAGGGATGATGAGGAGATTCAGCCTTATACTAAGGAGCAGGTAGATGGTTTGCTGAGTTCCTATGGAATTAAGCCTAAACACAATAAGCTATATGACGCAGTATATGTGGCTAACATGGCAAAGTTTGATTTCCTTGGGAGGTCTGTACCTGATGAAAAACATCTGGCCTTATATATTAAGGATGCTTTGGATGATCCTGATGCTGAGGAAGGCTATATCTTCAACAGATTCTACGCAGACTGCATGTTCATGGACAACCCCATTGAATGGGAAGACATGCTATGATTAGGCAAGAGCTCCATGTTAAGCATTATTGGAAGGTTGTAGTCTTTTATGATATTGACTACAGCCTTTTTAGTGCTGTAGAGGAAGATCTATGGGCTGTTGGTATCTCTGACATGGAACTAAGGAAACTTAGGAGAGAACTTGAGTATGGAATAGCAAAGGCTGTTACCTGTAGTAATATCAGAAGGCATATTAGTATTGTGCTATTCAATAAACATTCCAGTAGAAGAGATTATATTAACTCTATAGTACATGAAGCAGAACATGTGAAGCAAGCTATGCTTGATACCTATGAGGTAGAAGATAGAGGAGAGGCTCCTGCCTATACTATGGGTTATTTGGTAGGGAAGATGTATTATGTATTTAAAAATTTAATATGTAAAAATCAAAATTATGAATAATGATATGTTTATAAATTATCTTGCTCATGTAACAGGAAGTAGCAGAAAGGATATATTGAAAGCTCTGAAGCAAATGAGTGCTATGCCAGAAGTTCAAAAGAAACTAAAAAATCAAAGACATGGAAATAAATAATAAAGAGAAGAGATTCTTATTTGCTACTCTTACACAAATAAGAAGGGAGGCACATGAGTGTAATATTATGCTAAAGCAAATCTGTAAGGTTATCAATACCTATATTTCAAGGCATCATCAAGAGAATGAGGATGACTTCATGAGGAATGTATTGGCTAATCTTATCAGTAGTGGTATAGACCTTAAGAAGATTACAGGGAAATAGTTTGCTTTGCTTAGGGAGTTTATTAGCCTGTAAAGTTCTTGGATAATCAGATATATCTTTGTACGTAAATACTAAAGATATGCTTGATTTTAGGAAACTTGTTATACACTATCTAAGAAAGTTAGCAGATGAAATGGATGCAGGTACTTCAGAAGTAACAGAGTCCCAGGCTATAGACATTCTCAGGATAGTGGCACATGAAGTTATGAGTAAGGAACAAGCCTGTAATTACCTGAATCTTTCAAGGAGTAGGTTTGATGATCTTGTTAGGGAAAAGAAACTACCTAAAGGAAAGAAGAGGGTAGGATTTAAGGAATTGGTTTGGTATAAAGATGAACTGGATATGTGCAGGAGGAAGTGATTGCAATAAAATTGCAATATAAATAACAAAACATTTGGTAATTATAATATTAATCTTTAAATTTGCAGTAAATTATGACAGGTAGAGCAAAGCCTGCTGTTCCTAAAGCAGGTGTTACTAAGAGTAAAAGAAGGTATGGTGAAGGCGGAAAAGTCTCGAAAGGAAAGAAATATAAATGCGGAGGTAAGCTTAAATAGTAAAACTCTGTATAAGTTATTTCTTGGCTTCCTTAAAGTCATTCCTATGATTATGGCAGGATTGTTTTTATTGAATACAGTCCTGTCATATTTTGATATTGATTACAGTGTTATTTCTTATTTGGCTGGTATTGGATTAATTCCTTGGTTATTTATAATGCTGGCATCTTATACGCTTAAGTTTTGTGAATATCATAGGATGTTTCTATGGTATATATTGGTAAACAATATAGTATGTTGGATAGATACCAATTATGGTTTGCCTGTGTCAGATAGAGGATATTTAATTTTACATTTTATCTTAGCGGGATTCTTCTTGTTTTTAGTATTATATTTTCATCAGAAGTACAGAAAGAAACCTTAAATAACAATTATTACTATGAGCTTAATTTCTTTTATAAAAAAGATGTTTCAGTGGTTTATCCCACCTAAGAAACTTACTGGCAATTCTTATACTTTACAAGAGTTTATGAAGCACTATAAACAAATGCAAGTACATGTATTTACAGATAGTTTAGGAAATCGTACTATTGACAGGTGCGCCTTTACTGATTGTATTGGTAAGAAAACTGAAGTATATATAGCTAAAATTCTACAGAGTTATACTATAGATGAGTTGAAGAGAGATAAAAACAAACTCTTTATTAAGACTCTTAGTAGTGGGAATTTATGTTTGTGTAAGAAATGGGAAGATGTTGAAATGGAAGGATGGGAGACATGAAGGAACATAAAGATAATGAAATCTTAGTAGATATACTAGGATGTATTTTGGTTGTATCGATAATTGGTGCAACTATTTGTGGTATACTTGAATGCTTTCAAATAAACACTGGAATAATAGGAGGTATTTTGTGTATTATACCTGCGCTGTTTTTAGCTATGTTTGTGGTATGGCAAATTATAAAAGAGATAAGTAAATAGGGAGAGGTGTTACCCCTCCCTATTTTGTGATAAGCTGTATGGAGATTGCAACATATAGGACATTAGTGGTTGCTTGGAGTATTTTCGAACACCTGGAAAATGGATTCATCATCTGCCATTTTCTGCATTTGTTCCCAATCTTTGAAGAAAGGAAGATTATATTTCATCATATTTCTCCAATATCTATTTTCTCCTTTATGATCCCCTGACTTTATCTCTGTAACAATATCACCATTAGTAATACCATAGAAAGTGTAGAGTAGAGAGTTCATAGTATTGACACCTGCAATAGGAGACTGTAGGATTGTAAGACCGCTGGAAACAGCTTGAGGTAAAGGCATAGAAGCTTCTGTATCAAGAATCATTCGTCTTACCTGATATATCCACCACCTGCGCCAGAACTCTCTCTTATGGTCTTCTGGTTCTCCAAGAGCAAAGGACAGTCCAAGCAAAGCAATATACATCATCATTTCAGTATGCACACGCTTAACATTAGCTTTTTCCATATCACTCAGGTTTGACCATTGAGATTGTGCTCTAAGTGTGAAATACCATAAGTCCTTCATAAACATTCCTATAGCATCTTTCTTGCTACCTTCTTTCCACTCTTCCTTAGTATCTTCATTGAACATCATGTGATAGAAGCTAACCCAGTAGCCCTCTCTGTCTTCTCCAAGGGAAGCATCAAAATGACGCTTTCTAAACCTACGAGAATAATGTTCTACCATCCACTGCCTAAAGTTCATCACCGCTCTTCCCCACAGCTTCTGATGGATAAGACCCTTGTCCTCATCATTCATGGAACCGTGAGTAGATTGATTAACATACCTGATTCTCTTTCTGATTTTATCAATGTATTCCGGAGTGACAGCACTTCCATCTAACATGGTAACACCTTGCTTTAACCTTAGTTCTGCATTATTGTCTTGGAGATTTGTCACCTCAAAGGCATCATATAGGCTAGTAATTTCACCATTAAGCATTACCTTTTCATGATGTAGAATACCATACATATTTACATAATGAATAAGATACTCACCAGAACTATACCCAATGAAGGAACAATCATGTGCCATGAGTTGCCTGAACATACTTTTGTAGTACTTTGCATGACTCTTGTCAGTGAAGTTCTCCTGGATAGGATCAAACATTTCCCTAAGAAGTACTCCTTTATGCTTAACATTATTGGTTAATAGTTCTGCTATCTCACCACCTGCGCCAGAACCACCAAAGAGTTTGGTATGTGCCCATACATAATCCTTTAGATTATAGAATTCTCCTGCACCTGCTTCAATGAGCATTTGAAACTCTCCGACCAAGTAATTGCTAAGAGCTCCCTTTATATTCGTTGCAAGTCCTTTGAATGAAGTATATCCAATGATTTTAGATACCAACTTAGAGAATCTATAACCCATTTGTTCTGGGTCTAATCTTTGTCCATAAATAGCTTGAGATATAAATCCCTCAATAAGTCCAGCAGTATTGGTATTTTTGGCCTTTTTCCATAAATCCTTGAAGACTCTTATCTGTTTAGTCTCCACCATATCAGCTTGCTTTTCATTATTTCTTGCAGACTGATTAATTACAAAATCCCCAATGAATTCTACTACTTGAGCAACATTACTCATGGCATCATAGTTAGTAGCAGTACCTGCAAGAGCGGCCATACTTGTAGAAAAATTCTTTAGAAGTTCTCCTTGTTCTACCCTGTTGACAAAGAAGATAGGGATTTGTCTTAATGGAGTATTATCAAAAGCACCTTCTGTAATACCATATTCATCCCCATCAATGATACCATTTGTGGCATATTGTTCATCATCCTCACGGATTTTCCATTGGTCTTTTACTTTGTTTTTAACAGCCTTCCATACGTCTCCTACATTTCTTGCCTGTCCAATAGCATCCAACATATTCCTTCTAAGTTGTGGGGGAAGGTATTGATGCTGAGCATAGGCAGGAAGGAGAGATCCAACCTCACCCTTGAGCTGCATCATTGTATCATAGTACTCTTTTTGAGCAGGTGTCCAGCCTTTCTGGAAATCTTCTGTTTTCCTGTAGAGCTGATTTGGGACTCTCTCTGTACGTCCATTATTTCTATCTACAACTCTATCCTCAGTATTATTATCTTCCCAGTCTTCAATGGCTTGTTTAAGGTCAAAGCCTCTTATTCCTTGTTTATACAAAGACTTGATATGTGCTTTTCTTGCAGCCTTGTAAGCCCCCCAGTCAATGTCAGAAGCTATGTGTCCATCATCTTCATACATAAATTCAGAAGAACTACCTGATTTGTATAGTTTGTCTGTAGCTCTCCTAATTCTAAGAGAGATGTCATTCATAGCTTCATCCCTGGAATCCTGAGCATTGCGAATGATAGACCCCATAGCAGCAATTATAGGATTGGAGGCCCTTCCCGCACTGTAAAGATAGTCCATGATGGAAGAATCAGCAGCAGCCATTTCTACAAGATTTTCTATAATCTGCCCATCAGGAGCTGTTTCCCCTACAATCTTACGGAGCAACCCCTTCATAGTTGTCTTGATTTTATCATCAACCTTACTATCTACCTTATCAAAGATATTTTTCAAGGCTTTGGCAGTCTGTCTGATATTGTCAATATCTACTTGAGCAATAGCTTCATCAATGGCTAGATGCTCATCAGCAAGGGCAGAGACTAAAGGATAGTACTGTTCTTTTAAAGACTTTATATCTTGAAGAGTCTTTGCCATAGCAAACAATTTTTCCAGTTCAGTACCTGTTTGAGGTACATTTTGAAGCATTGTGTCAATAACAGATGATTGTGTGGCAGGATCATAACTCAGTCTATGTGATGCTTCTTTAAGGAAGTTAAGAATGCCAGCATAATACTTTTTATTCTCTAATTCCTTCATGAGCTGGTTGAGCGTAATCTCCAGCCTTTTGCCCTCTGCATTGTTTCCTTTGATTTTCTCCAATTCTCTGATTTGTCTTTGCAGAACAAATGCAGCATCAGTAGCTGCATCAGAGAGAGCCCTGATTTTACTATCAGTACGGTGAAGCTCATTGAGTTCAATCTTATACTTTTTATTCAACTTATGCAGCTCAATCCTTACATCCTCATCAGGGCTATTGCCAAGGATGTTTTGAGTCATTGCATTCACTTGAGTTTTCAGGGCATTTAAATCAATTCCTCTCATTTTCTTACAATGAGTAATAGCTCTTTGCAATAATGTTTTCTGAGCAGCAGTAAGGTTATTGGCCCCATGATTAAAATCATCAAGAGCCTGTGCAGCAGCATCAATGGAGCCAAAGCTCCCCACAAGCCTTTGAACCTGTGGGGAATTGGCATCCATGTTAAAGAATAGTAGAGCGTCCCTCTTGTTGAGATGCTGTATCTGCATTCTCTGCATATTCTGCAAGTATTGAACTAAGCCTGTGTGTTGAGGAGAGAATATAGTGTTTAACTCTTTGGGCATATTCTCAATAGCAATACCTACAGCTGCAAAAGCCTGTTTTTCTACATCCCATACTTTTAGTTTTGTCTTTACATTCTGAGCATAAGTGAGAGTCCTTGAATTTTTCTCAGCAGCAATAATATGGAATATATCCCCATGCTGTACAACTGTTGCAGTTAGTCCCTTATGGGAATCATTGAAAGCATCGGCCTTTTCAAGGGCAACCTTAGCGTCTGTAAAATCAATTCTCTGATGATTACTGTCTATGAAACCTTCCTGTTCTTCAGTATCAGTAAGTGAGTTTACTTCATTTTGCCATGATGCTACATCCAGAAATTTCCAGACATCATCAGCACTATGCTCACCTTGGGCATTCCTTTTAAACCCTGCATTGTCCATAGCATCTGCCAAGTTTTGGGACAAATATACTGCATAAATATAATTTGCCAGAGGTCTTTTTAGCTTTTTAACCTTCAGCAAATCCCTATACATTTTGCTAGGTTTCCCATTTACTTCTGGGTAGAGTTCACATGATTTCTTTGCCATATCTTAACACAAATCTAAATCTTTAAGTTTCCTAATTGCTTCATCCTTATTTACCTTGATACCCTTAGATTCAATTATCTTCTGCATTAAAGAGCCAAATCTCTCAGGATGCTCTGCCATATCCTTTGCTTGGGCTTGTGCCTTTATTTCAGATATTTTTCTTCCAAAGGAGGATTCATTGTAAGCCATGTAATCCTTAGCGAGATTAGCTACAAATGTAGCTTTCCTATTTTCAGGAGTCATAGGCTTGGATTCCACTTCAGTAGCATCAGTTTCAGAAGGACTGGTAGTCTTGATTTCAGAAGCATCGTTATTTTCTGAGGTTTGGGTAGTAGCTGTCAAAGGAGTACTGATTTCACTCAGACTCATTTCTATATACTCTCCATTATTACCCAGAGGCTTCATCTTTACATAGTGTACTCCTGCTTTATCATCAGACACTTTCTTCCAAAGGTAAGTAACTCCTTTTCCACTTGTTTTAATGTAGGTAAGACCTTCCAAATCATCAATGTCTTCCTGGACAGTAGCATATAGATGGTCTCCCTTGATAGTGAAATGAGAGTTTTTTCCACCTTTCTTAGGCACCAGTTTATTATCCTCCCAGTTGTTGGCTATGAACTGGTCAATTACTAATTCTTCTGTGACAGTCGGGAATCTTCTGTAGGTATCCAGATAAGTGGCAGTTTCGTCATTGGAGAGCTTCTTTTGCAGTCTTTCCTTGACATAAGTAGGAACTACAGCCATGAAAGTCTTAGGACTAAATCCTATACCAGCACGGAAGAAGCAGTACTCAAATAGTTGCTGAGAGAGTTCTGGATTGCTCTTATGCAAGTCTATCCAAGCATTGCGATAAGTTTCCTTGACAGTCTCATCCTCACCAGTCAATTTGATGCTCAGGAATGCTCTTCCTGTCTTTTTACTGACAGTCATCTGAATGGCCTGAATAAGGGCATTATCAGGGTATTTCTCCTTGAAATCCTGCTTCATGAACCACTTGGGGAATCCATCAATATAGTTCTTTAGATTTGCAGGATTAATGAGTCCAGAAGCTATTGCAAGGTAAGACTGATAGAAATCACTTAAGCTACTAAATAGCTTCTTGTCATTGTAGATTTTTTCCTTAATATCGTCAGGAAGTTTAGCCAAGAGGTTTCTAAATCCAGTGCTTCCAGCTGGCATATCAGCAGTCATTTGACGAGCTATTTTCACTGTTTCAGCAAATTGCTTTAGAACAGGATGATCTGCAAACACATCAGTTATATCTACATTCACACCATCATGAGTGTAGAAATGAGTGTCAACATTCTCATCCATGAACTGTTCCATCTTACGTTCCATGATAAGGTTGTCTATGATGAGAGGCCCTACAGCAGAAGATATGGAATTAAATCTTGTAGCAAATGAAATTTTACGCATGTTTTCTGCAATAGCCTTAGCTTTCTGGAAGGCAATAAGTACCTTATAGTCAATCACTTCATGTTCTTCAGGAGTCAATCCAGTTACCAGTTCTTCTCTAGAGAGAGGTTCTTTGTTAATGTCAGCATCATCAGAAATGTTATGAGCTTCCTTCAAGCGTTTGATTTCCTTGTCAATGACACTATTCAAGGAGGCATAACCTGTAAGATTCTGGCGATTAAACTCATCCAGCACTCTTGCAATGACATCTTGACCTATGAACATACAAGCATCTTCATGAGGTATTCCTAATCTGAGCAGAGAAGTGAAAGTACCCACAGTAGTCATGTTGATATTCAGGAGATTCAATACAGGTGTTTTAGCTGCATCAGCAGAAGCAGATACACCAGAGCCTAAGGTTTTACCAATAAGATTACCCTCATTATCATACTTCGGATCCACTTGCATTCTGCTAGCTCTACTAGTGTCTTCGTTGATAGCAACATAATCTTCATAAGAAGAATATGTTTCTTTAAAGGCTGACAGTTCTTTCGCTTTTTGTTTAAACTCCTCCTCAGTTAGCAATGGCTCCCCATAGACATCTCTCTTGCCTCCAAATACAGTACCACCAATAGTAAAAGGTTCTTCACTATTTATTGCTTCCGATATATCAAGGAATATATCATCTCCTTCAAGTGTGGCATGGGCTACTTTGTTGACAGCAAAGACTCCAATGAGTGAAGCAGCAGCAGCATTTTGCTTGTAGAATTGAATCTGCGTATCAGCCCATGTAAGGTCTTTATCTACATAGCAAAGGTCACTGAGTTCATCAATAGACATGGCTTGTAGCTGTTGCCAAGTGTATTCACCACTGTGTAATCTGTATGCAGCGGCCATATAGCCTGCTCTCTTAAAGTTATCAAAACCACCAGGGTTCAAGATTTTGTCAGCAGTCTTCTCATTGGTAAGAACAGCCCAAGTCATATCTACAATCTTGTTGTCCCTATACAGTTTTCCAGAAGTAGGTTTAATAGTCTTCCATACCTTATCCTTATGTAACTTCATGATAATCTGCTTTTCTCTGTGGATATCCTCCATAAGTTTATCAGCAGTCCTCATTCTGTCAGGATTATCCATATACATCTTCACCTGCTCAGTAATGAATCTCTTGTTAACCTTTCCATCATAAGTTTTAGCATAATTTTCAGATACCCTTTGAATGAGCAACTTTTCAATGGCAGGCTTATTTTCTACAATTTGAATATCCTTACGCATGACATAACGCTTATCCACATCAAAGTCAGAGTCATCAATCTCAGTAAGCTCATAGGGAAGCATAATGGCATCACCAGCCTCCCTTGGCATAAATCCCACCACTTTCATAGGAGCACAAGAGTACTTATCCTCAGTAGGAATACGGTAGGAAATCATTTTGAGGAGATCAGGATCAATAGCCTCAATAGCTTTGACATCAATAGTTCCATCTTCATTGGCAAATTTCTCAAAGATTTCATTTGCCCAGATGGGGATGAATACCTCAAAATAGGCTATGCCTGCCTGATTCTCCTTGACATACTCTTCGTATGTTTGGTGTGTTGCGGCTTCCCAGCCTTCATATTCTTCTCTTGTAAGAAGTAATCCACCATTTTTATGATTGAACCTAATGTGCAATTGTTTGGAAGTACCAAAGTTAGTCACCTGGACTATGGGGCCTCCTGCAATCTTCTGCTTATTTACACGGTTCTTGATGATAGAGTTGATAAGCTGTTCTATGCGCTTTGCTTGAATAGGGTCTCCCTTAGGAATGCGAAATTCTCCAGTATTCTTATCTACAGCACAAGCTTGTGCAAGATCAACACCATAGCGAGGAGAAGAGAGTATTTCCCTCAGAAGAATCTTAGACAGGGCAATGTTACGCTCCTTCTTGTCAGAGCTGTCTAAATGAAGTTCTTTTGACAGATTTTCAATACTCTCTTCAATGTTGGCCGCAATGGTCTTTTCATATTCCTTCTTAAACTCATCTGCCCTTACTTTCTTCTTTGTTCCATCAGGTTCAGTCCACTCATAGTAATTGATGTTATTTTCATCATTAGGATTACCATTGGGGTCTTTGTAGAGGTCAAGATCAGAGGGAGTAATCATTCTTATCTGAGAGCCATGTGCTTGCTGATGG
>ODAJ012186783.1_pt1 | contig 65066 bp, 55 predicted proteins | sample 1539241 | NCBI WGS metagenome assembly ODAJ01 (sample SAMN02144231, study PRJEB22623) | gut metagenome | biome: sheep rumen | host: Ovis aries | place: New Zealand | reverse complement strand
CTAAACTAAACCAGTCAAGTTCTCTTCCTTCCCACCATTCATTACTCTGAGCAAATTCCTGTCCCATAAACAAAAGTTTCTTACCTGGATGTGTATAATAAAATCCAAGCATTGCTTTCAAGTTCTTAAGTTTATCCTCGAAACTACCAGGCATCTTTTCAACAAGAGACTTTTTGCCATGAACCACTTCATCATGAGATAATACCAACATAAATTTTTCACTATATGCATAAACCATGCTAAATAACAACTCACCATAATGCTCATGTCTAAAATATGGATCAGTCTGCATGTATCTAAGTGTATCATTCATCCATCCCATGTTCCACTTAAAGTCAAATCCCATACCATCTTCTTCAAGATCAGTAGTTATATTTGACCAAGCTGTGGATTCTTCAGCAATCATAAATACACCTTTATTTCTCTTATGCATAATGGAATTCAAATGTTTAATAAACTCAATGGCTTCAAGGTTTTCATTACCACCATACATGTTAGCAACCCACTGTCCATCACTCTTACCATAATCAAGATAAAGCATTGATGCTACAGCATCCATTCTTATTCCATCAGCATGATATACTTCAGCCCAAAACAAAGCGTTTGCAATAAGGAAATTACTAACTTCTGGTCTTCCGTAATTATATATCAATGTTCCCCAATCAGGATGCGTACCCTGTCTTGGATCTTCATGTTCATAAAGACATGAACCATCAAATTCTGACATACCATAAGAATCTCTTGGAAAGTGTGCTGGTACCCAGTCTAAGATAACACCTATACCCTCATTATGCATGTAATTCATAAAATACATAAAATCTTCAGGCGTACCATATCTCTTAGTTGGAGCGTAATATCCTGTAACCTGATATCCCCATGACTGATCAAGAGGATGTTCCATAATAGGCATAAGTTCTATATGAGTATATCCCATATCCTTAACATAATCAGCAAGTAATGGTGCTATATCCCTATAATTTAAGAATTCATCATCTTCAGTCTTTCTCCATGACCCTAAATGAACTTCATAAATACATATAGGCTTAGCAAGCGCATCTCCCTTATATTTATCATATGCTTTTTCTCTTGCCTTAATCCACTTTGAATCAGTCCATTTAAACCTATCAATATCACTAACGATTGATGCATTATCCGGACGAAGTTCAGATTCAAATCCATAAGGATCACTCTTAAGAATAGGATTGTTACCCTTTTTTAAAACCTCAAATTTATAAATATCACCAGGTTTAACTCCAGGAATGAAAAGATAGAAAATACCAGAATCATAGTGCTTTTGCATCATATGACTTCTTCCATCCCAGTTATTAAAATCACCAACAACTGATACTCTCATGGCAAACGGAGCCCATACAGCAAATCGTGTACCCTTAACTCCATCAACCTCATCAGGATGCGCGCCTAAAAGATTATACACTTCATAGTTAATTCCATTATTAAATGAACTAACTTCTCTTTCATCAAGTTCTATCTTAAATTCATAAGGATCATAATCAACATATTCTGATTTGTCCTCATACACTGATAAAACCTTGTATTTCTGTAACTTAGTCTTAGGAATCAAACATGCAAAATAACCTGCATCGTCCATAAGTTCCATCTCGACCTTAACCTTATCTTCTTCAAGGATTACATAGGACTTAACCGCATCAGGTCTAAAAACTTGAATAAGCAACCCCTTCTTTGTTTCCTTAGGTCCTAAAACATTAAACGGATAATCAATATCCGAATATAAAATCCCTTCAATTTCCCTCCAATTCATATAGTCATAAGCTTTTGATTTAGCTTTCATTACGTCACACCTCACTTAAATAATTTTTCGCATATAACTAGCAAACAAAACAATACCCCATAACCAGATTACTCTGATTAAAATCTATGAATGAATAAACCACTTCTAAGTTTTGGTTCAAACCATGTACTCTTAGGTGGCATAAGCATTCCAGCATCAGCTACTGCGAACAATTCCTGTATAGATGTTGGATACATAGCAAATGCTACTCTCATATCGTTTTTACATCTTCTTTCAAGTTCGCAAAGACCTCTAATTCCGCCAACAAAATCAATTCTAGGATCATTCTTTAAATCAGTAATATTAAAAATTGGTCCTAATATGTAATCACTTACAATTGCAACATCAAGCCCCTTAACTGGATCATCTGACTTTATGTTTTCATGAGCAATCAACTTATACCAAGCGTTGCCTAAAAACATTGCAACTTCACCTTTATTAGCTGGTTTAATTGAAGCAAATTTAAGCGAATTTTTATCATCTTCAATTTTAACTTTACCATCTTCACAAAATTCATAACTAGTCTTTTTAACATCAAAGTTTTCTTTTAACTTTTCAATCAATTCTCTTTCAGATAATCCATTTAAGTCCTTTACAACTCTGTTATAATCCATTATCATAAGTTCACTTTCAGGGAAAATAACAGAAAGGAAATAGTTAAACTCTTCATCGCCAGTAAAGTTAGGATTAGCCTCTCTACGTTTAAGTGCAACCTTAACAGCTGATGCTGCTCTATGATGCCCATCAGCAATATATAATCCATCACTTTGGACAAATCCATTGGTTATAACATCTAAGTCTTCTTTATCACTTATCTTCCAAGCTCTATGAATAATTCCATCATCAGATGTAAAATTATAAATAGGCTCTTCCTTCTTAACTTTATCAACTACCTTATTAACCGTTTCTATATCTCTATACGCAAGGAAAATAGGACCTGTCTGAGCTGACATAGTATCAACATGATTAATTCTATCCTGCTCCTTCTTTGCAAGTGTATTCTCATGTTTCTTAATTGTTCCATCAAGATAATCATCTACACTTGCAACTGCAACTATACCACTCTGGCTTCTTCCATCCATTGTAAGTTCATAAATATAGTATGCATCATCCTCATCTTCTAAATAAACACCCTTTTTTACATGTTCATTAAAAAGATCCCTTGCTTTCTCATAAACCTTCTTATCATATATATCTACACTCTTATCAAACTGTGTCTCAGCTCTATCAATATTAAGAAATGAATATGGCTTTCCATATACTTCATCTCTTGCTTCCTCACTGTTATAAACATCATAAGGAAGGGCTGCCACATCTCTTGCAAGATCCTTTCTAGGTCTTACGCATTTAAATGGTTTAATCTTTGCCATAATTTACCCCACGATTAAATAAAATTATAGTGGTGCGAATCGGACAAAAAGCCCTTTTCGCACCACTTTATTATACTAAATATATATCCATAATGCAAATAAACATATGTCAATTATGAAGCACTTTCAAACTGACTATTATAAAGGTCTGCATAGAATCCTTTAGCTTCAAGTAATTCTTTATGAGTACCCTTTTCTATAATATCTCCATCCTTCATAACTAGTATAAGATCTGCGTCTTTAATTGTTGATAGTCTATGAGCAATAACGAAACTTGTTCTACCCTTTGTAAGATTATGCATACCTCTTTGAATTCTAGCTTCTGTTCTAGTATCAACACTTGATGTAGCTTCATCTAAAATCATAATAGGGCTATTTGCTAATATTGCTCTTGCTATTGTAAGAAGCTGTCGCTGACCTTGTGATATGTTAGTTGCATCTTCACTAAGTTTAAAATCATATCCTTCAGGTAATCTAGAAACAAAGTGATGAGCATGTGCTGATTTAGCAGCTGCTATAACTTCTTCATCTGTAGCATCAAGTCTTCCGAATCTAATGTTTTCCATTATGCTTCCTTTAAACAACCATGTATCCTGTAATACCATACCAAATGCGCTTCTAAGATCACGTCTGTTAAAATCTCTTACATCAATTCCATCAAGCTTTATGCTACCGCCATTTACATCATAAAATCTCATTAACAATTTAACCATAGTAGTCTTACCAGCACCCGTAGGTCCTACTATGGCAACTGTTTGACCATCTTTTACTTTGCATGAGAAATCATTAATTATAATCTTATCTTCATCATATCCAAATTTAACATTTTCAAATGAAACATTACCTTTTACATTATTGATTTCTCTGGCATTTTCTACAACCTGAACTTCCTCGTCTTCATCAAGGAATTCAAATACACGTTCTGAAGCTGCAGCCATAGACTGTAACTGGTTCATAACCTGAGCCATTTGCTGAATAGGCTGTGTAAACTGCTTAACATATACAATAAATGCCTGAATATCACCAATTGTAATAACATTCTTAATAGCTAACATACCACCGGAAAATGCTACACCTGCATATCCAAGATTTCCAACAAATGCCATAATAGGCATCATTAAACCTGAATAAAACTGTGATTTAACTGCTGATGTATATAAAACTTCATTAGTCTCTTTAAATGTGTTAATTGTCTCTTCTTCCTTGTTAAATGTCTTAATGATATTATGACCACTAAAAACTTCCTCAACCTGCCCATTTATATGACCAAGGTATTCCTGTTGCTGTGTAAAATATTTCTGTGAATGCTTCATAATAAATCCAAGAAGCATACCTGAAATAGGAAGTATAACAAGTGCAATAAGTGTCATCAATGGTGAAATGCTAAGCATCATAATCAATATACCAATTATTGAAGCAACCGATGTGATCAAAGTAGTAATACTCTGATTTAATGACATTCCAAGAGTATCAATATCATTAGTTACTCTTGATAACACTTCACCATATGTTCTGCTTTCAAAATACTTCATAGGCATACGGTCTATCTTTTCAGAAAGTTCTTTACGCATTCTATAACATAATCTCTGTGTTACACCAGACATTATATATCCCTGAATAAATGTAAAGATTGAACTACACACATATAACCCAAGGGTAATTAATAATATTTTTGCTATATAATCAAAATCAATTTCACCAGTCTGTGAAATCTTTTTCATAAGACCTCTAGCAAGTTCAGTAGTAGCCTTACCCATAATCTTAGGTCCTACTACAACAAATACAGTGGAAATTGCAGCACAAATCATTACGATTATAACCTTAATTTTATCATTTCCCATGTATTTTATGAGATTCTTAATTGAACCTTTAAAATCTTTTGCCTTTTCGCCTGGCATCATACCCGGAGGTCCCATATGTCTTCTTTTTTGAGTGACTTTCTTTAAATCTTCTTTTGTTTCAGCCATTATTTGTTACCTCCTTCCTTTATTGAATCTTCTATTTCTTTTTCAGAAAGCTGTGATTTTGCTATTTCCATATACTCTTCACAATTAGCTAAAAGTTCACTATGTGTACCCTTACCTACAATCTTTCCATCATCTAATACCAATATCTGATCTGCTTTCATAATCGTACTAATTCTTTGTGCAACTATAATTACAGTACTATCTTTTGATTTCTTGGCAAGTTCTCTTCTAAGTGCAACATCTGTCTTCATATCAAGCGCTGAGAAACTATCGTCAAATACATAAATCTTTGGATTCTTTGCAATAGCTCTAGCTATTGATAATCTCTGTTTCTGACCACCAGAAACATTGCTACCACCCTGAGCAATACTGCTTTCATATTTATCTTCCTTAGCATCTATAAATTCAGTAGCCTGTGCAATTTCAGCAGCATTAGTTATTTCCTCAATTGTTGCATCCCTCTTACCAAATCTTAAGTTACTAGCAATTGTTCCCGAAAAAAGAACAGCTTTTTGTGGAACAAATCCAATCTCATCTCTTAGTTTTTTAAGATTCATATCTTTAACATCTATTCCATCAATTGTAATGGCACCGCCTGTTACATCGTATAATCTTGGAATCAAGTTAACCATTGTAGACTTACCACATCCTGTACTACCAATTATGGCTGTAGTCTGACCAGGATTTGCTACAAAACTAATACCATCTAATACATCCTCATTTGCATGTGGATAATGGAAATGAACATCCTTAAATTCAAGTACACCTTTAACTTCATCAACCACCTTAGCATTCTCCGGATTAAGAATAGATGAATCAGTCTTTAATACTTCATCAATTCTTCCTGCAGCAACACCTGCTCGTGGAAGCATAATAGACATAATTGAAATCATTAAGAATGACATAATAATCTGAATTGCATAAGTCATAAATGCTGTCATAGTACCAACTTGTAATATACCATCATCAATTTTATGTGAAGCCACCCAGATTATTAATATATTTATGCCATACATTGTAAACATCATGGCAGGCATCATAATACTCATTGCTCTATTAACAAACAACTGAGTTTTAGTGAGATTAACATTAGCTATATCAAACTTCTCCTCACTCTTTTTCTCCCTGCCAAATGCTCTAATAACACTAATACCTGTAAGATTCTCTCTAGCAGCAAGGTTAACATCATCAACCCTAGTCTGTAAAATTTTAAACTTAGGTAATGTTGTAATCATTAATGTACCAACAATAATAAGAACAACGATTACTGCAAGACCAATTGTCCACCCCATGCCTGAACTTGTCTTATATACCTTTATAACACCGCCAATACCAAGAATTGGAGCGTATAATAACATTCTTAAGAATAATGTACTAACCATCTGAACCTGTTGAATGTCATTTGTATTTCTAGTAATAAGAGATGCTGTTGAAAACTTATCCATCTCACCACCTGAAAATGATAATACCTTAGCAAATACCTGTTCTCTTAAATCTCTACCAATTCTACCACCAACAATTGCAGCAAAATAAGATACAAGAATAACAATCACAGCAATCATAAGAGCCATCGCTATCATCTTAAAACATGAACTTAAAAGATAATCTTTCTGCTTTTTATCAATATCAATTCCTGCTTCTTTCTCTCTTTCAATTGCCCAAGAAATACCCATGGATTTAAGTGTCGAATCACCAATAGTATCAGACATTTTCTTAAATGTATTTCTAGTCTCATTATTCATTTCATTTGTAACATTACCACTACTAATCATAGCAGCAAGGATAGGTCTCATATCTATACATTCTTTTTTCGTCTTATTGCCATCTGCATCCTCAACCTCTTTTTCAAAAGACTTAAGATTCATCTGTAAAGCCTTATTAATATCATCTAAAGATAAAGCCATAAAAGTCTTCTCATCAATATTATTTGCAGCAAATGCAGCCTGTGTCTGCTCATTGCTCCATAATATTTTTTTAAACGTATCTATATCCATAGCTTCCATCTGTAAGTCAATAATAATAGGCATAACTAAATCTTTATCAAGCTTTTCTAACTCACTCTTACTATTCTCAATACGTTTATAAATATCTCCATCTTTTTCATATGCTTTTTCAAAAGATTCTACTTCATCTTTATTCATAAATAATTTAGCATATTCGTATTCTTCAGATTCGATTTTCTCTGGCAAGATATGTGTTACACCTTTATTCTGTATACCTGAATCAATAATGTCAGATGTATACTGTGGCAATGCTAAATCACCATATGCCTGAGCAATCAGAAGAATAAATATAATTATTACAAAGGGCCAATACTTTGCAATTTGTTTAAAAATTTTTAACATTACTTTTCTCCTTAATAATTCTTATTTTTCAGTATATTTCCTTAATTCTTCTTCTATTACATCTACAAGTTCATCCATTCTTAAACCTAATTCAATAAGTTTATCTTGACCAATATGTTGAGTAACAGATTTAAATAGTTTTAAATACTTATCATGAATCTCATCACTTAATTCTTTTCCCTTTGCTGTAAAACAAACATAAGTATTTCTTCTATCTTCCTCATCTACCTCTCTTCTTAAATATCCCTTTTCTTCCAAACCTTTTACCATTCTTGATAAAGATTGTGTAGAAATACCTATTTTATTAGCAAGTTCTGACATTTTAATTTTTATATTATCTTTATCTTTAGAATTATCACAAATACCATCTTCCTTCTCTAACATACAATGAAAAATAACTGTTTCAGTTTTTGAAAGTTCTGGTACCAATTCCTGATAGTTCAAATGTCCTAACCTATATAATGCCATATAAAATCGGTTATTCTGATTTTTTTTATCTATCATTTTCAACCTCTTTTCTAAAAAATAATTAACACAAGTCATTCATTAACATATGTTAACAATTAACTTGTGTTTTGTCAAGTTTTTATTACGAAAGTCATCAAACGACTTTAAAACTAGCATTTTACTTTTTCTCATCATATAAACAAAAAAAGCAACCTCAAAAAGAGATTGCTTTTTTATGTAAAATTATATTATTTAATAACTCTAACTTTGATAACGCCTTCAATAGCTTCAAGTTTTGATACGATATCAGCATCAGCTGGTGAATCAAGATCAAGAATAGCATATGCAAATTCTCCTCTTGATTTATCAATCATATCAGAAATATTAGCATTAACTGAAGCGAATACGTTAGTAAACTGGCTAAGCATGTTAGGTACGTTCTTATGAGCGATTGTTACACGGCCTGCAGCTGTGCACTTACCCATATCACACGCTGGATAGTTAACTGAATTTTTGATATTACCATTTTCAAGGAAATCTCTAATTTCATTAACTGCCATAACAGCACAGTTATCTTCTGATTCTTCTGTTGAAGCACCAAGATGTGGGAATGCAATAACACCATCCATGTTAGCTGTCTTAAAGTTAGGGAAGTCTGTTACATACTTTCTAACTTTACCACTCTTTAAAGCTTCTTCCATAGCATCATCATCTACAAGAAGGTCTCTAGCGAAGTTAAGAATAATAACTCCATCCTTCATCATAGCGATTGTATCTTTATTAATCATCTTCTTTGTATCATCAAGAAGAGGTACATGTACTGAAATAAAATCACATGTTTTGAAAATATCTTCATTGCTACTTACATGATTAACTGATCTTGAAAGAGCCCAAGCATTTTCAACTGAAATATATGGATCGCAACCATATACTTCCATACCCATTGCAACAGCAGCATTAGCTAACTTTGCACCGATTGCTCCAAGACCAATAATACCAAGCTTTTTGCCTTCGATTTCTGTACCAGCAAATGCTTTCTTAGCCTTTTCCATTGATTTATTAATGTTTTCATCAGCTTTATTTTCTTTAACCCATGCATTACCACCAATTGCATCACGGCTAGCAAGAAGCATACCTGCAACTACTAATTCCTTAACACCGTTAGCATTAGCACCAGGTGTATTAAATACTACTACACCCTTCTTAGCACAGTCTTCAAGTGGAATGTTGTTAACACCAGCACCTGCTCTTGCAACTGCCTTAACGTTATCTGATAATTCCATCTCATGCATTGATGCAGATCTAACTAAGATTGCATCAGCAGCATTAACATCATCTGTCTTTTCATAAGCATCTGTAAAAATATCAAGTCCAACATTAGCAATTGGATTTAAGCAATTATATTTAAACATTTCTATATCTCCTATTTGTTTTCTTCTTCAAATTTCTTCATAAATTCAACGAGTTTTTCAACACCTTCGATTGGCATAGCGTTGTAGATACTAGCTCTCATACCACCAACTGTTCTATGACCCTTAAGGTTTTCAAAACCAGCAGCCTTAGCTTCTGCAACGAACTTAGCATCAAGATCAGCATCACCTGTAACGAATGGTACGTTCATAAGTGATCTATCCTTAGCTTCTACTGTACCCTTGAATAATTCTGAAGAATCAAGGAAATCGTAAAGAATCTTAGCTTTCTTTTCGTTATGTTCTTTCATAGCTTCAAGACCACCCATCTTCTTAATCCACTTAAATACTTTACCACAAATATAAATTCCGTAACATGGTGGAGTATTGTAAAGTGAACCAGCATCAGCCTGAGTCTTGTACTGAAGCATAGTTGGAACATTATCCATAGCTTCTTCTGGAATTAAATCTTCACGAATAATAACGATTACAACACCTGCAGGACCAACGTTCTTCTGAACACCGCCGTAGATTACACCATATTTTGAAACATCAACTGGCTCTGATAAAAAACATGATGAAACATCAGCAACAAGTGTCTTACCCTTTGTATTAGGAAGTTCCTTAAACTTTGTACCGTAAATTGTGTTGTTTTCACAGATATATACATAATCTGCATCTTCACTAATTGGAAGATCTGAGCAGTCAGGAATATATGAAAATGTCTTATCTTCTGATGAAGCAATCTTATTAGCTTTTCCGAATTTCTGAGCTTCCTGATAAGCTTTCTTAGCCCACTGACCTGTTACAATATAATCTGCAACACCATTCTTCATTAAGTTAAGAGGAATAGCTGCAAACTGCTGTGAAGCGCCACCCTGTAAGAATAATACTTTGTAATTATCAGGGATATTCATAAGTTCACGAAGATCTGCTTCAGCATCATCAATAATCTGCTGGAAAGCTTTTGATCTGTGGCTCATTTCCATAACTGACATGCCAGTTCCCTTGTAATCAAGCATTTCTTCTGCTGCTTCTTTGAGTACTTCTTCCGGTAATACAGCCGGACCTGCTGAAAAATTATAAACTCTCATTTTTACCTCCTAATACCTCTTGGTATATATTTCCACCCTTGATTTTTATCATGGGAGCCCCGTATTTCGAACGGAGAAAACGACTCTCTTTTTGAGAATCCTTATAAAATTCATTTCTAATCACAATAAAGACTGCGACTTTTTTATTATATAACTATATATTCTGTTCGTCAATAATTTAACAGATAAATATGTCTTATCATAAATCATTTTCGAATTAAAAACTATACTTCAAACCCTTTTGAAGCTAAATCTTCTTCTGAAAAAGCTTCACTAATAGGTGCTGCTGGAGCAACCATTGGGAATACCTTATCATCATTATCGATAACACATTCAATTACACATGGGCAACCTGCCTTAAGTGCTTCTTTAATAGCCTTATCAAGTTCTGATTTCTTTGTAACCTTAAATGCTTTAGCACCAAGTCCTTCTGAAGTTTTGCAAAAATCAACTTTATCTTCAAGAACTGTAGCTGAATATCTCTTTCCATAGAATAAAGTCTGCCACTGTCTAACCATACCTAAAACATGGTTATTAATAACAACCTGAATAATAGGAATATTATATCTACTTGCTGTAGCAAGTTCATTTAAGTTCATTCTAAAGCAACCATCACCAGCAATATTAAATACAGGAGTATCTCCTACACCAACCTTAGCACCGATACAAGCTCCAAGACCATATCCCATAGTACCAAGACCACCTGATGTGATGAACTGTCCTTCTCTAGTATATTTGTAGAACTGTGCAGCCCACATCTGATGCTGACCAACGTCAGTTGTAATAACCGCATCACCCTTAGTTGCATTATAAATAGCCTCAATTACTGCAGGACCAGTAAGCTTCGACTTATCATATGTGAGTGGATACTGCTCTTTCATCTCTTTAATGTGCTTCATCCAATCCTCATGCTTCATGTTTTCAAGTTGTTCATTAATTCTTGAAAGAACAATCTTAACGTCACCAATAACTGATGCATCCGTCTTAATATTCTTATTAATTTCAGCTGGATCTACATCAATGTGTACAATCTTAGCATGCTTAGCGAACTTCTTAGCATTACCAATAACACGGTCAGAGAATCTACAACCGATTGCAATCAAAAGATCACACTCTGTTACACCAAAGTTAGATGTCTTTGTACCATGCATACCAATCATACCTGTATATCTATCATCAGTACCAGCAAATGCTCCCTTACCCATAAGAGAATCACAAACTGGAGCGTCGATATAATCAACAAATTCCTTTAATTCTTCTGAAGCCTTTGAAATATTACAACCACCACCAACGAAAACAAATGGTTTCTTAGATGCTTTAATTAAAGAAACTACCTTTTCGATGTCTTTCTTAGCAATATTCTCTGTTGATCTTTCAACAGCCTTTGGTTCTTCATATTTATATTCAGCCTTATTAGCAGTAGCATCCTTTGTAATATCTACAAGTACAGGACCCGGACGGCCTGACTTAGCAATATAAAATGCTCTTCTAATTGTCTTAGCTAAATCTTTTACATCTTTAACGATGAAATTATGCTTTGTAATAGGCATTGTTACACCAACAATATCAATCTCCTGGAATGAATCCTTACCAAGAGCGCTTGTAGCAACATTTGCTGTGATTGCAACAAGTGGAATTGAATCCATGTAAGCTGTTGCAATACCAGTTACAAGGTTAGTTGCACCAGGACCTGATGTTGCAAAGCAAACACCAACTTTTCCTGTTGCTCTTGCATAACCGTCAGCTGCGTGAGCTGCACCCTGCTCATGTGATGTAAGGATGTGTGTAATTTCATCCTGATGCTTATATAATTCATCATAAACATTAAGTATTGTACCACCTGGATAACCAAAGATTGTATCAACACCCTGTTCTTTTAAACATTCAATTAAAATTCTAGAACCTGTATATGTTTTCATATTTCCTCCAAATTATAACTCTAATTATTTATCATTCTTGATTTCAAGAATAGCGCCACGGTTTCCGCTTGTTACCATCTGTGCATATCTAGCAAGGTAACCAGTTGTGACCTTAGGCTCTCTTGGTGTCCAGTTCTTACGACGTTCTGCTAAGACTTCGTCTGAGACATCAAGTTCGAGTTTCATTTCTGGAATATTTATCTTAATAATATCGCCTTCTTCAACAAGTGCAATTGGACCACCAACTGCTGCTTCTGGTGATACATGACCGATTGAAGCACCACGGCTTGCGCCTGAAAATCTACCATCTGTAATAAGAGCAACTGTGCTACCAAGTCCCATACCTGCGATTGCAGATGTTGGATTAAGCATCTCTCTCATACCAGGGCCACCCTTAGGGCCTTCATATCTGATAACTACAACATCACCATCAACAATCTTGCCACCTAAGATAGCTTCGATTGCATCTTCTTCTGAATCAAATACTCTTGCTGGACCCTCATGTTCCATCATTTCAGGAACAACTGCAGATCTCTTAACTACAGAACCATCTGGAGCAAGGTTACCCTTAAGAACTGCAAGACCACCTGTCTTTGAGTATGCATTATCAACTGTTCTAATAACTTCAGGATCTTTATTATATGAATTAGCAACAGCTTCACCAATAGTCTTACCTGTTACAGTCATACAATCACCATTGATAAGTCCTATATCAAGTAATTCCTTAATAACTGCATAAACACCACCTGCTTCATTAAGATCTTCCATGTATGTAGGACCAGCTGGAGCTAAGTGACAAAGGTTAGGTGTCTTTTCACTAATTGGATTAGCAAATGCAATGTCAAAGTCAAAACCAACTTCATGAGCGATAGCTGGTAAATGAAGCATACTATTAGTTGAACAACCAAGTGCCATATCAACTGTTAAAGCATTTAAAATAGCTTCTTTTGTCATGATATCTCTTGGTCTAATATTTTTCTTAAGCATATCCATTACAGCATAACCTGCTCTCTTAGCAAGTTTAAGTCTCTCTGAATAAACTGCTGGAATTGTTCCATTACCAGGAAGGCCCATACCAAGAGCTTCTGTAAGACAGTTCATAGAGTTAGCTGTGTACATACCTGAACATGATCCACATGTTGGACATACTTTATTTTCAAATTCACAGAATTCTTCTTCGTTAATTTTACCTGCGTTAAATTCACCTACTGCTTCAAACATAGATGAAAGACTTCTCTTTCTACCCTTTACATGACCTGCAAGCATAGGACCACCTGATACGAATACAGTTGGAACATTAACTCTTGCTGCTGCCATTAAAAGTCCAGGTACGTTCTTATCACAGTTTGGAATCATAACTAATGCATCAAACTGATGAGCAATAGCCATAGCTTCTGTTGAATCTGCAATTAAGTCTCTTGTTACAAGAGAATACTTCATACCTACATGTCCCATAGCGATACCATCACATACTGCAATAGCCGGGAACATAATTGGAACACCACCTGCTTCAGCTACACCAAGCTTAACAGCCTGTGTAATCTTATCAAGATTCATGTGTCCTGGTACAATTTCATTATATGAACTAACAATACCAACGATTGGTTTCTTTATTTCTTCACTAGTTAAACCTAAGGCATTAAGTAAGGACCTTGCTGGTGCCTGCTGCATGCCTGATTTCATATTATCACTCTGCATAATAATTACTCCTTCTTTCAATCTACTCATATTACTATATATTTAAAATTATATAAACAAATTTAAAATGTTCTATTAAACACGCTCAGCAATAAGACTTCCCATCTTACTACATGTAACATAGTCTTCTCCAGCCTTTGCAATATCTATTGTTCTAAATCCTTCTTCAAGAACCTGTTCAACTGCCTTTTCAATTGCATCAGCTTCCTTATCAAGGTCAAATGAATATCTAAGCATCATAGCTGCTGAAAGAATAGTTGCAATTGGGTTAGCCTTATCCTGTCCTGCAATATCAGGAGCTGCGCCGTGACTTGGTTCATATAAACCAAATTTATCTTCTCGAAGTGATGCTGAAGATAACATACCAATTGAACCTGTAATCATACTAGCTTCATCTGAAAGGATATCACCAAACATGTTCTCTGTAACAACTACGTCAAACTGAGCTGGATCTTTAACTAACTGCATAGCAGCATTATCTACTAACATATGAGTAAGAGTAACTTCTGGATAATCCTTTGCAACTTCGTTTACAATCTTATCCCAAAGTCTTGATGAATCAAGAACGTTTGACTTATCAACGCTAATAACATTCTTTCTTCTCTTCATAGCAATATCAAATGCTTTCTTTGCAATTCTTCTGATTTCTATTTCATTATATGTAAGTGTATCTGTAGCAGTAAGTACTCCATCCACTTCCTTTGTTTCTCTCTTACCAAAGTAAAGACCACCTGTAAGCTCTCTTACAATAATCATGTCAAAACCTTTATCAGCAACTTCTTCCTTAAGTGGGCATGCCCCCTTAAGTTCCTTATAAAGATATGCAGGACGAAGATTTGCAAAAAGTCCAAGTCCCTTTCTAATTGCAAGAAGACCAGCTTCAGGTCTTAAGTTTGGAGGAAGTTCGTACCAGCTATCCTTACCGACGACACCACCGACGGCACCTAGAAGTACAGCATCACTTGCTTTAGCTGTTTCTAATGCTTCATCTGTAAGTGGCACACCAGTCTTATCAATTGAGACGCCTCCCATAAGGACTTCAGTATAATCAAATTCATGTCCATATTTAGCACCGATTGCATCTAAGACCTTTTTTGCCTCGTCAACGATTTCCGGACCTATACCGTCACCCGGTATAACTGCTACTTTGTAATTCATATCAAATCCTCTTTTCTATAAATAAGTATCGCGTATCAGTTATTTTTCCATTATGCACATATATTTATAGCATATATTTGGATATACTCCGACACGTATCTATAAATATAACTCAATTTAAAAGATTTTTCAACATTTAACACTTATTTAGTTATATGCTTATTGAATTTTTTTATATTTGCTGATATTATTCTATTGATGCTCACGATGCAAAATCGTAAAAGCTATTTTTATTTAAATTAAGGGGGCTGTCATGGCACTAAAATCTGAACTGAAAGAATTATTTAGAACACTTTCTAATGAACATAAAGAAAACCTTAATAGTTCTGTCTTTAAAACATTTAATGTAATTTCAAATACAACTAAAATAGATGATACATCTAACCTCGAAGTAATTACCTACTCTTTAGCAAATGACAACTTTACATTAAACATTACATATTCTTGCGGTGACGGTCGACTTATCTACGAACAATCCGTATTAGATAGTTACATTTATTTCACAAAAAACAATAGTGAATTAATGTTTTCAATCTATGATGTATTAAGATTCATAGATAAAGAAAACTTTAAGTGTTATACAATCTACAATGTTAATACAGAAGATAGACTTAAGGATTCATTTAAGTATATTGTTAATGAAATTGTGGCATACGCTAAAAGAATAGACGATTTTACGCGGAATGGTAATGAACTTAACACACTATTTAAAGATAAATGTATAGAACTACAAAATTTCTTTGGACCACACATTTTCAGTGCACCTGAAATCAGAAAGCTTCCTAATTACTCAATCGAGCATTACTACTATACACGATTTAGTAAGTTTAATGATAAAGCCTATAATTGTTATTTAGATGGTAACTATAATAAAGCATTAGCATTATTTAAAAAGCGAACCAGACTTAACGAGTATGAATATGGTCTTCTTAATCACTTAAGGCAGTATTCAAACATGCAATCATATAAAACCGGAAAGCAAAGTTATGAAGCTATACCATCCAATTTAAGATATAAAAACGAACACATAAAACCACAATGTAAAAACAAACCACTTTACTCATTAGTTTTTCCTGTTTCATTTTTATTCTTTACATTTATGTATGCATTATTGTTTAGATTTTTTAGATATATATCATATAGAGGATCATATTTCTTAATCAGTGATTCCTTATCAAACCGATTAACTATGTTAATTCCTGCTTTTTTCACAGCTGTTTCTATTAGCACGTACATAAAGCAAAACATGTTAATTAAAGATGATGCAATTCCATTAGAACTAAGAACAAAGCTTGGAAATCTAATTGACGCTGAAACAATAAAAAAACACAGACGCAGATCTGTGACTTCAATGTTTATTGTATCAATTATATGTATTGCACTTGGTGCGAATAATTCAGTTGCATTTTATGATATCGGAATTAAGGATAGTACCAATCACTTATTATTAAAAAATGATTTTTATCTATATTCAGAAATTGAGACTGTGTACATATTAAGCACTGATAATACTTCTTCTGCCGATGAATTACTTGATAAACTATCTGGAATAGATAATAATAAAATGTTGAATGAATCAAAGTACGTTGTAATAAAACTAAAAAAAGATGAAAAACTAGATTACACACAGTACGATAAATTATCAATTAAAGATTCAGGCAAGTTACAAGATATTTGTAAAGATAATAATATTGAATGTAAAATTGTATCAAAAATGTCAGAAATCAAATAACATTATATAAATAACACCTCCACAAGATTTACTTATGGAGGTGTTTTATTATGCTATTAACTATTTAACTGTTGCTTTGCAACCAGCCTTCTTTAATTTCTTAACAAGCCTCAAACTCCTTCGTGATATAAAAATCAACCCATGGTGAAATTTTAACATACATCCATAAAAAATACCATACTCTTTGTATAATTTATACAATAAATTTTCCAAAAAATTATAACAAAAAAAACCTTCTATCACATGCATTGCATATCATAAAAGGTTTTATATCTTCATCCAAATATCAACAAACAAATTTTATTAAATATTTATATTATTCTTCTTCGTTTTCAACTGAAACAATATGAGTTTTTTTCATAGGAATTCTACAATTCTTATTATTACCAAATTCAACAATTGCAACTTCATCTTCAAGACCAATAACCTGTCCATAAAAGCCTGCTGAAGTACAAATATATGAACCAACCTTTAATTCATCTAAAAGAGCTTTTCTCTTAGCTTCTTCTTTCTTCTGTGGTTTAATTGCAAATAGATAAAGCATACCACCTAAGATAACAACATAAAATACAATCATTAATATAACATTGCCACCTGCAGCATCTGATGCTTTCTCTGCTAAAAATAAATTATTAAACATTCTGTCCTCCTACTATTTAGACTTTAAATCATTCTCCTTAAAGCCTTCAAGTTTTGATTTTTTATATGCAGAAAAACTCTTATTTCTTATAGCTTCTCTGATTTCCTCCATCATTGTATTATAAAAATACAAATTATGCAATACGCAAAGTCTCATTCCAAGCATTTCTTTTGCTTTAAGTAGATGTCTTATATATGCCCTACTATAATTTTGACAAGCTGGACATCCACAACCCTCTTCTATTGGTTTACTATCAAGTTCATACTTTGCATTAAATAAATTTAATTTACCCTTATTGGTATACACATGACCATGACGACCATTTCTACTTGGATAAACACAGTCAAAGAAATCAACACCTCTTTCAACTGCTTCTAATATATTAGCTGGTGTTCCTACACCCATAAGATAAGTTGGTTTATCCTTTGGCAAGAATGGAACAACATGTTCTAATACATCATACATTTCTTCATGACTTTCACCTACAGCAAGTCCACCAATTGCATATCCATCAAGATTCATTTCACTAATAACTTTAGCATGTTCAACTCTAATATCATTAAACACACCACCTTGATTAATTGCAAAAAGCATTTGCTGCTTATTAATTGTATCTGGAAGGCTATTAAGTCTAGCCATTTCATCTTTACATCTTTGAAGCCATCTAGTTGTTCTATCAACCGAATCCCTTATGTATTTTTCATCAGCTCTACTAGATGGGCACTCATCAAATGCCATTGCTATTGTTGATGCGAGATTACTCTGAATCTGCATACTTTCTTCAGGACCCATAAAAATCTTTCTACCATCAACATGAGAATTAAAATAAACACCTTCTTCTTTAATCTTACGTAGACCTGCAAGTGAGAATACCTGAAATCCACCAGAATCAGTAAGAATAGGTTTATCCCAATTCATAAACTTATGAAGACCGCCAAGCTGTTTTACAATCTTATCACCAGGTCTTACATGTAAATGATATGTATTTGATAATTCTATCTGTGTTTTTATATTCTGTAAATCAGTTGTAGCAACAGCTCCTTTAATAGCTGCCGCAGTACCAACATTCATAAACACTGGTGTTTGAACAACACCATGAACTGTAGTAAATTCAGCTGATTTAGCATTACCATCTGTTTCAATAATTTTATACATTAATAATTTATCCTTTCTCTACTCCCACATATACACTAGTAGAGTTTTACTAATTTTCTATTTATCATCATCGACAAATTTGCCTTCTCCGTCTATTGTACTATTTCTAATAGTATCACTCATTTTTTTAGACATTGAATTAACTGTATTTTTAAATTGCATAGCAATAATAATATCACTAACACCACTATATAATACACCAATTCCAAGAAGTCTATATGCGATACTAACAGCGCCAAGAGGAAATACAACTAATAAAACACCAATAACAATATTAATCACTGCTGCTATTAATATCTTCTTCCATGTTTCATTCTGAAATCCCTTACTATTACTTCTTGCAAAATCTACAGCATTCTGAAGTTTTAATACACCATTAAAAATAATAATGATACCAATCACTGTTGGAATAAATGACATAATAGATTCTGATTTAGCTATGAAAAATATAGCAAATATTAAAAGTGTAATTCCAAACACCAAATCATATCTAAAGAAGTCTTGAACAAGATCCTTTTTCATATAATTAACAATAAATCTTGCGCCGAATAATCCTAATATAAGTGCAATACCAAAACATACAAAATCAGCAACTTTAAGTGGCCAAATTACCATAATAAGACCAGCAATAATAAATATAACAGCTCTATAAATAACTGATTTTTGTGCTTCCTTCACTCTTTCTTTAGCTTCTTTTAAAAACTCATCCATTAATTCTTTCCCACCTTTCTTTAAGTGATGCCTTTGTTTTCTTTCTTGTAAACTCGCATAAACCAAGTCTGGTAAATCCAACATAGGTAATATCACTCTTCATGTTTTCAATTAGTTTTAATATATCAAATTCTAACTTTTCATATAAATCTTTATTAGTCATATTAATGTAATCAACAATAATAATACCAGAAATCTCTCTAAGCTTAACTTGTTTTATAATTTCTTCTGTTGCTTCTAGATTAACTTTATAAAAAGTCTCATCACTATTATTACCTCTTTCAAATTTCGCAGAATTAATATCAATACTAGTTAGTGCTTCTGTCTGTTCTACCATAATGTTAGCACCAGACTTTAACCATACTTTTCTTTCTAAAAGTCTGTTAATATCTCGTTCTACATTATATAACTTAATTAAAGAATAATCATCATCATAAAATCTAATATTACATTTATCTTTTAAATCTTCAAAGATATCTTCCTGATCTGTTACAATCACGCAATCAAAGTTTTCATATCTTTTCGTATTATCATAAATTCTTGTTCCAGCTTTTAAATGTAGACATTTGTTCTTATATCCAGTGTATGTATTAATTAAATCATCAATAGTTTCATTTAAGAATTCAAAACTTAAAGATTCTAAATACTTTTCATATACACACGTTCTAATTATCAACTGGAATTCTGATAAATCAATATTCTTATCCATCAAATACGAATTAATATATGCTTTAACCTTTATAATAAAATCTTCATCATTAATCTTCTTTGAAACTCCAATTCCACTAGCTGATGTTTCTAAAACAATATAATTAAAGTTTAAATTAATTGAATCTGTAACAACACAAGCTTTATTATATGTTTTTTCCTTCTTAACCTGTACTAAAATCTTCTGTCCACATTTAATGCTTGATTTAGTTCTTAAGAAAGCCTTTTCTTTATCATTAATCTTAACAAAATAAGCATCTATATTCTTTGCATATTCAACCACTTCTCCTATGTAAATGTCTCCGGCATTTGCATAATAGTCGTCTATGTCAACAGATTCTAATTTATCATTTTCATAACCAAGTATCAGTTTTCCATTCAAGTACTTAGTAATTACAACCTTATCCAAATCACCCTCCACATAATCTTTCGACAAACCATATATATTACATATATTTTTGCATATCTATTTATCATATAAGTATTTATTGTATATCAATTAATTACTCAACATCATCAAGACTTCTAAATTCATTCTTGGTCTCATCAAACCATAATGTATCTTCTCTTGTATATTGGAAAGCATATTCATTATATTCAACACCTGAAAACTTACATAACTGTTCAATTACAAGTTCAGGTTTAAGATTATTCTCACTACCCTGACTAACTCTCATATAAATAACAGGATTACCATCCTCATTCGTAAAACCAAAATCATGAATCAAAGGTTTAATATCTATTTCCCTTTCACTCTTCTTGGTTTTCTTTAATACAACAATTTCAGAAAGTTCATAAAACTTCTCTATGTTTTCGCACAAAGTTAAAGGATTAATCTTTGTATACTTAGTAGCATTTTCACTACTAACTAATTCATTATAATCATCCTTAACTACGACGGTATAATCAGCGCCACCAACTAGACTCATAGCCTTTTTAGCACCATCTGGAAGCAATACAACAGATAAAACCTCTATTTCATCATTCATTGTATCATTAAGTCTTTTTAATATATCATCTGTACTAGTAAGTGAATTTACTTCAACATCAAAGTATTCACCATTACTATAAAGTCCTACACCTAAAGGCGCAGCAAATGACATCTTCTGATGAGGTGAAAACCCTTCAGAATATGCTACATCTATTTCACTTCTTCTTATTGCTTTTTGAAAATATCTCATAATATCAAGATGGCCGATAAATTTCATACTGCCATGCTTTGAAAATTTAATTCTAAGTTTCATATCAAAATCTTTCTAAACATATTACTCTAAACTTAAACTCATACTAACATATATAACTACTTATCAAGACTACCTGGACAATAAACGCCACTCTTAAATACTGTAATTCCACAGCCCTGACACTTATCTCTACAGTTATTAGTAATTTCCTCGCTCTTTGCTTTTAGCCATTCTCTCTTATAAAATTCCTTACTAACACCAACATCAAGCATATCCCATGGAAGAACCTCTTCTACATCCCTTTCTCTTGAAATATAGAAATCCATGTCAATTCCAGTTTCTTCAATAGCCTCATCCCAACGAGTGTTATCATAAAAATCACTCCATGCATCAAAAATACATCCTTTTTCATATGCTTTTAAAATACATTTAGCAACCCTTCTATCTCCTCTGGCTAGTAGTCCTTCTAAAACTGATACATCTGCTTCATGCCAGTTATAGCGAAGGCTCTTTTTATTAAGCATTGCTTTCATTTCATCATTAACTATCTTAGCTTTGCCTAAGAACTCTTCTTTTCTATTCATAGAAGCCCACTGGAAAGGAGTAAATGGCTTAGGTACAAAGAATGATGTACTTGCAGTAACCTGAACCTTACCAATACGCTGATCCTTTGGAATCTCATAATATCTTTCAGCAATCTTTTCAGAAAGATGAGCAATCCCCTTCATATCATCAACAGTCTCAGTTGGAAGTCCTAACATAAAGTATAACTTAACCTTATTCCATCCACTTTCAAATGCCATACCAGCACCCTTAAGTATAACTTCCTCAGTAAGGCCTTTATTAATTACATCTCTAATTCTTTGAGATCCACCTTCAGGAGCAAATGTCAACGAGCTCTTTTTAACATCCTGAACCTTACTCATAACATCAAGTGAAAATGCATCTATACGAAGTGAAGGAAGTGAAACATTAACTCCTTTACCCTTAAACTCATCAACAAGGAATGTAACTAGACCTTCTAAGTCTCTATAATCACTTGAGCTTAATGAACTAAGTGAAATTTCTTCATGTCCTGTTGACTTAAGCATTTCATAAGCTGTCTTTTTAAGATGTTCTAAACTTCTTTCTCTAACTGGTCTATAAACCATACCAGCCTGACAGAATCTACATCCTCTAATACAGCCTCTCATAATTTCTAAAACAACTCTATCCTGTGTAACTTTAATATATGGAACTAAAGGTTTTGTAGGATAGAATGTATCATCCATATTTGTTTCAATTACTTTTCTAACCTTGTCAGAAATCTTATCAAAATCTTCCTTAGTTAAATTTGGATAATCCTTTATATCTAAAGAAAATCCATCAAAATCTTCCGCACTTAGTTTTAAGTTGCTACTAACATCATTCTTATTCTCTTTTAAACTATTGACATCATCACTAGTCGTTCCTGAGTTTACATCATTGTGATATATCATATATTTATTAATATTATTTATACTTCTAACTGTACCATCCTCATTATATGATATATTATATAACGCAGGTGCATATATACCTGGAATAGAACTTGCCTTAACTAAAAATTCTTTTCTTGATAATCCCTTAGCCTTACACTCCTTATATAAATCAAGTAATGCATAATGACTAACTTCACCTTCACCTATGTAAAACAAGTCAAAGAAAGGTGCAATAGGTTCACCATTATATGTACATGGTCCACCACCTATTACTATAGGATCATCTTCTTCTCTATCTTTCGCCAAAAGAGCTATCTTAGAAAGATCAAGTACCTGTAAAATATTTGTATAACACATCTCGTACTGAATTGTAATTCCAAGAAAATCAAAATCTTTAACAGGATCCTGTGATTCTAACGCAAAAAGAGGTATATCTTCTTCTCTCATAATCTTATCAAGATCTGGCCAAGGAGAATATACTCTTTCACAATATACATCGTCTCTTCTGTTAAACATCTCATAAAGAATCTGGATTCCAAGATGAGACATACCTATCTCATATACATCCGGAAAACACATTGCAAATCTAACATCCATATTCTCCGGATTCTTTTTAACCATATTTATTTCATTACCGATATATCTTGCAGGCTTTTCAACCTTAAGAAGTATCTCGTCACTAAGTGCTAATTTTCTCATATACTTTCTAACCTTTATTTAATCATATTATTAAAAAAGCATGTTTCAGCCCCAGTATGGCAAGGAACACCAATCTGCTCGACTTTTGCAAGAATTGTATCCTTATCGCAATCTAAGAATAATTCTTTTACATACTGAAAATGTCCAGAAGTAAGTCCCTTTTCCCAAAGTTCATCCCTACTTCTACTATAATATGTCATTCTTCCAACTTCTAATGTATGTTCATAAGCTTCCTTATTCATGTAAGCAAGCATTAAAACCTTATCTGTTTTATAATCTTGTACAATAACAGGAACCATACCATTACTATCAAGTTTCAAATCTTCCCATTTAAAAACTGCATCTATTTTCACATCCGCTCTTTTTACAAGAATTTCATTTGGATTATTCATATTTAATCTCCTAAATTATATATTATTATTCATTTATTTGTTATTTCTAATATAAGCATAATCACATATATTCTACCATTTTTTTATATGATTTAAAAGTTATATTTGCTCAAAATAATACCGATTTTTAATTTAGAAAACCCAAATCAAAAATCGGTAAGTTTCATTTATAAACTACCTTTAGTAGATAAAACATCTTTAATTCTATCATCTTTTTTTGTAGCATTATCAAGTGCCTTAGCAAATGACTTAAATATTATTTCTATCATATGGTGATTATTACCACTCTCCAACATCTTGATGTGTAAATTCATACCAGCTGTGTAAGTAATTGCATAGAAGAATTCACGTGTCATCTCTGTATCGAAATAACCAACTCTGTCAGTAGTAAAATCAGCGTTAAATACTAAATAAGGTCTTCCCGATAAATCAAGAGCACATAAACATAGGCTTTCATCCATAGGTAAGATTACTGAACCATATCTATTAATACCCTTTTTATCTCCAACTGCTCTTCTGATAGCATTACCAATTGCAATACCTGTATCTTCTATGGTGTGGTGACAATCCACATAAAGATCACCTGTAACTTTAACCTTTAAATCAAATAAGCCGTGTCTAGCAAAGTTCTTAAGCATGTGATCAAAAAAACCTATACCAGTATCAACTTCAGCCTTTCCACTACCATCAAGATTTATCTTAACACTTATATCTGTTTCACCTGTTTTTCTTTTATATTCTGCTACTCTTGCTTCCATAACTTCTCCTTATATTAACAATATCCAGGAATCTTTAATTCCTGGATATCATTATATCAAAAATTCTATTTATCTTCAAATCTAACTTTGATTGAATTAGCATGTGCTGTTAAACCTTCAGCATTTGCGAATTTAATAACATCGCTACTTACAGGTTCAAGCGCTTCCTTAGAATAATAAATGATACTTGATTTCTTCATAAAGTCATCAACATTAAGTGGTGAGAAGAATTTAGCTGTACCATTTGTTGGTAATACGTGGTTAGGACCAGCAAAATAATCTCCAAGTGGTTCTGAACTGTATTCTCCAAGGAATATTGCACCTGCATTTCTAATCTTTGTCATAGTTAAAAACGGATCTTTTGTTACAATTTCTAAGTGCTCTGAAGCAATTTCATTCGCTACATCAACAGCTTCATCCATTGTATCAACAAGTAAAATGTATCCAAAGTTTTCAAGTGATTTTTCAATTATTTCTTTTCTGCTTAAAATTTCAACAAATCCATCAACTTCCTTTGATACTGCTTCTGCAAGTTCCTTAGATGTTGTAACTAAAATACATGAAGCAAGTTCATCATGTTCTGCCTGTGATAAAAGATCTGCAGCAACATATCTTGGATTAGCTGTTTCATCAGCAATAACCATAACTTCACTTGGTCCTGCAATTGAGTCAATACCAACATGACCATATACAGCCTTTTTAGCAAGGGCTACAAAGATGTTACCAGGGCCAACAATCTTATCTACTTTCTTAATGCTTTCTGTACCATATGCAAGTGCTGCAACTGCCTGTGCGCCACCAACCTTAAGAATAGTATCAACACCTGCTTCCTTAGCAGCAACTAAAGTTGTTGGATTAATCTTTCCATCTTTTCCAGGTGGTGTAACCATAACAATTTCATCAACACCTGCAACCTTAGCAGGTACAACATTCATAAGAAGTGATGAAGGATATGCAGCCTTTCCACCAGGAACATAAACACCAACTCTTTCAAGAGGTGTAATCTTCTGTCCTAACATTACGCCATCTTCTCTTGAAGAGAACCAGCTCTGCTTAAGCTGTTTTTCGTGGTGATCTTTTATATTTGCAATTGCTTTTCTTATGATAGTAACAAGTTCTTTATCCTCGATTTCATCATAAGCTTTTGCAATTTCTTCCTCTGTAACTCTAAGTGTATCTGCTGTAAGTGTAGCACCATCAAATTTAGCTGTATATTCAAATACTGCCTTATCACCATTTGCCTTAACATTAGCTAAAATTTCATCTACTGAGGCCTGATAACTATCATAGTTATTAGGGCTACGCTTAAGTAAATCACTAAGAATATTCTTTTTGCTTTGTTCATCAAGTTTAATAATTCTCATCTTTAACCTCCAATATTTATTCAATTACAGATTTTAAATCTTTAATTAACTTACTAATTCTTTCATTTTCCATTTTAAGACTAACTTCATTAACAACCATTCTTGCAGATAATGGGCAAATTTCTTCTAACACTTCAAGACCATTTTCCTTAAGTGTTGTACCAGTCTCAACAATATCAACAATAACTTCTGATAAACCTACAATTGGTGCAAGTTCAACAGAACCATTAAGTTTAATAATTTCAACAGTCTGATGCTTTTTATTATAAAAATAATCCTTCGCAATCTTTGGATATTTTGAAGCTACTCTAATCATCTCATGAGTTTCAAGTAACTTTTTAGCTGAAGCAGGACCACATACACACATACGACACTTACCCATGTTTAAATCAACTACTTCATATAATTTTCTATTTTCCTCTAAGATTGTATCCTTACCTACGATACCAATATCAGCTGCACCATATTCAACATATGTTGGAACATCGCTTGCCTTAGCTAAGAAGAACTTAAGACATAAATCTTCATTTACGAATAAAAGTTTTCTTGTATCCTTATCCTTCATTTCTTCGCAAGTAATACCAATTTTTTCAAATATACCAAGACTTGTTTTTGCAAGTCTACCTTTTGCTAATGCAATTGTTAAATATCTCATTATTATTTCCTTTAACTTTCAAATATTTTATCAATATAGACTTTCATCTAATTCAATTACTTTTATAAAAAACCTATTTCAAATATGTATCAATCTTAACTTCTTCTTTCTTATCATTTGCTAAGTCATAGATGCACATATCTGTATTATTTAAAATATAATATGCTTTAGTATTACCATCTTCCTTAGCACCATTTAAATAAACTTCATCATCAATACTACTGCTCTTTCTAGTAAGACTTACGTTTATACCCTTACTTCTAAGAACCTTAGCAAGATCAATTGCAACTTTTCTATTGAAATGTTTAAATAATACACAAACATTTTCATCATCATTTTTAATTTCAATTTTCTGTCTCATAAGAGCAGTCATTAATGTATCAACATTAATAGCGAATCCAATAGCTGGTGCATTCTTACCAAACTGAGCAAGAAGATTATCATATCTACCACCTGTTGCAATTGCATCACCTGTCTTATATGTATAAGCATTAAAAATAATACCTGTATAGTATTTATAGTAGCTTATCATACCAAGATCAAATGAAACATATTCTTCAAGGCCATAAATCTTTAAGATATCATATACCTTACGAAGTCTTTCAAGTGATTTTTCTGACTTTTTAACATCAGTAATATCATCAGCCTTTTCTAATACTTCAATACCACCAAATAATTCTGGAAGTTTCATAAACATATCCTTGTATTTCTGTTCAATTCCTTTACCATCAAGAATATCTTCCATACCAAAATTATTTTTATTAACTATCATCTGTGTAAGCTGATCTTCTGTTTCTTCATCAATATTACACTCTTCAATAAGTCCCTTATAAAAACCAGCTTCACCAATTGAAATCTTAAAATCACGAAGACCAGCTTCTAATAAACTTTCAACTAAAACAGCAATCATGTCTGCATCAGCATCTGATGAATTATCAGAAATAAGTTCACAACCCATCTGTGTAAACTCTTTAAGTTTACCCTGATGTTCTGCATTATTAATGAAAGTATTTCCATTATAACAAAATCTAATTGGTGACTTAGTATCTGTATAATACTTAGCAGCACATCTAGCTATCGAAGGAGTCATATCAGGTCTAAGAACTAATGTATATCCTTCTCTATCAAAGAACTTATACATATTCTTAGAAGCAACTGAACCTCTCTCCTTATTAAATATATCAAAGTATTCAAACATAGGAGTCTGAATATCTCTAAATCCATTTCTTCTAAAAACTTTATGGATATTATCAGTTATAGTAACTTTCTTTTCCATTTCACTAGCGTATATGTCTCTAACGCCTTCAGGGGTATGTAATAATACTTTATCCATATCTAACCTCATTCCTTACTTCGCTCTTTCGCTTTACCGCAGTAAAGTGGTAATGCGATAACACGATAAATTTAATAGCGCAATGATAACATATTAACAATGTCTTTGTCAAGCATTTTCATAAATAATTTAGTATAATACTCCTTAAACTATAATAATTGATTTATATGTAATAGTATTATATAATGATAATTGGTGAGTATTTTTTATTAAGGAGGATTTCAAATGAAAATTTTATTGAATATATTTTCTGCAATAATATCGTATTTATTATTTATTTTATCTTTCTGCGGATTTTTTCTTTTTTCCCTTTCTATTATAGATAAAACTTCCGACAGTACTTCTACATTATTTGTAGTAATTCTATGGGCTTTTTTTATTTGGATTACATTTTCTATATTATATTCATTTCAGAAAAGAATACGAGATTATATTGATTCCAATTATATGGTTTCTTTTGGCATGATTTTTGATTTGGTTATATATTTCACAGTATTTCCTTTGGCTCAAGAAGGTGTAATACTATTTCCAGAAACAGACTCTATTACACTTCTTATAATCATATGTATAAGTATAATAATACTACTATACGCAATGGGAATTCTTATTATGAAAAATATTTATAGCAAATATAGAAAAAAATATCCTATTCAACTTGATAATACTGAAAAAATTTTAAAAGATTAATTTATAAGGAAGAATATTGTAAACAAAGCATAAAAAACATTGGCATAAGCCAATGTTTTTATTTCATATATTCTTTAATCCTATTAATATAATAATCTGATATTTTATATTGATAACCATCAAAACTAATTATTTTTTTATTAAAAGATATTTTTGCTTCTGTTCCATTTTTAAAATCTACATCAACATCATAATCAAAATGATTGTCCACTTCCAAATCATCATTTTCACTATTTTCAATATTATATCGTTTTATACCTTTTATAATATAAATAAAATTCTTTTTATCATCACCAGTTAATGTATACACATTTTCATTATTTTTTAATTCAAGATCATCTGCCTTAAATTCATACGGTGATATAGCATAAAATCCGCCTTTTACTTCATCCTTATTCTGTTCATAATTATTATATACACAAATACCTAATGTAAATACAATAGCCAAAAATACAGTTAACTTAATTCTTTTTCCCATTTTGTGTCTCCTTAATCTCTCGTCTGTAAATCCTTATTAACCATTTCAAGATAATGTACCTTAGCTTCACCTGAAGATCTAATTCTATAAGATTTATCAACCTCATCATATGTAAAGCTTTTTCTTCCACCATTCTTAGCCCTGTTATAGAACTTAAAAATATCTCTAAGTGGAATGTAATACATCTCATCTAGATTTGTAAATTCAAGAATAATAAATGCTATACCACCCTGTGCTTCAAACTCATCCATAAATTCAATCTGATGCTTATGAATATTCATCATAGGGAATGTTTCTTTTGCACACTCCTTTGCATCAAAGCAAATAGGTACTCCCTGGGCAACACCAATATAATCAACTGTACTTTTCTTTTCAAAGTATGCAAGTGTTATATGTCTGCTTTCATTATCCATCTTAACAGGAGTTATAGGCGTTGGAATCTTTTGAACAACGGCTAATCTTTTTTCCATATATACATCATTAGTTGTATTAATCATATCTTCTAATTTAGAACCTCTAAGGCCCCTAGAATTCCACGTTGCCATCAAACTCTCCTTTTAATATCTTAGCAAATACATCCGGAATTTTTGCAGTGTATTCCTTATCTTTAACATGCAAATCACAATCATAAAACTTTAATTTATATGAATGCAATAACTGATTTCTTAATTTATATTTATTTCTAAAATATTCATTTACATTTGCATTACCATACTTACCATCCCCTATAATTGGATGATTAATACTTGATAAATGTGCTCTAATCTGGTGCGTTTTGCCAGTATATAGTTTTATCTGTAATAAGGAATACTTATTATCTTTTGAAACAGCTATTGGTTTAATTCCAGTCTTAATGTAATCAAACTTTTTATCATCTGCTTTTTCTGTTTCTAAATTATTCACGTAGTCATTTTCACTATTTGAATCATAAGACTTTATATCTACGACACTAACCATATTTTTACTTTCATCTTTACTAATTTTACCGATGATAATCTGTTCCTTATCAACCACGCCTTCAACAATTGTTAAATAATACTTATCAACACTTCTTTCCTTAAACAATTCAGAAAGAATTTGTATTCCCTTAAGGCTTTTTCCAAATACAATCATACCAGAAGTATTTCTATCAAGTCTATTTACAATCGATGGCTTAAATGTATTAAGTTCATCCCTTAGTATCATTTTACTACTAAGCATATACGATATTGCCATTTCATTGATAGAAACATCTTTATCCTCTGCTTTTTGACTTAAGACTCCAGATGGTTTATTAATAAGCATCACATCTCTATCTTCATAAATAATGTATGATTCAAAATCAATTCCATCATTAATATCACTATATATATCAGTAACATTTCTTTTAGCACCTGAAAACTTATCAAAAGTATCATCAGCTAAAAACACTTTAACTATGTCACCTTCTTTTAGAATTGATTTACCATCATTCTTTTTGCCATTTAAAACTATATTCTTTTTTCTAAGCATCTTATATACGAAACTTGATGGCGCTTCTTTTAATAATTTAAAAAGATATTTATCAAACCTTTGTCCCGCTTCATTTGTATTAATGGAAAATTGCTTCATATCAGTCCTACTTAACTATCATTAAAAATATCTATTAAAAATATCTATTAAACATTTATATTCTATACATTCTCATCAGCATTATAAATATTTAATTTATGAATAATTCTTGTTGTTAATCTATGTGGGAATATTTTTGAAATTACATACATAAATTTCATAGGTATTCCATAAATTGAAATATCCCTCTTTTTCAAGCTATCATAAAGTGCTCTATTTACTACATCTTCACACTTAACCATAACTTTTGATTTATACCATGATGCACTGTTTTTCTTATCTGCGACATCGAAAAATTCAGTATTAACTGGTCCTGGACAAATTGTTGTTACCCAAATTCCTCTATCATCTACTTCTCTTCTTAGCGCTCTTGAAAACCTAAGTACATATGCTTTTGATGCAGCATAAACAGAGAATTCAGGCTGAGGCATAAATGCAGCTACAGATGCTAAATTTATAATTCTAGAATTTGAACACATATATGGAAGTACACTATAAGTAAGTGCACTAAGCGCTCTACAGTTAACATCTATCATACCTGTGACATCTTGGTAATTAAGTTTTTCAAACTTACCAGTTTTACCATATCCAGCACAGTTAATTAACATTTTAACCTTAGGTTTCTTTGTTTCTAATTCCTGTATAAGTTCAACCATAGAACTTCTCTGAGATAAATCACACTCAAATATTCTACAATCCTTCTTTAACTCTTTAGAAAGTTCATGTAATCTATCTGTTCTTCTTGCGATAAGCCAAAACTCATCAATATGTTCTAAATACCCATCAAGCTGTCTAGCAAATTCTCTACCCATACCTGATGAAGCCCCCGTAATTATAATTATCCTCATACTAAACCCTCCTTTATACATTAATCACTAATCTTTAGTATCTTCTCTTCTTTTTATGTGAAGAATTATTATTAGTTTTATTCGGCTTCTTTTTATTAACCGATTTGACTATATTATCCTTCTTCACCTTTTTATTATTCAAGCTTTCTTTATTGCTATTTTTATTTTTTCCATTTCCACCAATCTTCCTAGGTGGAATTAAACAATTCTTATCAAATCCAATTAAATCATTTCTACCACATTTAAGCAAAGCCTCTTTTACTAAATCATAATTTTCAGGCTTTCTATACTGAACTAATGCTCTTTGCATTGCTTTCTCATGTGGTGAAGAAGTGATGTAAACCTTCTTCATAGTTCTAGGATCAAGTCCTGTATAATACATGCAAGTTGAAATTGTTGCAGGTGTTGGATAAAAATCCTGAACCTGTTCAGGCAAATATCCCATATCTCTAATATACTCTGCTAGTTCAATCGCATTCTCTAATGTACTACCTGGATGCGATGACATGAGATATGGTACTAAAAACTGTTTTTTACCAAGTTTCTTATTCATCTGTTCATACTTCTTAACAAAGCCTTCATACACGTTATTAGATGGCTTTCCAAGAAGATTTAAAACATTATCACATATATGTTCAGGAGCAACCTTTAACTGTCCACTAATATGATTCTCCACAAGTTCTTTTAAAAATGTATCATCCTTATCAGCCATAAGATAATCAAATCTAATTCCCGAACGAACAAATACTTTCTTAACTTTAGGAATCTTTCTTAACTTACGTAATAAAGATATGTAATCCTTATGATCCACATATAAATTATTACAAGGTTTAGGGAATAAACATTGTTTATTTGGACAAGCACCGTGTGTCTCCTGCTTTTTACATGCCTTATGTCTAAAATTCGCTGTAGGTCCACCTACATCATGAATATACCCCTTAAAATCTTTATCCTCAACTAATAACTTAGCTTCTTTGATAATTGATTCATGACTTCTAGTTTGTATTATTCTACCTTGATGAAATGTTAATGCGCAGAAATTACATCCTCCAAAGCATCCTCTATTACTTACCAAACTAAACTTAACCTCAGATATGGCAGGTATTCCTCCATCTTTTTCATAAGACGGATGATATGTTCTCATATAAGGTAAATCATATACATCATCCATTTCCATCTGTGTTAAGGGTTTAGCTGGTGGATTTTGTACAACATATAAATAATCCTTATATTTTTCAACTAATCTCTTTCCACTATATGGATCGGTATTTTGATACTGTATGTAAAAACTTTTTGCATATTCTTCCTTGCTTAAAACCACATCATCAAAAGTTGGAAGCATGGTGTAATCATATACTTTCTCTAAATCCTTAGTTTTATAAACCGTACCATCTATATATGTAATATCCTTAACATCAATTCCACTATTTAAGGCATCTGCAACTTCTACAACGCTTTTTTCACCCATACCATAAATTAGCAAATCTGCACCGCTATCAAGCAAGAGTGATCTTTTAACTTTATTTGACCAATAATCATAATGAGATAGTCGTCTTAAACTACTTTCTATACCACCAACAATAATTGGTACATCCTTATATGTTTGTCTAATTAAATTACAATATACAATCGTAGCATAATCAGGTCTTTTGCCCATGACACCGCCAGGAGAAAATGCATCCACCGCTCTTCTTTTCTTAGAAACAGAATAATGGTTTACCATGGAATCCATGTTTCCACCCATAACTAAAAATCCAAGTCTGGGTTTACCAAGTATATTAATACTTTCTTTGTTTTTCCAATCTGGCTGAGAAATGATACCAACCTTGTAACCAAAAGATTCAAGGACTCTACTAATAATAGCATGTCCAAAAGAAGGATGGTCAACATATGCATCCCCTATAACATATACAAAGTCACATTCATCCCATCCTCTTTTTTTCATATCCTTTTTTGATATTGGTAAAAAATCTCTCATAAATCACCTATTCTAATAGTATTCATAAAAATAAAATAAATATTGATACTTTATAACTCTATACATCAAAGCAATCATATATTTCCGTAAAATCATAAATATATTTATCCGCTAAACTCTTTTTCATATTAACTTCTGACATTGAGAATTCATCATCAACAGCGATAACTCTCATACCTGCACTCTTTCCAGCCTTAATTCCTGAAACTATGTCCTCAAAAACAACACAATCCTCAGGATTTAAATCAGTTCTTTTGGCACACTCAAGATAAATATATGGGTCAGGTTTTCCTTTTAAAATCTCACTACCTGTAAGAACTACATCAAAGTAATCTCTTATTCCTGTACTATCAAGTGCAGCATCTGTAAGTTCAACTGAATTACTTGTTCCTATGGCCATTTTAATGTCTTTTCCTTTTAACATATTTAAAAAGTCCAAGACACCTTTTTTCAAGCCAACTTCATGCTTATATTTATCCATAGCCATCTCATTCCAGTCATCCTTCATCTTTTCAATATCATCTTCTATTTTAAATCTTTCCTTAAAATAATTAGCTGTCTGATGAAAAGACATACCTGCAATTTCTTTCTGCAATCCTTCAGGATATTCGCATCCAAATCTATTTAAATATTCTATGTCTATTGCTTTCCATAACCACATGGAATCAAGTATTGTTCCATCCATGTCAAAGAAAACACCTTTTATGTTTTTTAAATCCAAAGTACTATTATTCATTTTAATTTCCTATAAATCAAATTTTTATAATCAAATTAATACCTAATTAATTAACTCCCTGTGCTCTATAACCCTCAGATATAATATCAAGTTCTCTTGAAAATGTCTTAAGTTCATCAATTGTTGCTGTTGAATAAATCCTATAAAATTCATCCTGAATTTTAACGATTTCACGTTCATTTGCTACATTGAAAAGATTCTGTATGTTATTAAGAATCTCTGCAACTATATTAGCTTTAATCTGGAACTCATTCTGAGCATCCATGATTTCATTTCTAATGGCTGACATTTCACTATCAAGAGCTATAATCGCATCTGAAGCATTATGAAGTCTTTCCTTAATTTCAACAGGGATGTTCTTCTTATACTTATACTGAAGTGAATGTTCTACTGTTGACCAGAAATCCATCGCCATAGTTCTAATCTGAATTTCAACCTTAATATCCTTATTACCATCCATCGTTTGAACTGTATATAAAACTATCATATGATAACTTCTATAACCACTTTCCTTGATGTTAGTAATATAATCTTTTTCAGTAATAACTTGCATATCAGTACGTTGCTTTATAAGTTCAACAACTCTATCTATATCCTCAACAAACTGACAAATGATACGAAGACCAGCTATATCTTCTACATACTGATCTATATTTTCAAAAGTTGCATTCTTCTTTTGCATCTTTTCAATTATACTTGATAACTTCTTAACTCTTCCCGATACATGTTCAATAGGAGAATATAATCCCTTACTCCTATGTTCCTTAATAATATGGTTGAACTTAACTAATAATTCATCAACCGCAAGCTCATAAGGATTTAATTTTTCTCTCCATAATTTCGTTTCCATAATCTACCCCCATACGAGTACTCTTTGTACTTCCTTTCTAGTAAAATCTTTATCAAAACTATTGTTTATCAACTTATCTGTATTAATCTTAAATTCTTCTTCACTAAGTTGACTTTTCACAATACTATTAAACTTTTCCTCTGTCATATTTCTGCTACTTAGAACCCTTCTCTTTCGTTCATTAATTTCGCAGTACACATACCACACTTCATCGCACATACTTGTATAACCCGATTCAATTAAAAGTGCAGCCTCTATACAGATTAGTTTATTCCTTACATTACATATTTCATCAATAATTCTTCTTTGCACAATTGGATGAACAATACTATTAATGAGTTCTCTTTTACTCTCATCCTTATATATCACCCCTGATATATAAGCTTTATTTAATGAGCCATCCTCATTGTAACTCTCATCAGCAAATGCCTCCTTAATCTTACTAACGCACTCGCTATCATTAACCATGACATCTTTTGCAACATCATCAGCCTTAATAATATGTGCTCCATATTCTTCCTTTAAAATATCAAGCACAGCTGATTTACCGCTTCCAATGCCACCTGTAATTCCAACAATCATTTCATTTCCTCAAAAATTTATTTAATAATAAATACATTTAATAATAAATATATTTAATAATAAACATATTTAAATATTCATAAAGTAGTTAGTTACATTTTACTACTAACTATTACTAATGAGCATCCAACCAGTTATCACCAGTATTTACTTCAACTTCCAAATCTACTGATAAACTAGCTGCACTCTCCATAGTATCTTTTAATAACTTACTAATTCTTTCTGCATCTTCCTTCTTACATTCAACTAATATTTCATCATGAACCTGAACTAGTATTTTTGCATCAAGACCACTCTTTCTTAATTCATCATAAACATTAATCATTGCAATCTTCATTATATCTGCAGCACTACCCTGTATAGGAGAATTCATTGCAATTCTTTCACCAAACTTAACTTGCATAAAGTTACTTGATTTTATTTCAGGAACTGGTCTGATTCTACCATACATAGTTTTAATATAACCTTTATCCTTAGCTTCAGTAATAAAATGATTTAAAAACTCTTCAATACCTGGATAAGTTTTAAAATATTCCTTTATGTATGTATCAGCTTCCTTACGTGAAATACCAATATTTTCACCAAGTCCAAAAGAACTGATACCATAAACAATACCAAAATTAACCGCCTTAGCCCTACTTCTAAGTTCCTTAGTAACTTCATCAAGTGGAACATTAAACACCTTTGAAGCAGTTATCTTATGAATATCCTCATCTTCTTTATAACTCTCAATTAAAACATCATCACCTGACATATGTGCAAGTATACGAAGTTCAATCTGAGAATAATCTGCATCAACAAATGCATATCCATCCTTAGGAACGAAGACCTTTCTAATAGCCTTACCTAATTCCATTCTAATTGGAATATTCTGAAGATTAGGATCATTACTACTAAGTCTTCCTGTTGCTGTAACAGTCTGATTAAACTTACCATGAATTCTTCCATCTTCTGCGATATAATTTGTAAGTCCGTCAGCATAAGTTGACTTAAGCTTTGTAAGACTTCTATATTCTAATATATCATTAACGAATGGATAATCAGCTGCTAACTTTTCTAAAACTGATGCATTAGTCGAATAGCCTGTTTTAGTCTTCTTACCACCAGGCATTCCCAACTTTTCAAATAATATAACTCCCAATTGTTTTGGAGAATTAATATTAAACTCTTCACCAGCTTCTTCATATATTTTCTTTTCTATAACTTCAATTGACTGAGCTAACTTTTCACTATATGAAACCAATTCTTCCTTCTTAACTCTTATGCCTTCTTTCTCCATATCATTAAGTACGAATAAAAGTGGTCTTTCAATATCTTCATATAGTTTTAACATACCAAGTTCATCTAGTTTTTTCTTGGCTTCCTTATATGCATGTGCACATACAAAACTTTCAAAGCATGCAAGTTTACAAACCTTATCTCTGTCACTATACATTAATTCCTTAATTTTATTTTTTCCGATAAGTTCTTCTCTTGCAGGTACATTTATACCTAGTACATTATTTGCAATTGAATCATATGTATATTCATTTTTAAGTGGATCCAAAAGATATGCAATAATTGATACATCATCAAACGACTTACTGCTATCCTTTATAGAAACACCATCTTCTTTATATTTAAAATCAATATCTTTTAAAAGATCCTTAACTGACATCGAAACAATATGTGTTTTATTAGGATCAATTTCAGCAAGTGATGAAAACACCATATCTTCAGTAACAAAATATTCAAATGGAATAAAGTACGTTTTATCACTTCCATCACATAAGGATAGCGCAACACTTTCTCCATTCTCTTTAATTATACTAATAGCTAATTCCTTTGATTTTTTCATCTTTTCTATAAGATCTACAACTTCATTAAAATCTGAAACCTCAGCAAATTCATAATTTACTTCAACCTCACTAGAATCAAAATCAAATCTTTGTAAAAACGATTTAAATTCAAAACGCTTCATGTATTCATAAGCATCCGCTGTATAGAAATTTATAATTTTTAAATCATCTATTTTATAATCAATTGGAACATCTCTTTTTATAGTTACTAAAAATCTTGAAAAATAAGCATCTTCCTTACCTTCAATAAGATTTGTCTTAGCTCTTCCATTTTTTAGTTCATCAATATGCTCATAAATACCATCTATAGATTCATATGTAACAATAAGATTCGTTGCTGTCTTTTCACCAATTCCTGCAACTCCCTTTATATTATCAGAACTATCACCCATAAGTGCCTTAACATCTATAAACTGTTTTGGTGTTACTTTATATTTTTCCAAAACATCTTTATCATAGTAATCTTCAACTGTTGTTACACCCTTACTTGTCTTAGGCATTGAAATTTTAACCTTATCTGATGCAAGTTGTAATAAATCTCTATCACCTGATACAACTGTAACTTCTAAACCTTTATTCTCAGCATCTAAAGAAAGTGTTCCAAGAATGTCATCGGCTTCAAACCCAGCCATTTCAAATACAGATATATCCATGCTTCTTAAAACATCCTTAATAAGTGGAATCTGCTGTCTAAGTTCTTCCTGCATAGGTTTTCTTGTACCTTTATACTCTTCATACTTTTCATGTCTAAATGTCTTTGCATGTACATCAAACGCCACCGCGATATAATCAGGTTTTTCTGTATCACACACCTTAAATAATATGTTTAAAAATCCATATATAGCATTAGTATGAATTCCCTCAGAATTTGTAAAATCAGGGACTCCATAATATGCCCTATTCATAATACTATGTCCATCAAATAAAAGTAATTTTGCCATAACTAACCTTTCAAAATATAAAAAAAATATATATATCAAAAATATAATCTGTAATACATTATTTTAAATAATTAAAACAACATTCTTAAATAATTTAATACAATTAAAACACATGATACAACAAGAGAAAACTCTGCTATAAAGAACAAGGTTTTACTAAAAAATCGAACCTTATAATTTATATCAAAGTCCTCCTTATAATCATCAATGATTGTATTCAATTTACCTTCAAAGTCATAATCATACTGAGTTCCCTTTGCTTCGCTATCAAGACCACTAGCAACTGCATAATAGATTTCTAAATCATCCTTACAAGTTTCACAACTATTGGCATGCTCAACAAATTCTTCTAATGTTTTTTCATCATCTATTTTATTGTCTAAAAAATCATTTATATGAATATGAAACTCTCTACAATCCATCTTTTTTTCCTCTAAATAAAGTTAAATTTCCACTACTAAATTTTACCATATTTTAAGCTTTCTTTCAAACATTTGACATATCAGCAAATAAATGGTATCATTTATAAGTCGTTGATTTGCGGATGTGGCGGAATGGCAGACGCAGCAGACTCAAAATCTGCCGGGGGTGACTCCGTGAGGGTTCGAGTCCCTCTATCCGCATAAAAGGCTTATGCATATGCATAAGCCTTTTTTCTATCTATTAATAATTGATATTATATAAATAATGAATATTTCCATCTAGCGAATAATCTTTAAGAGCAAAATATGTTTTATATTTCTTTATCTGTAGTCCTTCCATCTCTGTGACAGAACCTGTCCCCATCATATAACCATTTATTGAAGTTCTACTTAAAATAGTTCCTGTAGAATTTATTTTATATATATATTTTCCTTGACTTTGTCCCTTACTTCTTGATTCACTAACTAATAAAATCTGCTTAGAATTATTAATCTCTAATCCCTGATTCGATCCATATCTTAAATCATCTTCTGATAAATCACCTGGGACATACTCAAATGATGAAATACATGCTGATTTAATCTTATCATCTGTACATGGTAGATACTTTGTATCTACATTTTCATCTAAAGCATCATTAACTGCTTTTGCATCATATATGGAAAATCTTGTTTTATAATAACTTCTAACCTCTTCGTCATCTATCTGATAAGTTCTTGCCCATATCAGCAAATACTTTTTATCTGTTGATAATGCTGCTTCAACTCTTCTAATTGGACCAATTGAAGTTCCAAGTTCATTAGCATAACTGATAGAAGATAATCTTTCACAGGATTTATAATCAACTATTTTACCTGGAACAAATTCCACTCTTGCAAGTTGGGTGCTCCAATTATAATCTTCATCAGATCCCTTACATCCAATCCAAAAATATGATTTACCTTTATGTGAAAAATATTCCAATACTTGACTATGACCAAAGTTATTTAAAATCATCCTAGATGCATTTGAAGCATCTATTACATTCCCATCCTTTGGTAGCTCTACTCTTGAAATATATAATATATTCTCTAGTCGCTGAATATAAAATAAATAATTATCACCTAAATAAGATTTCTGAATTGCTGGTTCATACACTTCCTCTCCTAGTGTAATCCCAGAAATATTAATTATTTTATACTCATACTTCAAATTATCCCCATTTATATTTGAGGTAGAATATCTAATAACAGTATCTCCTCCATCATCAACTTTAATGGATTTAACGCTCTCATTTCTAGTATAATCATACTTTTCATAGAATTCAGGCTCTTCATCATAGAAATTTTCATTATACTTTTTTTCTTTGAGCAAAGCTTTAATTATTCCTTCTTCAACAAATTGCTGAGCTCGTAATACCAATGAATCTTTAAAAATTCCTAAAAGAAATACCAAAATAAAGGCTATAAATATAGCCACCCTTCTCCTATTATTTTTCAAAGAAACCTCCTCGTAAAAACCTAATACCCATAAGTGATTCATTCTTTCCCCACATAAAAATCACTATATTAAGTGTACCCCATTCTAAGACTAAAATCAACAAAAAACAGGTGATAAATAATAATTTATCACCTGTTTTCCAACCTTTCACATAATCCTTTTGTATTCATGCTCTTAGTTCTAAAATAATTAAAGGCAAACGAACTAATCTCATTTGCCTTTATGTATTATCTTTAGATATTTATTTGTTAGCATTAACACTAATTATTTGCTAAGAAATTCATGTATTCCCTTAGCACCAACTTTTCCAGCTTCCATAGCAAGAATAACTGTTGCAGCACCTGTAACAGCGTCACCACCCGCATAAACGCCTTCCTTAGTTGTCTTACCATTCTCATCAGCAATGATACATTTCCATTTATTGATATCAAGACCTTCTGTTGTAGAAGAAATAAGTGGGTTTGGACTTGTTCCAAGTGACATGATTACTGTATCAACATCAATAACATAATCAGAACCTTCAATTACAACAGGTCTTCTTCTTCCTGATGCATCTGGTTCACCAAGTTCCATCTTAACAACCTTCATGCCTGTAACATCACCATTTTCATCACAAATGATTTCTGTTGGATTTGTAAGAAGGTCAAAAATGATACCTTCTTCTTTTGCATGATGTACTTCTTCAGCTCTAGCTGGAAGTTCTTCTTCTGATCTTCTATATACAACATGAACTTCTGCACCAAGTCTCTTAGCTGTTCTAGCAGCATCCATTGCTACGTTACCACCACCGACAACTGCAACCTTCTTACCAGGTACGATTGGTGTATCATATGAATCATCAAATGCCTTCATAAGGTTACTTCTTGTTAAATATTCATTAGCAGAGAATACACCATTTGCATTCTCACCTGGAATATTCATGAATTTAGGAAGACCTGCACCTGAGCCGATAAATACAGCACTGAAACCTTCTTTATCCATAAGTTCATCTATTGTAACAGACTTACCGATAATAACATTAGTTTCAATCTTAACACCAAGTCTCTTTACATTTTCAATTTCAGCTTTTACTACTTTTTCCTTAGGAAGACGGAATTCTGGAATACCATAAACAAGTACACCACCTGCTTTATGTAAAGCTTCAAAAATAGTTACTTCATAACCAAGTTTTGCAAGGTCTCCAGCACAAGTAAGACCTGATGGACCTGAACCGATAACTGCAACCTTTTTGCCGTTAGTTGACTCTGGAGCCTGAGGATAAATCTTATTCTCTCTAGCCCAGTCAGCTACGAATCTTTCAAGTTTACCAATTGAAACAGCTTCACCCTTGATGCCTCTTACACATACGCCTTCACACTGTGTTTCCTGTGGACATACACGACCACAGATAGCTGGAAGAGCTGATGATAACCCAATAATTTCACTTGCCTTCTTGAAGTCACCATTCTTAACCTGTTCAACAAATGCTGGAATGTTAATGTTTACAGGACATCCCTGTACACATCTTGCATTCTTACAGTTAAGACATCTACTTGCCTCTAATTTAGCTTCTTCTTCATTATATCCTAAACATACTTCTTCAAAGTTAGTAGCACGAACCTGTGGGTCCTGTTCTCTAACTGGAATCTTCTTAAACATATCCATTACTTGTCACCTCCGCAGTGTCCACATCCACCATGATGTGTATCTCCTTCTTCTAAAGCAAGCATCTTTCTGCCTTCTTCAGTCTTATATATACGCTGTCTCTTCATAGCGCCATCAAAGTCAACTAAGAAACCGTCAAACTCTGGGCCATCAACACATGCGAATTTGATTTCATCTCCAACCTTAACACGGCAGGCACCACACATACCTGTACCATCAACCATGATAGGGTTTAAACTAACAATTGTAGGAATATCAAGTGACTTAGTAAGTAATACAACGAACTTCATCATAATCATAGGACCAATTGCAACACAAACATCATACTTATTTCCAAGTTCTTCTACTAAGTACTTAATCGTATCAGTAACCATACCACTTCTACCATATGAACCATCATCAGTAGTAACATAAAGGTTACCTGCAACTGCTTCCATCTCTTTTTCTAAGATAAGGATTTCTTTTGATTTAGCACCAACAATAACATCACAGTCAATTCCATTTTTATGTAACCATTTAACCTGTGGATATACTGGAGCTGTACCAACACCACCAGCTACAAATAAAATCTTTTTATTTTCAGCCTTAAGTTTATCAGCACCTTCTAAAATAAGTTCAGAAGGTCTACCTAATGGGCCTACAACGTCCATCATGCTATCACCAGTTTTTAACGTTGCCATCTTCTTAGTAGATGCACCAACAACCTGGAATACTATTGTAACTGTACCATTCTCCCTGTCATAATCACAAATTGTAAGTGGAATTCTCTCTCCCTTTTCATCCATCTTTACAATTAAGAATTGTCCTGGAAGACATGATGAAGCAATTCTAGGTGCTTCAATATCCATCAAAACAATATTCTCATTAAGAGATTCTGCCTTTAAAATCTTATACATTTCATTTTCCTTTCAATCTAACGATTTCTACATTTCTATAGACTTAATAGTCTCATAAAAACCTGTTATTCCCCTACAAAATAACAGGTTTTATAAACTTATTCTTTTGAGATGCTATAGTTGCCACTGCTACCTTTAGCGCCATAAACTTTACCATTATTACCACTATCACATCCTACTGCATATAGACCTGAGAAAGTTGAATTTCCATCTGCATCCTTATGTTCAACTTCAATAATGTAATAATGAGTATATTTCTTTGATCCATCATCATTAGTCGATTCATTAGTCTGAATACCCTTTGATGTTACATATGTTATAGAGCCATCTTCTTTATATAACTCTTCACTATCAAGTTTTCCGTTGTTAGCTAAATATGAAACTAATATACTCTTAGCATTATCATATGAGCATGCGAACTGTGGCTTAAATAAATAAACTCTTGTTACAATTTCACTTGCAACGCCGCCCTCATTATAAGCGATAAATCTATAAATACTATTGCCTTCTGGAATAGTAATCTTATCACTCTTAGCATACTTCTTAGACTTCTTACTTGGTTCTGTACCATCCTCAGTATAATAAACTGTAATTCCATCAGGTACTTCCACTGTTAACTCAGTCTCATCAGTATACTCACCTGAATCAGGTGTAATATTAGGTGGATCTGTAGTTCCTTTTTCAATTACATATTCTGCTTCAAGAACTTCACTAACACTACCATCTTTAGATACAGCAAATGCTTTAATCTTATAAGTTCCGTTTTTCTTAAACTTAAACTTATTTTCATAAACATCACTACTTGTAGTAGGATCCGTACCATCTAAAGTATAATAAATCTTTGAACCTTCAAGTGATGATAAGGCAACTGAAATTGACTTATTATAAATACCTGGTTCAATAGACGGAACTGGTTTAGCAGAGTCAAAGTTCTTTAACGCATTCTTAACCTTACTATTTTTAGCCGAATCTATAAGTGGCTGAATCTTATCAGAATTTCCAGTATTTTGGTATAGCAATATCAACGCCTCATAATATGAAACATTACTATCATCAATACTAATAAGTTTCTTTAATATCTTAATCTGTTCAGATTCCTGTCCATCCATCTGCTGGTAGCATCTCCACATACCTTCATATGCTTTAATCTGTTCTTCCTGACCTGATGCATACCTAGATGCTTTATTATACATATTAATCGCAGCTTCATATTCCGAGTTATCTTCATACTTATAACCTTTGTCATAGAAATTATTAAACTCTTCTTTATCACTGGATTTTATAATCAATGTAGAAACACCATATACAATTCCCGCAAGAGCAAGGACAACAAGTAAACCAATCAAGATTTTTACATACTTATTACTGAATGCACTCTTCTTACGTTTCTTATTATCACTTCCACCATTAGTTTTTCTAGCATTTGTACTTGGCTTTCTGTTCTGTGGCTTTCTACCATCATTTCTAGAATTTCTAGGTTTTCTTGCAGATTCATAAATATCATCATCGTCATCATATGGCGTACTATAATTATCTTCAGAATCTGGCATTTCATAATCATCGTCGAAATTATTATTGTATCTATTATTAACAACATTATCAGTACGATAATTCTCTCTGGTTCGAAATCTTCTAAATTCTCCTGATGAAAGCTCACCTAAATCCTCTGTATCACCAGATGCTAAAGCCTGCTCATCATCATATGGAACATCTAACTCACCAATTGTTGCATCTAAATCATCATCATAATCATCGTATTCATCAAAATCATCTAAATACACTGGTTTATTATCAACAATTGGAGAACCACATCTCAAACAAAATGTTTGACCTGGTCTATATTCCTCACCACATTTTTTACATCTCATGGTGTATTCTCCTTTATAATGTTCTTCCCGTATTGTAACAACTTTAAACACTTTCCTATTCGTATAAACAAAAAGCTGTGTGTAAAAATGCGCCTATTACCGCATATTCACACACAACTATACCATAAATCCATTATATTTTCAATCATATATTCTATAATCTACTAAATACACATCCACAATAATCCTGCCTATATAAATCATATTCTTTAGATAACTCAATTGACCTTTGATATCCGCCTTTTTTCTTAAAATCCGAATTCAAAAATCTAATATCTAATTGTTTTGCAAATTCTTCTCCTATTTCATTAAGCCAGTCAGCATTTTTATGAGGACTAATTGAAAGAGTTGTTGTAAAAAAATCAAATCCCTTTTCCTTAGCATACAAAGCTGTTTTTTCAAGTCTTAATTTATAACACTTATAACATCTTTTTCCGCGTTCAGGTTCATTCTCCAATCCCTCTGCAATTTCATAAAACTCGTTATTATTGTATTCTGGAACCACAATTTCAACATCATCACTAAGACCGTTAAATTTTAATAACTTATATAATTCCGCAACTCTTTTATTAAATTCCTCTTCCAATGAAATATTTGGATTATAATAAAATAATGTAATTTTAAAATAATTTGCTAAATACTCTAAAACATAACTACTACATGGTGCGCAACAACTATGCAACAACAAAGTCGGTCTATCTTGCTTACACTCTGTATTAATTATATTTTCTAGTTCCAACTGATAATTTCTTTTATTCATTATTTTTCCTTAACATATACTGCTGTTCCAAAAGGTTCTAATAAGCCATTCTTTTCTCCAATCATAACTTCTATCCCCTCAATAAGATCTTTATTTAGTTTAGCAACATAATTATTATGATTTAAGAAGAATATGTATGTCTTGTCTTTCCCTTTCCTTGTAACAACTTCTATTCCTCTATCTAATTCCTTATATTTAACTTCGATTTTTGCCTGAAGAAGCATACTATAAATAAGTTTATTAAGTAAATTATCATCAAGCTCACAACCTATATAATACACCAAGCCCTTACCATAATTATTTATACTAATTGCCGTTTCACCACTATAGTAATTATTTGTATATACACCAACACGCTCCGCTTCCTTAGTTGTAATAATATCAGCAAATAACTTTCCTTTACCACTATACTGTCCCAAATCAATCGTAACTTCTGTTTCTCTTAGACAGTCATATTCATTTATCTCTATACCAGTCATCTCTGATAACAAACCTGGTAATTCACAATCACTAACACAGATGTTATTTTCATCCTTAACACCACTTCTATACGTAAAGCACATATGTCCACCATTTTTAACATATTCATCAAAATGCTCTTTAACTTCTGGCTTAAGAATATATTGTAATGGGGCAATCACAAGCTTATACTTTGAGAAATCAGCCATTTCAGATACCATATCTGCTTCAATTTTCAAATCATATAATGCTCTATAATAATCTGCCAAAACACCTACGTATGAAAGATCAGGATTATGTGGCTGTATATTAAGTGCATGATAATTATCATAAGAATACACTATTGCAACCTTTGCATCCGATTCTAAATCTTTTATTTCATCCAACAATTCATCATATCTATTAATAGTGTATTTAATTTCATCATATCTTCTGCCTGGTTTTCCACTATGTGGTAAAATACCATGCCAAAATTGCTCTGTACCAAATGTAGCCGTTCTCCATCTAAAATATGTAATCTTATCAGCACCATGAGCAATTGCCTGCGCAGTCCAAAGTGATAACTGTCCAGGTGCAGGAGTTCTCCCCATAATATTCCAGCCTGTAGGACCAGCCTGTTGTTCCATAATCCAGAAATTCTTGTTTTTAAAACTTCTCATAAGTTCAAGAGTCTGAGCTAGGAATGCATTATCCTCATGTGGCATTTGTAAATAAAATCCACCTGGATACTGATCATGGCAAACGAAGTCTAAATCAGCGGCCAAATCATAATAATTTACCTTATCAGCAAAGCCCATACAATTATGTGTAATAAACTGATTCTCACTATACTGCCTAATAATATCTATCTGCGCTTTTGAAAAATCAACAATCAAATCAGAACAAAATCTTTTAAAATCAAGTTCAGTTGATGGATTTTTACCTGCCGCAGTATGAGCAGGAAGAAATACTTCACTAAAATCATTATACTCCTGACTCCAAAATGCACATCCCCAAGCTTTATTAAGATTATCAACAGTCTTATATTTCTCTTCTAACCATTCTATAAAAGCCTGTCTGCATGAATCACAATAGCATAAATCACCATGACCATTACCAAATTCATTGTCAATCTGCCAACCAACAACATTTTTATTATGTCCAAATTCCTTGGCCATTTCAGTCACTATTTTCTTAACATACTCTCTATATGTTTTATTTGACTGACAATCATGATGTCGACCATTAAAAGTAACTCTTACACCCATGTCATTAACCGGAAAAATCTCTGGATGCTTATTCATAAGCCATGCTGGTGGTGCTGCAGTTGGTGTGCCAATAATACAACTTATTCCTGCATCAGCGAACTTATCAACAACATCATTTAGCCACTTAAAATCATATTGTCCTTCAATAGGCTCCATCTTATGCCACGAAAACTCAGCAAGTCTAACATAAGATATACCAATATCTTTCATAAGACTTATATCCGTCTCAATTCTTTCTTCATCCCAATGTTCAGGATAATAACATACTCCAAAATTTCCCATTTCTCTTTCTCCATCCTTTTTAATAAATTATCTCTTATATATATATTTAAATATAGGACTTGCAAGCGCAAGTCCTATATTATAAACTATAATCTTGTCAAATCTTCTTCTGCGAAAAGACCAACAATTAAAACTAATACCATAGTTGAAATAATATCACCATAGTATGTTTTATCTCTCATAGCATTTCTACTTCTAAGCTTATATTTACAATAATCATAAATATAAACTGCAATCATAATCATAAGTCTATCAAATGTATCCATCATAAGATTGCTAAAGTTTGGTAATTTCTCAGCATATTTTGCTGCTTCTAAAACATCATAAACAATATTTGTCATATCTCCATCAACAGAAGTTAACAATCCCATCATGGCTATGTTTCCATACCATCTAAAGTCATACTTATTAGACTTAAATGTCATATAAGAAATTCTAGCTCTCTTAGCAAGTTCCATCGGATCACCTTTAACCATAAATAAGGCATTTACCAATGTCTGAAGAATATTTCCACCACCAACTGTTGACTTAAGTTCTGATTCAAGAATTCTCATATGTCTCGGAATTTCATCAAGTGTAAAGTCTGAACAAGCAATTGTAGCAAGACCAAGATAATTATCTATACAGGTATTCATAGGATGTAATTTACCAAATACGTAGTAAATATCCTTAAAATGTTCAACAATTATATCCATATCCGCTCTATTAATATTATCAGCTAAAAGAACAGATGTACAAACTAATTGTTCTGAACCAGTAAACTTCTTTGAACGAAGTAACTGATATGTATAATCAAATTTATCAAATGTAAACTCCTGATCATCAACACCCATAAGCATTGTTGCAATATAAGGACTTATTTCACCTCTGAAAAATGAGAATGCACCAGTATGTTCAATAATATACTGTTTCATATCTTTATATTTTTCCACATCTGGCTCGATATTTGTTATAACGCACATAAATGAACAAATCATCTTACAAATCTGTGGTTCCCAACGCATTTCATCTTTAAAACTCTCTGCATACTTATCAAGCTTATCAATCAGGCTTTTAACCCCTTGCTTCATCTTTTTTACCTTTCCTTCCTTTATTTATGATATGGTTCATTGCATATAATCCTAAAACCTCTATATAACTGTTCTAAAAAAATCACCCTCATAAGCTGATGTGGAAAAGTCATCTTCGAAAAACTTAATGCATAATCAGATTTATCCGTAACCATCTTTGATAACCCAAGCGATCCACCTATAACATATGTTATATTACTCTTTCCACTCACCTGTAATTGTTGTATTTTTTTAGCATGTTCTTCCGATGTAAGATTTTTACCATCTATCTCTAAAGTTATAAGATAAGTATTATCCTTAATATGACTTAAGATTCTCTTACCTTCCTTATCCTTTATAATCTCTTCCTCACGTTCTGAAAGAGACTCTGAAGTTTTTTCATCGGCAACTTCCACAATATTCAAATCACAATATTTTGAAAGTCTTTTAACATATTCCCCCACCGCATCACGATAAAACTTTTCTTTTATTTTTCCAACCGTAATTAACGTAATTTTCATATTTTAAAAATATTCTATCTAAAAACAAAACTTATTATTTCTATCTAATTTCAGGCAATTCAGAAACCAACTCTCTGAATGTTTTCCAATCACCCTTTTTAAAATCAGTAACATCAATATTCTGCTTATTAATAAGACATTCATCTATCAAAAACACATCAATGCCTAATTTCAAAGCACACATATCTTCAGTCACATCATTACCAACCATCATGCATTCATCAGCAGTTACACCAATCATCTGTAAAATCTTACGATAATAATTTAAGTTTGGTTTACAAAAACAACTGTTTTCCATAGACGTAATTAATTCAAAATCATTCTCATCTAAATCAGCCCATCTGATTCTTTCAATCATAGCTTCCTCTGGAAAAACTGGATTAGTTGCAACCACTAATCTATAACCTTTATTTTTTAGCATACGAACACATTCCTTCGCTAGTGGTGTGGCTGTAGTATTAAGCCTTGTAACGAAGAAATCTTTTCTATAAAAGTTTTCAAACTCTTTTTTAAATAATTTCAAATCCCCTTTTGAAATAGGATTCCCATCATCTGAAATACTTCTTGAAAAAGTATTCCAAAAACATTCATCATTAGTAAGAAAACCATCATTAGCCATCATTGCATCAATACCCTGAAGCATAGCATGTCTAAGGCTTTCAGCCGAAACTCCCAATCTTGAAAATCTACCAGTTACAGCCTTAAAGAATGTATCAGTAAATCCTCTCGTATCCATTGGAAGTAACGTTCCATCAAGATCAAAAAGAATAGTGTTCATATATTTATACGTCCTGTAATTATTCGTCCCAGTTATGATATACCTGCTGAACATCATCATCTTCATCAAGTAAATCAATAATCTTATTTAAATTTTTAATTGCTTCTTCATCAGTAAGTTCTACATAATTCTGAGGAATCATAGTAACTTCTGCTTCCATCATAGGAACACCTAATCCTTCAATTGCTTCTCTTACTGTTGAGAAATCCTCAGGTGTAGTATAAATTTCATAAGCTTCATCTTCCTCAACGAAATCTTCAGCTCCTGCATCAAGTGCAGCCATCATCAACTCATCTGCATCCATGTCCGTTTCTGACTTATCTATAATAATCTGACCCTTCTTGTCAAACATGAATGATACACAACCTGGTGTACCAATGTTTCCGCCACCCTTTGTAAAAGCATGACGAACGTTAGCTGCTGTTCTATTTTTATTATCTGTAAGTGTATCAACAATAATTGCGATACCGTTAGGACCATATCCCTCATAAGTAATTACTTCGTAATTTACAGCACTTGCTTCACCTGCAGCTTTTTTAATACCTCTTTCAATTGTATCATTAGGCATATTATTAGCTTTAGCTTTAGCAATTACGTCTCTAAGTTTTGAATTATTAGCTGGATCTGCGCCGCCTTCTTTAACTGCTACGGCAATTTCCTTACCAATAATAGTAAACATCTTACCCTTAGCTGCATCATTTTTTTCTTTCTTATGTTTGATATTCGCAAATTTTGAATGTCCTGACATCGTTTTTCCTTTCTCATACACTTCTTGTATTTTTGAATTATTATTTTATCAATATACTCATAAAGCATTTATCTTTATAAGACATTTATCGTAGATTTGCGTTGTATTCACTATTCTTCTTCATCGTCTTCACTTACTTCATCAATTGTAAGCTTGACCTTTGATATCATCTTGTCCTTAACTTCAAGAACATTATAATGATATCTATCAATATCTATGATTGGCTTTTCATCTTCTTTTGGGATTCTGTCTAACTGTGCAATCAAATAACCATTAAGTGTTTCAAAATCCTCATCGCCAAAATCAATTCCAAGTTTAAGATTGATTTCATATAAAGGAGTTTCACCATCTATCTCATAAGTATTTTCACTTAATTTAACAATATTCACAGTAACTTCATCATATTCATCAAAAATGTTACCAACTATCTCTTCAAGAATATCTTCCATTGTCACAACACCGGACACCTGACCATACTCATCAATAACAACTTCAAGGTGAATCTTCTTCTGTTGCATTTCCTTAAAGATATCCTGGATTTTTCTTGTTTCCGGAATATAAACAGCTTCACGAAGCAAGCCTTCTATATCCTTTAACTTATTACTTCCCATGCCCTTTTTCTCTTTAAATAAAAAGGCATCTCTTAAATAAAGTATTCCGATTACGTTATCCATATCTTCATCATAAACCGGAAATCTTGAATGACCATCAGTTAAAATCATCATGGCTGTTTCATCCAATGTCATGTCTGCATTAATTGCAATAACATTCTTTCTATGAGTCATAATGTCTTTAGCTTCCTTGTCATCAAGTTCAAAAATATTAGCAATCATTGTTGCTTCAGAAGCCTCAATGTTTCCCTGTTCATGGCTTTCATTAACCATGGAGACAATCTCTTCTTCTGTTACGTTATCATTCTTTTTACCTGTTAACCAATCTACAAAACTGGGCCCTGGTTTCATTAATAAAATCCCTTCCTTTTCCCTTGTTTATTTCTATATCTGTAACTTCTAAAAGGACCTGCTATAATGATAACATAGTCCAATGTATAGTATATCATCTTATTTATATTAGGTCAAATATCACTACATCATGTATGGATCATCGAAATAATCCTTCATGCATACAACTTCACCATTTCTATAATACACTCTTGGAATTCTCTTTCCTAAATCACAAACAAACTCATAATTAAATGTGCCTGCAAGTTCACTTAACTCCTCGACTGTAATTTCTTCATTACCATCTTTACCAATAAGTGTAACCAAATCACCTTCATGAGCATCAACATCAGTAACATCAACCATCATCTGATCCATACAAACTCTTCCAACGATTGGCGCACGCTTACCGCCTATAATTACATATCCCTTATTTGAAAGATTTCTTTTATATCCATCTCCATATCCTATCGGAAGCGTAGCAATCTTAGTTTCCTTAGTAGCAACAAATGTACTACCATAACTAATTCCTGTACCAGCTTCAACAGTCTTTATATATACAATGTGAGTATATAAAGAAAGAGAAGGTTTTAATTTAGCTCTACTTTTATCTACATCTTCTGATGGATATAATCCATATAATGCAATTCCTGCTCTAGCCTGATTAAAAATATCCTCATCAAAATCAATTAATGCGGCACTATTGTAAATATGTTTAATAGGGATTTCAACATTCCTATCTTTTAATTTACCAATCATCACTTTAAATCTTTCAAGTTGGTTATTTGCACTAGTCTTATCCTTTTCATCTGATGCAGCGAAATGCGTAAATATACCTTCTATCTCAATATTTGGCAAATCGTTAATCTTCTTGATAATATCTGCAGATTCATCATTATCAAGAAATCCAATTCTACCCATACCAGTATCAATTTTAATATGTATTTTAGCTACTTTTCCAACAGCTTTTGCAATATCTGATATTTCCTTAGCTGTTTCATATTTAAAAATAGCTGGTCTAATTTCTTCTAAAATCATTGTTTCAAACTGACTTGAATGAACAAATCCAAGCACATAAATTGGCTTAGTAATATTATGTTTTCTTAAATTAAAGGCTTCCTCTATAGTTGCAACAGCGTATGCTTCCACTTTATCTGCAACTGTTTTTGCAATTGGAACAGCACCGTGTCCATATCCATCTGTTTTAATAACAGCAACAAGACCTGTGTTCTCACCTGCATTTTCCTTTAAAACAGATATATTATCATAAATATTATCCAAATTAATTTTAATGTAATTTCTGTAATACTTATCTAAATTTTCCATTATCACTACGGTTATTACCGTCCTCCTTAAATCTATATAATTATAAATTATCTTTCATCATTAAAACTTCACTTATATTTTCAAGAATATCTCTTGCCATTAAAGATGCACTTCCTAGTTTTTCCTTAGCATAATCTCCAGCAAGTCCATGGATATATACTCCAAGTGGTGCAACAATATCTCTATTAGCGCCAATACACATTAGTCCTCCTATTATACCACTTAAAACATCTCCACTTCCAGCAGTAGACATACCTTCATTTCCAGATACATTAATATAATTATCACCTCTAGAAGTTGCAATAATTGTATTTGCATCCTTAAGAACAATCGTCGTATTATAAGTATCTCTAAAAAAAGTCGCCATTTCAAATGGTGAATCTGAAATTTCAGATATATCTCTTTTTATAAGCCTACTCATCTCACCCATGTGTGGAGTAAGAATACAATTTTCATGAAGTTTCTCTATATATCTTTCATCGCTAGCTATTACATTAATAGCATCTGCATCTATGACTATGTTCTTACCTGATTCCAAAGCCATCTCAACTAAAATAGCACTATTATCATCCGTAGAAATCCCCGGTCCAATAACAATACAATCATACTTATCAAGCGCTTCTTCAATCTTTGAATATTCACATTCATCTCTTAAATCATTATATCCGGTAAATACAGCCTCTGGTAATTTATCCTTAAGAACATCAATATTCTCATACGAAGTAACTATATTAACAAGCCCTGCACCCATTCGATAAGCTGCCATTCCTGTAAAGAAAGCCGCCCCACTCATGTCTTTAGAACCTGCAATAACAAGTAATTTACCATAAGTTCCCTTGTTAGATCTTTCAATCCTATCAGGAATCAATTCTAAATCTTTACTAGTTATAATGTAATTATCTCTAATTTCTAAATCTTCACTCTCATAATTAGCAAATACTTCTTCCGTATCCAAAAATCCAATATCCTTCTTAATCAGTTCACCAACGTACTTTTTACCTGGATACGCGATTTGCCCAATCTTATATTCACCAAATGTCACTGTAACAGTAGCATTAATGCAAGTACCTAGGATTTCTCCATTATCAGCACAAATTCCTGACGGTATGTCTATTGCATAAACATCACTATCACACTCATTAATCATTCCTATAATATCAAAATATAAACCTGACACTTGTCTATCAAGACCTATTCCAAGAATTGCATCAACTATACAGTCATTTGCTGAAAATAGTTCTTCTAAATATTCTTCGTCAAGATTATCCTCATTAACGAAATCTATTATTTCAACACCAATTTTTCTTGCAATATCAAGTTGTAATTTAAATTCAGTTGTTCCCTCACTCTTGCTAATCAAAAGCACAGTAACATTCTCTCCATTTTGATAAAGCATTCTAGCAAGCGCGACTCCATCTGCACCATTATTACCACTGCCACATACAATCAAATAATTATAATAATTATTCTTTAGTTCATTAAACACACATAAAGCAGCCTTTTCCATAAGAACCAGTGATGGGATTCCTATTTCATTAATGGTAACTTCATCTATAAACTTTGCCTCTTTGCCAGTTATTACTCTCTCCATATATTACACCTCATGCAATATTCCTGTATCAATTTATTCATTTCTACTTGCAATAGCAAATGCAACCGAAGTATCCTTAGTATTAGAAATCGTAACGTAAACATCCGTAACTCCTAGTTCATCTGCTCTTTTTTTAGCACCCTCATATAAATTTACATAGGGTTTACCAAGTTCATCTCTTAAGACCTCAATATCTCTTAATCTAAACTCTCTAAACCCTGTTCCAAGTGCCTTTGATACAGCCTCTTTTACTGCAAAATTGTCCGCCAGCATATAAATCCTGCTGCCGGACATATCAATTTCGCTATCTGTATAAACCTTTTTAATAAAGCTTATTTTCTCGCACGCTTTCTTAACTCTATTAACTTCGATAATATCAGTTCCTATACCAATAATCATCTATTCTCTATTTCTCCATAATTATATGCAAGCTTCATAAGACTTTCTGATAAATGAACATTCTCAACAATAACATCATCTGGAAGTTCTAAATCTGTATGTGCGAAATTCCAAATGGCCTTAATGCCACACGCAACAAGCGTATCAGCAATCTTAGTAGCCTGTTCTTTAGGAAGTGTTAAAGCAACAATATCAATCTTGTTATTATTTAAATAATTTTCAAGACCATCAATATCTAACACTTCAACATTTCTAACTATCTTTCCAATCACTTCTGGATTTTTATCAAATAAGGCAATAACCTTAAAACCACGTTTTTCAAAATTAGCATAGTTTGCAATAGCTTGTCCTAAATGTCCAGCTCCAATAATTACCATACTATGATCTTTATCAAGATTAAGAATCTTACCTATCTCGTCATAGAGATATGAAACATTATATCCATATCCTTGCTGACCAAACCCACCAAAATTATTAAGATCCTGTCTAATCTGTGATGCAGTAACATGCATTCTTTCTGATAAATCCCCCGATGAGATACGTTCAATGCCTTCTTCTTTTAATTCACCCAAATATCTGTAATACCTTGGTAATCTACTGATTACGGCTTTTGAAATACTCTTCATATTAAGCACCTTCTACCTTCCTGCAAATCTAAAAATTACTAGTATAATTATAGTAAAGATATTCGCGATTGTCAAATTATTATCAGTATAAAACTCCCTGCATAAACAGGGAGTTTTTTAATACTATATAGAATTAATTCTCTTTTTCCATAGTGAATCACTCCAATCAATTGTATCAAAACAACTCTCGAGTAATTCCATGTATTTCTGTAATTTCTTCTTAATGTGCGGACACTTAAGGAATGAATCCTGATCATATGTATCCGTTGCCAATACTTCTATAATTCTTGCTCTATCTTCTGTAGAATATGTTTTTGCGTAATCATCATAGAAATATACATTATCATATGATTCATTACCAAATAAAGCTGACATGTATAAGTAATCACCTGTAATTGAATCAAATGTCTGGTTACCACTTTCATCAATATACTCATTACGATATTCAAATCCATTTGGATTTAACTTACTCCACATTCCATCATCTAAGAATCCTTCATACTCAAGTTTTCTATCTATCATATGAGTAATCTCATGAGCGATAGTAGAAATCTGCATCATCTGTGTAATATCAATTACAACAATCTGAGTATTATTAGTAGCAACACCCGTAAATGCCAAAACTCCAGCAGGAATTCCACCAGAATCAGCAGCCATAATTGAGCCAGTAAGGTGAATATAAATACCTTTTACATTACCATAATCAAGCTGTCTAAAGAATCCCTTTGGATACATTGATAATACTGTTTCAAGTGAATTTAAACCAGCTTCAATCTGACCACTATCAGTACACCTATTAGTAATATATGAACCATAATTTGTTTCAGCATCATCACCGAAATAAATAAATACGCCATACTCATCTTCAAGTTCATTAGCTCTCTGTCTAAGTGCATCTGCTGTCATCTGCTTTTCAGTAAATTCAAATGGATTCTTAGCAGTAAAAGTATGCTTCTGTGTTTTACCTTTTTTCAAGTTCCATAAGTATAAATTACTAATACTATTTCCACTATTCACTGAGAATAATAAAGAATCATCAATAACCGCATCGCTTGTTACACTTACTTTCTTTGATGAGCCGTTACATAATTTTGTAATACTCTTTGGTATAGACTTTCTTACTCTGATATTTGATTTCTTATCATATAAGTAGATACCTGGAGCATTATTTTTATCATAATTTAACTCATAATATCTACCATCACCATATTCTTCAAAGTACTCATCGTACTTATCCATAGTATATTTATTTATAACATTGTCACCTGGATCAATATCCATGTATATCTTTTTACGTTCAAATGGAGAAACTGCTTCAATCTGAACATATTTAAGTTTATTATAAGAAATAAGTTTAGCTGAAGAATATTTTTCTCTTAAAAGTTTAAAGTTATATTGTAATTTGCCTTTAGCTGTAACCTCATAAAATGCCATCTTTGAATTATCAAATACAAAAGGTTTTCCGTTATAAGCAAATACTTCTCCACTACCGATTTTTGAATAACTAGCTTCTTTATCCAAATAATCTGGTGCATATATTCTCTTATTAGTTTCATCACTAAAAATCAAATCCTCTAAAGATATGACTTTTAATCCACCTTTTCCACCACCATCTTTAACGTTAAATTTATATTCTTCATCCGACATCTTATTAGTATCTAAAAGATACTCCTTAACAATGTACTGCTTTATTACTCCACCTTTTGAATGCGAATATAAAAGTCTGATAACTCTACTTTCACCAATTGTGTAACTCATTGCACAGGCAGAAACAAGCTTGTTATTCTTATCCTTATTCTGTTTCTTAACAAGCTTTGTAATATCGAAAATACTTTTATCATCTTTTAACTTGTATTTCTTTAAATCAATCTTTTTAATCTGTTCTACTTTTTGAGTTTCAGTTTCAGTTTGACTTTGTGAATTTGTTGTAGATTCTACCTTTGAAGTAGTTTCATCATTCTTTTTACCTTTACACGATGTTGGCAATGTTGTCAAAACACAAATAGCAAGCATCAATGAAATCTTCCTTCTAAGGCTTATAGTTCTTTTTTGCGCTTTCTGCTTAGGACTATTTTTCCCAATCTTTGTTTTTACAAATTTCATAACCTTTCATTCCTTTTTATTTTCCCTTATTTACAAATTAGTATTTTTTAGTTTGTATTATTTCAACCTATAATAAAAAACACTCAATCAACATTTTATCATACAAGATTTCTATTCTCAAGTTCTAGTTAACCTTTATTAACTTTTTTTATTCACACGGAATTTGCTAAATATAAATACAATTATTTATATTTTGTTTAATGAACAAATTTATGATATAATCTCTGTGCTAAAGACTTATTTAAAATTTGAAAATAAATAAAGGAGAAATGAGAATCACTTATAATAGATAAAGTGAATCACATAAAAAATTATGATACTTTCATGTTCAAATATAAATAAATCATTTATAGAGGTTCCAATACTTACGGATGTTTCCTTCCATCTAGAAGATAAGGAAAAAGCTGCAATTGTTGGAATAAACGGTGCTGGTAAATCAACACTTCTAAAAATCATAATTGGTGAACTATCAGCTGATAGCGGAATCGTGTCGATTTCTAAGGATAAAACTATTGGATACCTTGCCCAATATCAGGATATTTCACTTGGTCATACCATCTTTGAAGAAATGTTAGAAGTAAAAAAAGACATTATCGAACTGGAAGAAACCATTAGAGACTTAGAAGAAAAGATGCAGCATGTCGTGGGCGATGAACTAAATGTTTTAATGGATCAATACGCAAAACTTAATCATTCATTTGAACTTAAGAATGGTTATGCATATAAAAGTGAAATCTATGGTGTATTAAAAGGATTAGGATTTGCTGAAGAAGATTATGAAAAAGCTATCTCTTCTCTATCTGGTGGTCAGAAAACAAGAGTTGCCCTTGCAAAGCTTCTTCTATCACAACCTGACATCATACTTTTAGACGAACCTACAAACCATCTTGATATTAAATCAATCACTTGGCTTGAAGGATTTTTAAGTAACTATAAGGGAGCAGTTTTAATCGTATCCCATGATAGATACTTCTTAAATAAGATTGTTTCTAAGGTTGTCGAAATTGAGAATACAAAATCTCATGTTTATATGGGTAACTATAATGCATACGCTAAGAAAAAAGAAGAACTTCGTAATGCAACTCTTAAGCTTTATTACAAACAGCAAAAAGAATTAAAACATGAACAAGAAGTTATTGAAAAGCTTCGTTCTTTTAAACAGGAGAAATTCTATAAACGTGCTCAAAGTCGTGAAAAAGCAATTGAACACATGGACTTAATTGATGCACCTGAAACACTTAATGATAAATTCAGAATTTCACTTACTCCTGAATTTGAAAGTGGTAATGATGTATTAAATATTTCAAATATGTCTGTTAAATTTGATGATGCATCCACTGCTCTTTTTAACGATGTTAATTTTGAAATCAAAAAAGGAGAACGAATTGCAATCATTGGTGAGAATGGTACTGGTAAATCAACACTACTTAAAATCATAACAGGAAACTTCCATAAGTTTACTGGAGATGTTGAATTCGGTAGCAATGTATCAATCGGCTACTATGATCAGGAACATCATACACTTAATGATAGCAAGACTCTATTTGAAGAAATTGCTGATACATACCCAGGTATGACTAATACAAAAATAAGAAACACACTTGCAGCATTTCTTTTTACTGGTGATGATGTATTTAAACTTGTCGGAGACTTAAGCGGTGGTGAAAAAGGTAGACTATCACTTGCAAAGCTTATGCTTAGTAATGCAAACTTCCTAATACTTGATGAACCTACAAACCACTTAGATATGGTTTCAAAAGAAATTCTCGAGGATGCACTTAACAGTTACACAGGAACTGTATTATATGTATCACACGATAGATATTTTATAAATAAGACTTGTAGTAGAATTTTAGAATTATCTAATAATACAATTATTAATTACATTGGTAATTATGATTACTATATTGAAAAACGAGAACTTCAAAACAATCTCGTAATAGAAAATCAAACTTCTGATGTAATTGAAGAAGCTTCTACTGCCACTTCATCAACTAAGGATGATTGGAAAAAGCAAAAAGAATTAAGCAGGCAGAAAGAAAAACTCACCAAGGAACTTAATAAGGTTGAAGATGAAATAAATTCACTCGAAGAAAAGAAAGCAAAAATCGAAGAAGATATGGCTAATCCTTTATTTTCAAGAGATGCAGCTAAACTTATCTCTCTTCAAAAAGATCTTGAAAGCACTAATGAAAAACTTGATGAGTTATTCATATCCTGGGAAGAAGTTTCAGGCCAGTTAGAAGAATTAGAATCATAAACATAAAGACCCTCGGCAATTAAGCCGAGGGTTTAACATTATAATCATATCTTATTTTTCATCACTAAAAATAAATTTCATATAGTCTTGCTTACTATGAAGTATCCTTAATACTTCAACATACTCTTCATTAATTCTATAAAATGCCTTATATGCTTTATAATTCACAGAATATATGCCTGTAAATACTCCATCATATTCAATCTTAATTCCAGATTTTGGAAATTCTTTTTTCTTTATAATCTCTTTTATAAATTCCTGAACATAATTCTTTGTTTTTTCTTTATTCTTTGAAGCCTCAAAAACTTCATCCCACACATCATCCATGTCCCCTTGTGCTATAGGTGTAAATCGAATTTTGTATTCCATCTATATTATTACTTTCGTTTAAAATGTTCAATGAATGCATCTTCTGAAATCCATCCATCTTCTTCTGCAGATCTTATTCCTGCATTTAATTCACTAAAAAGACGAATCATGGCCTCCGCTTTTTGAAATTTCTCTTCATCTTCAATTGTTCTAATACTATATGCTCCACGTCCGTTTTTTGTCAAATAAACCGGAGATCCAGCATCGACTTTTTCTAAAACATTTCCATAATTTCTCAAATCTGAAATCGGAGCTATGCTTAACATCCTACCACCTCCTCATATTTATAATCTATCATATCTACAAATATGCGTCAATATTTTTCGAAATATTTATCGAAACATTTTCAAGTCAGCAAAATAATACCTATTAATATTATTGCACACCTTCCCCCTTACAAAACTGTAATTTAACTGTAAGTTAGATAAATTGTTCCCAAACTTTATTGTTGCTATAATCAACACATAAGTTGAAAATAATTATATAAATAAGGAGGAAAAAGATATGTTTTTAAAAAATAAAATTTTAGGATTTATAACTGGTGGAGCACTTGTAGTTGGTGCAATTGCTTTTAATTTAGAGATGATTTCACTATTTATAATTTCATTAATTATTTTATTTATAACCACTTCAACTGCTTATCTTGTAAGCACTGAAGAAGCTTAATACTAATCATTTACACTATCAATTCTATTCTGATTTAACTATCTTCTTATCAATTTAAGCTAGTTTCCAACTTACAGCTTTCTTTCTACCAAGAACAAATGTCTTGTAAATTCCATCTTCCTTTATAAGTTCATCATGCTTACCCTTTTGAACAATCTTACCCTTATCAATAACAATAATCTGATCTGCATTTCTTACAGTCTTCAAACGATGTGCAATCATGATAATTGTTTTTTCCTTTGTAAGATTTTCAATCGCCTGAGTAAGTTCCTTTTCATTCTCTGGATCAACATTTGCTGTTGCTTCATCTAAAATGATAATAGGAGCATCTTTCATTATAGCTCTTGCAATTGCTATTCTTTGTTTCTCTCCACCTGAAATTGTTGCACCACCTTCACCAAGAATAGTTTCATATCCATCTGGTAAATTCATAATAAAGTCATGACAGCAAGCCTTTTTAGCTGCTGCAATCACTTCTTCCATTGAGGCTTCTGGCTTTCCAAATCTAATATTATTTGCAATGGTATCTTCAAATAGATAAACCTTTTGGAATACAAAACTAAAATTATTCATAAGAGAATCAAAACTATATTCTCTAACATCTCTACCACCAAGTGTAACCTTACCTTCATCCACATCCCAGAATCTTGCGAGAAGTGATGTAATAGTTGTCTTACCACCACCCGACGGACCAACAATCGCAGTAGTTGTTTTTTCTTTAATATCTAATGTTACATCATCAATTATTTTTCGATTCTCATATGCAAAACTTACATGTTCAAGATGTAAATCCATGTTTTTAGGTTTAATGTCTTCTCCATCAGTATCCATTTGCTCTATCTCAAGAATTTCATTTGCTAAATCAACACCTTTACCAATAATCTTTAAAAGTGCTGTATAAATTCCAGCTAAATCAAGTGACTCAAAAACCATAAACGAACATAGAAGCATAGTTATTAAATACTCTAATTCCATTGTTCCATCAAGATAAAATAACAATGATGCTCCAGCAATTGCTACACCTGCTAATTTAGTTATGAGTAACTGAACTCCAACTGCTGGAATTGCTGCTGTTTCAGCACGTATATCAGCATTCTTTTTTCTTTCAACACTATTTGAAACTCTAGTATTATTTTGAGCAATAATATTATAATTTCTTATTTCAGCGATTCCCTGAACATACTCAAGAATAACACCTACCATCTCTCTATCTGCTATTATTTTTTCATCAGCAGCTCTTGCTACTCTCTTATTTGTAACTGTGTTTACACAAAGGAATATAATAATACCAAGTATTGAAACCAATCCAATACGAACATCAAAAATAAACATTCCTATTGCAATAACTGCTGTTGTTATACTTCCCTGAAGAACCATCATAATCGCTCTTGTTGCTATATCACTCATCTGTTCCAATGTATTAGTTGTAACCGATGTAATATGACCAAGACTTGTATCATTAAAATATCCCATAGGTAAATATCTTAAATGTTCACCTATTTCAATTCGCTTACCTGCGCATGTATCATAACCACCTTCTGTTTGAAGCATCTGTGAATAACGATTTACTACCATTTTTCCAATTGTACTTACAAACATTAATCCCATAACAATAATATATGTGTTAGTATCAATTTGATACTTTATTACAGCTCTAATTGCAAAAAATGCTGCTGGAATTTTCATTGCACCAAATATTGCATCCAACACTCCTAATGCTGCCGCTAAATAAAATTTATTCTTATTTTTCTGACTACAAAAATCAAAAAATTTCTTTAACAATTTAAGCATGTACTGCCTCCCTTCTAGATGCATTTGCTGCATTATCATTATCCTTCACTTCACTATGAGCCTTCCACATATTACTATATAATTTACATTTATTAAGTAACTCTTCATGTGTACCCATATTTTCAATATTACCATCATTTACAACGAATATTTTATCCGCATTTTTAATTGTAGATAATCTATGTGCGATAACAATAAGCGTTCTTCCAGAAACAAGTTTAGCAACACTTTCCTGAACCAATGCTTCATTTTCAGGATCAGTATAGGCTGTCGCTTCATCCATAATTACAACAGGAGCATTCTTAAGCATTGCTCTAGCAATACAAATTCTTTGACGTTCTCCGCCAGATAAATGTCCACCTGCACTTCCCACTTCTGTTTCATATCCATGCTCAAGTCCCATAATAAAAGCATGACAACCTGTTGCCTTCGCAGCATTTATAACCTCTTCATCTGTTGCATTTTTCTTTCCAAGTCTAATATTATCTTTAATTGACATATCAAAAAGATAATTATCCTGAGCGACATATGAAATCTGACTTGTATAATAATCAAGTGGTAGATTTCTAATATCAACACCACCATATGTAATTTTTCCTTCATCCACATCCCAAAGTGAATCGATTAGTCTTGCAATTGTACTTTTACCTGAACCTGATGGCCCAACAATTGCACTAACTTCTCCCTGCTTAATTTCCATATTGATACCATGTAAAATCTCTTTATCTTTATATGAGAATTTCACATTACTTAAAACAATGTCTGATCCTTTTGGTTTTTCTATTAGTTTATCAGGTCTTTGCATCTCATCTCTTTCAAGAATTTCAGTAGCTTCACCAAATATAACATTCATCTTTGAAATATCATCCATATATGAAAATGCAACAACCAAAGGAGTAATAAGACCAGCTGAAAGAATAATACATGTGATAAATTTTTCAGGTGTTAAACTTCCTTTATTAACAAGATATAGACCAACTGGAAGAACCCCTAAAAAAGTAGCAGGCATAAAAGATAAACTTCCACACTGCCACCATATGCACTTTCTCATCCAATCAATAAAACAATCAGCTCCTTCCCTTGCTGCATTTACGAACTTTTCATAAGAACTTCCTGTTTTACCAAACGCCTTAATAACTTCAATTCCATTAATATATTCAACTGCCGTATCATTAAGATACTTTGTTTTCTTAACTGTTTTATCAAATTCACCCTGACTTTTCATCATCATAACCGCAGCAAATGCTACACCTATCACTGCAGAAATCAAATTAGCAAGTCCCATTCTATAATCTAATTTTATAATATAAATAAACATCACCAGTGGGAGTAAAATATTTGCTGTAAATTCAGGTATAATATGGGCAAGTGTTGTCTCCATGGAATCTACACGCTCTACTATAATATTCTTATATGCTCCACTATTATCATCAAGTACAGATCCTAACGGTATTTTTGAAAGCTTTTCACATAACTGCTCCCTAATACCACCTAATACATTAAATGTTGCTATATGCGATAATGTAGTCGATATACTATGTAATGTTACTCTTATAATCCAGCAAATAGCCAGCAAGATTACCATTTTCAAATAGTAATCAGAATCCTTATTATTATCCAAAAGATTCTTAACAATATCAGCTATCAAAAGATAAGGTATAAAAGAAGTAGCAACACCTAAAATAGCAAGTGTTACACTTCCAAAATAATAGCTTTTCTTTCGTCCTGCAAATTCTAAAACCCAGGATAACAATCCTCTTTTCTTATTCATAATGCAAACTCCTTTATGTATATATTTAGTTAGCTTACGCTAACTGTATGTCATTTTTTATGCCCCGCATAACGGGGCAATTAATTCTATATTCCAAAAAATTGTTTCCATGCTGGTAGATAAAACTCATCAAGTGTTTTAGCATAATGCATAGCCTCTTTCTTTGTAAAATCATGCAAAACGACTTGAAAAATGGCATCTACGCTAGATGAAACTAAAAGATGGAACTCCTTTTTATTAATTCTTTTTACAGGTATTCCTTTTTTCTTAAGTTCTTTCATATAACGCAAAGTTACCTCTTCTTCTTTAATAGCCATATCATGAATAAAGTTTTCATACTTTGTTCCTTGTGATTTACAAATAATAAGTTTAAACTCATTAATATGATCATAAATATAACTTATGGCTCTTATTGTTTCTTTTTGGTTTACCCATAAATCATCCTTCTTTGTAGTTTTAAGTTCTTTTGAATAATCACTTTCAACATCACCATATAATTCCATAAGACCATTGATAGTTGGATCAACTAATGC
>ODAJ011969204.1_pt1 | contig 65395 bp, 65 predicted proteins | sample 1539241 | NCBI WGS metagenome assembly ODAJ01 (sample SAMN02144231, study PRJEB22623) | gut metagenome | biome: sheep rumen | host: Ovis aries | place: New Zealand | reverse complement strand
AAACGCCACAAGATTGGGGAGCGTATTGCCGAATCCCCATTCCATGAATCCCAAGTCTTTCGTTCCAGACTTCTCCGTACCCTGCTTGATTTCGTTTCCAGACGAGAAATAGAGTACTGGAGCCTGTTTGCGTTGGTAAGCTCCATTCGAGCCTATTGCGCCACGCAGTTGGGCACCGATGAAGTCTGCCCAAGTTGCGGGTGTCGGGTCGCTATAAAACGACTGGTCGCCAGGCGACAGGACTGAGAAATTATCCTGTGCCATCTGCACCGCTTTCTTGAGGAACTGATCAGAGCGGACGTGGGTAATCGGCGATGTTTTTATTCTTTTAGCCATGATGGAAAACTTTTATTTCTGAAGCAAAGATACGATTGAGTGAGAATAAAGGCGGAACAAATTTTCCCGCTGGTCAAGCCAACGGGCACACTACAGGGAGGCGATGTAGGTTTTGATACCGTCGATGTGTAGCTGTTCAATAGCCGCTTTCCCTTCCTCAGAAAGGAGGAAAGCCACATCCGAACGGTTGTCCTGGAAGAGGTTTTCTGTGAGGACAGCCGGACATGATGTGTGTTTGATGACGTAGAAATTGCTTTCGAGGTCACGATCACCATCTGTAGTGTCCGTGCGGAACGGACGTTGCGCCTTAGAATAGATGCCCTTCTTCTTACCTTCAGCCATGATAGTTACGTATGGTGCAAGGCAGTATTCAGCAGCGACATAGAGGTGTTCAGCGGCGATATCTGAGTTGGTCTTACCTACGGTGGTGTAAGCAGCCCATCCTCCTGCATTCATCCACTGTCCTCCATTGCCGGCAGCATTGAGATGTAGAGACACATAGAGGCAGTTTGCAGCACCATACTTACGGCATAGGTCGTTGACCACCTTCACGCGATACTGGAGTTCGCGTGTTTGTTCTGTTTTCCAATAGGAAGCCTTGATAAGGCTATTCGGTTGGAGGTCGGGATAGTCTATATGCGTGTTGTAGCCTTGCGCCTTCAATACCTTATTGATGGCAGCAATACGTTCACGGGAATAGATCGCTTCGCGGATAGAGCGGTCGGGGGCACATTTACCAGGCGTTGTGTCAAGGTGTGCAGTACCGAGGATGATGTGGAAGAGAGATTTATTCATGGGATGGAGGGTTTAAGATGGCGTTGAAAGCATCTATGACACAAGGAGTGCATCCATTCACGAAATCACGAATGATAGCCACTTCCCTTTCGTCATAGTCAGTTTCCTCATTTCCGTTGAAGATCTTTAACGCGAGGGCGTGGGCTGCAATACCATTGCCTTGCGTATAGATGAAATTTGCGAAGTCCTTACGCATGTTCTGGATAACAGCGTGAGTTTTGGAAAGGTCGGTATAGACCTCGATTTTGTCAAAATTGATTTTCATAAATCTTAATTTGGATCGTTAATGATAAATGCGTAATAAGTTCCATTGTCATAGACCAACATCAAAGAAAGTATATTTTTAGGTCTAACGTAAATATCCTTTTCACCAGAATATGAATTATTACGATACCTCATATAAGGGAGGTTTGTATTCATATATGGTTGAGTATAATTGCTTGATGTGCCAACTTTCAAAGAATTATATCCTGCCACATATACATTCTTTGTACCCGTATTTATGATGTCAAGTCTGAAGGTAAAATACTGAGACGTAGCAGATTTTATAAACCCACATCCTAACGCGGAAAACATAGAATACTTATCAGGAAGGATAAGAATATCATTGTCATAGGTTGTGCTTACCACAATACGATTACTATACAACGGCATCTGTACCATCTGAATCTGATTTGCAGCACTCCAATTAGCAACCCTATCATAAGCAGCACCTTCAACTATTCCATTCATTATCACGTGCCCGTTACCTATCATTGCATACTGGAAGCCGTATCTATTATTAGATGCACTACCTGAATGCGTACCAGAATGGAAATCCAAATCTATAACATTGGCTGCTCCAAAATTCGTCCAGTTATAATAACTTGTTGTGGTTTTCCTTAATGTAAAACGATTATTCTCCTTATAACTGAAAGTATAGTTCACCAAAACAACACCTTGTTCACTTCCATTCATTTGAACAGTTTTAGAAGATTCCGTTATACCAAACTGTGTTTTGAAGTTATCGTTTCCAATACGAAGGACAGCATTTCCAGTAGAGACAATGCTATCAGTACCAATAGTAAAACCTCCGATAGTACCTTGTGTTGCCGTGATTTTACCAGAGATCTCCACACCAGTCGCATATAATTTACCAAGCAGAGACACACGAAATGCGGCAGTCGCACGATTCTCATAGTCGGCACCAACCCAAAGAGGGTAGTCGTTTGATCCACCTTCAGCACCACCCATTCCAGCGGCGACGTTGCCCGCAGAATTATAAACCAGAATGCGATTCGTCTGTGCGAATTTGAGCAAAGCCTGGTCTGCAAGAATAAACTCAGCAGCGATAAAACGGAGATTAGACGCTTTTTCCCAATGGTTTGTGTCGGAATAAGGTTGCGTCGTAGAGCAATAACCTTCAGCCGTTGTACGCTGCTTCATACGGAAGTACACTTTTTTCGTAGAAGATGCACTTTCTTTCGCAAGCACCACATGGCGAACACCGTTATCAAAATGATAATATGTAGAAGTGGTGCCTTGTGTACTTGCAACCCAATCACCCACAAAGATATGCTGCATGTCATCCGCGAAACGATCGCTGGTATGCTCAATCCACTCCGTAGCCATCGTGTTCTCTTCCAGCTTTGGCATCGACACCCATCCATAGTGAGAATACTGATTCATTCGGAAGAGGACAGCATACTCCGTAGATGAAGAAAGAGAAGAAGGTGTCTTAAATGTTACAGTATGTCGGACAGTGCCAGGTGACAGTTGCCAATGGACGCAACCATCATTGGAAAATGCCACAAGCGTACCAGATTGAAGATTGGCGTTTGCGCTTTGATCAGCAGCCGTGTACTTTTTGCCATCCACATACCAAGGAGCCGATGATGAATGTTGCACAGCTGCGCCGTTATCTGCACGATAGAGATAAGTTGACAGTCGGCATCCACGATTAACATTGATGGTTTTAATGTAACACCGATAAGTTGTGGTGTTATACCCATTCGGATTGTTAGTGGAGTTGTTCAGCAAGGGCGAAGCAACCGTAGGATTGCTCACCACCTGTTGACCATTGATGGTGAATGTTCCATTGAGATAGACATAACCACGCATACGGAACAATCTGCCATAAGAAGCCGTGTTGGTAACACGCATCGTCTTTGTCGTTTCCGAAGTCTCGGTAAAGTCCACTTTTGTTGTGTTCTTCCAGTTTGTGCTATCCCCTGTATCATACGACCATGCGAAGTAACGAAGAAAAACATTGGAAGAAGCACAGTAAGCCTTCACTTCAACATCCATCGATTGATTAGCCCCAAGCCATACTTCACGATAAGATTCGCGGAATATAGCGTAATCTGTATTGCCATTTCCGTTGTAATCCGTTCCAGAGAACAGATTTTGCTTCGCTTGCATGGCTGCATAGAACGAAAGCGTGTACCAAGTATTAGCTTTCAGTTTTTTAAGCGTAGATCCATTGTGGACTATCTGGCGAAGCATCGGGGATAATTCGACTGTGAAATCAGGTGTAAGTCCGAAACTATTGTGCCCACTTACCGTACCAATGCCAATCGTTCCATTCTTCACATTCCACGCCTCCATTTGTCCCTCAGAAAAGAACGACGTATCTTCCAGCAGATTCTCTTTAAGTCCTGAATTGAATTGAGCCAACAAGGAAACTTCATAAGTTGTAGCGACATCGTTCTTCGTGTATGTCGTAGTCTTTTTCTGCCAGAGGTAGCGATTCGTCTCAGACAGCTCGCTTTCAGAAGGATAAGACGAAGATGTAGATGCTATCCAACCCGAATCCGTTGGTAACGGTTCTCCATCCAACGACATCGTGAACATACGATGAAAGGTAATAGACGCGATACCTGTTCCATCAGGTCCCGTACCACCACGCGAGCCATCCTTCAAGATGGGGATAGTCTCGCGGTCAAGTCGGACGGATCCTGATACATTTCGAGCACCCTTCCACAATTCGAGTACAATGTTCGTATGGCTTGAAGCATCTGACGTACTAACCGAACGACCCGCTGTAGGAAGAGAAGTAGCCGGTGATGCTGCACCATCCCAATCATAGTAGATATAATAGCCAGACAGTGAGTTATAATTATTGACCGACGTTCCTTTTGTTTTCTGGATTTGACACGTTAGCGTATAAGGGCCACCTGTCAAGTTCCCATTACCATCACGAGCAAACTGAATAGCAGTATAGTACGGCTTCAACTGATATATTTCAGCGTCAACACCATTTCCACCAGCCTTTACCGCACATACGGAGAAAGTAGCGTAACGAGTTCCATAAGTAGCATGAACGGCCTTGAAAGTAAGCTCCGTTATCTCAGCCGGTGTAGTATTTGCGCTGATTGTAACAACAGGGTTAAATTTATCATCAAGATTTACAGAAAATCCAGATGGAACAGTACCATCTACGGTAACAGTACAATCATTAAGCACAGCTGTTGTGCCATAATACGCATTAAGACCGAAAGTAAACTGTTTCTGCGCTTCTACAGCACCAGACTGATTGACGGGAATAGCCGCCATTTCGTTGTCGAGGTCAAGAATGAACGCATTATCGCCTTTATCTCCTTTTTGCCCATCTGCCACAATGGGAACGGTCTCACGATCGATGAGACCAGTAACATTGACATCATCAAGATTAGTATTGGTAATTGTTCCTGATGTATTCGTGCAAATGATAAATTGAACCTTGGAATATGTAGCAACAACAATAGAAGCCAAATATGACTTATAAGTACGATATTTGTAATATGTTGTTTGCCATGCGTTAGACGAACGCGAAAAGCGACGGAAATATATTTCATATCCGTCAAAAGAAGAGGTGCAATCTGCCACAGACGTAGTATTAGGTCCGTCTGTCTTAGTATATCCGCATGTCAGAGCCACATTAGCGGGATTATAAGCACCATTATCTGTACGTCCCACAGCAATCTGCGAAAGAGAGGGCAGCAACTCATAGAGAATAGCATTCAAACCTTGACCACCCGCTTTCACGAAAGCAATAGAGAAAATAGCATCACGCGAGCCATAGTTGGCATGTGTAACGCGGAAGCACAATTCAATCATCGTCGGAGGAGTAAAACCTTGCGCGATGACGATCTTAGGTTTTGCCTTATTTGTTGTCACGTCCACTGTAACCTGTTGATCAGATCCAGAAACACATGCAACCGTACAATCATTGATGACATTAGTTTGACCATAATATGCAGCAAGATTAAACTCCAAAGTAGTTGCTGCAATTACCGCGCCCTCCTGAGAGACAGGCACAGAGGTCATTTCATTATCGATGTCGATAATAAACGGTGTTATACCATCATCGCCTGGATCACCTGGATTACCCTTCTGGCCTTCTTTATTGATTGGGATAGTCTCGCGGTCAAGTCGTTTCTGCTTCGTCGTGCCATTCATCTTCCAGAGTTCCAACACCAATGAAGCATAAGAAGCCGCATTGGATGCAGAAACGGTAATCGTGCCACCAACACTGATATAATTGGAAGGTGTTGTAGGATTACCATAGCCATAGTAAATGCGATAACCAGAGAGAGAGGATAGAATCGTTGTATCTTCATCCTCTATCTTTTTGACATAACCAGTTATCACATTATTAGCCATGTTCAGCGTACCATCAGAATTTCGAGCAAACGAAAGTTGAGACGGCGACGGCATCAGTTGATAGATGATTGGAGTCTTACCATCACTACCGGCTGCTTGTGGTTGTATGGTGAACCGAGCCGTCTTAGGCTTATCCGTGTAACCGCTTGCGGTACCTGTTATATCGATGAAGATGGCCTTGTTATAGACGAAGTTGGTGTTATTCATCGTCACGGTAACGAGACCCGTTTCAGAATCTATCACCACATCTACCTCGTTCCCACAATTCGTGCCATCCTCATAGGTTTTCGTGGATTGGTATGTTGCCGTCAATGGCGTAATGCCATAGAACATCGAGGCTCTTGTTTCACGAGACACAGACGCGGTAATTTTCCCGTCTGCCTTCGTACCGAAAGCATCGCTCTCATTGGTTAGGTCGATAATCAGAGCAGACTCTCCAGGGGCACCATTTAGGCCATCCTTGTTGATTGGTAGTGTCTCGCGGTCAAAGATGTTTGATTCTGCGATTGATGCAGTGCCAGAAGCCGTACTCAGGACAAACTCATAGGCGATATTGGTGGTTGAGTTTGGGATGACCAAATAGAAGTTTGCTGAAGATAAATCTTTCATCCATGCCCATGAACCAGGGTTTCCATTAGATGCAATAGGACGGTAGAAGATGTTATACTTCGAGTCAATGTTTTGGAGATCTGAAGCCTGACTTCCTACATGCTTATCGATGGTGCCATTGTAGTTTTTAGTATAACCACAACGGATAGAGATAGAGGCGGGCGTAAGTTGATTGCTGCTGTTACGGGCAAAAGAAGCCTCGTTTTGAGAGAGCAAGAGTTGGTAGATAGCAGGAGAAACGCCAGGAGAACCAGACTTCACGACATTGGCCGTGAAGAGTGCAGCATAAGATTTTCCTCCATAACCAATAGCGACATTGGATGTGAGACGGTCAACACTTAACTGTGTATTTACAGCAAAGACCCATTCCAATTTGTAGGAGCCATCAGCCTGAGAAGTAACCGTTGGCGTTACAGATCCAAGTTTACAATTAGCTGCGACGGGAGCCGTAAGGTCGGTGTTAATGATAGCAGAGCCTCGATATAAGCGGGCATAAGAAGTGAGCACCGTTCTCGATGTAACCTTACCCGTGCTGTCACATGGTATGGCATCCATTTCATTGTCGAGATCGATAAATATAGCATCAGCACCATTCTGTCCCCATACAGTAGGGCCTTCCACGAGGTATTCTGTATCAGTTGTGCCATTACCATTGCGGTACACCGTTCTGATGCACTTCCAGAGATAAGGCGTGTCCTGAGAGTAGCCGGCAGAAGAAAGAGCAGACCATGTGTTCCACGTCGTATCATTGGTGGGTGTTGCTGGCTGCGAATTGGTTGCCGTCGCCTTGAATCTTGTATCTTGCGACTGAATGCCACGACCAGTAAGACCTTCTGCACCTTCTGCGATGACACGAATATCGTGGCGTTCCACCTCGATAGAACCATACTTCAGCACAAAAGTGATAACCGAAGTAATACCCGACGTTGAAACATTGGCACCAAGCGTATAAGGAGAAGGGGTATTGTCGCGATATACCACCACCGAGTAGCCAGAAGGTACGGTGGATTGTGTCTCAGCAGAACCATCGGCATTACGTTTGATGAGCGAGCAAGTTACATTTGCAGGAGTGAGGTTATCGGATGTATCTTTGATGATGGCCGAATTAGACGGCACGAGGTCATAGTCAAAACCATTCTGTCCGAGAGACCCCGCAAACTCAACGATAGGATCCAGTGCGGTTCCATCCGTAAGGTAGGTGATATATTTATGCCACAGATATGGAGCCGATGCTGTAGGTACAGGCACTTGCTGACCATCAGGCACCAGCGTCCATCGTGAGTCATTGACCGACGGCATGATGCCAGAAGCCTCGGTGATGTAGTAATTATCAATGTGATCCACCGATACAGTAGGCTTCTGAGCTGTTACTGCGAAAGTCTGTGATATAAGATTCTGCATGTGAACGCGATATTTTTATAGGGCAAAGATAGTAACAGTGGAGTAGGGGAGCGGAACAAAAAGATACAGCGCGGATGAGCCGCGCTGCATAAGAGAGAAGGATGGCACTGACGCTTACGCATCGAGCACCGTGGTTTAGACGGAACAGACTAAGACGCTGTGACGATACCGTTGACCTTGTAGCCATTCTGCGCCACGAAGTCATAAGGTATGGTCATGGTGCCACGGTTGTTCGATGTGGTCATTGTCGGGCCACTGGAGATTTCGTTTTGCTGACCGTCATACAGTCTGCACGAGAAGTTTGTATATCCCGTATTGATGTCGGTAGAATCCTCCATAGTGGCCACCCACGCTGTAACGGTGCAAGACTCACCAGGCGACAGTTGACCACTGAAATCGCTGTTAGAACCATTGAGCGAGATATACAGAAATTCTGGATCCTGAGTATCATCAATGGAAGCGAAGGCCGTTGTCACGCGGTTCGCATAGTTGCTGTCCGTGAAGAAGTCACAACGGATAATCAGGTTATCCGTCACATCAGCCTCATTGACAGTGAACGAACGAGCATTGCGAGCTGCAACATATTCATCACCCGTACCAGCGTTGTACCATTTTGTGTACCAACTTGCGGGCGACTGGCCATCCTCCGCATAGAGGGAGGCCGCGATGCTCACGGACTGATTTTTCTCCGTGATAATGGCAGATTCAGGAGAGAGCAGACCGAGGTAGCCCTGTGCGCTCATCTGTGAGATTTTGACATCTACCGCACACTGGAACGGCTGCTGTTTACCCAACAGTTCAATGCTACCCTCATAACCGATGGTGTCGAGGTCGATATTCGTCGCCGTTGCGAGGTTGGCGATGACCGTGAGACATGGAACAAGATAGCTGGAGCCACCAAGCGATACCGTGGTTGTACCGACATGGAACAACGGATCATTGTTCGCATCCACACAGTTGGTGGAATCACCATTGTTGTCAAAAGTGATAACCACATCATTGTAGAGCCAATGCGTGTTGACCAACTGAGCGTTGTTCATATACTGCACACCTTTACGGACAACAGGATAGACACGCGGCTGGCTTGGGTTCGGGTCGGCTTGTGTCGCCTTCCAGTTCGGAATAGCCTTCTGCGTGTTGTTGTTCCAAGCCTGTGAGAGCGTGCCGTCGATTCGCAACGATCCTTGCACCGTCACGCCCTCTTGAAGGGCTGTGATGGCAAAATGATTACTTATAGTATTTGGCATAGGACAGAAGTTATTAACGTGATATAACAGAACAATTCGAGGACAAAGATGCCCTTACCCTCAAAACTGCGCATGGGGAACAGCAGAATCGGCAGGAAAAGCAGCCATAGCAGCAGCCACCACGGACTGATTATCAGCACACACAGTTGAGAACCTATGCCAGCAGCAATCGCCAGGATGTTGTGTGCTGTGTTCGGGTCGTGTTTGATCAGCGGCATGGCTCCTACAAAAGCGAGGGATGCTATTGTCAGGAAACCGAGGAACTGGAATGGTGAACCATCCATCACCTCAAGCAACGAAGGGCAAATACCGAAAGCCATCGACCAGATGAACAGCGTCCACACAAACTGATAGGGTCTCTTGAGCGAGAACACCATGTGCGATATAGAGTTTGGCAGTTTACGGTTCAAGCAGATGGTCACTCCTGTATAGAGGAGAGCCAGGGCAATAGAGATAAGGAGTAATACAGTCATTTTTGATACGTTATTACGGGTTTAGAACTCCTCGGCGTACAACCACCGAGCACCAGTGGTGAACCCGCTGGAAGAACCAGCGGGCGCACTACTTAAAATGCGAGGTTGTTGGGATAACCAGCGGTGAAGTCGTAGGCGACGATGGTCTCTACGTCATTCATGGCAACGACAGCAGCCTTGTGTTCGGCTGTCTTATCGTAGCACTCAGACGCATACACTTCGAGCGCGGACAACATCTGAAGGCCGGCATCGGGAGTAATGGTGAATGACTGTGTACCGAGCCAAAGCGTCGATGTCTCTTTACCAACGGCCTTCTCAGCATTCAGACGAGCGATGAGACCATTGCGTGTGTCTTTGTCAAGCCACATGGGGACATCGTTGTAGGAGAACTGATTGACATTTTCAGAAGCATCGTAGGCATTGATGCGTGCGATGACCATCTGACGAGCCAGTTCCAGCGCATTGCCAGAGACGAGACCCTGCTGTGTAGCCAAAAGCAGAGCTTCGGCGGCCACGGCAACGGCTTTGAACTCATCGAAGCCCTCCTTCAGTACAGCCTGAGCCACTTTGTCGAGGGTGAAAGGTTCGCTAACACGGACCACAAACGCCTTATAGACCTTGCGCGTCTCAGGCTCCTGTCCTTCCACTTCGTTGTTGATCACTTCATCTGCTTCTTCTTTGTCGAAGCAGATACGCAGCACGTTACCTTCGAGAGTAACAGCAGCGGGATTCTCGTAAAATTCAGATTTCTTCATTTTTACTGATATTTTAGGGTTTATATTTAGTCCTTTCTTTCCAAACGGGAGAACCGTTTGGCACAGAGATTATGTAATCTCGTAGTCAGGCAATCCCGCGTTGTTGGCACGAACGATGGTGCCCGTGAACGGGAAGCCGTCATGGGTATTGATATATTCGAGCGTCTGAATGAGTTTCTGGTTACACGTGAAGAACTTGAACTTTTGTCCGTTATCCTCCACCTGTACGATGGCCGCGTTCTTCTTATACTTAGACTTCACGCCCAACTCCACATCCGTAAAGACAACTTCACGTCCGCAGAGCATAGAGGCTGACACCTTCGTACCTTCAAGCATACGCTTACCATCGGCATCCTTCTTCTCAAACTTCGGAACTTGGAGATCCTTAAACGATTTCATGTGCATCACCTTACACCAGAGGTTGAATCCGTTGCAGTGCATGAGCCATCCCTTATATGAAGTAGCAGCCTGATAGCGACGCATAGGGTCTTTCAGACGGTGCATCTTCTGTTTGAACTTGGCTTTCATACGTTTTCTGAGCAACGTATGATTAAAGAAGAACTGATACCCGACAAAATCGAGTCCGTGATGTTCGTCGATAATCTGCACACCGATATTGTCATGCAACGGCTGTTCCATCACCTCTTCAGCATACTTCCTGACGAAATTCACTGCACGCCATACTTCTTTCTTATCAAGACCCATGATGACCATATCATCACAATAAATCTCTACCCATACGTCGAAGAGAGCCATCAACAGACGGCATAGCGCACAAGTGTAGAAATTCGCCATCGGTTGAATCGGGAACAATCCTATGCCTAATCCCTCCTCACAGGCTGAAACAATCTCCCAAATCAGATAACGTATGCCTTTATCGCCGAACTTTCGACTCAGGACATGGTTAATCTTCTTCTGATTGATGTTGTGATAGAACTTCACGAAGTCCAGTTTGGCATAATAGATACGACCGGCATACTTATGTGCATCGATATAACGCTCCGTGCGTTGTGCTGCGAAGTGCATACCTTTACCTTTTATAGATGCCGACGAGTCATAGTAATATGCCCGCATCATTATCGGCATGATGATCTGCATGAGCGCATGGTTCTCTACGTGGTCTGGATAGTACGGCAGCTTATGCAGCAGTCTGTCTTTTCCACAGGGACAATGGCGCACACATTCATGTCCTGGCGAAGTATGGTATGTGGCTGTGCGAAGTTGGTCCTGCAAGGTCTGAAGGTTCTTTTCTGGATTACGGTCAAAGATGCGAACACCCTTATGTGCATCCTTACCTTTTCGTGCCTCACGGTCTGCCATACGTAGGTTGCCCATGTCATAGACTTGGGCAATGCGCACCTTGCGGTTCTTACCGCGACGGCGTGCCTTTCTTTTGTATGCCAACTCTTCAGCCATCGTTCTTCTTTTACGAGACAAATTGATTACGGAAACGGTTATGCCTTCTACACTTCTCGGCTCACGGGCTTTCGGTATAGGCGTACAACTGCCTTGCTTACTTGCGCGAGGGGACTCATAACACCCTACGCCTTTATGTGTTCGCTCTGTCAGGATAGGAGGTCAAAGCGGGAAAACCGCTTTGCACACCCTATATCCTTCCATCGAGTCAGGCTCAATCGTGTGCTCATCCCCGTTGACCTACACGAGGCCGGTAGAGATAAACAGTGGATAATTAGTGTAAAATTTCAGACGAGCACCGATGTTCGTGTTCGAGTTCGAGAAAGCGTTATTCGAGTTCGCATACGAAATACCGCATTGCGCACCGTTATTCGCGTTACCCCCGACGTTCAGCAGCTCCACGATTTATTGCCTTTTCGGGATGAAATTCTCGGTGGAGAACCACCAATCACTCCGTCCCTACACCTTTGTTCTCCAAGAAAGCTGTAGAAGAATCTCGAACTATTCAACTCTTCCTCGGCAAAGATGCTTATTGGTTTATGTGTGTTCAGGAAGTACAACCTGTTCCACGTCGTTGTCTCAATATGTCAAATTGTTTTAGGATGGTCGCCGCTTGCGGCCTGTCCTCTGATGATTTTGTTAAATGGTTATTACTACTTATTATTAGTGGTTGCTAAATACGCGACAGAGGCGGTCATGGCCAGCAGGAGCGGTCACGCAAGCCGGCTGGCCAATGACCCGCCTTATCAGGCGGTCAAGGCCACCAGCTGCGCACCGCTAACGATTTCCGGCTCACCGTAGAAGGCCAGACGAGCACCGATGCTCGTGCTCGAGTACGAGAAAGCGTAATTCGCGGACGCATACGAAATACCGCATCGCGCACCGTCATACGCGAGACCCCCGACGAACAGCAGCTCCCCAGTCGTAGCGTACCAGAAGCCATCGCAATAGTACGTAGAGTCAGAGCCATTGACGGACTGAGCGATCATGTCCCACCACTCACCAAGTTCCATTGACTTGGCATAAGTGCCGCTACCGCTCTGAGTAGTAAGGCTGCACACAAACTCACGACCCGTAGCCGTGTTGCTGACTTTGTTGCCTGAATAGACAACAGCCTTACGCACGGTGTCATCCATGTAGAAACGGATGCCAGGACGGAACTCCCAGAGTTTGCCCCAAAGATCCTCGAAGCCGAAGAGTTTAACGGGGTACTGGTCGCCGATAGTACCATCTGTGTAGAACACTCTACCTGATCCATCACCAAGAGCCTTTGTAAGACCCATTGGCACATCACGAGCAGCCTCCCACGAAGAAGTCTGGAAGCCAGCACCGATGACGCTCTGAGAATTGAGATTGCCATAGCGTGCCTGGAAGAGCGCATTGATGAGACAATGGAACTGGTAGTTAGCCAGACCAAACTCAGTACCGAGGTTCTGTGCATAAGTCCAGAAATTGCTCATCGTCTTAGAGTGAGCAGGAGTCTTGTCGGGACGCGAATGTGCCTTGTTGTTGGCATCAAGCCAAATCTTGTATGCACCTACCCAATGAGGAGACTCAAACACATGGCCTCCATCGATAGGCACGAGACCGCCGAAGTGGAGAGTCTTACCTTCGCCTTTGAAATGGCAGTCAGGCACATGTACCATTGTTTCACACACTTGCTCCAGAGCAGATGTGAAAGGAGTGCCATCGGCAAACTTCGTCCAATCACCTCCATTCAGTTTTGCCGCATAGACTTTGCCATCCTTGATGAAGAAGGCATATCCGCCCATTTGACCCTGATAGAGTTCAGCCGCTCCACGGTTTTTGACCGTGATGGCAGGATTAGAGTTCTGTTCCAGCGTGAGAATGGAAGTGAGCGCACCTACAACAGTGGATGGAATCGCGCTGTTGTTCACCTCTTCCGGCGTAGCCTCATAGAGGTTGTCAAGACTGGTCAAGCACAACACTTTGGCTATGCCTTCACCAGATGCAAGAGAAGTTTTCGCTTTTTTCATCTTGTCTTTTTTTAAGGGTTATTATTATTTACGAATTAACTACTATGTACGGATAGCAAGCTCATGGCCCGAAGCCGATTGGAACACTTCGCCTGACGGGTCGGCTATGATGTCATATACACCACGGATAGCGCAGCGAGGATCCACGATAAACTTCGCTCCAGACGTGTCATAGATGAAGCGTTGTGGCACAACGACCTCCAATCCGTATGCACCGAGCGCAACAGGCGTGTCGTTGCTACCTTGACGGCGCACAGCCCAATCGCACATCAGCCAATGACGTTGTTGTTCCTCTGTCAAGTCGTTATGCTTGGTGACATGCACAATCAGCCCGAAAGTCATAAATGAATTTTCGGCAAATATGCGGTCGCCACCGTATGAGAACACAACAGGAATAATCTTAGGCAAACGCCATGCGATACATGCCGTAGCCTCGTTTGGAAGATCTGGAGCCACCGTAGAAGTACCATTTGCAGTGCCGATACGACAGCGCACCATGATACTCTCGATGAAATCCATGTCAACAGATAATGTGGATGCGTTCTTACCACTAACATACCAGAGGCAATCGTCAGTAATCGTCAGCCAATGCTCTCCTCTGTCAATGGAATAATCCCAGAACCACGCCACCGCATCCGTTTTATCGGCACTACCCTGACGTGCTTCTGCCTCAAAAGAGTAGATGGTTGTTGCAGCATGAAGCGGAAAATGCTTTCGTGTACGGTCGCACAAGATGTTGATACTCCATTGTTCATCTGCTTGCAGTATTGCTGTCAGCGGCAACGTGTCTGACAATACGAATGGCGTTGATGTACGGGTGTCAGTGAAACGGCACTCACAATAGATATTCGCGCCCAACAAATGCGTGAAGTTCTTACGGACGTAGAGGATATTGCCAACGATGTAGTAGTCCTGCGTAGAATCCGTTGACGTGACTTGTGTACCATCGACATACCAGAAAATTTGCGGCACCAGGTCGTTGGTGTTCAAATTGTTGTCAGGGTCGATGATAGAATACACAGCCCTCAATCGCATAGCTCCATCCGTCTGCGTACCATGCGCATCGATGACAGGAGCGATGGAATGATCTGGCACCCACTCCTGCAACGTCTGACGGTAAAACTGCAACGATGACAAACCACCCATCACCTCAATGTGCATAGAGGTGTTGAGTGGTCTGAATGTTGTAGTGACCGCCAGTGGTTGAGAGTTATTGAGTCTTTTCATATTCTAATCTTTATCCTCGTGAGTAAACCACGGGGCACAGTACTTTAATCGTCGTTGTTGTTACGCTCGATGGCCAAAAGGTCGTAAGACAGGAGGTTCTCAAGCACGTAGTTCACCAGAACAGCGGGCGTGATGGAACAAGGCTGTCCGTTCTGATCGATTGCCATGATACGACGCACCACCGCACCAGACTGAGCTTCAGGAGTCTCTTGTGAAGTGGCCGCTTCAATAGCCGCGCCAACATCAAAGTACTTCGTCCACCATTCCGTGTCAGTCACGGGGTGTCCGAGATTGTTTGGTTTACGAGACTGGTAAATAGCCGTAGCCGATTGTACCTGGTCTAACACGTCATAGTTGTAGGTAGCGTCATACTCCCCACGCGAGAAGGGAATAATTCGACCGATAATCTTCTTTGTAGGCATGATGATATACTATTTAGAGATTTACTAACTTTCAAAACAGAGGTGTCCTGTTTCGGTGTCGATAGAGAATGTGCCAGAAGAAACACCTTCCTGTTCGAGATTTCCCGTCTCAGGATTGATAGAAAGCACCAGTGGTTCGTTTCCCTCTTCGAGGTCAACCACTCTCTGCGTCAATTCATTAAATTCTTCATCCGTGGGTACTGCACCAGGGTCAATCGGAGAATGGTTTGCTGTAGCCGGACGAACGGAACAACGAACGCGGAACTGCTGCCCTTCGGCATATCGAGAGAGTGAAAACAAGAGGCTTTCAGAAGCCATCATTGTGCGCATAAACGTCCAAGGCAAATCTTCGTCAAGACGAGTTTCCAGTGTGACGCGAACAGGGTTCGGAGTGTTAAACGTCAGTTGTACGTTCACACCACCTTCAAGTATTGAAGAATAGAAATTGCTATCTTCAGTGTGGTAGTAAAAATCGATGGCTGTCATGTCGAAACCATTTTAGGGGAGTTATTTTAATTACGGAAGCAAAGATACATCGTACCAGAAATGCGAGCGGAACAAATGATTTTTCAATCTCCAAGAGGTAGGCACAGTCCAGACATAGAGTTGAGGAAATGCTTAACTCCGATGAAAAGTGTGTCAAAAGCATCCGTTCCGTCTGTTCGGTATTCAAGACGTACCGCATCGTCAGCATCCTCAGAGAGTTTTTCACCCGCTTTTGATTTGCGGAAACCTTTATAACCGATGGAAACCTCTGCTGTCTGAAGCGCGACAATCAGGGCCTCATTATTATCACGATTAAAGCGGATAGCGGGGTAGGAGAGACCAGCAAGGGCTTCGTTGATTTCCTTATATTTCATTTCATGTTCAAACGGAGCACCCATAGGAACAGGTCGTACATTCCAGCCAAAAGATGTAAGACTATTGATGATGACATCCTTGAAGTCCTCAGCCCCTTCAATGGCATACCCACGGAACTTTGCCGTAGAGTCATAGAAAAAGACCACATCACGGCACTTACCCATTTTCGGTTTATAATAATGGTGCCAGTCACCCGCCAATTCCCGAAGTTTGCGTTCATTCTTTACAAACATGGAAGAAATGACATTAAGGCATTCCTGATTATCACGTCGGTATATTTGTCCTGTGACAATCCAGTTGATGTTAGCGTTATAATCCATCGCGATATAAAGCGGCAGGGCATCCACCACATCACCATCCAGCGTGCAATCCTTCAACTTCTGGAGTTCTCCGAAATCAGGAGTCTCATACTCCATATCTATCTGCTGTCCTCCGTGGATAGTAGAAGCCGTGCGCTTTGTCATCTGCTGTTCAATGGCCGGACATTCTTCAGGAATGTAGCCATGAACATTCTCTATATCAAGATTGGAATAGAAGCCATCGTTACATTTTGCCTGTTTAAGGTTCAAGATAGAAATGGCAAAGACGATAGGTGGAAGGTCACGCTTCATCTTTGCGATGTAAGCATCCCCAAGGAGGTCGATATTGTCAAGCGTTGTGCCGCGCCAGAACGTAAAAGCATTACATTGTAATTCACGGATGCGCTTCTGATAAGACTTTGAATTTGCTATCATCTGCAATTCAAAATCCTGTTCAGGCGTGATGAGATATTGATGGCAGAATAGCAATTCCGCTTCATCGGGCGTAATCAGTTTGTATGCGATACACTGATCCAACATCGCTTTATTGATGCGCCGGCCATAGTTAGGAAGGATGCGGAACGGACCTTCATGGTTCATCATTGCTTCAGCCTTCGCCCGAACAGCAGCTATCTGTCCTGCACGAAGCACCTGAATCTTGCAATTATCACGTTTTGCGTTTCTGAGAAGTTCATTGTAAAACATCACTTTCTCCGCATACGCCGTCAATTCATCTTGGATGGCACGGTATGACATTTTCTGGAGGGGACCATTTTCAGGGTGTGCATCCAATTTTTCCTCTTCCTTTTCAAGCCAGTTTCCTTTGACCGTCAGCGAGGCATCAGAAGCGAAGAAGGTGGATTTGAAGAGAGGATTGTTTTCGGTAAATGCAGGATCTCCAAGCGGATGCACAATACCTGACAAAGCCGCCATTACCTCACCATCAATCTTAGCCTTAGACATGAATTTACACTCATCGCCCACGATGGAATTTGCTGTAATAGAGTTGGCAGAACCCGTGACACCGAGTGATACAAGTTGCCATATCGTTCCGTTTGCGAACCACACTATATTATCCCATGTCTTAGGTTTGATGATAGGGTCTGGCACCCATCGAGGCGGTTTCCCCCATCCGAAATGCCTTCCTTCCTGAAGCCCGAAGAAACGCTCAATGGCCGCGATAGTGCCAGGGACTGTACGAGTGTAGAGCTGCTTACGACTATTACCAAGCCAGATGTTCGTTGCCCGTTCCATTGACATACTGACACGGTAAATACGAGGACCGATAGAGCCGTCCGTCTTTCCAAAACGACGCGAAGCCAACAACCGCACATCACGGGCATTGGAATAGTAGATGCGTTGCTGCATCGCGTTCATATATACATCACGACGGCTATTCTTCATTGGCTACGAAAATATCAGGATTTAGGTCTGGATTCGGTTCTGCATTGTCTGACGGAATTTCCCATGAGCCGTCTGGCTGCTGTACGAGTTCCTGCACCTGTTTTTGAGTGAGTCCATATTGACGTGCATACTTCTTTTTCTCCTCATCAGTGTAGTTCACACGGTCACGCTTGATAACAGATACATCGCCAGTGATATTGATTTCCACGTTCGGCATTTGGTCGGTCGGTGATTCCTTCTCTTGGAAGTTATTGTTCATCTGCATTTTGATGTCCGCACCAGACTTCACGGCGCGGGCATCACCCATTTTCATCCCTTCACGAATAAGCCAGTCTGAGGCATCCATCACCTTTGCCTTCTCGATATTCTCCGTTGGCGTGTCAAAAACGCCAATGAGGTGATTAAAGAGAGCCACGTCATTGGATATCTCCGTAATAGTACGTTGTTTGCCTGGTACGAGATTTAAGGCACGCGCATACTCCTGAGCCGTCGGGTCGCCGGATTCCGCTTTTTTGAGAATGATAGGGTATTCGCGAGCTGCGATGCGACGCATGATGTCCGTCGGACGGATTTGTTTGTCCTGAAGCCAGATCTGATATGCTTCGTAGGCAGCAAGAGCGCGGTACCGCTGGTCGGGCGACATGATCACCTTTTCGATGGTCACACCGCCCAATATCCAGCGTTCCACGAGGTCGAAGTATTGAGGTGAAGGTTTAGACATGAGCACTACTTTTTATCTTTCTTTTCCGCTGTTTTTGCGGCCTTTTTAGCCTCCTTCTCGGCCTTATCAGCCTCCTTCTTCGGCTTCACGTTCTTTTCGTAATCCTCAATGGCCGCATTGAGCACTGGAAGATAAATGTTCGCTTCTTCCTCACCAATGAGAGCCTTCAGTTCCTCGAATTTTGCCTTCATTCCGGCAATACGTTTTTCCGTATTCACCTTATCCTTGCGCTGGAGGTATTTGATGATATCGGCAGCAGCCTTTTTTTTCTTCTCCTCCTTCTCGCGGATAGCAGCCTGTTCGGGGTCGTTAGCCTTGATGAAATCTATGACCTCATTCTTCACCTTCTCCTTATCTCCATCTTCCAGTTTGTCCCAATATGGGCGCAACATGGTACGCAGTTCAGTCGGGTCAATCTTCTTTGCCTGAATAGATGCGATGAAAGTCTTATCCTCCTTCAGACGGACATAAACGCGAGCCATTTCGTCATCTACACGAGCATAGATGTTTTCATACGCCTCAGTCTTTTCAGCCGCCTCCTGAGCAAACGGTTCTATATCCTTCTCAGGTTTGCCGTCCGTTGCCATTTGCTTTGCGATGGTAGCTGCTTCGGCGGCTTTGGTGCGGAGTTCGTGAACACTATCCACAGCCTCTTGCAGAGTAGGGGAGAGCAACCACTTCAACTGATCCAGATGCAGACGGGCATCGCCGATGAGCGAACCAGACACCGTAGCAGGAGCCGCTGGTTCCACGGTTGGGATGTCAGCCTTCTTACCGAATAGCGTTTCTTCGTTCGCCTCCTTCTCGATACGTTCCTGTTCTGCTTTCATGGCACGAGCAGCAGCTTCCTCCTTGGTGGGACGGCCGACATGAGGCACAAGCAGGGATGGATCAGAAAGGTCAATGGTTTTCTGCATGATTTCTTTTGCGTCAGCCGTTACTTGGTCTGCATAGCGGCGAATCAGTTTGAGGCGGTACTTGTAATCCTTGAAACGGAATGCTTCAGCCACAAATGAACGGCAGTAGGGAAATGCAGCCAGGAGGGTTAAACCTTCTTCGATGTCAGCACGAAGAGGAGAGGTGATGTTAGTCGCCTTTTCAATGGCTGGAAGTTTAGTGAGCCATGTCTGATAGTTTTCGAGCCACGTCTGTTTCTCGGTAGCCGAAAGTTGGGTAAAAAGTTTTGTTTCCATGAAATGATGAATGAATGATTTAATGAATTTATGAATTACTGACGCAAAGATAAAACGGGGGATTTTGTGTAGCGGAACAATTTTAGGGGATTTTCCCCGAAAATGAATACGGTTACAAAAGAAAACCCGCTGGTATGAACCAGCGGGCATTGATAGGAGCTGCAGAAAGCCGAGGGGAGTAACGAGTACAAGCGTTTCTTTGGTCGGACGCGGATTAAGAACCAGCGGATGCGAGCAAAGAATCCCAACCACCTTCAGCAGAAGGAGGAGTGACATACAGGTTGTCGTAGTGGACACCTTCGAGCTTGAACTGCAACGTCGTGTTGCGATCATCGCCAGGAGCGGCACCCGTGGTAGATTTGATACCGCCGGTATCGCATTTCACACGATGGTTGGGGTCATACATGATCTGCGTGTCCTCGTTGTCAGGCACGATGATACCGATGTCGAGATTGTTGAGCGCACGAGAGAGTTCAGCAGCCTTCTTGTTCACTGCGTCAAGCACAGCGTCGTAAGTCAGGTTGAAACCCTTGTTGTTGCCCTGGCTCTCGCCTTCGATCTTCTGTGAGCCGTCCTTGAGGTCGAACTTGTAGAGACCCTTGCCAGTCTTGAAAGTGGGAGTCGAATATACGCAGCCAGAACGAGTGAGAGGCGCAGCCAGATCGCTCTTGACAAAGTAATATGCGATAGCACTTGTACCAGCGATGTTCTCCAAGCACTGTTCCTCATTGAGGAAGTCAGTCAGCGTGGGACATGTAACAGTAGGTGTAGGCATAATCTTATAAATTTACGAGTTGATAATTTCGATTACAGAATCATGGGGAGGAGGTCGGCGTGGCATAACCACGCCGCACACTCCCCAAGGGTTTAGTTGTTCTCGAAGAACGCAGTGAGAGCCATAGGCAGACCCGTAGCCGTTACTGTGATGGTCGCAGTAGTCTTGCCATTAGACCAAGACTTGAAGTGCTTGCCCTCGGCAGGAGTAGCCACGAGTGTGATGATGTCGTTAGCAGCGAACTCTACGGGTTCGGTGTAGGCTTCGCCGTTGACAGTCACGGTGCCACCAGCATTAGGATCTACGTTGACAACCAACTTGGAGTTGGTGTAGTCGCCGTTGATGACGTTCTCAGCGATAGAGCCGTTCGTCATCACGAATGCGCTGGAGAGCGGGTTCATCAGACGAGTGCCCTGGATGGACTGAATCTGGAAGATTACGTCCTGAGCATCGTCATCGGAGCCGAACTGCGTCTTGACGAAGCTCTGGTTGCTCTCAGAGTCAACACCATACTGGAGGTTGTTGGGGATCCAAGCAGCGAGGCGAGTTCCAACACCCCAAGCGTCGGTAGGAACGAACTGCACGCGAGGCATTTCAGGCACAGTGAAGTTGCCATTGTCGAGATACTTCACCTTGCTGTTGCCGTGGTACTTGTTGGCATAGCCCTGTGCGATATAGATACCGCGCAAGATGTCGCAGACGAGACGCACATCCTTCTGCTGGCGCAGACGAGCATCCCACTTGGTGTACCATTCCAGCACCGTGTCGAACGGAGTGGAGTCGTGAGCGTTGGTGGGAGCAGCGATAGCGTCGCAAGGGATGAGGTTCTTGTTCTCGGCACTGATGATACCCTCCTCCATGTCCTTTGCCATGTCGGTGTGGAAACCATCGTAGAGAGAGAGCTTCTGCTTTGCCTCGTCGGGGTCATTCTCCAATGACATGTCGCCGAAGAAGAGACATGCCTGAAGATCCTCGGCATAGGAAGCCAGAATAGCGGTAGCCGCAATCGTAGAGAATGGGTAGTCGCCACCAGGCTTACCGTCCGTACCAAAGACAGTCTCAACATAGTTGTCGATGTTGTCCTTGTAACGGTTCCAGGTCAGCTTTGCGACGAGCGTGCGTTCCTTGAGGAAGCCAATCTTGTTCTCTACGGGAGTACCAACCACCTTACGGCGTGTGGTGCCACCCTTGCGAACGAGCAGGTGGTCAGTTTTCTTAAACTGCACACCAGAAATCACCTGAATGCCCAAGCGGTCGAGCAGTTCAGGGTCGTTGTAGGCAGGACCCATGATGATCTGTTTGCCTACAGTCTCGGCAACGTGCGTAAGAGCCTCTTTGCCGATGAAAACGGGAGCTTGATTTGGCATAATGTTTGAGATTTTGGGTTTATTACTAACTTACGTTTGGTTTAGCTTAGAAGCCAGCAGCCTTACGGATGCGAGCGTTTTCGAGCGGAGACTTTGTGTGGTCATACTCAGGCATGGCACACTTAGGCTCCTCGGCAGCAGCACCTTGACCGTTATTCTTTGCGCCTTCGTCGTGCATTGCAGCGGCGGCGGTAGTGAGCGATTCAATCTGAGCCGTCTGGTCTTTGATGGTCTGATTGGCTGTTTCAAGAGCCTTCTCAGCATCCTCTTTCGCCTTGCGAGCGTCAGCAAGATCTTTTTCCAACTGAGCCTTCTCGGTGTTCAGGTTGTTTACGACAGTCTCATGTGCCTCGTTCAGTTCTTTCTCCTTGTTGTTGACCGCCTCCGTCTGTTCGGTTGCAGCAGCATCAAGTTTAGCCTGAAGGTCATCGGCACGCTTTTCGGCGTTCTGCTTTTCAGTAGAAGCCGTAGCCAGTGATGCTTCGAGTTGGTCGAGCATTTCAGGAACGAAGTGTGAACCTTCCTCCGTCACGACCAGTTCGTCCACGCCACAAGCAGCAGCGATAGATTCGTACTTCTTCATGTTTTCTTGATTTTGGGGGTTATTACTATTTTGGTTGTTCTCTTTGGGATCCTCCGCAGAAGCGGCGGGAACTGTAGCATTACCTTCTGAGGCATCACCATCAGAAGAACCTTCAGAAGATGCGGGAGGTGTTGCCTCTTTGCGCTTGACTGGTTCTGCACCATCGTAAAGTGCGAAAGCGCGTGCAACGACTTCGCCAAAGGTGGATTGTCCGTCACAGAGGATGCCCACAACTTTCTCAGCATCGAAAATCTTACCGTGGATATATTCATCGGTAGCAGCAGGGAAAGCCTTTTGTACGTCTGCGCGGAACTCCACACCCAACTCCTTCAGTTCTTCAATGAGCAAGGTGGCATCGCCGTCCTTCTCAATCTCGCGGTACCACTGATTCTTCTCGTATGATTCAGGGTCATAGTATTCGCGATAGGTCTCGTTTGTGAACTTGTTGGTTGTGTCCGGCTTTTCTGTGTAGAATGCAGCCATGACACCGATACATCCAAATTGGTTTTTCGGGTGCATGTAATACACTTCATCACAGAGCGAAGCCAGGTACATACCAGCGGAAGCACATTGACCGTCGATGAAGGCGATAACCTTCTGGTTCATTGAATGTGCATAATCGATAGCCTGTTGGAAATCGTTTTTAGCCCACGCCGAACCTCCAGGAGTGTCAACATAGAAAACATGTCCGCGACACATTGGGTCATTGGCTGCACGAATGAGCCAATCACGCAATTCTACGGATCCATAAGAACATGCACCTCCGTTTCGAGTGATAGGGCCATCCACCGGCATGATGTTGACGAACGGCTGTTCCATCTTACCGAGTTGATAAGAATAGCCAACGACGTTACCATTCTCTCCAACTTGATATTGCTGAATATCGATGGTAGAACCAGCAGACTCTTGGGACTCTTCCGAAGAAGTTGCAGCTCCCACACGGGCAGCGTATGGAAGTTTCTTCTCCTTTGCAAATGGTGTATGCGTGTTCAAGTTGTGCTCGAACAGCGTGCGAGAGGCGTGGACGAACTCTGGCGAGATCATCCATTCCTTATTAGTGAGTATTTCGAGTAGTCCGTTCATGCGAAATGCGAATTGATTACGACGCAAAGGTACGCATGTGCGGAAGGGGTAAAGGAACGGTTTAAGGTTGATAGATTCGCGTTTAGGGATGGAAAAAAGAAGCCCGCTGGAAGGGACCAGCGGGCGCACTAACCTTAATACACTAACCTAAAAGACTAATCAATCAATAACCAAAAACTATGAGCTATACCTTATACCTTATTATATATATATTATGGCGTAGTAATCGTTATAGCATCGCTCATGGATAAGAGTTTTGCCTTGAGCGTCATCGTGCATACCGAAGAAAGAGTTGCTTCCATGTCGATATTGGAGGCATTAGGAAGAGAGTAAGATACAGACTTTGAGCCATCCGCATGAGTGTATAACACATGAAAGTCCTTACCAGCAAGGGCGTTAAGAGCCTCAGACACCGATGTTGGCGGGTTTTCCACGGACATTTGCAGGTCGTGTGTATATATAGTGCCACCAGCTTGACGTGCGTTCGTAATTTTACGAGTTGGTACCAACGACAGACGCACTTCATTCTCCGTATCAGGAGTAAGCGCAAAGGATAATACTGGCGATCCTGAGAATGGAGTAGCCGTTGCGACAGAATTGCAACACACATTTCGAGGAACGGAGATATTGGATGCAGAAGCCAGAAAGATGGCTATGCGGACAATTTCAGATAGGCGGAGTTCAGAGCAGTTCATGTGGAGATTTCTTTTTAGTGAAAACTGAGTTACAAGGGGGTTGAAACGATATGGAACACGCTGTAAATATAAAAATCACGAAAATTGCTATTATTTAACATTTATTAAGAGCCAAATTTGATTTGTTTAACATCGTTAAAAATCAATCATTATCGTCATACTTTGGAGGTCCGCCAGTATATTCGTGCTCATCGATGCGAGTTACCAAGTCATCGTTGATAATACGAGGAGATTGCACCAGGTATTCCGCTTCCTTTCTCCATCTTTGTACGAGGTGACGTAACGACTCACGTTCTTTCTGAGAATGAGACACTGGAAGGTCGTACTCCATAAAGAAGCGTTCGAGGATTTCCACACCAGAGCGATGAATGCCTTGCGATTTGGCAAATAGGTTGTTTCTTGTCTCGAAGTCCAAAAATGTACGGATGAATGACTCACGCAACATCTTACGCAGTTGTTGAGCCGCACGGGTATCAAGAGTATGTGATGCTGTTGTTCTTTGTACCCGTCCATCGACAATTATTTCACGCGGTATATTGATGCAAAGAAACTCATAAGCATCAGTTTTTGTTTTATTCGGCAGATGCTCCAGCGTACAGATCTCAGCATAGGTGAGATAATCCTTCGGATCGCGCAAGAGAATAGGTTTACCACCTTGCGGCAGACATCCACGTGACATATTCTTCCATGCAGACTGAGAGTAACACGAGGCCCGATGCTGTTGTGCTTCTGGAATCACACGAAGGCCATTCGTGAGGACTACATACTCAGGAGTATATGGAGAAAACTCCACTGGCGAGTTATAAGGCATGGATTGCCCGTCGCCTGTGGAACGCATGAATGCCGCTACATAACGCGATATGCGTAGATATATATTTGCCATAGAGTTTTTATTTCTCATTGCAAAGATACGTTTTAGTGGGTCGTTGTCAGTATCAAAAACGGTGAAATAACTGTTATTATGCTAAGAGTTCATCATAGATGTCACGGATTGAAAGGCTTTCAACACGTCATCTTTCGTCACCGTTCCAGCATCCCTAAATTCCTTCACCCTTTTAGCGGCTATCAGTACCCTGCAAGGAGAATACTCTTCACAAATCATACGATTGTTGACGGTCATATCATTCAGCGGACATACGAACTGCTTGATGTCCGAGTCAAACTTTGAATGGATGCAAGATATACAATTCTTATTCATACATGATGCTTTTGATATTCCAAATATGCTTTTACGAGGTCTGGGTTATCATGGATATTGCCAACTACCTTCAGATGCTCATCGTTACCATCAAACTGGCTTGGTGCAAGACCCCAACAGTCAATAGGTGTCCCCTTCTCTGAATGATTGACGAGAATGAAGAAACGAGGAGAAGCAAATTTTACAATTCCATGACTAATATGCGAGCCGGCACTCCAGGCATCCACGATGTCACCTTCATAAACCATCGCGCCCGTTTTATCGTATGTACCAGTAAACTGTCCGACAGTATCAGGATCTACTTCGTAATCATCCCAATCTTTACCTCGTGCAAACTCATTGGGAGTCACGAAATGACCAAGCCGATTCTGGATATAGTAGCCATGAAGCCACGTTTTGTTTTTGGCATTGTAGCCACGGAATAGGATTATTCGATGTAATTTTTTCATTGTCTATTGCTTTATATCTGGAAACACAGCGTTAATTGGTTCGTCATTCTCTTTCATAAAACATATCCAGTGAGTATTCGCCCGTTTGCCTGAGATATGGCCGAATAGAGGCTTGATGGGGGGGGTAAGTTTCAGAATTTCGGACACACGGATGTCTGTCTCGTTCCATTTGAAAATAAGGAAACCACCAGGCATCAATACGCGGAAGCACTCAGCGAAGCCCTTGCGAAGGATATCCTGCCAACCATGTGCCGGCAGCCATCCATATTTCTTCATCTGCCAGTTCTGAGCTTCTTTCTTGGAACCCGTATATTTCAGGTGTGGTGGGTCAAACACCACCATACGGAAACTGTTGTCTGGATAGGGCATCGACGTGAAGTCCGCCACCACATCCGGCTTGACGGAGAACTTACGGCCATCGCACAGTGTCATGTCCGTGCATCGGATGTCCTGGAAGAGTACACGAGGATCGTCTTTGTCGAACCAAAACATCTTGCCGCCACAGCAAGCATCAAGGATGGAAGGCATTGGGGATTTATTCATATCGTTTTGTTTTTCTCGGTGGGGAAACCACCGAGCACACTAATTATTTATTGGGGATAGATTGGAGGCGTGGGTCCAGGAACTCCAGTTCGTCATCGTGGTAGATTATGCCGGACTCAGTGTTGTGCCACATGTTATAGATGCCGTCGATATCGAAGTCATCTACCAATACCTCTTCATCGGATTCGATGACACGGGCACGGATGTACTGGTTGGTTTTGGAACGCTTGCGGATGGTCTTACCGTGCAATTCATCCTCATGGATTCTACGGAGAGATTCTTGTGAACGCCATTTGCACTCATTGCAGAGGTAATGTCCCATGCCGTCACAACCGCCTTCAGGCGTGCCGTGTTCGTAATCGTCGCAGTCGAGGTCAAATGCTTTTTTTACGCAGTGAGCGCGGTTATACTCATCGCATTCCTTCCAGAGTTTTTCTGGCACGGTGATAAGTCCATCATGGATGATTAGCCTTCTCTGTGCCTCACGTTCACAATAGTAGCTGACAGCCGACTTGTTGGTGGCATTATCTTTCAGTCCATAGATAAAGAGTCCAGAGCGCACAATGTCCTTGATCTGAACTTCTTTATTGATGGCATTGTCATCCGCATCCCATGTACCTTTGAAAAGAAGGTACTCCTTCAGGATGTCATCGAGCACCATATCCCGATATTCCATGATGGTGCGGTTGGAGAAAAACATTTTTTGGTCAATCATACGAGGAGTTTTAAGTGTTGTGATGGAATCACAATGCAATTAACGAAGCTATTATTTACTTTTATTTTTCACGAGAGATATATGACACAAAACGTCCTGGCAAAGTGAGAGGATGGTTTCTTTTCTGATGGCATCCTCATAATTCTCTGGGACATAGTTTTTCGTCTTATTATAGAAATCAAAGATGGCCTCATTCTTGAAAAAAATGCCATATAGCAGCATACATAACAATTTAATACCAAATTGGAGTCATTTCACATTGCTTATGATATGCTTCTTCTTTCTCGATGATAGGCCAGAAACCAGCGTAGTCTTTATTGGGATCACCCGTTGGTTCAGGATAACTCAATTTTTCTACACTATCAGCAAACACTTGAAGTACCTTCTCAATTTCTGTCATACCATTACTGTTTAAGCATCAATAGAGATAGACCTGATACAGCATCTTCAGCAGCATTGATTGAGAGGAGAGCTGCGTGAAGTATCTGCGCATAGTAAGATAGCTGCTTACAGTCCTCTGATTGAGGATCCATAGACTTGAGTTCTGAAGCCATCTTGCGAAGTGTATCTTCCAAAAACATCTTTGGGACATTGATTTCCTTCAGACACAAACCGATTTCAGCAGCATAAAGCATTGTTGAATGAGCCATAACTACCCCTCCTTTTCCAACTGTTCACGAATAGTCTGCTGAAGTACTGGCAAGACATGCTTTGCATGACGTTTTGCAGCAGCGGCTACTTTTGTCGGTGCTGTATTCCATTCCACCTCACAGAGTTTGTTGGCAAAGTAGCCTTCGCTAATACCAAGCATAAACTTACGAATACCGTCCTTACCAGGTGCATTAAAGTAGTGGAAGAAATTTCCCCATTCAGAGTAGGACATATAGATACCATCAGAAGTAAGGAAACAGCGGGCCAACCAACTGCCATTATCATTCTTTATATCATACATAAACACTTGCACACCTGGTTTGTTTGACAGACAGCAAGTATTACCGATTAGTTCACGATAGCTTTTGAACTGTTCTTCAGCACCAGGTTCAAGCAGATCTGTATTGTCATATACATTTCCGACAATTTCCATACGATAATAGTCTGGCACATGTCCTATAACCGATGGTAATAGACAGTTTTTCCCCCATGTAAAGCACCATCCACTAATCTCTACTGGATTGCCATCTGGAACAAAATCTTTAAGAGACTTCAAATGTCTTACCTGACGTTGCCACTCTACAATGAATAGTCGAGTAGTACCATCAGGAATAGTCAATGCCAGAATATCATCCTCAAAAATGGGATTACCGTTCTTATCACGCCAGCCCGTAAACCTTCCAAGTGTATTGGGATTGATTCTAACAGATTCCAATGCAGAAACATGTATGTGCGGATGTGAGGACATGGTATGTGGCTCACCTTGCACCCAACGGCCATCTTCAACGGCCTTTGCACGACAAATATATCTATTCATTACTTGATATTCTTTAATTATCAATTCTTATACCTAAGTCACATTCACCTGTAAATACACTTGTAAAACTCATGTGCGAACATTCTGCACACATATCACCAGTGTCATCAGGAAAAGGACAACCAAGAGAAGCAAGGTCTTTGCGCTTGATGCCAGGGTAGGGGTCAAAACCTTTGCTGTTAATACAGTGCTGTGTTGCTGGATCATCAGCGATGGACTTATCTGCACAATGACTACACAACTCATGGGTTTCATCAACCCACCAACAGTTACCGTGGAGCGGGTTATGACACGGATCATTATCCGTACAACCACAAATTTTACAAACTCCGTAAGGCATAGTCAATTCTTGTTTCTATCCGCCAGAACTTGTGATAACACCTCTGAGGCTTTATCCTTCATGGTGTCAAAGAAGGCCAGGATATGAGGAGTGATGTCATCAGGAGTGAAAGTTTGCATCGCGACGAACACGTGCATCATCATTTCTCCCAAAACCTCAACAGACATATTAGGATCTGCCTGATGACGTTTGAACACCTCTGATATCTCTCGTAAGAGAATTGCCTTATGGTCAAGCGGCTTATTGTTATTCTTCTTTGCCATGCCCGTCAACAGGTTTGAACGAAAAATCAGACCACAGTTCTATGAACTGGCGACCAGCGTACTTCGCGAGTTCGTGAGATTTGAAGGCCAGACGAGCACCGAGGTCCGTGCTCGAGCACGAGAAAGCGGCATTCGAGTCCGCAGACGAAAGACCGCAGTGCGCACCGCCATTCGCGTTACCCCCGACGCTCAGCAGCTCAGAACGCTCCGCTTCGGTCATAGCATCCACTTCCTCTTGTGTATAGAGCCAGAACCACGGCCAATAGCGATATTCGCCCACTGTAAACTGAGGCTCCCATCCCTCATTGAGTGCAGCAGTGATGATACGAAGTTTGAAGTACGCGAGAATGTCAGGTGACATTGACGTTTCAAGACCAGCGGAAGCGATGGCATTGTACTCACATACGGCGGGGTGCTTTTCACCCAATTCCTTGACAGCATCCTCGAAAGTCTTGATGCGGTCCATGATGGAAAGATTTTGTTTACTCATAATTTGAAATTTTGTTTATTAAGCAATTATTATTTGGTTGCGAAGGCATCGCAACATATTGAACTGAATCGTGACATTTGCTCTCCCATATCAATAAAAGACTTGATTAGAGGAGAGAAAGGATTATTAAGCCTTTGCTCATATATGGATAGTTGCAAGAACTCTGCCACAGCCTTTTCAAGACGGGCACCACGAGACAAATTGTAATCCGACATCAAATAGATGCCTTTACACGTAGAGAGCACCATACAATCAATGAACACCTGAAGCCGATAGGGTAGTCTGTTGAAAACAGGTTGGAACCAGCCGAACATCGTCGTAGGATTGACAGGTTTCACCCATCCAGCCTTACGTAGCGTATCAGCTGCTTCAGCAAAGCGTTCTTTATAGTCACTGTGTCCTGTGATAGGACCTGATATGTAGATACGTGGTTGTTTCATTTTATGTATTTTCAAATACAATGTTCTTGTTTTCCGAGTCGTAAGATGAAAGTACGTTCGTCTTTCGCTCCCCATTCTGGCTTTCCATAACCTACACCCAATCCATCCAGTTCAAAAAACATCGTTGTAGAGGTATAAGCCCGATGGAAGCAGACATGTGTGTATGGCTTAAAAGTAATGACATTGGCACCACCTTCAATCGTGGCTTTTTGTACCAAACGCTTTATCCAATAAGGAGTCATGCGACGGTATTCTTCTTTCTTGATACCAGCGGCTATCATATCATACCACTTATATCGTAGAACCAGATGTAATACTTTAATCTGCATGTAGATGTTCAGGATTCGCTTCACGGTAGAAGCGGTTAATAGATTCCTTCCAATGAACAGTAATCCCTTCATGGTTGGCCACCTCCGTCACCTTATCCACAAAACGGTCACACTGGTTCCAATCGTAGCGTTTAGGAGAGTATGGAGAAAGTAATCCGATACGGATTTCAGGGCAAATATCCTTAATGGCAAAAATCATTTCGAGAGAAGCCACGAAGTCTATGACCGGCTCAATGGATGCGAAGGTGGTGATTTTAATATCATGCAACTTACGCATCACCTCAATGCGCTCACGGTTGGATGGAGCACCAGGTTCCTTTTCATCATGGCCTGTCAGCGTGAAGCCAATACGAAGCAGATGGCGATAAATGAAGAGATTACTCAAAAGCATGTAATCATTAGCCCACCAAGTAGCCTTCGTGAGTATTTGAACAGGCACGCCATGAGACATCGCATAAGATGCACATTGAAGCGTGAGGTCGATTGTCTCGTGTAACATGGGATCAGTAGCAAAAGAGAAGAAAATGCCACCATCAGCGATGATAGAGACGCGATTAGCGTCCAATTCCTTTCGGAAGTTCTGGAATGCTTCAGCCAGTGTACGTCCTGCTTTCTTTTCCAAAATCGGAGTATTGCCACCAAGAGACTTCTTCAGGAAGCCACGTTTAAGATAACAGTAGGTGCAACCATGCGAACAACCTCGATAGAGATTGCATCCCCACGGAGAGTATTCGAGGGCAGGGCCATCAGGCCGATATATAATACCTTTCTTTTTACTCATTTTTCGTCCTATTAAACATAACTATTATTATCATGCGATAGTGTCAGAACGTCTTAAAGTCCATTTGACCTATATTTTTCTGTAAGATTTTCATAGATGTGGCCACATGGCCAGAGAAATCAACAGTAGCAGGATCGGCGTAGGCATCCATTGCATCATAAAGAGCATCATGTATGGGTGTTGCATAGTGATTGACATATCCCATACGCTCCTTAATGAGCGCATCCATCTTTCTCTGATGTTCTTTATGAAACTTCAGCATCACCATCGCTCGACATGCCTCCGTTCTCAGATCGAGGTAAGAGAGATCTGGAAACTTCTTTTTAAGTTCGTTATTGATAGAGAAATATAGGATGGTAAGATCTGAGGATGACAGTTGCATGAATCTGTCCGTCTGTGTCTCTATTTGCTTGATATGTGATGGTTTGAGATCTTTAAGATATTGCCCCCTCTGTTTCTCGAACATCATCTTGACGGTACGTGACAGTTTTTTCAATTCAGAGATACGATAGTGAGCTGCCAATTCAACAGTCTTAAAAGCGAACCTCCAAGAGAGTTCAGTAATAACCAGTGGCGCATACGCTATCAATAAGTTCTCCTCACGGGTAAACTTATGGAGGCGTGCCTGAACGTCTGCGTGTATTTGTTGGCGAAAAATCTCTTCTGGAGTATGCCCCCCCTGGATAAACAGAGGAGCTGTTTGACGCGGATTATTAGAAACGACACCAGAAGATGATGCTTCTAACACCGTGGCAGGACATGTCTGATGAACATGCTGAGTTACGAGACGGCCATCTGCACGCAGAATAACACACTTATATCGTGTGCCATGCAGAATTTGTTGATGGCACAGATCACAAGTGTAATCCCTGCGTGCGATGGGTGTTGTAGTCTTAATAACAGTCATTATCGTTGTTTGTCTTTTTGTAAGGCTTTGTGCATTGCGCGAGCTGCTTTTTCGTCACCTTTGCAAAATGTAGCTGTAAGCATCTGGATTTGTTGCTCATCGAGGCATTTGCGGCAATACGGATGTGATGGAATGTCGGGGTCGATATTCGGCCAAAACGCCACAGCCGCGTTACCACAAATGCAGCATTTACATTCAGAAGCCTTTAGAATCAACCTCTTTGACATAATTGTTCAATCTTGATTGATGATGTCTTTTCACCTCCATCATCGTCTGTATTCGCACGTCATCAGGGTTGGTATTATACACTTCGAGATCCCTCCACCAATGCTCTTTACCCTGTTCAATATACAACGGCTCAAGCACAGGATTAGGGTCAGAAACCTTCACTATCCAACTCTCAGGAATGAAACCCGTGAACGAGTTTTCCACGCGCCATTCATTCTGAAATCGATAGCACCTCTGATCATGTCTTTTACCATTTTTCTTTCCGTTTTCACAGAAACGAATAGTGCGATAATTGCCACGGTGCATCGCCGCCATACATTGAAGGAAATCTTTGTCACCACACGAGTGAAATTCACTCTCAAAATAAAGCGGCCAAATGTCACGCCGGAAGAAGAACCATAACGTATCACGCTCCAAGTCATCCATCTGTTTGATATAACGAACTACTATCTCATGCCAGATGTGTTGACGAAGGTGAGAACCGCCCGCGAAACCCTCCACGGCGCAGAGGAAATCGCGCCAATCAAGACACATGGTAATCATTCTACTACTCTTATTTATCCGCATCAGCAGATACGGTAGTTTCTTCTTTTCTTTCAATAAGTACCCCTTCGTCGGTGCAGCGATTATACAGCGTGCCATGATACAAAATCATAGCACCCACCTGACGGCGTAGTGCCATCTGCTTTTCATCAGACCAAGACTTGAAGGTGTCAGAGGACAGGAATTTCAGCGTTTCACGAAGTCGAGTGCGGATAGCATTCTCCTCAGACTTCATCACCTGTTGTTCTGGATTGAGTTCAGCGAATGGAGGTTGAATACAACTATCCACTTTGTCAAGAATAGATATGGCTTTATCATTGCCTATCTCTTCAAGAAAAGCCAAAATCCCTTCTGTTGTCACCTCCTGCTTGTGAATCGTAATGGATAAATTATGTTTCTCCTTTTTACGGGTTACATCAAAAACAATCACCGTCAACAAGAGAATCAACAAAATGGCTTCCGTCCACATTTGACCAAAGAAATGTTCAGAGACCATCACAGCGACAATCACAACAACTGCAATAAGCAGAGCTTTTAGAATGTAGAGAAATGTTTTCATTGTTTATTGAATTAAATGGTTGGGTAAGCTATGAGCAACCTCTGGAGGAACCAAGAGGCATATTAAACCAGTTTTGCCTTTTCTCCACCATAAATACGCATGATAGGAATGATGGCATCGTGTATCAGTTGAGCGGCTATTTGAGCGTTTGGATGCGGTTTTCCAGTCGATCCAACGAGACGAAGGCCCATGATATGTTTCCACTCAAAAACGGAATAAGTGTAAACAACACGTGTGGCCGTATCAAGCGGAAGAAAACCACGAGCATCTTGTGCCGGCAATCCGAGACGAATAGCAAAATTATAGGCAACCTCTCCGAACTTCCATGTAATACGCGCCAACAATCGTTTAGACCAATGGGCACACTGGAACCAATGTGGCGTACATATTGTGATACCACCCTTCTTACCAAAATTCACAAAACGTGTTGACTGTTCCGCGATGTTGTTTGGTGAAGTACGATTCAATTCGCGAGAAGTAGATATCTGCGTTGTCACACAGACTGTATAACGAAGTACGTTAAGAGCCATCGGAAAACTGTGTTCCTCTACCTTCTGTACGAACTCACTTACCGTTACCTCATATTCATTCAGTTCCTCCAAATACTTCGGGTGCTCCATAAGGAACTGTTCATTAGTCGATACAAAATAGATACGTCCCTGGTGCTTTATCTTCTTATAGACACAAGCGACGAATGGAGAATTAGTGAGTACATTACAAATCCATTGTGGGAACTTCGGTTCAACATTCTCCACCATGAACACAAAATATCGACTGGCATGACGAAACATTGAAAGGTGTCCTTTCTTGATGAGTGAGTCACAGAACACTTCAGGTGTGAGAGAGCCTGTTTCAGAAGCATAGCAAACACGAGCACAGCGAGCCACATGTTCATGCCAATCTTCGGGTTGTTGCCATAATTCGGCAGATGGTGTAATTGTTTTCATATATAAATTGAGAGTTATAATTAACTTTTAAGTGTTATGCCATAGTCAGCGCAGATGGAGAAAAACGTACCAATGCCTATACGATCTGGTTGCTGAAGCGTATTAAACTTCTGATCACAAATGGATGGATTGTATTTCTCACAGATGGCCGAAACCCGATGAAAGAATTGACGACCCCAAGGTTCTGGAAGGTTCGCCAGCGAGAAACCTACCCGAAACCAGTCGCCGTAATCGTTAGTGATATCTACATGATGCCGTTCCAGTTTCTCCACAAGAATACCCACCTTATTCACCAGGTCATCCGTACTTTCAGAACGAGGCGAATAGACCGCTGCCTTTGGTGCCAACATCTGTTGTCCGAGGTCTATACCTGAGTATGGAATCGCATTGCTGTTTATATAAGGATCTGCATCATAAGAGGCAAATCGAATGCGGGTAACATCACCACATTGTTTGTCTATTTTGATGCCAAGAGCGGCATAATCACGAAGGAGAGCACGGAACTGTTCTTTATGATATTGCGGATAAGCCAATGGAATAAGAGCGAAATAACCTGTACCAGAGCACGACTGCATCAAAAGAGCCACTTCTGGCCGATGTCGAAGTGTACGTAGGATAATCTTCATATCCGCAAGACTCTGATTGTCCTGAAGGTCAATGTCTATACAAAGGAAGCCTGTATGCTGAAGTAGATGTGCCGTGCGACGTGACACCCATTCCTTCGCCATGAATACTTCCCCTGTACGCTTATTCACCTTCTCCGTTTCCACCTCACGCAGTTCAAAGAGACCAGATAACGTAGCCCCAGGGAGTAGCGTTTTAGTCTGTTTGTATTCATCGCGGGCCTTCGCTACCTTTGCCCCATATTGCGCCACCATCCCACGCAGCTGATCCACCACCGGCTTCCATCTGTCTGTGAGGCAGAAGTCGTGTATGGTCATCTGCTGAATGACCTCGCCCGTCTCGCGGTCAACAAAGCGACCACTGTTGTCATGGGCATCTGTATATATGGAACAAAGGACGTTGAACATACCTTATTATATATATGTATATCAGTGACGGGCGTATTTACCCCAATGATGAGCCTTAGCCCAACCCCATTCTATAAGGACATTAAAACAATAGGTGACGGCAAATCCAGTAATGACATGCAGCTTCGACCATATCAAGCAACCAATCCCAAGTCCGATAACAGCTATAATCGCCTGAGCGGACACTTCGATTCCGTAGTCCTTTTGGAAATAGCGTTTACGCCATTTCCACTCCTTTTCGGAATCACTGTCACGGAAGAACTGCCACGACACCAATCCACCAGAAAGCATCGACGCGAGTATGGATCCTGCGAGTACACTATACCCATGCAACAAGGGAACGATCTGATTATAGATAAGCACGACCATTCCAAGTATCAGCCAATTTAGGACGAAAAAATACTTATACATTGTTTTAATCTGTTTGAATTACTGATTTCAAGTGCAAAAATAAAGGTTTTATTTGGATTTACAAAACAATTTCGCGGTTTTATTCTGATTTATGGCTAATTTTTAACACTTCAGAGCGTTATTTTCGGGTTTTGGTATCCATTTTCGGGGAAAGAAAGTTATTTCACCATTCATCAGAAACAGATTTATCCCTTGACTCTTCTTTTTTCCTTGCAACTATGACTACAACCGATTTCGGTGATGATTTTTACCAAGTGTAAAGTTGCAAAAAGATGGGGAAAGTTGGAGAAAAGAGAAAATTGAATTATGGAAACTATATGGAATACAACTATATTTATAGGTAAAAAGTTATTTTACCCTATTTTTCAATAACATTACGCATACATGAGAAAAAATGAATTAGAGGAAAAAGGCACAAAAAACCAAATTCGCCCACATTGTTGCTTTCATATTTCCTCCACATAACTTACTGAACAACAAAGAAGAAAGCAGAGCTTTCGCATTATTGCTCAATTACTTTCGAGGTACGGGGTTTCCCCGTTCCCCTAAGAAGATTCTGACGCAAAATAATTTGGGAGGTATGGAAAAATCCACCATTTTCTCCTTTTGACGGGCGAAATCATGCGGAAAAAGCGTTATCTGAGGGATTTTCAGCGACAATGATGCCATCCTTTTGGGGACTTTTAGCGTCTTTTCGGGGAAAAAGAATACAAAATGAAGTCCAAATAGAAGATTTCTCCAGAAATGTTTGGCGGGGCGAAAAAATAATTGTAATTTTGTACCCGAATTAAATTGTGGTATTATGTGCCTTTCTCTATACAAGAGAAAGGAAAGCGCGTCTCTTATGTTTAGGCTGGCGCGATGTGGGTTTAGATACCTTTGGCGGAGGCGTGCCTAACGGCAGCCTCCGAATGAAATCCAACGAATAAGAAGATTGAAAAAAGATACCAGCCGCCGTGTTACGGCGGCATACAAGACAGAGAAACACCATATATGCGCACTACCCTATTCCAAAGATGGTATCATGGATGGTGCAGCAAGCAAGAGGGAAGAGTTTGTGCCTCCGAATCCAAATGCGTTACAAAGGAAGAGCGTATGGTCATACTGTTGCAAATCCGTAGGAATGTGCAAGGATGATGCTGCCAAGTCTTTCTCTGATAAATTGGGGTGCGGGGTAGCGAAGCCGCCTTGCGACTGGATTATAGCATACACTATCTGAGATACACCAGCCATCCAACATTCATGGCCTGTTAGAGCCTTAGTTGGAATCACTAACGGTTTTTTTATGAAACCACCACCACACGAAGAAACACCATCTATCTCTGACGGATTCATGCTATATGAGGCATGAGGATCTACAAGCTGATTTCCAAGACAAGCATAGATGCAGAGAGGATTATCTGGAACGGACTGAAGAAGTGATGTGATGGCTTCTGCTTCAGCACGGTCCCCATCGCGTGTAGATGTTGCGTGCGGAAAGATTGTAGAGAGGTGAGCCGCGACAGATGAGTGGTGACATCCCATAGCCATCTTCATAGCCGCGAGGATGCTTTCTGAAGATGGAGACACCACATTGGGCGATGTCGAGAAACCATAGCCAACAACAGCAGCGAGCGCACAGGGAGAATCCACTTGAGGAAGGCGGAACGAGAAAGACGCACGGGACTCCAATATGACACACGCAGCACCACCAGAAGGCACCAGACCGTCACGATGCACATCAAATGGGCGTGAAGCCCCCGACGGATTTTCCACGTTTTTGCTGAATACGCCAAGTGCATCAAAGGCGGTGTAGGAATGAAGCCCCACCTCCTGAGCACCCACAACAATAGCCGTATCTATCACGCCGGCATTGATAAGAGAGTGTGCAAGACCAATAGCATGGCCACCACCAGCACAAGCGGCAGAGAGGGAGAGGGACAATCCGCCAATTCCGAAGATCGAAGCCAATGACATCGACGTTGTACTATTGAGCGACTTGAACACATGGAAACCACCCAAACGTCGGCTATCATGGTGCAAGGCCATTACCTCCTCCGTTTCGGAGGCAGCAGCGGCACAACTGTCATTGCTCACGATAAGCGCGGCATGGCGTAGTTGTTCAGGTGTGAGACCCGCTTGAGCAATAGCCTCCTTCACAGCAAAGTAAGCATAAGCCGATTGTTCAGCCAAGCAACGGCGTTGGCTATTACGCAGTGGTTCATGTGACAGGTCTGGCTCTGGGACAACCCCCGTGAGCGGCGACTGATAGCCATATTCCGTGCGCCGATAATCCGTACCAATGCCAGAACGTCCGGCACGTAATGATTGCTCCACAATCTGACGATTCTCCCCTATGCAGGACCAGATGCCGATTCCTGTGATTAAAGTTGGTTGCATAACGAAGGCTTCACTTCCAGAATAAAGTCAATAAGATCACGAATGGTGTGAACATTCTTCGCGTCGGCCATATCCAATTTGATGTCGAAAGCCGTCTCACAGCCGATGATGAAATCTACGATGTCAAGCGATTCCATTCCCAAATCCTCAGAAAGAGAACTGTCAATCGTTATCTCCGAAGCCGGAGGCATGGATGGAGAGTCATAACGCGCCATAAGAATTTCAAGGACGCGAGAATAAAGTTTTTCTGTATTCATAATTTAATGAATTGATGATTTGATGTATTTATGATTTACGTTTCATGGAAGCATTGATGCGTTCCATTTCCTCGTTATTCTTAATGATATCTTCGATATGTTGAAGAATCGTCGTATAAGGTTCGTGATCTACTTCAGAAGCCGTGGCCGATATGTATTTCTCCATTGTGGCCGTTGTACGAGTATAGAGTTCAAGCGGGTTAGCAGCCTTCTGATCCTTAGACACCTTTTGTTTTTTGAATACTTTAGGGTACGTCTTTTGTAGGTAGTGCATCATCCCCTGCCACCACAACAAGACCAGTTGCCAGTCCGTATCAGGGAAGTTTCGGAAATATGGCGCATTGTCCGTATGCTGGTTGGATTGGTAGCGATAATCCGTCTTAGTACGCCCTGTTTCTTCATCCACATAAGTGATGCGACGGCAGAAAATGGTAGCCAGGAACAAAGCCTTTGCGAGATCAAGATTCTTAGAGGCGCGGAGGATGTCGGCAGCAGAGACGCGATTACCCATCTTCTGCAACTGGAGAAGGCGATTAGATGCGTTGATATAATTCTGCATATAGTCCTGAGCAAAGCGATATCGTTGCCAACTAAATCCATCCATCAGGGGTGCGGGGCCAGCGAAAGTAACTTTAGACCCGATGGAAAACCATCTGGCACGGAAACTTCGACGAATGGAAGATAACGGGAATATAAGTAATGAATCTGGGTTGTCAGCATCCAGCCAGTCCAAAAGACCAGGCGTAACCTTTCCTGTCACACGGCTCTTCGATGAAGATAGCCAGGAGTGTATTTGCCAGAGATACAGCGAAAATGAATCATCATGTCCGAGGATATGGTGACGGAACCACGCTTTTAAGTTGCGATGCCATCGAAACAAACGGAACCACCTTCTTTCTTCATCATTGACAGTATAGGGAAGCGTGCGCACGACGTAGTACTGTTCCTCAACAGGAACACGTGGATTAAGCGGTTCCACTATTTCGAGGTTAGTCAATCTGAGGAACACGGCCACCTTCACTTCCATCATATCAAACGGATGGAAACGGGAAGCACGAAGGGCACAGTCACTCATAACAGCAGCGATAGCACGCAGTTCTGGCAGAGAACAGCGGTTATAGGAAGTCGGAAGGCGAAGATTGATATGTACGGCCATAATAGATTTCAAATTTCAAAAGCAAAGATAGGGGAAACAGGGGAAGTAAACGGAACAAAAAAAGAACGGTATGGGAAAACCATACCGAACTTTTATTGAAAAGAACCCAATGTGGGAGCCTTTGGTGGATCCTTGCAGATTACCCACGCCAAAGACGATCGCCTGAGTTCTGACGCATGAATTTTGCGCCGGATGCAGAAGCCTCTGTGACAGACCCGCGACCGAACTTATTGACGTGCAAGCCATTCTTCTGTATAAGAGCCATGACAGCTGCAAAGCCATCCAGAGAAGAACGGAGAGAGGCAATATCTTCGGGAGTGAGGCCATTTTCCCCAACGGGTAAACCGTTTGGCACAGTACCATTGGCTATCAGTTCCGCGATATTACCAGCATCGTAAGCACGGTACGTTTGGCCTGAGCGGTTCTTATCGAACTTCACTATCTCAGCGATAATATCAGGTCGAGCCATCATCATTGCGGCAGTTGTTTCTCTACCTATCACCATTTCAGGTCCTTTTTCTGCCACGAGAGCCGGTTGGCCATTGATAAGCGTTGTGATGGGATCTTTCACAAGGCCCGTAGAAAGTTCGCCGCCATCCTTTGCTGCATACACCTTGCCGTCGGAACCCACAACGGGGTAAGTCTTGCCATCGATGACACCCGCGTAGGCTTGGACGTTACCTGAGTCGTATGTCAGCATACCAGAAGCCAGTTTGACGTTAGGACCTTCATCACCACCAGACTCCTTGCCGCCACCAAAGAGCGAGGACACCTTGCTCATGGCAAAAGACAGGAGGCCATTCAGCAAGGCCGTGATAACGGCGATAAGCGGAATACCCCACCAACCGAGCGAACCGATGATTTTAGAGGCACCACTGGCAATACCCATTGTGGTGTTCGCCTGAGTCTTGGATGATTCAGTCTGCACCTCCTGTTGGGTCTGCGTCTGTTGCGTGATCAAAGTCTCGTTGCCGATTTCCTTCTTTGCCTGAAGCACATCACCCTCCACCTCTTCATTCAGGAAGGTACGAGCCTGTCCGCCTTGCTTTGCCACGTCCAGAACGGCATCTTGCTTATCCTGTTCGAGTCCAGTCTCCAGTTTGATGGACTTCTTCATGTCCTTGGAAGTCAGTTTGTCGTTCATCTTTTGCATCATGCGACGCTTGATGTACTCCTTTGACATTTCCACGGTCTGCTTCATAAAGGCTTTAATCATGGAACCGATGGCCTTCTTCATCGCCTTACGCCCCTCTTCTGCATCCTCTGTCATCGTAGCAAACGCTTCACCAACCTCTGTACCAAAGTCCTCGATTGGAGCAGCCAGTTCGTAGATGTCATTGATGCGCTGCTTCATCTGTTCTGCCACCGATTTAGCATACTCCATTTCTGACTGAAGGATTGCCTGTTCTGCGTCACGGAGTGTTTCAGCATCCGCTTGATGCACTTTGAGAAAGTCATAATAAGCAGCAGCAGCCTCCATCTTCAAACGATAAGAATCTATCTCTGGGTCATGTCCCATCGAAGAGATAAACGATGCCGTTCCATAGGTGTCCTTACGAGGTACGCTTTCGCCCGCCTCCTTTTGCTGTTGCACATTCGCCGAAAACTGTCCCACGCCAGAAGCAAGCACCTGAGTCTGCTTCTGAGCATCCTCATTAGCATGGAATGTGGTAGTTTTCATCCATTGCTCATCAAGGATTTTCTTCTGGCGTTCACGGGAGCGTTTGAGGGCTTCAGTATAAGAGTCAGAGTATTTAATCAGTTCTCGATAGAACACTTGAAGGTCATCACCAGTCAGTTCAAGCACATGTGCCAATTCGGTCGGTTGTGACTGCCAATCCTTACCAAACAAAGCCTCCATCAATCCGTATTTATCTTGGATTGCAAACAGGTTCGTCTCACGGGCACGTTGCAACACTTTCCCTATTTCCTGAGCACGACGTTGGAGCAAGGTTTCAGCATCCGCCCCACCAGCAAGCAACGTGTTAGCCTGTTCGGAAGAAAGGTCGAAGAAACCGAGCGTTTCCATCGAATTAGTGTATTCGTTATCCACCTTGCCTGTGAAATTGTCATCCAGGAGTCGCTTCTGTACCTCCCTGCGACGTTTCTGTTCCGCTGTCTCGATGTTCGTCTCATTGTGCGAAGCATTCTTCCAGATGGCATCTATGGCTGCATTCTGAGGCAATTCGAGGTTAGAGGACAGTTGCATGATTAGGTTACGAATAGCATCTGGGTCAGCCTCTTGGATGCTGTTCAACAACAGCTGAGACTCATTATAACCCGTTTCATCCGCCATTTCCCGCATATCAGCGGCCATTTCCGTCTTGAATGTGCCCCAATCGTTTTGCACACCGGCAATCGCCTTGCGAACATTGGAGAGGGCGAGGTTCATGCGACCTTCCACGGCACGGACGGCTGCATCCGTGAGTGAGGTGTCCCAATTCTGTTCGTTGGCTGTACGAAGTACCTCGTTGATCTGACGCTGATAGAAATTCTTGATGTTATCAATGATGGCGCGTGCCTGGTCCTGAGCCTCTTTGAGATCATCACGCCATTGTTTCTTCTGGCGAGCAGCTTCTTCTTTGGCACGACGAAGAGCGTCTTTGTCAGGGGCGTTGTTATCAAGTGATCCAGGCGGTTCATCACCAGTTAAAGATCTGAAATCTGCATCCCAATCACCCACCAAACCATCAAATGCGTCATGTACCTCTTTTTCTTTACTGCGAACATCGCGATAAGCAGCTATTATATTATTAACTGCTGTTGAAATCTCTTCCACCTCATCCATCCACGGAGTATTAACCACCCAAGGCGAACTTTGAGCTATCTGAGCATAACTGCCACCTCTATAGATAACATTATCTTGATAACCCGTACCATTACTATACCTACCAACGAACTTTGCGCCAGCATGTTCTTCTAAAAGTTTCCGCGTGGCTCCAACCATACCCAAATGCTGATTGTTCACCACATAATCAGCATTAACATCCAGTCCATACTTTTTCATCACCTTCTGGAACTCTATCATGGCGTTAGCCTGTTCCGTCTGTGCATCACCAACGTATGATTGGAGCGTTCTTTCACGCAGTTCGTAATACGCCTTTTTCTTTATCTCATCATTCAACTTGGCATAAGCCGTTTTCAAATCATTTACGCTATTGACTTCTATACCCAACTTATCCAGATAAATCCTATAATCCTTATTAAAGGAACGAAGCAATCTCTGACGGGTGTCCTCAGATATATTAGCATCATCAAGAGCCTTAACATAATCGTCAAGTTTCTTTTTAGTTTTCATATACTCTGCTTGAGCATCAGCAAGAGCATGATTTACGGTTTGCTGTGCTTCGGCTGCATCCTCTGCTTTTTCGCGATACGTGATAAACCAACTAACAGCAGCAGCAATAAGGGTCGCTATCAATCCAAATAGATTTGCCTTCTGAGCAGCATTCAAACCATGTTGTGCCACAGTAGCCGCCTGAATTGCTGTACGAAGAGCGACAAAACCACGAACCACGGCCATAATAGCAGCATAAGCTCCTCTAAACAAGAAAAACTCTATCAACACAGGAAGTAATGCTATCAAAATTTTAATGCTACTAATAAGAAGCCAAATAGCAGCCTTAGCCTGTGCCATAAAAAATGTAGATTCTGTCAGAGTCCTTGTTAAGTTATACCATTGTTGCGCTAACTCCTTTACATTATCTACGCCCTTCGGATTGATAAAAGATTTTTCCCATATATTTGAAGCACGCTCCATTAAGGCATTAGCTGTCTCTTGCTGGATAGCATACTCTTGAGTGACAGCCGTCGCCTCTGAGAATGCTTCCTCAGATGTAGCGAGGTGGTCTTTGAGCATATCCACATTCTTGCTCATCGTCACCATGACATTGACGAGACGAGCACCTTCAGAACCGAGGTCTTTGAACACACCTTGCAAGGCATTCATGTTACCTTTCGCCTTCATCTTTTCGAGGATGAGAACGATGGCATCCATTGTCTTGCCCGCCGAATAGAGGTTATTGATGGTGCCAGGTTCTATCTGGAGTTCTTGCTCAATGAGGTTGTGCTTCGTCTGAAGAGAGGTGATAAGTTTATTGAATGCAGTACTGGCGACTTCGGGCATGAGGTACATAGCATCAGAAGCAGAACCAAGTGCAAGCAACTGATCCGTGGTGATACCGGCTGTACGTGCCATACCCGTGAGACGTTTCGAGAACTCCACGATATTGTTCGATGTTGCCGTAGATGTGGCGGACAGTTGGAACATGGCAGAACCGACAGCCAGCATGGATTTCTCTACACCCATTTTCGGGATAAGCCCCATGACCTCCGTAATCTTAGAGAGAGCTGTGAGCGCATCCTGTCCCAAATCCTCTTTCAGTGCCACATTCACCTGATTGGCCGCACGGACAAATTGCTCCAATCCGGCGGTGCCATACTTACCCATACCCAATTTGGCACCCGCATAAGCAATCTCGTTGAGTTCTTGGATGGTAGTACGAGTGTCAAGTTTTGCAAGAGAATTAGCAAGGTTATTGATGTCCTGCATAGCAAGGCCGGACACCTTACGGATGTCTGCCAACTGATCCGAGAATTTGAGGTTAAGACGGAAAAACGCCTGAACTTTCTGGATAGCCATAGAAAACAGTTGGAAGGCACCAAAGTATGCCGACATGTTGCGAAGTGTAGTCTGCCATGCTGACGATTGCTTATGCACAGATCCCGTAGCCTTATCTATCTCCCCGCGAATGGTTGCCAGTTGGCTTTTCTTATTGATATACTCTTGTGTATCACGGTTGAGTTTTGACATTTCCTTCTCCAACTGAGTAGCCGCATTCTTCAACTGTTCAAGAGAGGCTTTCTTGAGGTTTTGCGGTTGGAGCAAGTTTTTGATGTCGATAAGTTCCTTATCCACGCCATCGAGGATTGCCTTCAACTGTGTTGCAGACTGCTTGAGTTGCTTCCTGAACGGGTCATTGAGCGGAATTTCCTTCAATTTATTGTTCACATTGGTCAGAGCAGTTTCAATCTCCTTTGGTGTGAACTTTTTGGGATCCATGATAATCTGATTCGCCTTATCTGCTATCTCCTTTGTTGAATACACCAATTTCTGTTCCTTGCCAGCAATCGTGTCAAGTTGTGCATCAGCCTTCTTCAGTTCCTCATTGATTTTAGCAATTTCCGTTGCCTGATTGCCCTGTACTTGAATGCCACCAGAGCCTATCATGTCACGATGAGAAACGAGGGCAGCGCGAGCAGAACGTAGTTGCTCTGCACTGGCAGTACCCGACGATATGGTAGATACGGCGCGGCGTGCCTGTTCAGTCGAAAGCTGAGACAGCACACTCATCTGCTTGTTATACTCAGATGTACCCTGACGTGTCTGTTGCACAAGGGCTTTCTGTTGCTGGATGGCTTTCTGAAGCCAAGAATCCGTCACTCCAGAGAGGTTGCCTATATGCTTTTTTATGTTCAGCATTTCACCACTCAGAATCTTAATCTGTTCCGTGATAGCTTTATACTTCATGCGTAAATCATCCAGTTTCGGGCTATCCGTACTCACACGTGACATTTCCTTCTTTACCTGACGAAGAGCACGCTGCAACTGAGAGAGTGACGATTGAGAAAGGTTATTCGTAACGGACACGATTTTATCCATGTTCGCCTTTCCCTCTTTGATGGCGATAGAGAGTTCCTTTATCTCGTGCGCCATCGTCTTAGCACGTTCTGTTCCAGCCTTGCCAGCCTGTACGAGCTGCTGATAAGTACCTTGCAGTTTTTTCAATTCCGTTTCCATCGCACGCACAGCGGCGACAGGTTGCTTGGAATTACATGTGATGACAACTTCGGTCTTTTTATCCATATTATCGGGATGTTAGAAGGTGACAGAATTAGAAATAATCAGGCCATCATAATTACAAGTTATGATGAAGTTTACCATTACTCCAGACCCCCATGTAGGAGGCATGTCAGTGTTGGTGATACGGAGAATGCGTGTAGTTGGTTGTGACGGCCAATGAGCATTGCGCCATCCCTGGTCTGACTGCTTATCAGCGGGAGTTCTTGTGTCCGTCTGTTCGCCATAGTTGCCCGTATAACGATCCCACGACCAATCGGAGTCCGTCAGATATTCCGTGATGTCATAAAGACCACACAAAAGACGTGGTTCCAGATAGATGTTGACAGAGCCTGGATAGGCAGCAGCAGAGGTAATCCGATTTCCCGCCTCATTATAGAAGCGTATTTCGAGGTCGTTAATGCCATAAACCATCTTCCACTTCGTAGAAAGCGGATGGGGTTCATCGTTTGTGGATGATGCAACAGCGAGCCACCACTTACAACCTCCATAGGTCACAGTCGGATATGTACGAGCATTACGTGTATAGGTGGTCAAAGGATTCCATTCACCCATGAAAACCTCCTGAGCGTAGGCACGTGAAAGAACAAAGGATGCCGATGTCGTATAGGTTGTATAAGAAGTGCCATCCGGCACCTGACGAGAAGCCGCCACGATATAAACCGCACCGTTTTCGGGAACATCGGAAAACTGGAAATACAGAGCCGACGGTATGCCATCAGGATATCGAGTGGCCATCGCCGTGTTCCATGTAGCATCAGCCTGAGCATTACCAGATTGTCGGGTAATGTCAAGACGGTAGCCCGACGAAATGATATTGCCCTCCACGTCCGCAAGAACAAAGTCAGCACGCATGTTCTCTCCATCCGCTATTGTTCCGTCTGGACGAGAAAGAAGTATGTTGATGCGATCTGAGAAACGTGTGAACTGTTCCAGAATACCATATATATGTGCATCCTTAGTTACGAAGCCTTCACCATTAAACTCCTTGCGTGAGATATTACCATGTTCGTCCTCCTGAATCATGGCAAAGCCCGTCAAGTCACCCCAACCTCCCATGAAGCAGTGTTCCTCCCATTCCCACGTGTTGACACCCTCAAATCGAGCCATATACGACGTGGTGTAGATAAAGAACTTCTGACGTTCTGGATGATCGATGCCAAAGAAGCCGGAAACAGACAGGACAGCCCACTGTTCAGGAGTTGGCGACCACGTTGCAGGATCGGAACCATTATCATACTGACGCATCTGCACCGTCACAAGTCCGTTCGCCAATATCTTATCTCCCTCCTGAGCAAGGTACTGATTATCCTGAGCAATATAAATAGTCGCGTCAGCAGTGGTACGTTCAACAACATTCGCCACGGCGATAACACGGCAATAGATGGACTGGAACCCCGCACGGGTGATATTTCCACGGCGATCATCAGTATTAGTCTGTGCATTCTTCGTCCCGTCCATGTTATGCCAGAATCCACGAAGGATGTCATTGACAATAAACTCACCAGGTTCACCATCGTTGAGATCGAGCACAAACTGACATGTATGGGCATTGTCATCGACTGCGATAATCTCCTTGATGCGTCCCTTGCCAGCAGAATCCCATCGAGTGCCAGCCAACACCTCAATGGAGTTGTACTTTATTGTCGGCACTTGGAGGCTTTCGGACAATTCGAGATTACGAGCGATGATTGTACCATCTGGAAGGATTTTTGCGCCCGTGCGTGAACCTATACCTACTTGGATGTCCTTTTCATATTCCCCGATAGTAACGGCACGCTTCAGTATGGTCTCACCTTTGACCATAATGGAGTTGTTAAAGGTGATATCACCAGCAGCCGTATCATTGTGTGTACGAGAGAGGTATTGTGTCTGAGCGTATGCCGGCGTTACCACCTTATCATCTGCGTTGGCATCTTGTGCCGTCTCTGGATCAGCCACGCCATTGATGATATGCCCGTTCAGCACAAGTTGTCGGATAGAAGCCCAAGCAGCTGTCAGTTTATCGAACGTCGCCTCTGAAATCACCTTCAGGAACTTCACCATGTCCGTGACGCTGTTCCATTCCCACCATGAATCAGATCCTCCATTCGCCATCGCTTCATCCGATGCCAACTGGCCACAATCCACATTCTGCTGCCATGTACGGTTTTGGCGCACACCATTCACTTCTGAAGGAGAAATAATGCCCTGAGTGAATATGTAGAAGTAATCTGTTGAACCAATTTGTGTACCACCTTCGTTGCATCCGTATAGGTCTATCAACTCCGAAGGGAACACCACTTGTGCCGGCACATCCACTGCATCACCTTTCGGGATGGCAATATAGACATAACGAACGGCATTATCGTGGAACACCGTCGGCGACGCTATCAATGACCATCGCCGATAGTTGTGTCCGTTATCATAGCCCAAACCATTGATGCCACGCATAAAGCACAACACAGCCGAGCCAGACGAACAGTTGGCATGGATGTAATTAGGGTCGCCAGCGGCATTCAGTTGGATATATAGAGCCGAATTTGAAAACCAATAATCGGCTGGACGGGCTTGAGTCATATTGATTTATGATTTAGGACAGAGCAGGAGTAACGAAAATAACAGAATCGGGAGCATTGTTCTCAAAAGAGGGTACTTCTTCCTCCGTGGTCACATCCGTAGGTTTATACAATGGGGAGGTGGTGAAAGCAGTGAGGGCATCCGTTGGCAGGTCGCTCTGATGAGCGGCGATATAGTCTGCAAGATCCGTTGTCAACTGTACCGCCTCGTCATGGGCCGCATTGCGACGCGGATCTGTGAGCTTCATCTGCATGGTTCGCGATTCCAAATGACGGGCTACAGCCTTGCGAAGTCGATGAAGGATGCGAGAAAGAAGGCGCACGTCTGCTTCTGAAAGACCATGCGAATCACCTTCTTGCACAGGGGCTTCTGAAGAAGGCTTCGGATCACGCGAGAAAGCGATAAGATAGTCCATAAAATCCTCGCCAATAATGGGTGCCATGATGTCCTCCTGAATGGTACGAAGTTCGGGTAGCAAAGTGATGAATTTCTCGCGAGACTCATAGATATTGAGATAGTCCTGAAGGACTATTGCCGACGGAATAACGAGACCCGCAGCAAGGTAGAAAAATCGAGAAGCACGCCAAAGACGGGCGATTTCTGATTTCTCCTGTTCGGAAGTGTTCTCTTCTTCCTCTTCCTCAGAACCAGAAGGAGAACCATCTGACACAAGATCCGTATCTTCTGGCACCGCGTCCTTCGTCCACCCTTCGAGAAGAACCAAAAGGCGATTGACAGCCGCATGTGCCTCTTTGATGCACGTACTTTTGTAAGCTGCCACCGCTTCACGATCAGCCTTTGCATAGTCATCTGCCGTGGAGATATTGATGCCAGCACCATTCACACTGATGGCTTGCATGTCAATAGCACGACCAAGAGCATCAAAAGCCACGATGCGCTGTGCCACAGTCAAGAGGCGTGCGTAAGGAGGCATTTCTATACCGTTGGTGATGGATTGGATATAATCAGCAAGGCCATCTTCAGAGTTGAGTAGGTTCTGATAGTATTCCGTGAGAGAAGCGTGAAGAGGATGACCCAATTTCTCAGCAAGGAAATCGTGTTCAGAACTATCCAGAAAACCAGCCAGCGTTTCGATATGGTCGATGGCATTGGCAGGAGCGTAGAGACGCAGTTCTTCAACGGAGGAGATAAGCATAATTTTGATTTATTTAGGATTTTACATTATTTACAAGGCAAAGATACAAAGGGAAGAGGAGGGGAACGGAACAAATGAAAAACAGCATGGGCGAACCATGCTGCATACAAAAACGACAAAAAAGACCCGATGGAGATTCATCGGGAACAGTGGCTTTACAAGTCGTATTCTACTATTACCTTGGGCATATTACCATGACCGGCTGTGTGTGTAGGAGAAATGCCCCAAGGAGAAACCACGATGCCATCTTGTGAAGAGTTGATGGTCATTATAGGAACCACTCTATCAAAATAACTGTCTTGGGGTAATGAGCCAGGGAAAGGATGTCGAGCGGAAGAGCCATAGCCTCGTAACGAGTATTGAGAGTGCAAGCGAGACCGCCAGCAGCAGTGTTGACGGGAAGGAGATAACCTTTCGATAGCCAACGAGGGGGGGCAAAGGTGGTTTGGGAGAGCGGGAGAGAACCCGACGCGGTGAGCCGCGCCGCACTGGACGAAGAGGAGGAAGAATTAGATGAAGTGTTCGATGACGACATAGTGCATGTTACGGGATGAAATGCCGGTTAGAATTGTTGACGATACCCCCCCCCACAGAGCGCATGTTATAGAGGTCCAGGAACTCCCCGTGATAGCCAGGAGTCCAGCCGGAACGGATGAGAGCTTCGAGGTTTTTGTTCTTAGATGTCATATTCCAGAAGGAGGATGTTATTTTCACGCCAGGAAGAAGAGGTGAAGGTGGGGAAGAGGGGTGAGAAGTCCATGCCGCCACGGAATTTCCCATGCGGGTAACGGAGGAGCGTGATGGTCGCTATGACATAGCGACATACGGGACCGATGGGCGAGCTTTCGCGGGAGAACCGCGAAGCGCGGGAAGCGGAAGTCATGGAAAACGCTCTATCCATACCAGGTTATCTTTTTGTACCGACGTGATGGTGTTGGTAAATTGCGAGGAACCGAGTTCGAGCACCTGGTGAAAACGGCGGTGTTCGTGAGGCCCACGGAAGGAGAGGTCATCGAGGTCGCGATTGACGGAGGACACCACGCGGACGGAAGCATTAGCATCAGCAGGACATCTATCATAAAGGTAAGTCATATTCTATCAATAAGAGATTATCTTTCTGGACTCCAGTAATGGTGTTAGAGCAGCCGTCAGAGGATGGGAGGTATTGGCGATCTGAGAAGCGGCAATACCCCCCCTGTCACCATGAATGCGGCGGACGGCACGCGCATGGGAAGTGCGGACGGCCTTCAGAATGGCCCGCCGGAGAACCGGCGGACACAGTGGCTCTTTCTCGGTAGCGGAACCACCGAGCACACTACCCCACCCCATTCTCTTTACGAATGCGTGCGATTTCCTCATTAGAAAGTTTGTGGTCTGTATAAGCATAACAGATGGCCGCATTCTTATCTGCTTCATTAGTCTGAAAGAACTTGATAACACTATCCGGCTTCAAGAAATAACTCTCTGGTACATCCTCATCAAGGATGTCTGCAATACACTTCAAGAGGCGGAAAGGTTTAGGAAAACGATATATGGGTAGGTTCAAATCCTTTCTGACGGAAAGCATGAACACACGCTCACGGTTTTGCGGTACGCCAAAATCCTTTGCATTCAGTATGGCCCAATAGTTGTCATATCCACAATCAGTACAGACTTGTTGCCACTCACGGAAATCGTCAATGTTCACCTCATTCACCAGAGCGCGGACATTTTCTTGAAGAAGAAATTTAGGTCGGAGTGTACGGATGGCATTCTCTGTGTACCATAGTATAGAAGATCGGGTGCCAGAACCTTTCTTTATGCCGGCTCTTTTACCAGCCTGAGAAATACTTTGGCATGGCGTAGAATAAGTAAGAATATCGATTTCGGAGATTCCTTTCGCCTTCCACTCCTCATAGACGGAAGGCCAATCAATCTTTGTCATATCGCCGAGGTTACGATCCGCATATTGGGGAAAAAGGATATTATGTGCAACTACGGCGGGTTGTCTTTCAAGTGGTATTTTCGGACGTTCTGGGTCGTATTCAGCCCAAGCAAGCAAATCTAATTGGGTTGCGATACCATCGCAACATACGGAACCGTTGATTTGCCCCCCCTGGTTTATCTCATCTACCACTTGCTGAAGGGCGATGGCTTGTGAGTCATAACCTGAGCAAAGTGTAACAAGACGAATGGTAGAAGGAATAGGGGCACGGAATGTCGGTTCAGGGAACAATTCAAAAGCGTCATTAGGATCATCCTCTGTCAAATAGATATTCTTGAAGATATGACGTAAGCATGAAACAACAATACTGTTTCCTGCAAGTTTATAGATAGCAGAACGAGAAAGCACAGGAGAGCCTTTCCCATGTCCTGCTTCACCATAAGCGGGTTCGTTTTCTTTGATGCGCCCCGCCTTGCCCTTTGTTGCATTACAAAGTTTGATGATGTCAGGTTCAGGAACATCCATCAAACGGAGGCATTCACCTTCTGTCAGTTTACGGATATCGAAGTAACGGACTGGATGTGACGGGTCACGCTTGCCCGCCAAATCTGGATGATTGTCTGGATAAATTTTAGCTATCATATTATATATTATTGTTTTTTACGTTCATTAAGCCAAAAATGTGGGCAACGTCCTGTTGGAATTATTGCTTGCTTATACATTTCAAATGCTTCATCAAGATTATCGGGTAGCAAATGAAAAGCATCATACAATCCTCTGAAAAAAGCACTACGTACACATTCCTCTGGAAGATACCAAATATCAACCCACACGTCAGTCTCAAACCCTGTATCATAAACCACATGGAACTTATCGGGTTCTGAATAACCAGTGCCACAACTCATGTCAGGTCTCATGGTCCCTATATATCTAATAGATTTTATCAACATACTCTTTTTACAATTCATATTCTATAAAGACATAAGGCGTAGTATTGCCGAGGTCTGTTTTTGAGTCCTTAAATTTACCCCCCCCCTACAAAGGTGGTAAGTGTGTTGCAGATGTCCTTTAAGTGATAACATACCACCCTGCCTACTGCATCGCGGGACCAACCTATTATCTTATAAATCATACTCCAATAAACAAGCCGTCATAGGAAAATGGCCGAAACTGATGATGTTGGAATAGTCCATTGCGCCATAACGTGTAGTGATGGTAGCAGCACAGCCGTCAAGCGTGACATTGATAGGACAGATTTGCCCCCCCCTCGTTACGCGGAATGCGCCTATATTCGTTATACTAAACATCATATTCTATCACCAATTTTGGAAGTCCGAAATCTGTTGTTCCTAAGCAAGGGATGAAATTACCCCCCCCTACTACGTTGACCACAGCTGCGTGCGGCTGGAGTGAACCGAGCACCCAAATGACCACACCATTACACATCATACTCTATGAGAATTTTAGGTTTGTCCGTATCATGTCCTTTACCCCCCCCTGCAAGGCATAACGCGATACCGTATGGAGAGACCACAACACCATTCTGCGAAGGAGAATAGTAGCCAAGGATTATTGGTGATTGGATTGGGACGCGGACCATTCGAGATTTGTATAATGATTATTACAGCGGTCTCCATCTATATGAAGAACATGAGGGAGATTGTCGGGGTTTGGCACAAAGGCTTCAGCCACCAAACGATGCACCTTGAAGTTCTTTCGCTGGATGCGCACACGACGATAGCCCTTACCGTTGAAAGATGCTATCTCGTGCCAAGAATCCATTGGGAGATCAGGATTCCGTGTACTCAACACCCTACCATCACCTGTCACGTAATATGAGGTAGAGCCGTATTCATAGAATTTTGCCAGTTTACAATTCATATTCAATCAGCACTAATGGGGGTGAAGAATCCAATGAGACTGAAAGGCACCCGCCAGATAAACCAGCGGGCGCACTATCAGGCATGGTCTCTCATGTGTTGAGAGCCATCGGCATCAGCAGTTCGAGAAGGGTAGAGTTGTTGGCATCCTCCTTCAAGATAAGAGGACGTTCTGGAGCAGACAGTTCAATACGCACTTTTTCCGTAGAGATAGCCGAGAGAAGGGTCAGCAAACATGGATAGTTGAGACCGATGGCAAAGCCTTCTGGAAGCGTGCAGTCATCCATTGATAACTCCTCGTGAGCAGAACGAGAGAAGTCAACATCATCCGCAGTCATTTGAAGGAAAAGGTCTGTGCGGCGCAGTGCAATCAACTTCGAGTTGTCTGAAGCCACCATCGAAACACGACGAATGGTGTTCATCAGATCCTTCACAGGCAACGTGACATGGTAAGGGTTATCCTTCGGGATGACGCTGTTATAATTCGGATAACGCCCTTCCACGGAACGGATGGAGAAGGACACCTCGCCAGCCGTAACCTCTACTTGACGGCCATCTGAGCGAACAGAAATCTCCTCCACCTTAGAGAAAGGAGCATCCATCGCATTGATTACAGTACGCGGGAAGAGAACAATGGACGGTTGGCCTTCAGTCAGGAAAGGCATACCATGCGTCCATTCATACTTATACAGCATCTTACCATTCGTACCAACGAATGTGATACCTTCCGCAGACACATCCAAAGCCACAGCCGACATCTGAGGACGCAGTTCATCCTCTGAAGTCACATTCAATGCCGATCTCATAGCCGGCAGAAGAATGTTCGTAGGAGCAGAGAATGCCACTGCCACCTGAGTGATAGGTTTCGGCAGCGGGTACTCCTTTCCGTCATAGGCGGGGATGTTGAACTCTCCACCCTGATATTTCAATGTCGTTAAGAAGGTGTCAGGGTTCACCGACAGTTCAATGGGCTGTTCTGGCAGTGTAGCAAGAATCGCCGTGAGATTTGTCACATCGATGCAGAAGGGGACGAACGGGTCCTTATCCAGCGGACGCAAGTCAATAGGCATCGTCAGCGTGTTTTCTACGGATGAACCCGTAACGAAGAAACGCTCATCGCGATAAGAGATAAGAGCATTATCAAGCACTGGAAGCGTGTTTCGCTTCAAAATTACTTTACGAACCGCATCCAACACAGAGCGGAGTTCGCGGGATGAAATACTGTATTTCATATATCAAGAATTTAGAATGGCAAATCAGAATCATCGGAAGCAAAGGCATCCTGGTCAAACGGGTCGGCCTGTTGTGCCGTATAACCAGCAACACCCTGAGCAATAGGAGCAGAAGAATTGCGGGGAGCCGCATTGTTGTTGTCCTCCATCAAGTAGGAGTCGCCCATCTGGAAGGGCATCATCATCGAGATTGCGCGAGCCAACTCTGTACCTTGCGTGTCCGTCTGGTTCACCCATTCGGGATGCTGTGCAATCAAACGCTTTGCAAGAGAGGCACGAATGCGTGCGCGTTTCTCTTCTGGCAACGTATAACATACCTGATAAGCCGGCACATTATAAAGTGTTATTTCCTCTCCCTTACGTTGAAGAGACTGCTTCACAGCTTCGATGTACTTCGGGTTACAACTACGTTGCTGTGTGTTAATAAATGCACGAATGCCAGAGGCGTTGCGTTTACCCTCCTCACGGCTATCCTGTTGCACTTCAATACCGTTAATATCCACTGGAATAAAAATTCCACGGATAGGTTTACCGCCCTCCTCAAAGGTAGGCGCGATAAAACGTGCTCCGATGAACACGCCAAGGTCTTGTGAATTTCGATAACGAGCCATTGTAATTTACAATTTTATTTATATTTGAGTTTAGAATGGTAGATCTGCCTGGTCATCCGTAGGCACAGCAGCCGTCGCCGTAACAGTCGTTGGAGTAGCCGGAGTGACGGATGCCACCGTGCGTTTTCTCTGGCGAGAATCCAAATAGTTACGCCAACGGTCTTGCTCTTCCTGAGTAAGTATAACAGGATTTCCCTGGTCATCAGTAATAGGTGATGGATCTGGAATAGTGAGGAACTTCTGATAAGCCGTCATCAATTCATCATTATTCGCTGGAATGGTGTCCTTACCCGTTCGATAGAAATACACAGCGTGCTCCGTTCGTGTCAATTCACGGATAGACTTAGGCTGTATAGTGGTATCATCCGCCCATTCACGGCCATCGAAATAACGACGGGTACACCAAGCCTGATGAGCAAAATAACCCGTCTGTTCCGCCTTCTTCAGAACTTTGCCGTCCGCTTTCTTAAACAGTTGTGGCGGGTTCATCTGTATGCCCGCTGTCTCGCAGTAATCCATTATACGACGGCGGAACGCCTTTGGAGAAAAACTATCCTCTTTGTTCTTCGATGCCTGGGCATAATAGAGTTTGTATTCTTCCAGCATCGAATCAAGATCGATAGGCACACCATATATATTCTCCTGAGCGAAGAACACACGTGCAAATCGCAAGAAGGCTTCGCCGAGCGACTGTGTGAGGGTGCGTTCCTCCATGTATTTCTTCTGTGCATCCACTTTTTCATCATAGCGCATGACAAACTGCACCGCGAGGGCGCAAATCATGGCTATCTGATTACGTGATGCCGCAGATAACTTTTCGGGAGATACAGCATTGAAGTCAGGCATAATATCGCTAATATAGCGGGCAGCCTTATTCTTCATAATGTTTTGGCCACAAAAGCGATGTGAAAAACCACCAAGACAAACACGACGCATAGTAGAGTCATCGAGGTCGTGAAGCGGGTAGTTAGAAGTCACCACATGGCCAGGTCCCTCCGATAGCGGGATAGTAATTCTATCCTTATACATGTAACGAACAGAGAAATCGCCCGTGGTCAAGTTGTATAGTTTTCCAAAATCAAGAGAAGCATCCACATCCTCCCAATGCACTATGCGGTGTTTGTGATGCTGATATTCCGCAAGATTCGCAGAAAACTCCTTGGATGTAATCAAGTCGCGCCCGTTTACATTCAAGATGTGAGCAGCACAACCAGCGAACACACGAACGAAGGTCGATTTACCCGAACCACCTTCTGCGCGATTAGCAGCACTTACCACATTCTCTATAAGATAACTGATACAGTTTGACTTGCTATCACGATACCTCCAAAGCATACGACCAAGGCAAAAAATGAGATTGGCAAAACGACAGTCAAGTTCCATCTGTTCCTCAGAAGAGAATTGACGGCCATCATGCAAAAGTTCCTGTTCACGTTCCCATTCCTCGTTAGCAAATCCACGGATAACACGAAGCGGTGGCCACAATTCGTTTTCAGCCTTACCGTGCCAGTCCACAATCCACCTATGTGACTGTGCCCACAATGCCAATTCATTCTCTTGTGTCGCAAGCTGCTGGAGTGTGTAAAGCGGTTTACCAAGGTCATCCTTCTCGTTTCGTTTCTGTTGGATGGCTTCAAGACGTTTGCGATATTCAGGATTCTCAGAAATCTCAAATGGGAGATTCTTGTATGGAGTTATATTCCAATGCAACAACTCAGATCGTTCAACATTGAAATCAATATCATCGTAAGAATGAAGTGATATTTCCGTGTCAGTAATGCGAAGGACACCATTTTCGTAGAAGAAATGATCGATGTGCCGGCCATACCCACCCGTATAGTTCAACTTAACGGCTGGCAGGGATGCTATTGTCTTTTCGTTGATTTCCTTATTGGCACGCAGAACCGCTTGCACCATTTTTTCATATTCATCGGGTGTGCATCGTTCATCGTTCACCTGACGAGCATACTCCTTCAGTTTCTCGATAGTTGCCTGTACCATCGAAGCAGAATCAAGCTCATCCGCAAATGGACCATCGATGTGAACGAAACGGCCAATTTTATCAGGTTCGTCGGGACGAACATCGCGGGCGTAACCAGCCGAAGCCATAAACTCCCATAATGTCGCTGGATTGATAGTATAAAAGACCTCCTTCACTACACCATTCTTGTCGCGTTTCTCCTTACGCTCAAAAGGATCTGAGCAGAGAGCCGAAGTAACACAAGAGGAGAAGAGGCGATTGATGTCACCATCATACTGCGATGCTTCACGTGGAAGCATGTCGTAGGCCAGGAAGAAATCACGTGGAGAACTAACAGGGCGACAGAAAAGACGTGCAAAGAAGAGGTGTGCGCGGTCCTGAATAGATGGAGGCAATTCTGCGCGAAGGATGTCACGATAGCGACAACTGATGTCGCGAGCACGCAAGAGGGCCTTGGTTGTGGAAGGGAATAGGGTATAGATACTATCCGCGAATCGGTGCATCTTATTGTAATGAACAGGAGAAAATGGCACATCACCATACGGGAAACAGACGTGGAACCAACGTGATCCAAACTGAGTCGGATAGGTGTGGCGAAGAGCTTTGAGGTGATAATAAGTACTAATAGCATCCTGAGCTGACGTACAATATACGATAGCCTTAGCGCGGATGTCCTTTTCCTTTATTTCCATCGTCACCTGTTCCGCCTTCGTCTTACCACTATCCGTAGTTTCTTCACTCCACACTTGCTTTTCCGTCACATAATCCTCAGACGCATCCACCTCTTTAATGGCCGCATGTACGCCAGTGTTATCGCTTGTACGCAATTCCACAGCTCGTGTAAACGTGCGATCTCCTGCCAACCACCGTGACACTTTAGCCGGTGTATGTTCGTCGGTAGTGGAGAATACCATCGGATGAATGTTGTCATTCGCAGGGAAAAATACTGAACCGCAATCCTCTTTTTCGTCATCAGCAAGACAGACGAAGATAGGATTCCAAGGCGTGCTCACCAAGACTTCAGACTGTTCCGTACCCTGACGAGAGACAGCGGGCAGTGTGACGCGAGCAACGGAATAGACATGGAAATCCTTTTGCAGTTGGGAAGGATGAAAATGCCATGCCGATTCTTTGTTCTGTGTGTCAAAACCATATTGTTCCACTCCATCCTTAGAAAGCCACGTCGTACATCCAAGCGCGGCCAAATCTTGCGGAGTGAAATCTGTCTTTGGCTCAAACGTCAAAGCCTCTTGTGGTCTAACAGCCACTTCACGGTAATCACGTCTGCATAGAGCGGGCCATTTCTCCGTTATTTCATCGCGAGTATGCCCTGCTTTCTCTGCCAACTCAAGACATGTTCGACGCAGATCTTCACCAGAACATATAAATGTTGATGGCGCATAACTGTCTTTCTTCCACCAGTACCCATATCCATGAATGGCTGCATATAATTCTATTGCCCCATAGCCAGAGCGATGCGTTTTGGTACACATCCATTTCTCGACGGGGCGACCATAAAGACCACCGCGCCGATGTTGGTATATGATGAAATGCGGTGTGTCCGATGGAGCCTTGCAGAACGGGCACCAACACGCCGTTTGTCCCTCCTCCGTCTGTTGGTCAGCTGGAGAAACAAGGAGAGTCAGCGGAAGTGCCGCCAATTCGTCGATGAATGGGTCGTATATCATGCTATGACAGAACTAATGAAACACATTCAGGAAACTGGTCTTGCGGCCATTTCCTTCAATAGCTTGAACACATGACACACATTCCATGCGGTACGAGCAGCATCATAGATAGCATTATGAGCTTCACCGCCAAAAGCGGCATTCTCTGGCATCTGGGGCAAAACGTCATACACCTTCTTATGATCTTCAAGACCAGCGTTAGATGCAGGATAATGGATGCTATTCACCACTTCTATGATGAAAGTACGTGCATCGCGGAAGTTCCAGTACTTACAAGGCAATTCCATATTGAAATGCCGGAATACATGACGCAAGATGGCTATATCCATGTCTGATCCTTGCGCCCAAAGCATAATGTCATCCGCACCAGTATATTGTTTTACCTCACCAATCCACGTTGAGAATTGCTGAAAAACCTCATCAATAGGATAACAATCACCTGAAGCCATCACATCACGAAGAGCTTTTGGTTTATCAGCCCACCACTTCAGCGTCTCATTGTCAAAATCAAACCCCTCCATTGCGCAAGAGCGCAAATCAACCTTTGCCTCGAAAGGAACAATGTCATGCGGAAAGATGCTTAGAGGTGCTTCTGCATATCTGTCAGCCGCCACCGCAGCCACTTGAAGCACGGCTGCATTCGCGGCCAAAGATAATGTTTCGAGATCTAATGTTACATCAATAATTTTCATGTCTTAACACATTATTATATATTATACATTCAAAAACTTATCCAGCGTGAGCCAATGGACGGTAGCAGGGTGAAGGCGGCGGATTATCGCTTCAATAAGGATCTGCATGTCAGGGAGCGAACAAAAATCGAAATTAGGTTCCCGAAGTTCAACTGCCACACGCCAATATCCTTTCCCGTTACGCCTGATAATGTCATGTTCTTCTGTGACCTTAGCAGCAGAGGCTATGCCGTGTCCCTTTCCAATGAGATAGGTAAACACCTTGGTCATCAGATCCACGGAAGGACCTCGAAAAACGAATGTCAGGATGTCGTCATTTTCACCCCGATAGTCGATAGTGGCCGCTATCAGGATGTGGCGGCGTTTGTCCCTGTGTCGTTTATCGCGGAACTTCATGGCTTCACATCATTCTTCACCTCCCCCACCAGGGAGAGCTGCTACCTCTCTCTCGAACTCACTGATGATGGCATTGATGCCGATGCGCTGGAACTCACGGAAATTGTCGGTAGTAAAATTCGCTACTACTGCTGTTTCGCACATCGAGAGCGAAGCCATGTATTCCTTAAAGTCCTTTTTCAGTCCAGGGATTCTACCCAACGTGCGCCAGAACTCACCAGACAGCACAATGATGTCATTGATAAGAGCTTCTACCCCATCTGTGTGTTCGGGGAAGATGTCAGTTGCATGTTCAGTAAGAAAAGAGCGTTTAATCGCATCAACACCCATCATTTCCCAAGGGTCAAATCCTTCTTTGAAGAAGCGATCGTAAGCGAAGCCCTTGGTGGCTTCATGTCGCTGCATGATGTCATACAGTAGAACCTTCTGATTAGGGGTTAGATCATCACAGTTCAAATGTGTTCGCGGGGCTGTTAATAATGCTGAAATCATATTGTTAATCCAATAATTTTGCGTAATTTTGTGCAAAGGTAAGATATTTATTTTGTAAAAACAAGGTTTTATTCTGATTTTCTTTTCAGATTTAACATTTTAACGTGGATTTAATATAATTTTGCATTTCGTATAATAAAATGAAGAAGGTTTTAATCTTGCGAACAAACTCGCGAAAAATCCGATTCAATAGTTAAATAAACTTAAAAATAATTGTTTTAATCTCAGTCAGACGAAACTATGGATTTGTCGTACAATTATGGCTACCTCCGTGAGTTCATGGAAAGCCACAAATTAGTCAAGAAAGACCTCCTGGAGGCTCTTGGATGTGGCGACTATGTGTCGCTAAACAAATGGTTAGACGGGAAAGTGCCCGTCCATGTAACAGCCATGCTTCGCATGTGTAACTTCTACAACATTCCCTTGGACGGATTCTTCTATGATGGGGATGGACTGCCCGTAGAAGTACGTCCTCCCTTACCCGACCGACACAGCCAGATCTTACCAACTGACGGCTACGGTATCAAAGAAGGGCGCGGACGCGGAATAGTAGAGACACGCATCAAAGACCGAACCGTGACCTCTCCGCATCAGGCACAAGCTGTTGCGGAAGGTTTGAAACGTCAGGAAGAACAGCAACGACTTCAAGACATCGCACTCAGGGAACTTGGAAGCGAGCAAGATGACAGACAACGGGACATTGAGACGGAGGAACCAACAGGAGAACCCGCAAGCACATCGGCATCCATGCCCATTACTGAGCAAATTCTACGTCTGAAGTTAGACCATGCCAACGAAATGCGCCAGATGGAGCGAGAACACAACGACCGAGAGGACCGCATACGTCGAGACTGTCAAGCTGGATTTGATGCCGAGCGCAATCGCCTTATGGATATTATAGAACGGCAAAACACTGAGTTATCAAAACTATACGCACAAACGAGGCATGGAGAATGCGCACGCTACGACATAGTGGCGGAAGATGACGGGCGAAAAGACTAATAGAAACGCCCCTCTTGAAAGCATCAAGAGGAGCGCGGCCAAGCACCCAAGGACGAAGGCAAAGGAGGCTATTATGCCTCCTTTTTTAGTGCATATCGTTTTTTTCCGTTAAAGTCAGCAATAGTAATAGAATGGAGACCTTCAGCATTGCAAGGACACTGGCAACGTATATAATAGGTCTCATAAGCATAAAGGAAGAAAATAGGCGTTTCCACATTAGAAAGATACGCCTTTCGTTCGTCTGGATCTGTAGGAATATCTGCCATATCAAGAAGAGCAAATAGCCATTCCGTTTCAACTACCGGCAAAGCCTGACGATCCTTTTCCGCCTGTATAGCACGACGAAGATAGTTTGGCACGGATTTCTTACCCTTTTTGGAACCATCAGAATCCTTCTCGGTTTCTCCATAAAACTCTATGAAAGGCACAAAGGAGCAGCCCTTCAGTTTTACTTCTACAGCCTCCATATCTTTCTCCTTATCGCCCGTCAACTCATATTTTAACGCACGCGCCCAATAAGACAGAGGGAAACGACGTTTGACCTGTTCCCAAGAAAGATGTTCACGAGAAAAAGTACGATTCCATGTGTCAGAAGGTTGGAAACGCTCATCAGGAAGAACAAGAATTTCTGGTCGATACATACAATTCGGCTCATACTGAGCACGATTATCTGCATTAAAGCGTTTGCGCCAGATACGAGCATCTGGTTCCTTCTCAAATTCAAGATAATCTACGCCACCTTCAAAAAACTGTACTGGCTGGATGTATGATGTCGCACCATATTTGCGTGCATACTCATCGGCACGCTCCGCAGCGTTCACCGCTTTATGATGGAAAGAGCGAAGTTTCTTTCCTACCTTTGAATTGATGTCACAGGAGTAATAAAAATATGATTTCTCCATTGTTTTTATTGTTTTAATCTGTTATTTCTGGCGCAAAGATAGAGTTTTTAATGAGAATTTGCAAGAAAAACGGAAATTATTTGTGTTTTTCTTGCAAAATACCTACCTTTGCAACGGATTTTTAATCAGTTTTCAATATGGGAAAGAAAAAAGACCCGTTAGAAGGTGCCGAAGAACAAGGGACGAAATTAGAAGATTTTGTCATTGAACAAAAGATTTCTGCCTTCATCAAGACATATCAACCCTGTTCGGCTGCATTATCGACAAAGACGTTCAATGAGACAGCCTTACGGACGTTCTTCAAAGCCTACCCCTGCACGTTAGGCGACCCACTAACCATCTATCTGAACAGGTTGGAACAAGAGGGGTATGTTATGGGCGTTGACTACATGGATGAACCCGCTATCTTCGTTTGCGAGAAAGCGACGGAAGTTGGGCTGTTAGAGTTGCGATGACCACCTATAATATATAAATAATATGGAGCAAGTAAACCACCCCGTCCACTACAACAAGCATCCAAGCGGAATAGAGTGCATCGAGATCATTAGGCACTACACCTTTGACACTGGCTGTGCCATCAAATATCTATGGAGAGCTGGTCTGAAAACCGAAATGGGACGTAGCAACCGTGATAAAGAGCGTGAAGATCTGCAAAAGGCATTATGGTATGAAGAAGATTACCATAACCACTACGAGAACCGCGATGAAACATTAGTGAGTTGCGAAGCCATTGACTTCATCATCCTGAAAGAGACAGGTTACACTGTTGAGCAGATTGTAGAACCTTACGATGAGCATGTAGCAGCTGCATTAAAATGTCTGCTTCGCATGGGCATTATCAGCGGGAACCGAATCTATCATGTTGAATTTAGCCAGGCTGAGTTCACAGACATCAGATTAGAAATTCAAGCACGAATAAAGGATCTTGAAAAATCACAAGACTAATATGGCAGGATTGCACAATATCAGCAAAAAGGATTGGGAACGACTGTTGAAACGTAACGGTTTTGTTCTCGACCGCACCAATAAGCATCAGGTGTGGAAACACCCTGATGGCAGAACTATCCCCGTATCAAGCACTGGCATCAATCCTTGTGTAGCCAGAAGGACGGTAAAAGAAAACCATCTGGAAGGTGCCCCATTTGGATGGAGCGAGTTGGCCGACAAAGCCGAAGCAAAGGCAAAAGCAGCCGAAGAACGAGATTCACAATGGAAAGAGCAGCTGCGCCAGGCTCAGGAAAAAATCAATGAGCAAGAGCGTCTTAAACAAGAAAAGGCACAAGCAGAGCGAGAGGCCAGGTTCGCGGAACAGAAACAGCGTGAAGCCGAACGTCAAAAAGCCTTACAAGAGGAAGCGGAGAAGAAAAAGCAAGAGGCTGAACGAAAGAAGGCATTGCAGAAAAAACAATCTGCTGAGAGATATAAAGAAGATACAGTACCCCAAACCAATTTATATATGAACGAACAAAGACTCAAAAAATTCCACGAGTACCTTTGTGCCGTGGTGGAGTATTTTCAGAAGAACAATTCTCTGAAGAACTTTTCTGCTTTGGCCAAGCAGTATCAAGTAAAGGCCATCACACTGGAGCAGTTCTACCAGAGCCGGCTCAATGAACTAAAACCTGGTCAGAAACCCGACAGGCAGACATCAGACAGAATCCGTCTGATGATGGCTGAGGACGATCTGAAACGTCGTAGAGAAATGCTTGACACCTTCCTAAAAAAGGAAGCCGAAAGCGAAAGCACTCAGGCACCAGAAGAGGTGAAAGAACCAACACTGGCAGATCGAATTGACACATTTGAGGTTCGGTTTGATTTATTAGGTCCCGTCTTTGCCAAGATTACCGATAAAGTTTTCAATGAGTTTCAAAAGGAATTTGGTTCACAGACCCATGAGCTGCTTGGTGTCGAAAGCAACTGTGTCCGCCTGTCACCAGAACCTTACCTTAAAGATTGGGCCAACAGCATCGAGTTCGACTTGACAAAGTTGGTATTCGACAAAGCAGACCCCGAAGAGGTACGTCAGATGTTGCCATCTTGGAACGATAAGATTCTACACGCCTATCTGACATGGCTATACGGCGGAAAGGATGGAAACCAGTTAAAACTCCATTTCGATGAGCGCGGATGTGCCGACTCACAGAATGAGCAACTAATAGACTTGCTCCGTGACCAAAACCTGTTAGATGACATGCTGTTCGTGAAGTTGGAATCTTGGAAGGGGGTAGCACTTTGTGTTGCCATCTATAAGGATGCCCCCGATGTCCTTATGGTCATTAGCGAGGATGCTGTCAACTTCTATACCATAGAAGATAACATCTGGTATTCATACGGTGGTGACACCATTATCTGTCCTGAAAACAACTTCAGCTTCGGAGGTTGGGGCACACGCACCATCATTAGTCACTGCCTTCGCCAGATGCTCAATGCCGACAATCTTCATGCCGCCATCAATGAGCAGAAGAATGTCACCAAGCAAATGCGTGGTAAACTCATGGATGATATCAACCACTACCGTGATATCTGGCAGATGTACCACGAGGAATACCAACAGAAACGTCGTGCAGATTTTGAGTAATTCATCAATTCATTAAAACATCAAATTATGGAAACTTTTAATTTACAGACCATACAAGAAACCACTTGTGTGGCCATTGCAAAAAAAGAATGGATAAAAAACATTATCCAACAGATTCGGGATGCTGCCAAAGAAGGAGAGACAGAGTGCGAAATCGACCTCAAAGGTACTCCAGCAGACAAATTAGGTAACGATTACCTTCAACTCACCTTCTTCCTTACACAACAAGGTTTCAAGTTGAATGAAAATGTCAAAGATGCTCTTGTTGTCAGATGGGATTTTCCTAATTCATACGAACAATCCCCTTTAGAAAAAATTGAAACCGCCATCCTTCACCTCGCAGAGGTACAATGCAATATGGTATATGCCATCTGTACTGATGAAGATGATGAAGAACAAAGAAAAGCACTACGTGAAGAAATGGACACTATCATCGCACAGCTTCCAGACGTTATTTAAGAATGTACCGAGAGTATTATAACAAAGAAAAGAGCATGGGATGGCAAGGATGTATGCGTTTTTTCCGATGGAAGAAAGGTTACGACGAATTAGGAACCGTGAGAGATTTCATCCACTTGTTGCCATCTGTTTCCTTCTGGTTTAGCCGACGAGAGTTCATTATAGTCTTTGCCTGGTTGAATTTTACAACATGGATCAGACATAACAACTTCAAAAAATGATAGAGCCAAATAACATATACCTTGGTGACTGTTTAGACGTAATGAC
>ODAJ014781464.1_pt1 | contig 65994 bp, 53 predicted proteins | sample 1539241 | NCBI WGS metagenome assembly ODAJ01 (sample SAMN02144231, study PRJEB22623) | gut metagenome | biome: sheep rumen | host: Ovis aries | place: New Zealand | reverse complement strand
TCGTGAAATTCGTGGTCGTGGTAGCGTCAGTACAGGCGCAGCATGTGCCCGGGCTGCGGCATATAGTCGGGGGCGAGGTCGTTCATCTTGTACAGGCTCTCCAGGCGTATACCGTAGCGCTGAGCGATGCTGTACATCGACTCGCCCGCCTGTACGATGTGGGGAATGCCGCGCAGCGACTGGTCGGCGCGCGTGCGTTTCTTCTGCAGGTATAGGATGTCGCCCGGCTGGGGCGTGTACGACTTGGGCAGTTCGTTGTAGCGGCGCAGCTTGCGCTTCGATACGCCCGTCATCATGGCCAGCGTGGGCAGGTTGTCGCCCGGCTGCACCACGATGTAGTAGTTGTTGTTGCAGACCTGCACGGGGTGGGTGGCAAAGAACTGCTGTTCGGCCAATTCGCGCATCGAGACCTTGCTCTCGCCCTGCTGCAAGGCGGGCGTGGGGGAGGTCGTTTCCTGGTGTCGGTTGCGGTGGCCGAAGTGCATCGAGTCGTACTGGTGCAGGTCGTAAATCTCGATAATCTGTATGAGTTGCTGGGCGTAGGTGGGGCTGGTGGCATATCCGCAGCGCTTCAGTCCGTGCGCCCATCCCTTGTAGTCGGTTCGCGAGAGTTGGAAGAGGCTCTGGTAGCGCGGCTTCATGAGGAACTGCGAGTGGTCCTCGAAACTCTCGGCCACGGAGTTATACTTGCGGAAGCGGTCGTCCGGCCGGTCGTCGCTCTTCACCACCCAGGGGCCCGTCCATCCCATGCCCACCTTGATGCCGAAGTGGTTGTTGGCCTTTACGGCCAGCGTGCTCCTGCCGGCAGCGCTCTCCAGCAGTCCCTGTGCCAGGGTGATGCTGGCGGGTATGCCGTGGCGGGCCATCTGGTCCTGCGCCATTTGGTGGTAGCGGTCGATGTAGTCCTGATAGGCCTGGTTGGGGCGCTGGGCATGAGAATGCAGGATGAAGGACGAAGAAAGGAGGATGATGAGGAGTAGAATGATACGTTTCATGTGCCAAACATTTGTTTCTGGGTACAAAGATAGTAATTTTTAATTTTTAATTTTTAATTTTTAATTTAATATTGTATCTTTGCAGCAAATTAAGGCTTTCTGTATGGAAAAGTACAACATTACGAGCGAAGTCAGCGTCTATCGGGACGACGAACTCCTGCCTGAAGACCGCGAGCTGGTGGAGGCTGCCAAGTGCGCTACGGAGCACAGCTACGCACCCTATTCCCAGTTCCGCGTGGGTGCCGCCCTGCGGCTGGCCGACGGTACCGTCACCACGGGCAGCAATCAGGAGAATGCCTCCTATCCCCTGGGCCTGTGTGCCGAGCGCACGGCCATCTTCCATGCCCAGCACACCCATCCCGACCAGCCCGTCGAGGCCATCGCCATCGCTGCCTGGGCCAACGGCCATTTCTACCCCGAGCCCATATCGCCCTGCGGCGCCTGCCGCCAGGTGATGTTGGAGGTGGAGAATCGCTACGGCCGTCCCATGCGCGTCTTGCTCTACGGCACCTCGGGCATCCACGTCGTCAGCTCCGTACGCGACCTGTTGCCTTTCCAATTCGTAAGCGAGTCACTGAAGAAATAAAATATAATAGATGATAACAGTATCCAACCTTGCCATTCAGTTTGGCAAACGAGTACTCTACAAAGACGTTAATATCAAGTTCACTCCGGGCAACATATACGGAGTCATCGGTGCCAACGGCGCCGGCAAATCCACCCTTCTGAAGGCCATCAGCGGCGAACTGGAGCCCAATAAGGGCACCATCGAATTGGGCCCCGGCGAGCGCCTATCCGTGCTCTCGCAGGACCACTTCCAGTATGATCAGGAGACCGTGCTCAACACCGTCCTCATGGGGCACACCACCATGTGGGAGGTGATGCGCGAGCGCGAGGCTCTCTACTCCAAGGCCGACTTCTCCGACGAGGACGGCATTCGCGTGGCCGAGTTGGAGGACAAGTTTGCCGAGATGGGCGGCTACACCGCCGAGAGCGATGCCGCAACCCTGCTGTCGGGCCTGGGCATCAAGGAGAGCAAGCACCACCAGCTGATGGGCGAACTCTCGGGTAAGGAGAAGGTGCGCGTCATGCTGGCCAAAGCCCTCTTTGGCAACCCCGACAACCTGCTCCTCGACGAGCCCACCAACGACCTCGACCTCGACACCGTGCAGTGGCTCGAACAGTATCTCTCCGAGTTTGAACAGACCGTGCTCGTGGTCAGCCACGACCGCCACTTCCTCGACTCCGTCTGCACCCACACCATCGACATCGACTTCGGCAAGGTCACCATGTTCGCCGGCAACTATTCGTTCTGGTACGAATCGAGCCAGCTGGCCCTGCGCCAGGCCCAGAACCAGAAGGCCAAGGCCGAGGAGAAGCGCAAGGAACTGGAGGAATTCATCCGTCGCTTCTCGGCCAACGTGGCTAAGTCGAAGCAGACGACCTCGCGCAAGAAGATGCTGGAGAAGCTGAACGTCGAGGAAATCCGTCCGTCCACCCGCAAGTACCCGGGCATCATCTTCCAGATGGAGCGCGAACCGGGCAACCAGATTCTGGAGGTGGAGGGCCTGAAGGCAGTTGCCGAGGACGGCACCCTGCTCTTCGACAACGTGTCGTTCAACATCGAGAAGGGCCAGAAGGTGGTCTTCCTCAGTCACGACCCGCGTGCCATGACTGCCCTGTTCGAAATCATCATGGGCAACCGCGAGGCACAGGCCGGCACCTTCTCATGGGGCATCACCATCACCCAGGCCTACCTGCCTCTGGACAACACCGAATACTTCCAGTCCGACAAGAACCTGGTCGACTGGCTCATGCAGTACGGCGAGGGCAACGAGGTCTTCATGAAGGGTTACCTGGGTCGCATGCTCTTCTCCGGCGAGGAGGTGCTGAAGAAGGTCAACGTGCTCTCGGGCGGCGAGAAGATGCGTTGCATGATAGCCCGCATGCAGCTGCGCAATGCCAACTGCCTCGTCCTGGACACACCCACCAACCACCTCGACCTGGAAAGCATCCAGGCCTTCAACAACAACCTGAAACTCTTCAAGGGCAACATCCTCTTTGCCTCGCACGACCACGAATTCATCCAGACCGTAGCCAACCGCATCATCGAACTCACGCCTCAGGGCACCATCGACAAGCTGATGGAGTACGACGACTACATCGCCAGCGATGCCATCAAGGAGCTCAAGGCAAAGATGTATGGGGAAGGGTAACCTTTTAACATTCTAACCTTAATCGGTTAGAGGGCTTCCTCTAACCGATTAAGTTCATTTTCTGTCGTAGCCCAGCTGGTGACAAAGCGGCAGAGCGTGTGGTGGTCGTCGATGGGCTCCCAGGTCTCGAAGAGCACGTGCTGCATCAGTTGCTGCATCTGCTCATTCTCCAGCACCACGAACTGCTGGTTGGTGGGCGACGGCTTCAGTTCCAGCCCATGCTTCGCGAAGATGTCCCTCAGGCGCATGGCCATGCCTATGGCATGTCGGCCAATCCGGAAGTACAGCCCGTCGGTGAACAGTGCGTCGAACTGCACGCCAGCCACGCGGCTCTTGGCCAACAGGGCTCCGTGCGCCTTCACGTGGGTGAAGAATCCCTTGGGCGCACCCTTGGGAAAGACCACGGCCTCGCCGCACAGCGCACCGCACTTCGTGCCGCCGATGTAGAAGGCCTCGCAGTGGTGGGCCAGCCACGGGAGGTCGAAGTCGCAGCCCTCAGCCATCAGTCCGTAAGCCAGACGTGCACCGTCCACGTATAGGGGCATCTCGTACTCCTGACAGACGTCGTGGATGCGTTCCAGCTCTTCCTTATTATATATGGTACCCAATTCCGTAGGCATCGTCACGTACACCATGCCTGGCACGGCCATGTGCTCCCATGTGGGGTCGGCAAAGAAGCGTTGCAGGTAGCGGCGCAGGTCGTCGGCCGCCATGCGCCCCTCGTGCGAGGGCAGGGCTATCACCTTGTGGCCGCCAGCCTCCACGGCTCCCGATTCGTGTACGTTGATGTGCGCCGTCTCTGCGGCCACCACTGCCTGGTAGGGCCGCAGCAGGGCATCGATGACTGTGGCGTTGGCCTGTGTGCCGCCTGCCAGCATGTAGATGTCGGCCTCAGGGCATTCGCAGGCTTGGCGCATCTTGGTGCGTGCACTTTCGCTCCACTCGTCGTAGCCGTACGAGGCACTCTGCGCCGGGTTCGTCTCCACCAGTCGGCGCAGCACTTCGGGGTGCGCCCCGTTGTTGTAATCACTTTCAAACGAAGGTATTTTCATAATTCTGATAGTTTTCAGCTGCGAAGATACAAAAAATCCCAGAAAATCAGTACATTTGTAGTCGGAAATCATAAGAAATAAGGAACAACGCTATGAGATACGACAAACTACAGGTGGAACGCATCCGGCAGATGGAACGGCGGATGCACCGTGTGGAGAAGGTGGTCGGGCATCTGACATGGGTGCTCAACGAGTTGGAACAGTCGCAGGACGAGCTTTCGGCCCTGGCCGCTTACTACGGCAGCGACCAGTGGCGCAGCGACTTTTCGGCCGACGAGGCAGGGCGCTTGCCGAAGAGCCTTCGTCGTGGTGTATTGTCCGAGGACGGACTCTGGAACCTGTTCTCCGACTGCCGCGAACTGAGCCAACGTCTGCGTGAGGCCTCGGAAATGTTCCGATAAGTTTGTTTTTTTGAGCGCTAAGTCGTATCTTTGTCCTCAATTATGAAGATATTTGGTGTAGGAATGAATTACCAAGAGCACAATAAAGAGCTCGAAGGTACGTTAATATATAGAGAGGAGCCCGTAATCTTTACGAAGGCGGACTCGGCCCTGGTGAAGGACGGACGCCCGTTCTTCGTTCCCGAATATACGCAGCAGTGCGAATACGAGACGGAGATAGTGGTGAGGATTTGCCGGCTGGGCAGGAGCATAGCAACGCGGTGGGCACATCGCTACTACGACCAGGTGACGGTGGGCATCGACTTCACGGCCCGCGACCTGCAGCGGAAGTTGAGAAGCGAGGGACTGCCCTGGGAACTGAGCAAGGGCTTCGACGGCAGTGCCGTGATAGGCGAGATGCAGCCGCTGGACGCCTTGCCCGACATACAGGACCTGCACTTCTGGCTCGACAAGAACGGCCAGACGGTGCAACAGGGACACACCGCCGACATGCTCCACCGTGTGGACGAGATAGTGAGCTACGTCAGTCGGTTCTTCACCCTGAAGATGGGCGACCTCATCTATACCGGAACCCCGGCGGGCGTTGGTCCCGTTCAGGAGGGCGACCACCTGGAGGGCTATCTCGAAGGGCGGAAGGTGCTGGATTGCAATGTGCGGTGAACCACACACACACACACACACATAGAGCGCAGAGAACGCAGAGAAGACAGAGAGCACAGAGAAGAGAAGGAGAGATATGAGAATAAAAGACACGATAAGAACTTGGAAAAAAACTTGTGATGGCGGGGTCTTGCAAAGACTCTGTTGCTTCGTGTTCTTTATGCTCATTCTCTTTGTGTCCTCTGCCTCCTCTGCGTCCTCTGTGTCTTCTATCACGATACTCGACTGGAACGAACTGCGCATCGATTCCCTCTTGCCATGCTACACCGAGGTCGTACCCCTGGAGACCGACTACCGGATGTACGACTATCGGGTGGAGATAACCTATCCCGAATGGGCTCCGCTGACGGCCGATGAGGTGCGTCGGGTGGAGCAGACGGGCATCCCCGTGGGCGAGGAACTGGAGGTTGCGGCCTCCGTCTCTGTCAGTCGCAAGCGAGGGATGCTGGACATTGCCTTCTGTCCCATCGTCAAGCGCGACGGACGCTACCAGAAGTTGCTCAGCGCCAGCATCGACATCGTCCCGACCCCCAAGGCACGCAACATCCGGCGCGCCCCTCAGGCTACCGCTTCGGAGCGATACGTCCGTCAGAGCGTCTTGGCCGAGGGCAAGTGGGTGAAGATAGCCATCACTGCCGACGGCATGTATCGGCTGACGCGCTCTGCCCTGAAGAAGATGGGATTCTCCAATCCCGACAACGTCCGCCTCTACGGCCACGGCGGATACCGCCTGAGCGAGATTTCTGCCCCCGACGAGGAGTACGACGACCTGCAGGAGGTGCCCCTCTACAAGGCCGACGACGATACGTGGCTCTTCTGGGGCAATGGCCTGGTCTACTGGAGCGGAAACACGCGCGTCATCAATCCCTATGCCACGCAGGCCTGTTACTTCCTGACCCAGGGCGATAGCCCCAGCCAGATGGCCACCGCCGAGAAACTCGATTCGTGCGACGTCTCCTACGACACCTTCACCGACCATGTGCTTTACGAAAAGGACGAATACGCATGGTTCCACGGCGGGCGCAATCTCTACGACCCCGTGAACTATGCCAACAGCAGTTCGCATACCTATAAACTCACCACCCACAACAGTCAGGGCGACGAACGCCTGACGGTGGTCTTCACGGCTTCCAGCGACGAAAGCACGGAACTCAAGACCACGGTCAACGGCAACGCACTGGCCGCAACCACGCTCTCGGCTCTGGGCAGCTATCAGGCCGCCACCTCGGCTTCGCGCACGACGGACGTCAGCAGCTATAGGGTAGGGGACGACTGGACAGTGAACCTCTCCAGCACCTCGGGCCACGATGCCCGTCTCGACTACCTGGCCTTGCACTACACCCGCCAGATTACGCCCCACGAGGGCTATGTGGCCTTCTCGGCTTCGCAGTCGGGCAAGGCCAGATTCGATGTCTCGGGCTCCGGCCTCCAGGTGATGCGCATCGGTGAGCCGGGCGACACGGCCTGCCTGATACCCGGTACCCAGCAGGGCAACACCTATCAGGTGGTGGTGTACGATGCTTCGCGCCGCTATGTGGCCTTCAATCCCCAATATGATTTTCCCCAACCCGCCGTGGTGGGCACGATAGAGAACCAGAACCTGCACGCTTTGGACAGCCTGGACATGGTAATCATCGTTCCTGCTAACGACAAACTGACCGCCCAGGCAAACCGACTGGCTGAGGCCCATCGGCAGACGGACGGTCTGCGCGTCTGTGTGGTCAGGGCCGACCAGGTGTACAACGAATTCTCCAGCGGCACACCCGATGCCACCGCCTATCGCCGACTGATGAAGATGCTCTACGACCGTGCCCAGACCGACGACCAGATGCCTCGCTACCTCTTGCTCTTCGGCGACTGCGCCTGGGACAACCGCATGCTGAGTTCCGGCTGGCGCAAGTATAGCCCCGACGACCATCTGCTCTGCTTCGAGAGCGAGAACAGTTTCAGCGACACGCAGGGCTATGTCATGGACGACTACTTCGGCCTGCTCGACGATGGCGAGGGGAGTCGCCTGACCGACGACAAGTTGGACCTGGGCATCGGACGCTTCCCCGTGAAGAGTGCTTCGGAGGCCAAGGTGATGGTGGACAAGAGCATACGCCACCTCACCAATGCCAACGCCGGAGGATGGAAGAATATGGTGATGGTGATGGGCGACGACGGCGACGAGAACGAACACCTGTGGATGGCCGACACCATAGCCGAACAAACCATGCGACTGAACCCTGAAATGGAAGTCAGGAAGGTGATGTGGGATGCCTACAAACGCGTGTCGACCCTGACGAGCAACACATACCCCGATGTGACAAAGATTGTCAAGGACCAGATGGCCGAAGGGGCACTGGTCATGAACTATACTGGACATGCCAACACCTATTGCCTCTCGCACGAGTTCGTGCTGAAACTGGAGGACTTCGTGGCCTTCAAGGGCACCAACCTGCCCCTGTGGGTGACGGCTGCCTGCGACGTCATGCCCTACGACGGACTGGTGGACGACATCGGCGAGGCGGCTGTCCTGAACCCTGACGGCGGTGCCGTAGCCTTCTACGGAACGGCGCGTACGGTGTATGCCAACAACAATCTGAAGATGAATTGCTGGTTCATGCGCTACCTCCTGGGTACCGACGATGCCGGACGTCGCTATCGCGTAGGCGATGCCGTGCGCCTGGCCAAAAGCTACATCATAGCCAACAACCTGGAACTGGATCACCGCGAGAACAAACTCCACTACGCCCTCCTGGGCGACCCCGCCCTGACCTTCGGAGCGCCCTCGAATCGCGTGGTGCTGGACAGCATCAACGGTGTACACATAGCCGATGCCGATTCGATGCAACTGCGGGCTGGCAGCCCCGTGCGCATGAGCGGACATCTCACCGGCGAAGGCGTCGATACATTGAGAAACTTCAACGGAATGCTCTCGGCACGTGTCTACGACAACCTGGAGACCATCGTCTGCCGCAACAATGCTTCGGTGAAGAAGGGCCCCTACCAGTTCACGAGCCGTGAGAAAATCCTCTTCAGCGGACAGGACAGCGTGCGCGCAGGTACGTTCAGTATCAGTTTCGTGATGCCCGTCGACATCAACTTCAGCGACGAGTCAGGGCGCGCCGTCTTCTATGCCATCAACAACGAGGGCGACGTCGAGGCCAACGGATACAGCGAGGACTTCACCGTGGGCGGCATCAGCGAGTCGATTGACAACGACACGGAAGGTCCCCAGATCTACGCCTACCTCAACGAGGAGGAATTCGAGAACGGCGGACGGGTGAACAGCACACCTTACTTCGTGGCCAAACTGCAGGACGAAAACGGCATCAACTACAGCGGAGGCGGCCTTGGCCACGACCTGCTGCTCACCGTCGACGGGGATGCGTCGAAGACCTACGTCCTGAACGACTGCTATACGGGCGAGTTCGGCGACTTCACACGCGGTACCGTGGCCTACAGCATACCGGCCCTGGAGGACGGACCTCACTCGCTCACCTTCCGCGCTTGGGACGTGCTGAACAACACCACCAGCACCAGCCTCGACTTCGTGGTCGACAGTTCACTGAAGCCCCGTGTGCTCCACCTGACCGTCAGCCAGAATCCGGCGCTCGTCAGCACCAACTTCCTGGTCACCTACAACATGCCGGGCACCGACTGCGACCTCCTCATCGAGGTCTTCGACTTTGCCGGCCGCCGCATGTGGAGCCAGTCGATGACCGCCAACAGCGGTTCGGGCCTCTACAGCGTACCCTGGAACCTGACGATGTCGGGCGGCGGACGTCTGGGCGCAGGCATCTATCTCTATCGCGCCACATTGCGCCAGGGCAACAGCAAGAAAGTGACCAAGTCACAAAAAATAATCATTCATGGCAATAATTGATGTAACTCCTTCGTTTATTTAATTGATAACGCAAAAGTGTAATTGATAATGAAGGATGCAAAGAGAATATATTTGATGGTGGTGATGCTCATCGGCGTTGCCAACTTTCAAGTCTCCACTCTCCACTTCCAACTTGGTTCTGCCCAGGCTCAGGACAAGAGGAACATGTTCAACCCGGTGAACTACAGCGTCACCTCCCTGGCCATTGCTCCCGATGCCCGTGCCGGTGCCATGGGCGACCTGGGCGTAGCCACCGAGGCCGATGCCAACTCGCAATACTGGAACCCGGCCAAGTACCCCTTCAACATTGCCCGTGCAGGCATCAGTGCATCCTACACCCCATGGCTGCGCAAACTGGTCAACGACATCAACCTGGCCAATCTGGCCGGCTTCTACCGCATCGGCGACTACAACGCCCTGAGTGCCTCGCTGCGATTTTTCTCGCTGGGTGAGGTCTACCTCGACGAGAGCGACGACGCCATGACCATCAAACCCTACGAACTGGCCGTCGACGTAGCCTACAGCCGCATGCTCAGCGAATGCTTCTCGATGGGCGTGGCCATGCGATTCATCTATTCCGACATCACCTACGACTACACCGCCGAGAGCAAAGCCGGAAAGGCCTTCGCCGCCGACATCTCTATGTACCGCAACGGCTACTTCATGATGGGCAACCGCGAGTGCTCCTTCGCATGGGGTCTGAACATCAACAACATCGGTTCCAAGATTTCCTACGGAGGCGACGACAACGCCGAGTTCATTCCCACCAACCTTCGCCTGGGTGCCAACTTCACGCTACCCTTCAACCAGTACAACAAACTGAGCATCGCCGCCGATGCCAACAAACTCCTCGTCCCCACCTATCCCAAGCAGAACGAGGACGAATCCGATGAGGAATACACCGACCGCGTGCAGCGTCAGTACTACGACCTCTCGCCCATATCCGGCATCTTCAAGTCGTTCCACGACGCACCCAACGGGTTCAAGGAGGAGATGCAGGAGATACAGTGGAGCCTGGGCTTGGAATACAACTACAACGACCGCTTCATGGTACGCGCCGGTTACCACCACGAACACGCGAACAAGGGTAACCGTAAGTACGTCACCGCCGGTGCAGGCTTCAAGATGAGCGTCTTCGCCATCGATGCCGCCTACGTGTTCTCCACCTCACAGTCCAACCCCCTCGACCAGACCATGCGCTTCACCCTGTCGTTCGACCTCGACGGCATGAAGGATCTGTTCGGCAAACGCAGACGCAGATGAGCAAGATACGCATAGGCATGGGCTACGACGTCCACCAGCTGGTTTCGAACCGCGACCTGTGGCTGGGCGGCATCCGTGTGCCCCACACCTTCGGCCTGTTGGGACACAGCGATGCCGATGTGCTCATCCATGCCATCTGCGATGCCATCCTGGGCGCTGCCAACATGCGCGACATCGGTTACCATTTCCCCGACACCAGTCCCGAGTTCAAGGGCGCCGACAGCAAGGTGCTCCTCCGCCGCGTCGTCGAACTCATCGGCGAGCGTGGCTATCGTGTTGGCAACATCGATGCCACCATCTGTGCCGAGCGTCCCAAGATCAATCCCCACATTCCTGCCATGCAGCAATGCCTGTCCCAGGTGATGGGCATCGACATCGACGCCGTCTCCATCAAGGCCACCACCACCGAGATGCTTGGCTTCACGGGTCGTGAAGAAGGCATCTCCGCCTATGCCGTGGCACTTATAGAGAAAAATTGAAAAACATCTATCACATCTATCACTCGCCCCTGTTTATCGGGGTTTGAGGAGTGATAGATGCCATGATAGATGTGATAGATGAGGCCCATTTACAGCCGTTTTATGCAAAATTTGTTGCCCTGTGCGCTGCGTTTCGTCTGCATGCCGGGTAGGGCGTTCAGGTAGCGGCCGAAGGTGATGGCCGACAGCGTGGTGCGACTGCCCACGTGGGAGCGGATCTCCTCCAGCAAGGCCGTAGAGCTCACCCATTCGCTGCCTGGCTCGTCGGGCTGGGCCGGACGGAAGAGGTCATGGAAGGTCATCTCGGCCACGCCCATGTTCATGTACCGGCGGTTGTTTGCCATGATTTCCTCCACGTCCTTGTCGTCGAACCAGTAGCGCTCGCCCTGCTCCACGAGTTGCACGGCCTGGGCATAGAGTTGGCGATAGTTGGGCCGGCTGGTTACGTCGATGGCTCCCGTCAGCTCCACGCACAGGAAGCGGCGGCTGCCCGAGGGGTCGGTCAGCAGGTCGCTCTGGTTGCTGGTGCCGATGAACGAGGCATAGCGGCGCATCGTGGTCACCTGCGTTTTATAGGGTATTCGTGTGCGTATGTCGGCCCGCTGCAGCAGGTTCTTCAGGTAGCCGTCCTGGTTGCGGCGCGACAGTTGGTCGAACTCGTCGAGGTTCACCAGCAGATACTGGCAGATGGTGCGGTCCACCTCCTTCTTGCTCGAGAAGTCCAGTTGGTCGGTGTAGCCAAACTGCAGTTCGTCGGGCAGCAACTGGCGGCAGAAGGTGGACTTGCGCCAGCCCTGACGGCCGATGAGCAGCGGGGCCACGCTGTTGCCGTACTGGCCCATGACGCCCATCCACTGGGCCACCATCGACAGGAACCAGCGGCGGAACCACGTGCCCCACATCGGGTTGCGCGTCTTCACCGTCTCGGCCAATGTGGCGATGCGGTCCACGCCGTCCCACTGTCCGCGCACACCCGAGAGGAACGACTCCACGGGGTCGAACGACGGAATGTCGGCCGACGTCACGTAGCGCCGCATGTCGGGGTCCAGCACATCGATGCCGCGCAGCCGGGCCTCCACCACCATCTTCCCCAGCATGCGGTCGTCGAGCAGGTGGAAGTGGGAGTCCCACGTGGTGTTCTCGCGATACTCCGTGGTGCCCTGTATCACGTTGTGGCGCAGCACGTAACGGCTCTGCATGAAGTCGCGCAGCATCATGGCCGTGCGCTGCGTCTTGTTGTAGCCCTGCTTGGTGCCGAAGTTCGCCGCCTCCAGTTGGTAGGCACTTTCGAAGAGCGAGCGCAGGGCCTCGGCGTTCGCCACGTGGCCGAAGTCGTTGATGGCATGCCGTATGGCCTCCTCCTGTGGGTAACCTGTGCGGCAGCATTCGCGTGCCAACTTCGACAGGAAGGCCTCGGGGTCACTATCCGACAGACGTCGGGTGGGCTCCGACAGCATCAGTTTCGTGATGAGGGCCATGAAGCGCTTCTCCAGGTCGGCATACCGTTCCAGGCCCGGTTCGGCATGCTCCATAGGCTGTTGGGGTATGGGTGTTTCATCCCTTTGTTTTATAGTAACTTCCAGCGTTTCGTCCACCCTCAGCGGTGCAGCCTTCGGGTTCACGTAGGGCTGAGCGTCGTATGTGCGCACGAAGTTCTGCTCCAGTGTCGGGTCCACGCGGGTGATGGGGTGGTTCAGCGTACCCTCGTAGGTGGCGTAGGCCTGCATGTATGCCTTCCTGTGGAAGGCCATCGCCTCGCCCTCCGTCTGGGGCAGCGACCCGTCCGTGCGACTGACGCGCACCAGTATCTTCGCCGTCCGTCCGCTGCTGCCCACGAAGGCCGCCAGCGTCGACGGGTGCAGGGCGGCCAGTCGCTTCACCATCTGCGCCTCGTCGATGCCCGGCAGTTGGCCCACACTGAGCAACACCAGCCCGTTGTAGGCTGCGAAGCGCCAGCCCTCCTCGCCGTCTTTGCGGAAACTGGCGGCCACGCTGAAGCGCTGTATGTTGAACTCCATCCGTCCCTCCAGCCCCTCCAGTATGGGCGTCAGGCTGCGGAAGCGGTCGAGGGCCTTCCGCTTCGATTCGCGCTTCATCATGTCGATGACCGACGCGAGCGACATGTTGCGCATGTGTAACTCCCTCGTGCGCTGGTTGATGCGTAGCGAGGTGAAGGCAAAAGCCTTATCAGTCTTAGTCTCTTTCATTGTTATTACACGATTCTTACATTACTTATGTAAAACTTTTACATCAGTGGTGTAAAATGTTTACACTATTAGGAAAAAACATTTACTTCAATGATGTAGTGCCCCAGGCAACGCGTACCTTGGGCCTTGGCCTCACCATTCGGGCACCTCCACATAGCGACGGAAGCGGATGGGCCCCTCGATGCCGTATTTGCGGAAAGTCTTTTCGATGATTTCCTGCTCGCGAGGCGTGATGGGGCGCCGCTCGTTGTAGTAGTGGTAGTACATGGTGTTGCCCAGTTGCCGCCAGATGTCGAAGTAGAGGTTCTGCTTGATGCCCGAAGGCACTTGGTCGTAGATGTGGCGCAGTCCGTAGGCATGTCGCACCAGGCGGACAGGCCTGTAGTCGCGGCATTCTCCCGTCTCGGGGTGCGTGGCCCTAAGGTTCACGCTCTTCACGTACCTGACGTCATCAGTCATGTTTTCCGCTGCCAACTGGCGCAGGCAGTTAGCCGCCATCGGGCATGTGCGGTGCCAGCAGACTTCGTAGTTACGCGGCATGGTAGAGTAGTCGATTTCTGTTTCCATGATGATCTCCTTTCGTTTGAAAAATACTAATGATTTATTACCTGCAAAGATACTAAAAAATTCGTGTTTTTCCAAATTTTTTGCACGAAAAATCACCCAAAAATGCATGTAAATCTCACTTTTCGGCCATCATCTATCACATCTATCATACCATCTATCACTCCACATCTCCGATAAACAGGGCCTTGTGATAGATGTGATAGATGTGATAGATGTTTTTCACTCTCCTAAGTTTTGTTTCAAGTCATTCACAACTCATGCCGTTTTGATGACTTTTCATAAATTTTGCATCATTTTTAATAATTTTTCTCCAAAAGTAATTGCAGATTGGATATTTTTATGTATGTTTGCAATCGAATCGGGGAGAAATCCGGTTCTGTTGATGCATAAGCTTATTATTTCGCACTTTACCGAAAAGACGTGAGAAATCTAATTTGGAATAGTTCGATTTAAGAGGCAGAGGGAAGACCGTGAAATGGCTGTTCCAGATCTGACGATGAAGCTATGCCTCCATGCCTTGGCGTGGTTGCATTCTTATATGTCAGATAGGGGTTCCAAATTTCTCACGTCTGCCCCTTAGGTAAAGTGCATAAGAATGGCCACGCCTTTCTTTGTGTCATTTTCCTTGCATGCTTGTTGATTGGTTGAATGAAGACATTTTATTAACTTAAACTATTTCAATTATGAGAACAAAGAACTATCTTTGGAGTATGCTGGCCTTTGTGATGGCAGCGGTGTTGGCTATGGGAGTGTCATCTTGTGGAGATGATGATGACCCAGTACTTATAATCTCGGATGAAAAATTGGATTTTAAGCAAAGTGAGGATAGCAAGAATTTTGAGATTACCAGTAATGTTGGTTGGAGTGTCCAAACTGATGAGGAATGGATAATTGTAAGTCCGCAAAACGGTAATGGAACTGCGGATGTTCATGTTAAAGTTAAAGAAAACAATGAGTTCGGAGAACAACGCAAAGGAAGTATCACTGTTACAGCCACAAAAGGAAGTATTGTACGTACTATAGATGTTTCTCAGGATGGAATAAAGGCTATGCTTGAAGTTAGTCCAACATCGCCGTCGGTGATAAAAGGAGAGGGTGGCACACAAAATTTTCAAATAACATCTAATTTAGATTGGTCGGTTAGCAGTAGTGATCCTACTTGGCTTACAATAAATCAGAATGAGGGCAATGGAAATGCTTCAATAATAGCAACAGCAACAGCAAATGGAACGAGTAGTTCACGAACAGCCACGCTGACCTTTAGTGGGAAACAAGTCAATGTAAATTCTGTTAAAATAACCATTACACAGGAAGCTGGTGGTATTTCTGTATCGCCAACAACGCCATCATTGCTCCCCGAAAAGGGTAGCACGACAAATATTACTGTAACGGCTACAGGCAGATGGGAACTTAAGGGGTGTCCTGATTGGTTGCATACTTCTGCATTAGATGGTGTAGGTAATACGACCATAACACTTACTACATTAAGTGCTAATGACATGTCAGATGAAGATAGAAAGGCAACGCTTACCTTCACTTCTAATGGAATGACAACAGCTATAGTTGTTAGTCAGATGGGTGGTTGTCCTCAAGGCCTTCGTGTTGAAACATCCAACATGACTATTATGTGTGATGGCTTTGCCTGTGACTTGAAGTTTGGTCCTAATACTAAAGGCTATAGGGAGGCCTTCTTTACAGAGGCCGCTCTACAAACCATGACTGATAGAGATATTTACAATAAGTTGATGGAGCAACCTGAATGTAGTGGAAGCATTGATATTACATTCCTTCCAACATGGGTTGAACCCAATACAAATATTATTTATTGTGTGGCAGCATATGGTAATGAAAGTAATAGTGATGGTTCGCACAAATATGGTCCAATAACTATTGAACGCATAACCACTAAGGCCGAGACAATCTATGATGATATGTATCTTACATCATCTTATAACAGTTCTCGTTGGACAGTTACAGCTGCAAGACAAGGAAATTATGGACAACGATGTGATGAGTTTTATTATGTCGCTGCAGAGGATGATGTGGCTGATGATTATTATTTATATGCAAATCGGGTTACATATGCTTTTTTGGCACATCTTATTTTCAAACCCAATATTGAATATAATAAGAATTGGAACTACTGCAATGGCCCTCAAACGATGAACTGGACTCGCACTGGTAACAAATTCTTCTGTGCAACATGGGGAATAGATCGTGATACAAAAAAATTCTCGGCTGAATTAAGTTGGTTATATCGCGATTTGACCGAATCGTCAGTTCGTGAAATGAAACGGGTGAAATCCAGCCCCTCAGAATGGAATAAACCATTCCGCCGTCCAACACAGGCAGAGATAAACAAAATGCGTAATTCACTTCATGTAATTAAAGTTGGCAAATAAAATAGGATAATGAAAACTACAACCTATAATGGTTATTTCAAGCAAACCGCATTGCATTTGCTGTGCGGTTTGCTTCCCTGTTTGTGTTTTGCACAACATAGAAGTATCTCGGATGCATCGAAGATTGCTAACAATTATGTGCAAAACAATTTAACGGCGTTGAGTAAATCAGGTGTTAGCTTGAGATTATCTTCGTCAATTATATCGTCAAGTGGAAAACTTGAAAAGGATAAGGAGGCCTACTATATATTCACGTCGGCATCAGATGGAACAGGATTTGTTGTTGTTTCTGGTGACGAGAGGATGCCTGATATATTGGCTTATTCAGAACAGGGTGACTTTGATATAGGCAATATCCCCCCCAACGTAAGATATTGGTTTGATTGTTATGAGGAGGCCTTCCTGACATTAGATAACAGTAAGACATTGGAATCTATACGGTTGGAGTCTGTTAACCCTAATGGTGTAACTCCGTTACTTGGGAATAATGCATGGGGACAAGGCGACCCTTATAATCGTCTATGCCCATTAGTAAGAAATGATAGATGCGTGACTGGTTGCGTAGCGACAGCTATGGCACAAGTTATGAAGTATCACAGATACCCAAATGTAGGAAAAGGAAATGTAAACTATTATAGTAGTACAAATAAAATTCATCTTCAAAAAGATTTTAGTGCTGTCCGGTTTCAATGGGATAAAATGCTGGATGTCTATAACAGAAATTTTACGCAAGAGCAAGCAGATGCTGTTTCAGAACTTATGTTTGCTTGTGGTACATCTGTCAAGATGGATTATTGTACAAGTGAGCAGGGAGGTAGCGGTGCATATCAGACAGACTTGATAACTGCCTTTGTGGAAAATTTCAGTTATGATGACGACGCAGCATTCATGGATCGTAGATATTGCTCCGTAGAGGATTGGCATCAACTTATAATCGATGAACTTAACGCAGGACGACCCGTTAATTATGCTGGTCAAAGTATGAGAGATGGTGGGCACTCATTTGTTTTTGACGGTTATAAAGAAAGTTCGGGAAGTAAATATCCATATTATCATGTTAATTGGGGGTGGAATGGAGATTGCGACGGTTTCTATCAGATTGCAGAACTTCATCCAATAGAAAATGGTCAACATGCAACCTTTGCAGGCTTTAATAGCAGTCAACAAATGACAATTGGCATAAAACCAGAAGACGGCATCGACGATGGTATTGCCTATCTCTGCACTCCAACTCTTCATGTTTCTTCTCCGTCAACCAAAGTTGGCAGTAATCTTAAGGTTTATACAGCATCCTGCGTAAATTTCTCTTATAAACCGTTTAGTGGAGTGCTGCGCGTTGCCCTAATTTCAATGGAAGATGGTTCTGAAACTATACTTGGCGAAGGACGAATAAAGTCACTTGGATATTTGCAAGAACAGAGTAATCTCAGCATAGAAATTACACTTCCCTCTTTTTTGCCTGATGGTCAATATACGATACAACTCCGTTCTAAACAATCAGAAAAGAACAATTTTCAACAAGTAATATCCAAACAATATCCTATACTTACAATTTTATCCACAGACGATGTCGTTCCAGAAAATACAAATGAAGCTTTGCTTGGTAGTTCAGAGTTAGAGGTTTTAAGCAACTCAGACCCGTCATTGATATGTTTGAATATCTATGAACTTCAAAACATGTTGGATTCTCCATTTATTGGTGACCTTAAAATGATATTAGCAGACAAATCCGGTAATCAATTATGTTCTTTTGGCGATTCTGTTCAACCAGGTGAACTAAGCACATTTGAAGTACAAGAAAAACCATTGAAAATTCAAGGAAAACTGATAGGTGAATGGCCTGACGGAGATTACAAATTATATGTTGGAGCAAGACAGATAAATACATCAAAATTTGTGTATGTATCATTCTTCGATATTACTCAACCTGATATGTCATACCATGAGTTGAGTTTAAGTGCACAAATCAAAGATCGTAAGTTGTTAGTAAATGGCAAGAGTTTTAATATTACGAGTTCATTAAATCAAATAGTGGCAAACTCCACGATAGATAATGATGATGGCATTCACTTCTATCATTTGGATGGAAGGTACCTTGGAATGTACAATAAAGTTAAAATGAAATTACAACCAGGATTTTACATTGTGCGCCGGGGTAAACATATTCGAAAGATAAGTATCAATTAGATAGCAAAAATGTAGTTTACTATTAGTCGTTGTCCTAATGTTAAATTTATATTCGCATGATTTTAGTCTAAAATGAAGTAAGGCAAGACGCTATCGACATGAGATATTTATTCGAGTAGGTTTATTCCTGCCTATTAAGTAATACGGATATATGAATGTAGTATTGTATTCTATTTTATTAACCAACTAATTTTATTACGGATGAAAAAGTGTTTTTTACTCGTCGGAGTGGCTGTAGCCATGATGACATCGTGCTCAACAGTTCAGAAGAGTGCAAAGACTCATGATGTACCTATTACGATTCAGACTGCAACAGCGGCAGACCTCGACATCGCCCCAGAGCGTGTTTCTCTTACATTGGCAGTGGACAGACCTCTCCGCAAAGGCGGTGGACTGAAGAATGTGATGAATGCAGCTACTCAAAGTTTGTTAGAGCAGAATGGGAACGCTGATGTTCTCATCGATCCAATGTATGTTGTGAAGCGAAGCGGACTCTTGCATAAGATCCGTACCATCAAAGTTTCTGGCCGACCAGCCAAGTATAAGAATTTCCGTAATGTAGAGTAATCAGGCAGTGGGACAAAATAATTCAAGTAGAATCTCTTCCAAATTGAACTCAATCAATGGTAGTAGAGAAGGGGGCTAACTATGTTAAATCCTTAATAAATGGAAAAGAACAAAAAGAGTGACGAACTGCAAAGTCGACGTCAGTTTTTCAAAAAAGTAGCAAAGAATGTGTTACCTATTCTTGGTGCTATTGTGCTTGCAACAACTCCTACTATCCTAAAAGCAAAGGATTCTGCACCTCAGTGGTGTAGATTTGGATGTGCAGGTTATTGCAATAATCAGTGCTATGCGTCATGTGTTGGTGGCTGTTACGTAGGATGTACAGGTTGTGTCGGCTATTGTAAGGTACAGTGTATAGGCTGTACGGGCACATGTCATGCAACATGCCTAAAATCTTGCTCTGGAAGTTGTCTGACAGTATGTTCAGTAGAATGTGAGTAATAATATGATTGATAAAGAAGGATGTGTACGATAGTACAGACTCCTACATCCTGCAATGTGAAATGCCGAATCTCGGGAAGTCTATAGGCACAACATCAAATTATTATGCATAATAACAAGAAGAACGAGGAACTCCAGTCTCGTCGCGAGTTCTTCAAGAAAGCAGCAAAGGGTGCTCTCCCTATTTTGGGTGCCATCGTACTTGCAGGTGCCCCCGGCATCTTAAATGCTGCCGAGGAAAGCCCAATGGGCTGTAACTATTCTTGTACAAACACATGTGCTGCACAATGTCGTTCGTACTGCAAAATTGGTTGCGACAACTCATGTAACACTCATTGTACAAGGACTTGTGGCTCAACATGTACAGGCGGATCTTATGGTAAGTAAACCATGTGAGTAATGAGGGCGTGTCAATTTGTATTTGGAGGTGGGTATTGATACCTATTTTAAAATTTGCAATTTGGCACGCTCTCTTAAATCTTTAATGTAGACATGGAAACAATAAATATCAAGGAAAAAGATTCTGGCTGGAAGGATGGTATGGCGAAGAGCATCACTTTCATCGTCACAAAAGACTGCCAGTTAGCCTGTAAGTATTGCTATCTTGTAGGTAAGAATGAAAAAGAACGTATGTCATGGACTGTAGCGAAGAAGGCTATTGATTATATCCTTGACCATGAGTCGGACATGCAGGAAGAAAGCGTCGTGTGGGACTTCATAGGTGGAGAGCCATTCCTGGAAATAGAATTGATAGACAAGATTTGCGACTACCTAAAAGTTGAAATGTACAAACGTAATCATCACTGGTTCAATTCATACCGTTTTAGTTTCTCTACGAATGGTATCAATTATGACAGCGAAAAGGTTCAGGATTTCATTACAAAGAATAGAGACCATTTGAGTATTGGCATAACAATAGATGGGACAGAAGTAAAACACGACTTGAACCGTATATATAAGGTTACAGGGAAAGGCTCATATAAGAGTGTCGTCCGTAATATTCCCCTATGGCTGGAGCAGTTCCCTTATGGCGGCACTAAGGTTACAATTAGTTCTCCTGACATTCCTTATATAAAGGAAAGCGTTTTACATCTGTACAGTCTCGGTATTAAAGAAGTCAACATCAATGTTGTGTTTGAGGACGTGTGGCAGGAAGGAGATGACAAATTGTTTGAGGAGCAACTGATGTCTCTTGCAGATGCTATAATAGATGAAGAGTATTACAAAGACTATGCGTGCTCATTCTATTCGGAAAATATCGGCAAGCCATTAGACCCCGTTTTTGAAAATACAAACTGGTGTGGAGCAGGACGTATGCTCGCCATTGATGCTAATGGAATATTCTATCCTTGTACTCGTTTCGCACAATATTCACTACGTGACAAGAAGGCTTGGACTATTGGGAATATTAACGACGGCATTGACAAGAACAAACTTCGTCCGTTCCTCGTACTTGACCGTTTGAGTCAGTCAAAACAGGAGTGTATTGATTGCGAAGTGGCAAGTGGTTGTGCATGGTGTCAAGGAGAAAATTATGATGCTGCAGAGACTAATACCATTTACCAGCGTTCTACGGCTATCTGTAAGATGCACAAGGCTCGTGTCCGTGCCAACAACTACTACTGGAACAAACTCTATCGTAAATTAGAGTTAGAAGGACAGCGCGAGGAGTATGAAAAGAACAAAAAGGAAGTGAAACAAGAAATCTGTTAGAGTCATGCTGCAATACCTTATTATATTATTAGACGATACGAGTACGTCGTACTGCCATTACGAGAATTCGGAGAAGAAGGCAGAACTTATCCCATTGGATGTCCTGAAAGCAGGCATCCGCTATGGAATGATAGAGAACCTGATGATTCAGTTCGTCTATCCAGACTATGAACTGCCTAAAGAATACAAAGAGGTCATAGAAAGTATAGACCACAGCAAGATCGTTTCTTCCTTGTGCGAAAGCAAAGACTTGGCAGATGAAGCTGATGTTGTTGTATATCACGACTGGACCGGATTTTCATACGGGAAGTCGTTTGAAGACAAATGCGTCGTGTTGAGGACATCAAAAGCCGATTTGTTTGAGAGATATATGTTCTTGAAGGATGTTCTTTCCAAAGTGTCACGACTGAACATCGTCATAACTGATGTAGAGAAGTTTACAGATGAAGACTTTGACAGGTATAAGCAGGTACTTCATACACTCACCGATTATATTGAGAAGTTGTATGTTGACGGCAATTCTCCTCAACTGAACCTCCTTACCGACCGAATGATGCTCAAGGAAATGAACAACTGCGGGGCAGGGGATACCAATATCACATTAGCGCCTAATGGAAAGTTTTATGTATGCCCAGCATTCTACCTAAATGATGAGTCCGACAGTGTAGGCAGCATAACAGAAGGGCTTGACATCAAAAACAAACAATTATATAGACTTGATCATGCACCAATCTGTAGGCACTGTGATTCCTATCAATGTAAAAGATGCATATGGCTTAATCGTAAAACTACGCTAGAGGTCAATACCCCCTCACATGAGCAGTGTGTGGTAGCCCATTTGGAACGAAATACTTCCCGTGAGTTATTGGAAAACATTCGTTTGCACGGTGATTTTCTGCCAGATGTTAGCATTTCGAATATAGACTATTTAGATCCTTTTGAAAAAAGAAATGAATGGAATAGATAGCAATCTTTCTCGAAGGTCATTCTTTAGGAGGTGCTCTTCCACACTTTTGACCGTGTTTGCGTTACCATTAATTACTGTAGGCTGTTACAAAGATTATGACCCTGTAATTGACATATACCCTGGATGTCAAGACTGTACGAATGCCTGTAAAGGAACATGTTTTAATACATGTAAAGTTACTTGCAAGGGTACATGCCAAACGTATTGTAGAAATCATTGTTCTCAGGGTTGTGTTAATAGTTGCCAGAATTCATGTAAAGGTGATTGTTCAAACACATGTTGGGGTGATTGTTCAAACACATCAAAATAAACTTCTATGGAAAAATTAGAATCAAGGAGAAAGTTCTTTAAGAAATGCCTCACAAGGGTTCTCCCTGTGATGGCACTGCTGACAGTTCCACAATTTGTTGCAAAAGCCAAACCTTCTAAACCAACCTTTGGATGTAATGGAGGTTGCATGGGTTCTTGCAAAGGTAGTTGTAATGGTAGTTGCAAAAGTGGTTGCAGAGGCTGTCAAGGAGGTTGCCAACAAACATGTAAAGGCTTGTGTGGCGATGCCTGCGGAGGAAGTTGTAGAACAACATGTCAAACTTCTTGCGGAGGGAACTGTGGCAGTTCCTGTGGTGCGTCATGCAGGATGTCATGTCGAGAAACATGTACAGGAGCGTGTGGATTCAATTGCAAGGGGAGTTGCTATGGTGGAAGCACAAAAGTAGTATCAGATACGATAATAATTAAAAAAGACTCATTATGAATAAGAAAAAAGTTGGGTTTGTGACACCCGAGGAGAAGAATGAGATTCTTACTCTTTTTGAACGTCGCAATGGGCTTAATGAATTAGCAAAAATACTGACAGCGGATAACGCCGAACTGTATGAGAAACTGGTCAAGGACATGGGCGAAACAGGAACTAAGTTTCAAGCATGGTGGAATCGCATGGCCGATAAATATCAATGGGAATCCACGGAAGACGGGAATTGGGAAATCAACTTCGAAACATGTGAGATACTGCTTGTGGAACCTTAAATATGTGTTTTTATGGTACAACCTTTATTTATCGGTACAACTGAGTTACTGCTAATCGGAGGCATGGCTCTACTCCTTTTCGGTGGTAAGAAACTTCCAGAAATGATGCGTGGTCTTGGTCAAGGGGTCTCAGAGTTTAAGAAGGGCATGAAGGATGTGCAAGGCGAAGCTGGCCTTTTAAGCGAAGATTCAGGGGAAGAAGAAACTCCAACTGAAAAAGAGAATGCGGATGTAGTGAAAACGGAGTAGAATAAATCTTGTAATGTCCGAAGAACAACAACTTCTTACATTTGGCGGTCACCTGGAGGTGTTCCGCCAGATGCTTTTCCGTATTCTCGGCGTTTCAGGCGCTTTGGCTGTGGTTGTATTCTGTTTCAAGAATGCAACCTGGCAGATATTGCTTGCCCCAAGTGAATGTGACTTTGTAACATATCAGTGGATAGAACAAGTTGTCCAGATGTGGAATGCGGATTTTCATTTCGAGGGATGGCATGTAGATTTAATTGCAACAGACTTGTCGAGCCAGTTCATGACGCATATCACAACTGCTATCTACCTTGGCCTGCTTGGGGCTTCTCCTTATGTATTATATGAATTGTTCCGTTTCGTATCTCCTGCGTTATATGAGAATGAGCGCAGGTATTCTGCACTTGTGGTGGTTGTCATATACATACTCTTCATTTTCGGAGTCTTGATGAGTTACTACGTATTGTTCCCGATATCGTTCCGTTTCCTTGGAACATACAGTGTGGCCGAACGGGTACATAGTACAATCACACTCGATAGTTATGTTACGACATTTGTGTCTTTGACTTTAGTAATGGGGCTGGTTTTTCAACTTCCTGTAATTGCTTTTGCATTGGCAAAATTAGGGTTCATCTCCTCAGATATGTTGGCTGGCTACCGCAAGCATGCCGCATTAGCCATTATGATTATAGCAGCCATCATCACGCCGCCTGACGTTATGACGCTCATCCTCGTTGCTATACCTCTTTATTTGCTATATGAAATTAGCATCCGAGTAGTTGCCTGGGTTGGAAATGATGCCAATTGTGATATGAAAGAAGGAGTGGAGGAATAAGAAATGCATTATTCCTCTTTTCTTTAATTAATAATACAGATTTCAAGTCAAAATGAGAGATTTTTTGTTTGCAACGTTGCTATCTGCTTTGAGTCAATCGGCTTCTTCCCAATCTCATCTCCGCATTCATCAGAAAGATGGGGGACATACCGATTTCCCAATCTCGTTGGTTGATAGTATCACACTCGTGGATGGTGATAGTATTCCTTCAATGGCTGAATTGACAGGCGGATGGTTGTGGGCCAGTGCGGATGCAGGGTACTATGAACTCCTGACGCTCAACGAAGACCATACCTATACGGGATATGACAACTACTTTACGTATGGTTTCGACACGATGACGTATGGATGGTGGGGACAGATAGGGGCTATGTTGACATTGCAGTCAAATGGCTTTGGCTACCAGCGGCGATACAATTGGTACGTCATGGGCTTGTCAAGTAACGCACTTGAAGTGATGACAAAGATGGGACCCTTCATATATTATAGGCTTCAACCAGATTCTATACACTTGAAGGTCGGCGGGGAACCGGCGACGTGCCAGGAAGGTGATACATTCGTCTTTGCAGATGGTGCGCAGGTTTCTGTTATTGACAATAAGTTATATGGGGTGGCTTCAGGGACAACATACATCCAAAAGTATGTTGCTGCCACTCAAACGATTCTTGCTTATAAAGTAATTGTAGAATGACCCTAAAAAGGGTAGGACTGCATATCCCCCCTTCTGATTGCTTACTTTGCTTACTTCACTACTGAAATGAGTGGCACATCCAGAACGGCAGAAATCCTTGCCAGCGTCGAGAGCGTAAAGTTGTGGGTACCGCCGAGCCATGAATGAACGGATGCAGGGGAAGTACCTACCCTTACAGCCAATTCTTTTTGCGACATTCCTTTGCTTTGCAAGGCCTGGTCTATGGCCGTAGCAATGTCGAATGACCAGTCCACCTTCATCTTTGTCTCTTTAGGCATATTGCCGAGGACTTGGTGGAATAATTTGTTTGTAGAAACAGCTTCAATCATATATCAAACTTTTTGCCTTGATACCCTTTTATCGTGGCCTTTTCAATGCTGATAGCCCCTTTTCGTTCAGCATTACGCAATAGTTCATCAAGTTTTTGGAGAGTGAGGACATAACCGCTTAATTCGGCATTGTCGTTGTACGTGCGTGTGTCTTTCGCGCCTCCATTGCCTACAATCAAAACACTGTCCGACAATCGCAAGCAATAAAGCCTCAATTTATTGCTTTCTAAAGGAAGCGCGGAATGAAAAATCATCTGTTTCATTTTCCAAGGATGACCTTCAGATTCTCTACCTTTTTTCTTGCACGTATGTAAGAAACCATATATCTTTGCAGAAGAAAATTGGGCGTGCGATGAACGAATATGCTTATTTGGAGTAATGATAACGCATCGAAAACACAAAGATATATATTCTACCATCGCTGATGGAATACACAAGCCGATGCTCGTCGGTTATGCGACGGCTCCATTTTCCTCCCATCCCTTTCAAAGGCTCTGGCTTTCCGATACCGGTAAATGGATGCAATTGTATATCTTCCAGCAATTCGGTAATGCGCTTCATGATTCGCCTGTTTCCTGTTTTTAACCAGTAATCGCGATCCTCCTTGGCATGTTTAAGCAGTACTATTTCCATAAGTCATCAATGGCAATAGGCGTAAACTTTCCTTCTTTAATCTCTTCGTCTCCTTCCCTGAGAATATCAATCATTTCAGGTGATGACATGAGGTATTCCGTCTCGTCCATCCTCTGCTTCTTGGCAACAATATTTTTCAGTGCCTTGACGGCCTTCTTCATGAGGCTCTCATCTTCTGAAATTGCCTGCAATGCCCCGAAGAGTTCGGCATTTAATTGTAGTTGGGCAGTTGTCATAAGTCTTTTTCCTTTAAAAATATATTGCAAAGTTACAGATAATATTTGAATAATGAACAACTAATAATTGAAAAATGAACTTTATGCCTGTTTTTATACAGTTCTATTAGCTTGTATCCCTTCTTCTCCGATCTTGATTTCCTGCCACACAGCACAGGGCAGCACCTTGACAACTTTAAAGAAAATCATAGTCAAGTTGCTTGGAGGTAATGATATTTTTTTGTACATTTGCAATCGGATATATATGGAAGAAGATACAGAATAGAAACATTAACTAAGACATTATGCCTAAGATACTTCTATATATTACAGCCAAGGTGGTATGGAATTTCCTGTTTTGGAATACAGACTATCATGAGAACAGATAACGTATGTACAAGACCGAAGGATACTGGAACGTGGAGCCGAAGATTAAGCGACTGTCGTTCCCACGAAGAGGAAAGTTTCAGGTGGATTTGCAGGATGGACGCTCCATCGTGATGCCTGTCTCCGCATTTCCTTCGCTGAAACGTGTTCCGGTCAAGGAACGCAGTAAGTGGTATTTGATGGGCGGTGGTGTAACATGGGACTCTTGTCCTGAAGTCATCCACATTGAGCAGATACTGGGTAATTTCCAAAAATATTCCCACGAAGCTCCTGCTATGTAATCAGGTTCCTTCCTTTATATAATATCCTTTCTTCCGGATTTCCTGCCACACTGAGCGGGGTAGGCCTTTGCCGTGGTAGTGGCCAAGGGCTATGGCTTGGCGTATCTCAGTGCTGCTGATGTCGAGTAGGGGAGTGTTGACGAGACGGACACAGGAGGGTAGGGTGGTGGCATCCACTTCGTAGCCGGGGCGGGGGTAGATGAGAATGGGATGGTGACGGAGGATTTCGTCGCTCTCGCGCCACTGGGGGAAGCGGAGCCAGTTGTCGCTGCCGATGACGAGTGTGAAGCGGTGCTGGGGATAGCGGGAGCGGAGTGTCTCCAATGTGCGAACCATATAGGAGGGGCGGGGCATGTGCATCTCGAGGTCGCAGGCTCGGATGTTGGTGTCGTGAATGGTGGCAAGGCGCACCAGTTCCAGACGGGCTTCGTCGTCGAGGATGTCTTGGCGACCCTGTTTCAGCGGATTCAGCGGGGAGACCATCAGCCACAGTTCGTCGAGCAACCCCTTCCGGACAAGAGCACGGGCCAGCCGGATGTGTCCTGTGTGGATGGGGTTGAAGGAACCGCCGAATATGCCGATGTTCATTTGCGGAAGTGTTTGCGTTTACGCTCTTTGTTCCAGTTGAGCGCAATGATGATGGCTTGCAGGGCTGCCAGGGCAAAGAGGGTGTAGGCCCACTGGTGCTCGTGCATGGACCAGAGGATGATGCCCATCGAGAGGGCAAGGCCGAGGATGAGGAAGCCGGTTAAGCGTAGGTTGGACATAATATGAATTAAGAAAGAAGAATTAAGAATTAAAATATAAGGGGCAGGAATTAAGAATTAAGAATTAAGGGTTGGAGGTTAGGAATTGAGGAATTCGGTGAGGAGGGCGACGGCTTCGGTTTTTGCTTGTTCGAGGTCGTCGTTGACGAGGATGCGGTCGAATCGTGGGGCATAGGACATTTCTTCTTCGGCCTTGGCCAGTCGGCGTTCTATTTGTTCGGCATCGTCGGTGGCGCGGCCTATGAGGCGGCGGCGCAGTTCGTCTACCGATGGTGGTTGGATGAAGATGCTCAGGGCACGGTCACCGTAGAACTGCTTGATGTTGCAGCCCCCCTTGACGTCTACGTCGAAGACAACGTTCTGGCCGTTCTCTACCTGTCGTTCCACCTGGCTCTTCAGCGTTCCGTAGAAGCGGCCGGGGTATACCTCTTCGTATTCGAGGAATTCGTCGGCCTCTATCTTCTGGCGGAACTCATCGGGCGAGAGGAAGAAGTATTCCACGCCATCCTGCTCCTTGCCACGCGGGGGACGGCTGGTGGCACTGATGCTGAATGCCAACCTGAACTCGGGATGCTCCTGCATGAGATACTGCACTATCGTGCTCTTGCCGCTGCCCGACGGGGCACTGACGATGATTAACCTGCCCTTTTCCATTACATTACGTTTAAGACTTGTTCCTTGATTTGTTCCAGTTCGTCCTTCATGCGAACGACGATGTTCTGCATTTCGGCTTCGTTGGACTTCGACCCAGTGGTGTTGATTTCGCGTCCCATTTCCTGGGCGATGAATCCCAGTTTCTTGCCCTGTCCGTGACCGTCCTCCATGGTTTGGCGGAAGTAGGCCAGGTGATTGGCCAGTCGCTGCTTTTCCTCGTTGATGTCCAGTTTCTCGATGTAGTATATCATCTCCTGTTCCAGCCGGTTGCGGTCGTATTCCAGTCCCTTGATGCTCTCCAGTCCTTCGACGATGCGCTGTCGAATCTTCTCCACTCGGCTCTGTTCGTAGGGCTCAATGCTCTTGAGCAGTTGGGCGATGTTGTCCAGTTTCTCCTCAAACTTGCGTTGCAGTGCAAGGCCCTCCTGCCGGCGGAAGTCCATGAGCTGGCGAATGCTGTCCTCGACGGCAGCGCGTACGACCGTCCATTCCTCGTCGGAAAGTTCGCCCACGCCCTCGTCGCGGTTCATTACATCGGGCAGGCGCAGCAATAGCGACCACCAGTCCTGGGGTTCGGGTATGCCATACTGTCCGCTGATGTGGCGGATTTGTCGGCGGTAGTCCTCGGCCAAGGCTCCGTTGATGGGTGCCGACATTGCCCCGTCGCCTTTTTCTATCCACACCGCGAAGTCCACCTTTCCGCGTTCCAGGGCTTTTGCTATCATGGAGCGCATCTCCATTTCCTTCTCGCGGTAGGCTGGAGCAATGCGTGTGGACAAGTCCAGAGCCTTGCTGTTCAGCGACTTAATCTCTGCTGTAATCTTCTTTCCCTCGAATACGACTACGGCCTTGCCGTATCCTGTCATTGATAATATCATGCCTTTTCTTTATTAAATATAGTGCAAAAGTACAAATTTATTTGTATCTTTGCAAACGAATTAGATTGTAAATCGAGAATTTGTAAATAGTAAATCGTAAAATTGTAAATCAAATTGGCTTGCATATTACATATAGAGACGAGCACCAAGGTGTGTAGCGTGGCAGTCAGTCAGGACGGTGCCTGCATCCATGATGAGGCAGACCTGGAGGGTCCTAACCATGCCACGAAGTGTGGTGTCTTCGTCGATGAGGCGTTGTCGTTTGCCGAGAGTCATGCCATCCCCCTGGATGCAGTGGCCGTCAGCGAAGGACCTGGCAGTTACACGGGCCTGCGCATCGGTTACTCGATGGCCAAGGGCGTGTGCTATGGTCGCAATGTCCCCCTGATTTCGTTACCTACGCTGGAAGTGCTCTGCGTGCCCGTGTTGCTCTATCACGAGGAGGTGGAGGACGATGCCCTGCTTGTGCCCATGATAGATGCCCGGCGGATGGAGGTCTATGCCGCAGTCTACAACCGTGCCCTCAGGGTGGTCCGTCCCATCCAGGCCGACATCGTGGATGCCGACACCTATCGGGAATATCTCGACCGCGGTCCGGTTTACTTCTTCGGCGACGGAGCCGAGAAGACGAAGACCGTCATCCAGCATCCCAATGCCCGCTTCATCGATGGCATCAACCCCCTGGGCAAGTACATGTTCCCGCTGGCCGAACGGAAGTTCATGCGCGGAGAATTTGCCGATGTGGCCTACAGCGAACCCTTCTATCTGAAGGAATTCGAGGCCAAGCCCTCCAAGGACATGTTGCACCATCTGGTGAACGAGAAGTAATCCATTCTTAACACTTTATCCTAAATCAGAAACAGTGAAGTATAATACGCAGAAAGATAAGTTACAGATGCCCGAGTACGGCAGGGGCGTGCAGGAGATGATCATGTACGCGGTCTCGCTCGCCGACAAGGATGAGCGCCAGCGGTGTGCCGAAACCATCTTCCGCATCATGGCCTGCATGCAGCCCCAGTTGCGCGAACTGCCCGACTACAAGCATCGCATCTGGGACCACATTGCATACATTTCGGGCTACAGGCTTGACATCGACTACCCCTTCGAAATCAATCGCCTGGGCGACGAGGCGCAGAAGCCCGAGCCCCTGAAGTATCCTATGAAGAATATACGCCAGCGCCAGTATGGCTATCTCCTCGAGGAGTCGCTGCGCCTGTTGGGCGAAATGCCCGAGGGCGAGAAGCGCGATGCCCTGCTGGCCCTGACGGCCAACCAGATGAAGCAGAGCCTGTTTGTCTGGAACCGCGATGCTATGGACGACATGAAGGTGGCCTCCGACATCAGCCGATACACCAAAGGCCGTGTGTCGCTCGACCTCTCCACCTTCCGCTTTGCCCCAGTGCAGACGCTACCGCGACAGGATTCATCGACCGGTAAGAAGAAAAGGAAAAAATGAGTAGTTTCATCATCGAAGGCGGTCATTCCCTGCAGGGAGAAATCGTGCCGCAGGGAGCGAAGAACGAGGCCCTGCAGGTGCTGTGTGCCACACTGCTCACCCATGAGCCTGTGCGCATCAAGAATATTCCGGACATTGCGGACGTCAACAATCAGATCAAGCTCCTGTCCGAAATCGGAGTCAAGACCACGCAGAATGCCGTGGGCGACTACACGTTCCAGGCCGACAAAGTCAATCTCGACTACCTGCGCAGCGACGAGTTCCTGACCCGCTGCTCGCATCTGCGAGGCAGTGTCATGTTTCTCGGTCCCCTGCTGGCCCGCTATGGTTCGGCCAGTGTGTCTCGGCCAGGTGGCGACCAGATAGGGCGCCGCCGACTCGACACCCATTTCCTGGGCTTCAAGAAGTTGGGCGCAGCATTCGAGTATGACAAGCAGCGCGGCGTTTTCGACATCCATGCCGACCAGTTGCGCGGCACCTACATGCTGCTCGACGAAGCCTCGGTGACGGGCACGGCCAACATCATCATGGCAGCCGTCTTTGCCCAAGGCACCACCACCATCTACAATGCAGCCTGCGAGCCCTACATCCAGCAACTCTGCACCCTGCTCAACCGCATGGGCGCCCGCATTTCGGGCATCGCCAGCAACCGGCTGACCATCGAGGGCGTCACCAGTCTGCACGGAGCCGAGCACACCATCCTGCCCGACATGATCGAGGTGGGTTCGTTCATCGGCATGGCAGCCATGTGCGGCAGCGGCGTTCGCATCAAGAACACAGGCTACGACCAGTTGGGCATCATCCCCTACACCTTCCGTCGCCTGGGCATCGAGGTGCGGCACGAGGGCGACGACATCTTCATCCCCGAGCAGGAGCACTATGAGATAGACTCCTTCATCGACGGTTCGTTCATGACTCTCTCCGATGCCCCCTGGCCCGGACTGACTCCCGACCTGCTCAGCGTCTTGCTGGTAGTGGCCACGCAGGCCAAGGGCTCCGTCCTCATCCACCAGAAGATGTTCGAGAGCCGCCTGTTCTTCGTCGACAAGCTCATCGACATGGGTGCGCAGATTATCCTTTGCGACCCCCACCGGGCCGTTGTCGTGGGACACGACAAGCGCATGCCCCTGCATGCCGGGCGCATGACCAGTCCCGACATTCGTGCCGGCATCGCCCTGCTCATCGCAGCCATGAGCGCCAACGGAGTGAGCCAGATAGACAACATCGGGCAGATAGACCGTGGATACCAGAACATCGAAGGCCGTTTGAATGCCCTCGGGGCACATGTAACGCGAGTGGAATGATACGCGAAGACGAGGTACAGAAGATAGGCCGTCTGGGCAAGCCGCATGGGGTTCGGGGCGAGATATCCTTCTCGTTCACCACCGATGTGTGGGACCGTGCGGAGGCCGAATACCTGTTTCTGATGGTCGATGGCATACTGGTGCCCTTCTTCCTGGAGGAGTATCGCTTTCGTGGCGAATATTCCGCCCTGCTGAAGTTTGTCGACATCGACAGCATCGAGGATGTGCAGGAACTGAGTGGGGCAGAGGTGTATTTCCCGCTGTCGCTCGTGCCAGCCGACGACGAAGCCGACTACACTTGGAGCTACTTCGAGGGCTTCCGCATCGTGGACGCCCGGGAAGGCGAACTGGGCCGCGTGAAGCGTGTGGACGAGTCGACGGAGAACGTCCTTCTCGAGCTGGAGAACGGCACGCTCATACCAGCCGCCGAAGCCTTCATCAATGAGATAGACCACGACGGGCGCACCATATTCATGGATTTGCCCGAGGGATTGTTGGAGATATAGAGAGAATGAGAGAATGAGAAAATGAGAGAATGAGAGAATGAGAAAAAAAATAGCAATACTTGGCTCGACGGGCAGCATAGGCACCCAGGCACTGCAGGTCATTGAGGAACACAGCGACTTGTACGAGGCTTACGTGCTGACGGCCAACCGCCAGGCCGACCTACTGATAGAACAGGCACGGCGCCATCAGCCCGCCCAGGTGGTGATAGCCGACGAGAGCCTATATAGTAAGGTAAGCGATGCACTGGCCGACCTTCCCATCCAGGTCTATGCCGGAGCCGATGCCTTGGAACAAGTGGTGCAGAACGACGAGGTGGACATGGTGCTCACGGCCCTTGTGGGCTTTGCCGGCCTGCGCCCCACGGTGGCAGCCATCCGCAGCCACAAGGCCATAGCCCTGGCCAACAAGGAGACCCTGGTGGTGGCAGGCGAACTGGTGACCCAGCTCGCACTCGACAACCATTGCCCCATCCTGCCCGTCGATTCGGAGCACTCCGCCATCTTCCAGAGCCTCATGGGCGAACAGTCGGAGATAGAGAAGATTATCCTCACCGCATCGGGCGGCCCCTTCCGCACGCTGTCCTACGACGAACTGCGCTCCGTCACCCCCGCCCAGGCACTGAAGCACCCCAACTGGGACATGGGCGCCAAGATAACCATCGACTCGGCCACGATGATGAACAAAGGCTTCGAGGTCATCGAGGCCAAGTGGCTCTTTGGCGTCGAGGCCCGCGACATACAGGTGGTGGTCCACCCCCAGAGCATTGTCCACAGCGCTGTGCAATTTCGCGACGGAGCCGTCAAGGCCCAGTTGGGCGTGCCCGACATGCGCGTCCCCATCCAGTTGGCCTTCAGCTACCCCATGCGCCTGGCCAGCAGTTTCGACCGTCTCGACTGGTACCGCATGCCCTCGCTCACCTTCGAGCAGCCCGACCTCGACCGCTTCCGCTGCCTGGCCCTGGCCTTCGAGGCCCTCGAGCGTGGCGGCACCATGCCCTGTGTGGTCAACGCTGCCAACGAGATAGTCAACCTGGCCTTCCGCCAGGGACGCTGCCTCTTCCTCGAGATGCCCGACATCATCGAGGCCACCATGCAGCGTGTCCCCTTCGTCCAGCAGCCCACACTCGACGACTATTTCCACGTCGATGCCGAAGCGCGCCGCATAGCCAATGAACAAATCTAACCCTAAACTCCCTAAAGCCCTTAAAGCCCCTATGGCCCCTAAGGCCCCTAATAAAAAACCATTAAAATGACAGCTATTCTTATCAAGACCCTACAGTTCCTGCTCTGCCTCTCGTTGCTCATCGTGCTCCACGAGGGCGGGCACTTCGGATTCGCCAAACTCTTCAAGGTGCGCGTCGAGAAGTTCTTCATGTTCTTCGACTACAAGTTCCACCTCTTCAGCACCCGCGACAACTGGTTCACCCGCCTCTTCCCCCACTTCCGCAACAACGAGACCGAGTACGGCATAGGCTGGATACCCCTGGGCGGATACGTCAAGATAGCCGGCATGGTCGACGAAAGCCTCGACACCGAGCAACTGAAGCAGCCTGCCCAGGCCGACGAATTCCGTAGCCAGAAGGTCTGGAAGCGATTCTTCATCATGGCCGGAGGCGTCCTCATGAACCTCCTCACGGCTTTCGTTATCTATTGCGGCATCATGTACTTCGAAGGCCAAGACCGCATGCCCATGCAGAACATCACCCAGGGCTTCGCCTTCAACCAGGAAGCCCAGGCCCTCGGCTTCCGCAACGGCGACATCCCCATCCGCTTCGACGACGAGGACATCGAGGGATGGTCCGGAGCCATCCGTCAGGACCTCTGCAAGGCCCAGACCGTCACCGTCCTGCGCGATGGCCGCGAGGTCACCATCCAGATGCCCGAGGACGGACTGAACCTCATCGACGTACTCTACATGCAGCCGCCCTTCCTCATCCCCATCACACCCACCTTGGTAGACTCCGTGCTGCCCGAGGGCCCCGCCGGTCGTGCCGGACTGAAGGCTGGCAGCCGCCTGCTCGCCGTCGACGACACCCCCATAGCCTACTGGAGCGACTACGACTCCCTCTTCCTCCGTCGCCAGGACGTCCTCACCATGAAGTCGTGCACCCATGCTGACAGCCTCCGCCTGCGCCGCATGACCATCGTCTACCAGAACCCCGCTGCCCAGCAGCCCGACACCGTCACCCTCCAGCTCGACGACAACTACATGATGGGCATCGTGCGCCACAATGCATTGGCCGACTACAAGGTCGAGCACACCGACTACAACCTCCTCACATGCATCCCCGCTGGATGCCACTACGGATGGGAGACCCTCGTTGCCTACATCGACCAGTTCCGCTACGTGGCCACTCCCCAGGGCGCCAAGGAGGTAGGCTCCTTCATCGCCATCGGCAACCTCTTCCCCGACACCTGGGACTGGCTCCGCTTCTGGATGCTCACCGCCTTCATCAGCATCGCCCTCGCCGTCATGAACATCCTCCCCATCCCCGGACTTGACGGCGGTCACATCGTCATTCTGCTCTACGAGGCCATCACCGGCCGCCAACCCAGCGAGAAGGTAATGCTCTGGTTCGAGTACATCGGCATGGCCCTCATCCTTGCCCTCATGCTCCTGGCCTTTGGCAACGACATCCGCCGCTTCATACTCTAATATATATATAAGTAAGGTATGCACAAGCCCACCATTCTCCTCCTTCTCCTCCTCGCCGGTCTCCTCTCGGCCTGCCAGCCCGAGGTTGACCACGAAGCCCGGGGGCGCCAACTGCTCAGCGAGGCCCGCCAGGCCTACGCCCAGGGCCGCTACGCTGCAGCCCGCGACACCATCATGAGCCTCCGCGCCCACCATCCCCAGGCCCTCGAGGCCCGTCTCCATGCCATCCTGCTGCTCGACAGCGTAGAACTGATGGACGCCCGCCGACAGCAGGACACCCTCAAGGCCGAATTCTTCCGGAGGAAACTGCAGCATGATATTGAGAAGTTGAGAAAATGAGAAGTTGAGAAAATGAGAAGTTGAGAAAATGAGACAGATAAATCGTGATGAGATGTGCCAACTCCTGTCAGCCCCCATCTTCCACCAGATAGGGCAGACAGCCGACGAACTCGGCATGGAGTGCTACGTAGTGGGCGGATATGTGCGTGACCTCTTTCTGGAACGCGCGTCGAAGGACATCGACTGCGTCGTCGTTCGGCCCGAAGCCGCCTCCGTGGCCCCAGCCGCAGGGCCCGGCATCGCCCTGGCCCAGACACTGAAGAAGAAACTCGGGCGTCGCGCCCACCTCTCCGTCTTCAAGAACTTCGGCACCGCACAACTCACCGTCCACGACGGCGACCACCACTCCGACACCCCTCTCGAAGTGGAATTCGTCGGAGCCCGCCGCGAGAGCTACAGCCACGACTCGCGTAAACCCATCGTCGAAGACGGCACCCTCGACGACGACCTCGACCGCCGCGACTTTACCATCAATGCTCTCGCCGTCTGTCTCAACGCCGACCGCTTCGGCCAGCTCGTCGACCGCTTCGACGGACTCCTCGATATGGAGGATCGCCTCATAGCTACGCCCCTCGACCCCGACATCACCTTCTCCGACGACCCCCTGCGCATGATGCGCTGCGTCCGCTTCGCCACCCAGCTCCGCTTCCAGATAGAGGACGAGACCCAGCAGGCCCTCGAGCGCAACGCCCAGCGTATCAAGATCATCTCCCAGGAACGCATCATCGACGAACTCAACAAAATCATGCTCTCGCCCCGGCCCAGCATCGGCTTCGTCGAACTCTCCCGCGCCGGTCTCCTCCCCATCATCTTCCCCGAACTCGCCGCCCTCGAAGGCGTAGAGGTGCGCAACGGACGCGCCCACAAGGACAACTTCTACCACACCCTCGAAGTGCTTGACAACGTCGCCACCCATGACAACGGCAACCTCTGGCTCCGCTGGGCAGCCCTCCTCCACGACATCGGCAAGCCACGCTCCAAGCGCTGGGACCCCGCCGCCGGATGGACCTTCAAGAACCACAACTACATTGGCCAGAAGATGGTGGCCCCCATCTTCCGCCGCATGAAGCTGCCCCTCGACGACCGCCTCCACTACGTAGAAAAACTCGTCGCCCTCCACATGCGCCCCATAGCCATAGCCGACGACGAAGTCACCGACTCCGCCGTCCGCCGCCTTCTCTTCGAGGCAGGCCCCGACATCGACGACCTCATGCTCCTCTGCGAAGCTGACGTCACCAGCAAGAATGCCGAGCGCAAACGCCAGTTCCTCCACAACTTCCAACTCGTGCGCGAGAAGTTGACCGACCTCCAGGCCCGCGACAACTATCGCACCTGGACCAACCCCATCACGGGCGAGGAAATCATGCACACCTTCGGCATTCCCCCCAGCCGCCCCGTCGGCGAGTTGAAACAGGCCGTCAAGGACGCCATCTGGGAAAGCCGAATCCCCAACACCCTCGAGGCTGCTCGCGCCTACATGCTCCAGGTGGCCCGCGACATGGGGCTCACACCTGTCACCACGGACTGACCATCCGCCTTCACCACATTTTCGTTACTCGATGCAAAGGTAATCCGTCCGTCGTAGTTACGATAAGTAGAGTTTTCTTTATAAGTCAGAGTCTATTATAATGTTGATACACTTTGCGAAAAGATAGGCATTCTTCCACATTCCTTTCCGCCTCAGTCCGGCGAATTGCGAGAGAAGGGGCTATTTGCCACCCTTTTGGGTGGAGCTTTCACGCTCCTCAAACAATATTCCACCCTTTTGGGAGGTACTATGAAAAGAATATTGTATCTTTGCCTACGATATGAAATGCCTGTACCTGACACTATGTCTTATGGTCAGCCTTGCGGCTCAGGCCTACAACGACCACCGCAATGCCCGCGTCGACTCCTTAGAGGCGGCACTGAAGAGCGCGCACCCACCCAAGGGCGAAGAACTGCTCAAGGCCTACGATGAACTGATGCGCGGCTGGCTGCCATACGACGGCGAAAAAGCCGAATACTACGGGCGCAAGGCATTGGCCCTGAGTTACCAGCTGGACGGCCTGTACGTGCGGCAGAACGTACTGCGCCACTTTGCACAGATGCACTATGGGCGCGAGGAGTACGACCAAGCCGCCGACCTGTATCGGCAGGCGCTGGCTGTCGTCGACACCATGACCACACAGAAACACTATGACGAGAAGACCATCGACGATGCCCGCTCCGTCATCTACGGCAGTCTGGGCAACCTCTACAACATGCAGGACAAGGCCCATCTGGCCATCCACTACTACCAGCAGGCGTTGCCCATCTTCGAGAAATACAACTGGCGCGAGAGTCAGACCGTACTCTATTATAATATAGGTGAACTGTACGGCCAGATGGGCAACTACGGCGAGGCCGAGCACAACTACCTGAAGGCCATCGAGAAGGCCAAGGAGTCCGGCGACTCGCTGATGATGACGCTGCCCAAGAAAGGCCTCTCGGGCGTGTACTTCAATGCCGCCCAGTACCACAAAGCCCTGCAGGCGGCTGACGAAGCACTGGCTTACTATCGCCCCCATCGCAAGGAGGAGCCCCAGGACTTTGCCTATACGTTGGCCAGCAAGGCACGCATCCTCATGATGGCGGGCCACGAGGACGTGAGGTCAGCCAAAGCTTGTGTGGAAGAAGCATTGCCCTACATCGACAGCACCCAAATGATGTTCGACGATGCCGCCGAGATATACATGGCCGCCTGCGAGGTGGCTATGGCCGAGCAGCGTTGGCAGCGGGCCCTCGACTACGCCCTGAAGAGCGTCCACCCCGATTCCTCGGCCACCATTGCCGACAAGAGCGGATATATGTTGCTGGCAGAGATATACACCGAGTTGGGACAGAAAGCCCTGGCCCGCGAGTATATGAACAAAGCCTTCGGGCTGATGAACCGCTACGCCACCGACCACTACCAGAGCGGACTGTCGCAGATGGAAGTGCTCTACGAGACGGAGAAGAAGGAGGCGCAGATAGCCGCGCTGGCCAAAGAGCGTCGGCAGCATCTGTGGATGTTGGCCTTAGCTGCGGCCTTGCTCGTTGTCGTCGTGGCCCTGTTCGTCTATTTCCAACTGGCCCACCGTCGGCAGAAAGCCCTCTTGGCCGTCCGTGTGGCATTGGAGACGGAAACGAAGGAACGGCGCATACTGGCCCGCGACCTGCACGACTCCATAGGCGGCATGCTCTCGGTGATGCGACTGAAGATGGAGAAGGGAGCCTCGCACGACGAGACGCTGCGAATGCTCGACCACACAGCAACGGAACTGCGACGCGTGGCCCACCACCTGATGCCGGAGGAACTGCTGCGAGGCGGACTGCAACGCGCCCTGACCGACTTTGCCCTGTCGGTGCCGGGGGTACAGTTCCACTGCTATGGCCCCGATAATCAGCCGTTGGGGCAGGACGTGGAACTGGTGCTCTATCGCTGTGCCTACGAACTGGTCAATAATGTGCTCCGGCACGCTGATGCACAGCACATCAACATTCAGCTGATGCAGGACCGTCGCGAAGTGACGCTCACCGTGAGCGACGACGGCAGAGGCATGGAAGGCAACCTCGCTGAACCGGGCATCGGACTCCAGAACATTCGCGACCGCATCAGTCGATTCGGTGGGAAACTCGACATCCTTTCTGCCGGTGGGACTGAAGTTAACGTAACCATTCCACTATGAGCGCCCTAAAATATCGCATTGATGTACAAATCGTCGACGACCATACGATGTTTGCCGAAAGTCTGGCCGAGGCAGTCAACAGCAGCGACGTGGCCCACGTCAGCCATACGTTTGCCACGCTCGAGGCCTGTCGGCATGCACTTGCCAAGACCTTCCCCGACGTGCTCCTGCTCGACATCTCCATGCCCGACGGCAGTGGCATCAACTTCTGTCGACAAGTCTTGGCCGAATATCCGAAGGTGCGCCTGATAGCCGTCACGGTCCACGACGAATACTCCGTCATCCAGCGCATGATGGACAGCGGTGCCCATGGTTATCTTTTGAAAAGTTCCCCCGTCTCGGAACTCATCACGGCCATACAGTGTGTGTGGCGCAACGGGCGGTATGTCAGTGCCGAGGTGGAGGAAATCGTCCGACGGTCGAAGGAGAAAAACATCTTTCTCACGCCAGTGGAGCGCAACGTCCTGCGCCTCATCTGCGACGGGCTGACCAATCCTGAGATTGCTCCGCAACTGTCTATGTCCGTAGAGACGGTCAACTGGTATCGCAAGCGTCTGCTTGCCAAATTGGGTGTCAAGAATACGGTTGGCCTCGTCACCCTGGCTTTGCGCCAGAAGCTGGTATAACTTATTCCCGATGCATCCCGAACCTTCAATCAAAGGTTCCCGAACCTACGGCCATTGCTTCCCGAACCTACGGTCAAAGGTTCCCGAACCTTTACTGCAATGATGCAAAAGAATATGTGAAAACGCTTCGCGGTGTGGGAATCTTTTCGTAACTTCGCGCAAGAGAACGCAGAGAGGAACAGAGGAATGGCGGCACGGGAACGGAAGATTATACACATCGACATGGATGCCTTCTTTGCCAGTGTGGAGCAGCGCGACAATCCGGAGTTGCGCGGAAGGCCCATTGCTGTGGGCTACGACGGTCCGCGCGGCGTGGTGGCTACGGCCAGCTACGAGGCGAGGCGCTTCGGAGTGCACTCGGCTCTGGCTATGGCTACGGCCAAGCGGAGGTGTCCGGGACTGACGGTGGTGCCCGGCCGATACCATGTGTACAAGGAGGTGTCGCGCGGGATGCACGACATCTTCCACGAATACACCGACCTCATCGAACCCATCTCGCTGGACGAGGCCTTCCTGGACGTGACGGAGAACAAACCCGGCATAGAATTGGCCGTGGACATAGCGCGGGAGATAAAGGAGAAGATACGCCAGCGGCTTCGGCTGACGGCCTCGGCAGGGGTGTCGTACAACAAGTTCCTGGCCAAGATAGCCAGCGACATGCACAAGCCGGATGGACTGACGGTGATACATCCGCTCAGGGCGCAGCAGTTTGTGGACGCTCTGCGCATAGAGCGCTTCTGGGGCGTGGGGCCGCGCACCGCGGAGCAGATGCACCGACTGGGTATCTTCACGGGTGCGGACCTAAGGGAGCGGTCGCTGGAGTATCTGACGGAGCGCTTCGGCAAGATGGGGCGCGTGCTCTACGGCTTTGCGCGGGGCGAGGACGAGAGGCCCGTGGTGACGGAGTGGGTGAGGAAGAGCGTGAGTTGCGAGCACACTTTCGAGCGCGACCTGAGGGACGGCGACGAACTGGACGTTCGCCTGCGACGCATCGTGGACGACCTGGTGGGCCGTATGCGGCGGGCCGACTTCCAGGGGCAGACGCTGACGCTGAAGGTGAAGTTCCACGACTTCCAGCAGATTACGCGCAGCCACACGTTCGACTACACGTTGCCGCCCGACCCAGAGGTGCTGTTGCCGCTGGCCAGGCAGATATTGGGGGAGGTGGACTATGCCCGACACCCCATTCGCCTGCTGGGCCTGGGGGTGGGCAATCCGCACGACGAAGAGCCCCAGGGGCTGCAGGGCCACTGGGTGCAGTTGGAATTTGACTTCGACTGATAGCGTGAATTGAAGTTTTTACCTTTTATCTTTTATCTTTTATCTCTTTACCTTGTCAGACTCACTTTCATGCTCAGTCCGAAGTCCTGCGTGATGGTGGGGTAGGCCGAGGACGAGAGCAGGGGGGCGTTGCGCTGGCGGTCGTAGTAGAGGCTCATGGTGATGTAGCGACTGAGGGCGTAGGAGGCCTTGAAGGAGGCTTTGATGGCCTTGTTGCCCGAGGTGGCCTCGGTGAGCCCCGTCTGGATGTCGCGGCGCAGGGCGTCCTGGTTGCGGAAGGAGAAGTCGAAGGCGAGGTTGAGGGAGTGGGCGAATGCGGTGCCGCGCGACTGGCGGTTGTTGCTGGCGGAGGACGAATTGCGCTTGTCGTCCTCGTCGTCCTTGCCCTTGCCTTTGTCGGCCTTTTGGCCTTTTTTCCTGAAGAGTTTGGTGAGGGAGCTGAACTTGAAGTCGTCGACCTTGTAGCCCCAGCCGAAGACGATGTCCTTGGAGGAGGTTTCGTTGATCTGGGCGGAGGTCATGCTGAGGGTGACGACGCGGGTGGTGCGGTATTCGAGTTTCAGCGTCATGCTGTTGTTGAGGGTGGCGTTGATGCCGGCCAGAGGCGCGAAAGACTCGTTGAGGCTGACGGTGGAGATGTCGTACATGGAGGAGGGTACGTAGGTGCCCGTGGTGGTGTTTTCGACGAAGCCCAGATCGCTGCCCGTCATGGCGGAGAGCCAGGAGGCGTAGGTGTTGTAGGAGCCGATGCTGTAGACGGACTTGTAGCCGTGGGTGATGTTGACGGACTTGAAGTGGTCGCGGAAGAAGGGCAGGGTGGACAGACCGCGATAGGTGAGGTTCCAGTTGGGCAGCATCTTCAGGATGGAGGGGAAGAGGCTGAGGCTGGCCTTATGGGGGTTGCCGCCTGTGTAGGCTGCCAGGAAGGCGGGTATCATGACGTCGCTGGAGTAGGGGCTGACGGTGCCGTTCTCGGGGTTGAAGGTGCCCGACTGGCCGCTGCCCTGGGGATATTGGACGCCTGCGTAGCGCTGTTCGACGCGCTGTTGCAGGATGCCGAGGTTCTGGCGGAAGGTCTCGAACGTCTTGGAGCGGTAGCCGTTGCGTGCGTTACCGCGTCCGGCGAAGGCCGACTTCAGGGAGATGGTGGTCATGTTGAAGGTGCCGGTCTCGGTGGTGGGGTTGCCCTGGTACATGTACTGCACGGACTGGCTGCGGTTGCGGGTGTGCGACATGGAGAGGTCTATCTTGAGGTCGGTGAAGGGTTCGAGGGAGGCCTTCAGCTGGAGGTCGGAGGTGGAGCTGGAGGTGGCAGGCGTGGCCACGCTGTCGGCACAGAGCAGCCAGCCGTTGTCCTTGGCCTCGTCGATGTAGGAGTCGCCGACGAGTCCGAAGGCGTACTTCAGTCCGGGCTGCATGATGCCGCGGGCGCGGTTCTGGCCGAACATGTCGCCGACGTTGGGCATGAAGCCTGGGAGCGTGAGGTTGTAGGTGTTGCGATAGGAGACACTGACGTTGCGCAGCATCATGGCGAAGCGGGCTGCGGCCTGGGCCATGGTGTAAAGTTTGTTCTCCTCCAGCTTGGGCTTGGCGACGACGTTGATGCGCACCTTGGTGGTGTCGAGGTTGCGGATTTCTATCTTGTTCTCGTCCAGCTTCTTGAACTTCAGTTGGTATTCGTGTCCGGCTTCGTCGCGGGCGGTGACGATGATGCGCTTCGACTTCTGGTTGTGGGCCACGGTGACGGTGGTGTCGGGCTTCAGCTGTACGTCCTGGGCAAAGCCTTTCTGCTTCTGGTTGCTCTTTTGCTGGCTCTTGCCCTTGGCGTTGCTTTGCCGCTGGGGCGTCTTGGCCTGCTGGCGGGCCAGGATGCTGTCGACGGGCACGCCCTTCTCCTTGGCCTCCTGCTCGGCCTTCTGGCGGGCCTGTTTCTTTTCCTCCTCTTCCTTCTTCTTTCTTTCCTGTTCCTTCTTCTTGTCGTCGGCCTTCTTCTTCGATGCACTCTTGGCCTTGGAGGCTGTGAAGCGCTTGTTGGCTTCCTTCAGGAATGTGGAGTGGTTGTAGAGGGTCTCCATGGCCAGCTTGCCGTTCATGTTGACGGTGCGCTGCGTGGTGATGGTGTTGCCCAGTGTGCTGCCGTCCTCCTGTTCGGCGCCGCGCTTCCAGGAGTAGGTGCCGTTGTACGAGGCGTCGGCCGTAATCCAGTCGAAGGCGGGTATCTTGTTGATGGGGACGCGATAGGAGAGCTGGACCGACTGGTTGTAGTCGAGGGGTCGGCCGAAGTGGCGCAGGCTGTAGCGGACGGAGTCCTTCCAGGCGTCGTAGGCGTCGGGATAGAGGTCTTTGTTGACGGGTGTGTAGGGTTCCTCGACCTCGGCATGGGTACCGCTCTGGAAGGAGAAGTGGAGGGCCTTGAAGATGTCCCACTTGAGGGAGAACTCGCGGTTCCAGAGGTAGGACTGGGAGAAGGAGACGGGTATGGACTCGTGGTTGTCGAGGTTTTCGACGTCGCGTTCCTGCAGTTCGTAGTAGGTGCGGGTGAGGTCGGTGTTGAAGGTGAGATTCTGGGGGGCGAAGGCCAGGTTTTGCTCCTTGAGGAGGGTGAGCCACTTGGACTTTGCCTTCAGATTCTTGAAGGGTTCCCATGCCTTCCAGTTGGGGCTCCAGGAGTAGTTCATGCCTGCGCGCCACTGGCGGTCGTGCTCGTAGACGGTGGTGACGCCTTCGCGCTTGCTGCTGCGCCGGGAGTAGTTGAAGGTGAAGTTGGCGGGGTCGTAGGGCATGGGGTGCTTGAGGGTGGCGATGTTGACCTTGACACCTGAGAAGGAGAGGTTGCGCTGGGTCTCGTTGGTGGTGGTGAGCGACTTCAGCGAGTCCTTCTCCTCCTTGGTCTGCAGGGCGTCGAGGGCGTCCTTGAGGCGCATGTCGCTGTCCAGGGGGTTGTATTTCGGCTTCACCACCTCTCTATTATAAGAATAGTATACGGGAATGTTCACCTTGGCCTTCTCGGGGAAGAGCTTGCCCAGTTCGAACTGTGTGGTGACGGCGTAGTTGTAGTTGTCCTCGTCCTTGCGGTCGGCCACGCTTTGCTCGATGCCGCCGAAGCCTGCGGTCTCCACATGGCCTGTGGCCGAGACGCTGCCGAGGTCGCTGAGCTGGATGTTGAGGTTGCCCTGGGCTGCCCAGCCGCCGTCGTTGCTGAACTCCTGCAGGCGCAGCTCGTTGGCCCACACCTCGACACTCTTCACCGTGCGGCCGTTGTTGCGCACACCGATCATGATGGTCTTCACCTCGCCCAGGGTGGGGTTGCCCATGATGCTGATGCGGTTGCTGGGGTGGGCATCGTCGTAGCCCGAGAAGAGTTGGTTGAAGCTGGTCGTGCCGAGGCTCTTTTGCTTGTTGCGTTCCTTCTTGAGGTCGGTGAGCACGTCCATGTTGATGTCTATCATGTTCTCCGTGGGCCATACTTCGCGGCAGGCCGAGGCCGACATGCGGTCGTAATTGCCTTCGGGCGTAATGCGAAGGGGAACTTCGTATTCGTAGAAGTTGCTCTTGTAGTCGCTGCCCAGGCGCAGGAATACGCTGGTCTCGCCGTCCTGCAGGTTGGTGACGTCGTTCATCAGCGCATTGGCGTGGACGTAGAGCTGGAGGTGCTTGTACTGGCGCATGTCATAGTTGCAGTTCTTGTAGACTGCTTTGGCATCGCCCGGCGACAGGTTTTCGACCACCAGGGCCAGGGCCTGCTCGTTCTCCTCCACCAGTTGGCTCTGTCCGGGGTCGGTGTTGCGCTTGATGCCAGGGGGCAGGACGTAGTTGACGGGCTGCTTGCTGCCGTTCTCCTCGATGCTGACGGTGCTGACGGTCATGGTGGCACTCTCGGCAGGGGCTTCGCCGGTGTAGAGGGCCTGCTCGTAGCTGCGCCAGTCGCCGTGCACCAGGTCGAGGGTGGCCAGGCGAACGATGATGGGCTCCTCGCAGTTGGTGAGGAACATGCGGATGAAGCGGATGCTGGTGAAGTCGTTGATGTTGCCCACCTTCGACTCGTAGCCCTTCAGGGGGATGCGGAAGAGATACCAGTTGACCTCCTCCTTGTTGCCGTTGCGCAGGGGAGCGGTGTAGACGCGCTTGTCGACGATGTGGTTGCGCCCGACGACGAGGTCCTCGGGGCGTATGGAGACGTGGTACTGGAAGTACTTCTCGTATTCGTTCAGGGTGTAGTCGACATTCAGGTCCTCGACGTCGGGCGTAGTCTTGTAGGCTGTCTCGTAGCTCTCGGGCGAGTTCTGCGAGTCGGGCGAGTTGCCCTCGGGCATGTTGATGCGCTTGTAGCGGTCGAGGATGCTCTTGCGTGCCTGGTCGAAGTCGCTGCCGCGATAGTAGTGGTAGTCGTCGCCTGCGGGGTCGGCATAGATGGAGTCGAAGACCTGTGCGTTGACCTTCCCCTGCATCTCCTGCAGGTATTGGGCATAGGGGCCGAACTCGCGTTCCTGTTCCGAGTTCAGACCGTTCAGACCGATGTCCTGAGCCCGGCGGGCTCCGCCTTCGTTGTTGAAGGCGTAGGTGACGCTGGTGGTTGTGGGCACGCGTCCCCAGACCGTCTCGGTGTAGTACGACTGGTCGCCGTCCAGTGGCATTCCGCTCTCGAAATATTTCTTGCCGTCCTTCAGGATGTCCTCCGACACTTCGCCCAGGTTGATGTAGAAGTCGGCTCCGTGATTGCCGGGCTGGTCGCGGTTGTAGATGAAGGGGTCGAGCATCCAGAACTCGAGGTACTCGACGTTCATCGTCTCGAAGTCGGTGTTGTCCATCTTGCGCATCATGCCGCCCCACTTCTGGCGGGGTTCCAGGAGCTTACCGTCCTGGTCGACGTCGGTCGAGAGGTTGTAGGCACCGCGCTCCTGGGGATAGTAGGCCAGGTTGAGCACGGTCAGCGGCGTGGCCGAGTTGTAGCTGTTCTGGGCCTTCTGGGGATAGAGCTCGCGCTCGTAGATTTCGCGGACGTAGTGGTTCGAGAGTTGGTTGAGGTCGCTCTTGATGTGGCTGGGCGTCAGCGTGCTGCTGCGGCGCGTGAACAGCGGGTCCACATAGTACCAGGCCAGCAGGGCGCGGTTCATGCCATAGCGGATGTCGTTGGTCAGTTTGCTCTCTGGGAACATCGAGGGCGTGCTGGCCTGTGTCCAGTACTGCGGGGTGCTGATGCTCTCCTTGAACGATGAGTTCTCGAAGTCGTCGAGATATGAGGCATTGCCCTGTACGCGCTTGTTCTGTCCGGCCACCAGCTGGGCAAACTCGGCATTGAAACTGATGTGGCTGGGCTGCGTGGCCCGGATGAGGGGCAGTTTGTCAATCATGTTGGTCAGCCACTGGCTCTCGCCCTTCCACGACATGTGGGCTCCCCACAGGGTGTTCTTCAGCGGTTCGCTGCCCATGCTGACCTTGGTGGTCAGGGGCTGTTCGTTGAGGAACATCAGCGAGCCGCCGATGGTGAAGTTCTTCGAGAGTTCGTAGTCGAGGTTCACGCCGAGCATCGTCTTGCGCTGCATGCCATAGTTGTCGTTGGACTCTACGGAGGCGCTGATGTTGGTGCCGGCGTCGATGATGCTTTGGTTGATGATGGTGACGATGCCCATGTTGTAGTCGACGGTGTAGTCGGAGTTTTCGGTCAGCGTCACACCACCGGCTCGCACCACCACCGAACCCTGGGCTATGTTGGTGGCTCCGAGGTCTATCTGGCTGCCGTTCGAACCTTTGTACTGGCCCGTCAGCAGGAACTTGTCGTGTTCGGCTATCTGCTTGGCCACGGTTTTCGTGCTGTCGTAGAGTTCGGGGAAGCAGTAGCGTTCGGCCGTCTGGTCGTTGCCTATCCATCGGCGCAGATGTTCGCCGAAGGGCTCAGCCACGGGGAAGTAGATGCGGCCCTTGTGGATGGTGTAGCCTTCTACGAAGTCGAACTGTCCGTTGGAGTTTGCCTTGTTGTTATTGTCCAGTCGGTCCAGGTTCATGGCCTTCAGCAGGGTGGTGCCCTTCAGTGTGGGTTCGGGCAGATAGGTGATGTACACGCCGCTGGAGTCGGAGAGGAACTTGATGTCGAGTTTGAACTTTTCCTTCGTCACGCTGGTGGCGCCCAGACTGTAGACGTTCTTCATCATCAGTCGCCAAGTGGCCAGTTGCGGACTGCCGCTCGAGGCCTTCAGCATCTTCACGTAGAGGGCCTTGGAGTTGTCGTTGACGTCGGCACTGAATTCGCCCACCTGATAGGTCTGGCCGCCGTATTTGTACTCGAACGCGATGCCCAGGACATCGTCGGTCTGCAGCGTGCTGTTCAGCGATATGTAGCCCAGCGCCGTGTTGAGGTAGTATTCCGAAGAGGTGAGCAGGCGCGCACTCTGCAGTTTCTCGTAGTCGTCGCCGCCCACCATGCCATAGTTGTCGAGCAAGGTCGTGGCCTGACTGATTTCGCGTGCACCGGCCAGTTCGTTCACGAGGGTCTGGTACTCGGTGTTGGCCTTGTTCGAGGGCACCGACACCGGACCACTTCCCCAAAGGCCCTTGTTGCCGATGTGCGCGTTCTCGCCCAAGTCGGCCAGGGCAATGATGTTGCGGTTGTTGGCGGTGGAAGACGTCTTATTGGTTACCCACACCTCCACGCGAGTGATGGTGATGCCGCTGGCTATCGTCGGCAGGGTCTTCATGTTCTTGTCGTACTGCTCGCGGAAGTAGTGGGAGAGGAAGAAGTGGCGGTTCTCCTCGTAGTTGGTAGCCGAGAACTCGAAGGTGTTGGTGGACGAACCGCCCTTCGAGGATACGCTCTTCGTGGCCGACTTCTTCTGGCTGACCACGGTCTGCATCTTCAGTCGACCAAACTGAACGTCGGTGCGCAGACCGAACAGACTGCTGACACCGGGCACCAGGCTGTTGTTGGAGGGCATGCTGATGTTACCGGCCTCCACCAGTTTGATGATTTCGTCCTCCTTGCCGTCGTACTTCAGTTTCAGGCTTTGCGTGTCGAAATCCATTGTGGCATCGGTGTTGTAGTTCAGCTTCAGGTTTATCTTGTCGCCTACGCTGCCGGTCAGGCTCAGGTTTATCTTTTCGTCGAAGTCGAAGCCCGTCACTTTGCGGCGGTTGGCGGCCAGCGAGGGGTTGTTCACCTTCTTGGTGTTCATGCCCAACTTCAGTTCCACCGAACCCTGAGTCTTAATCTGCACACCGCCGGGGCCGAATATCTTTTCGGCCGGTCCCAGGTCGAACTTCATGTCGGTGAAGTCGAATTTCGACTTGCCCTTCGACTCGAAGAGTTCGGCGTTGCGGTCGCGGAAGTATCTCGACATGCTCTGCTTCAGGGTCCAGTCCTTGTATTCGTCCGGACTCATCAGCAGGGGAGGGGTCAGATAGTTGTTCGCCAGCCACAACTGCGTCTGCGTGCTGGCTGTGTAGCCCAGTCCGCTGGCCGTACCGGTGCTGGTGACATTGGTGGCATTGCGGCTTTGGTTGCTGTTCGACTTTGAGCTCGAACCTCTGCTCGAACCACTGCCTGCCGACGAACTGCGGTTGCTGCTCGAACTCGTGGACTTGCCCGTTTGCTTGCCCCCGGCGCCGCTCTTTTTGTCGCCGCCCAGGGTGGTACCCACCTCGTAGGTATTAGTCTTTTCGTCGTACGACACTTCGGTCTGCACATTGTCGGGGTCGCGCAGGTCTGCCGTTTTCTTTTTCGTGTCCTTTTGGTTCTCCACCGTAGTCCTTCGCACCGAATATCGAGGCTTCTTCTGCGAAGCCGTATCCTTCGGTGCCTCAAGGGCTGAGGACAAAAGGTCTTGGGATAATGATGTCTCAGGGGCATGGGCATACAAGATTTGGCCCACTACCAGTAGCAGGCAAACCATCCAAATATGTCTAACCCTTCTCATCATCTCATTCTTTCATTTTCTCATTTTCTCATTTTCTCATTTTCTCATTTTCTCATTTTCTCTTACAGCATCTTCAGTGCCTTCTTGATAATCTGCTCCACGGGCAGGTCGGGCTCCTCGCTCAGCAACTTCGTGACCACCTTGGCCGATGGGGCCGGACTGAAGCCCAGCATCGTCAGTGCGGCCACAGCCTCCTGTTGCACCTCGTTGTTCACACTGCTGGCAACCGTCGATGGACCGGCAGGCGCGATGTCCAGACCCAGAATCTTGTCCTTGAGGTCGACGATGACGCGCTGTGCAGCCTTCGGGCCGATGCCCTTCACCGACTTCAGTGCGCGGTCGTTGCCACTGCTTATCACCTCCACCAGTTCGGCCGGAGTGAAGGCCGACAGTATCATTCGTGCCATAGCAGCACCAATGCCACTGACGCTGGTCAACTGCAGGAACAGTTCGCGTTCGCTCTTCGTGGCAAAGCCCCACAGCGTATAGGCATCCTCGCGAATCACCTCGTAGGCATAGAGTTTCACCTCCTTTTTGCCCTGAATGGCCGAGAATGTTCCCAGACTGATGTTCAGACCATAGCCCACGCCACCGCAGTTCACCACTGCCAGTGCCGGTGTCAGTTCCTCCAATGTTCCCCTAACGTATTCTATCATTCTATTTCTTTTTTCTTAATCTCTAATCTCTAATCCCTCATCCCTAATCTCTAATCTCTAATCCCTCATCCCTATTCCCTAATCCCTAATCCATCATCCCCCATAATACCTATATAATAACGCGCGTGTACCGCAAATATTGTGATGGAAGCAAGAAACATTCTGCAAAACTTCCTCTGCCTATTTGCAAACCTCGCGTGAGAAAGTTCCGCCATCGCCGATGGATGTACGGACGTCGACGATGAACGTACGGACACCGACGATGAATGTTCGTTCATCGGCGATGGCGGAACTTTTCTTCGTGAGTCTGTGGATTTTTTTCTATAAATTCGTCATTTTATATACGAATAATTGTTTCGAATTTATTACCTTTGCAGCAAAATAAACATATATGGAACAAAATAATCTGAAAGCGGCACTGAGCGTGGCCATACGTGCAGCGTTGGCTGCGGGACGCGACATCATGGCGATATATACCGACCCCAGCCAGGACTTCGGCATTGAGCGTAAGGCAGATAACTCGCCTCTGACGCTGGCCGATAAGGCTGCCCATCGTCGCATTGTAGACATTCTGCAGGCCACCTATCTGCCCATCCTGAGCGAGGAAGGACTGCATGACGACTATGCCGAGCGCCGCCAGTGGGATGCCTTCTGGTTAGTGGATCCCCTGGACGGAACGAAGGAGTTTATCAAACGGAACGGTGAATTTACGGTGAACATAGCCCTGGTGATGGACACACATCCCCATGTGGGCGTCGTCTATGTACCGGCGCAACGCGTACTCTATTTTGGCGAACCGCTGTTGGGAGCATGGAAGGTGACGGACATCGAGGAGTGGGACGAGACGGAGCGCTTGCCCGACCTCCTGCAACGTGCCCAGCGCCTGCCCTTGCCGCAGCCCGAGGGGCGTCCCTTCACGATTGTTGCCAGTCGCAGTCACCTCAGTCCCGAGACTGAACAGTTCATTGAGGAGAAGCGACGCGAACACGGCGAGGTGGAGTGCATATCGAGCGGCAGCAGCCTGAAGATATGCCTGGTGGCCGAGGGCTCGGCAGATGTTTATCCGCGTTATGCCCCCACGATGGAGTGGGACACGGCAGCCGGACATGCCATTGCTGCCTGTGCCGGGCGTTGGGTGTACAAGGCCGGTACCACCGAACCCCTGAAGTATAATAAGGAAGACCTCCACAATCCCTGGTTCGAGGTCGTTTAGACAATCCTAGACAGACCTAGGCCATCCTAGGAAAACCTAGGCCATCCTAGGAAATCCTAGGAAAACCTAGGCTCTCCTAGGCAATCCTAAGAAATCTTAGGAATCTCTATCACCTCCAGGTCACTGAATGAACCCTTGTCTGCCGTAAAGCGGACGAGGGTTCTTGTTTGATGCCAACCCTGCAGACCTGCGGCACCGGGATTGATGTGCAGCAATCCCAGACGCTCGTCATACTGCACCTTCAGGATGTGGCTGTGGCCGGAAATGAACAGCTTAGGCGGACGAGCATAGATTTGTTGCCGGATGCTGGCATCGTACCTGCCGGGATAACCGCCGATGTGCGTCATCAGCACGTCGGCACCTTCACAGTTCCAGCGCAGCACCAATGGGAACATGCGTCGCAGGTCGCCCCCGTCGCAATTGCCACATACAGCCCGCAGGGGACGAATCTCCTGCAGTCGCATGGCCAGTTCCATCGAACCGATGTCGCCGGCATGCCATATCTCGTCGCACTCCTCGAAGTATTGGCGGTAGCGGTCGTCCCACCAACTGTGCGTATCACTCAGCAATCCAATCCGCTTCATTTTAATACCTAATTCATAATGCCTTAGACCTTAGTCCTTAGACCTTCACCTTAGACCTTAGTCCTTCACCTTTCTCACCAGCCACCACAGCATGCCCACGGAGACAAAGAAACTCAGCACGTCGCTCACCGGAATGGCCAGCCACACCCCATCGAGCCCCAAGTGTGGGGGCAGCAGGATAAGTCCCGGGATGAGGAACAACAGTTGGCGTGTCAGGCTCTGGAAGATGCTCTTGCCTGCATGTCCGATGCTCTGGAAGAAGTTGCCAATCACCATCTGCGCACCCACGATGGGGAACACCATCACGTCGATGCGGAACCCACGGTCGGCCATCTCAATGATGGGCTGGTTGTCGGTGAACAGGTGGGTGAGCGTGTTGGGGAAAAATTCGCCCATGATGAAGCCCGTGACCACCACCACCTCGGCACACGCAATGGTCAGCCACAGCGTCTGCCACACACGGCTGTTCTGCCGCGCCCCCCAGTTGTAGCCCACGATGGGCTGCATGCCCTGGTTCAGACCCATCACCATCATCAGGAACAGGAACACCACGCGATTGACGATGCCGTATGCAGCAATGGCCGTGTCTCCGCCGTACTGCTTCATGCCTTTGTTTATCAGCAACACCACCAGGCAGGCACACAGGTTCATCAGGAACGGACTCATGCCGATGGCTATAATCTGCCGTATGATATTGGGCCGCAGGCCATAGATGCCGCGATGCAGATGCAGCATCTCGTTGCGGTTGCTCAGCAACTTAAACTGCCATATCAGCGAGACGAGCTGCGCCAGTATCGTTGCTGTGGCAGCCCCCTGTATGCCCATGCCCAGGCCGAGACTGACTTGCGAACCGAATAGGGTGACTTGGGTTTTGAAGATGAACAGTGGGTCGAGCAAGGCATTGACGACCACCGTCAGTATGGTGCAGTACATGGCCTTCTCGGGATGTCCGGCCGAACGCAGCACGGCATTCAGTCCGAAGTAGCTGTGCGAAATGACGTTGCCCAGCAGAATGACCGTCATGTAGTCGCGTGCATAGGGTAGGGTAGCCTCGCTGGCCCCGAACACAGCCAGTATGGGGTCGAGGAACATCAGGCATGCCACCATGAACAGGGTGCCCAGTATGAGGTTCAGCACCACCGTATTGCCCAGGACATGCTGCGCAGTCTCGTATTCGCGCTGCCCCAGACGGACGCTGATGACCGTACTGGCACCCACACCCACCATGGCCCCCAGTGCAGCCCCGATATTCATCAACGGGAAGGTCAGGGCCAGTCCGCTGATGGCCATGCCGTCCGAGTTTCCCCATCCTCCGTCGGGCCCGATGTGTCCGATGAAGATGCTGTCCACGATGTTGTACAGCGAAGCCGCCGTCATGGCAATGATGGCCGGGACGGCATATTGGAACAGCAGTCTGGGGATGCTTCGGGTGCCTAATTCAGTAGGTATATATTGAGCCATATTTTCTCATCTCATTTTCTCATTCTCTTATTTTCTCATTCTCTAAAAGCTCTTACTTACGATTTGGCAGATGTTGTCGGTCTTGGCCATTGTGTAGTAGTGAATGGCCGGAACGCCATGCGCCAACAGGTCTTTGCTCTGCGCGATACACCACTCTATGCCCACCTGGTAGGCAGCCTCCGGCGTGCGTGTCTTGCGCAGTTCGTCCACCAGTGTCTGCGGTATGTCGATGTGGAACGAACGGGGCAGCAGGTCTATTTGCCTTGTGGAGGAGATAGGTTTCAGTCCGGGTATGATGGGCACCGTGATGCCGGCCTCCCTGCATCGCTTCACGAAGTCGTAGAAACATTGGTTGTCGAAGAACATCTGCGTGATGATGTAGTCGGCCCCGGCCTCCACTTTCCGCTTCAGGTTCTGTATGTCGCTTTCCATGTTGGCCGCCTCGTAGTGCTTCTCGGGGTACCCGGCCACGCCCACACAGAAGTCGGTGGACAGTCCGTTGCGCACCGTGGGGTCGAGGTACTGGCCGTGGTTCAGGTTCTGAATCATCTCCACCAGTTCGCTGGCATGTGCCAGTCCATCCGGCTCAGGTTGGAAGTAGCGTTGCCCGGCAGCAGCGTCGCCACGCAGTGCCATCACGTTGTGGATGCCCAGGAAGTGGAGGTCGATGAGTTCGCTCTCAATCTTCGCCCCCGAAGCTCCGCCACAGATGACGTGCGGTACCATCTCCACCTGGTATTTCATCATCACGGCAGCAATGATGGCAATCGTGCTCGGGCGCTTCGACAGTGTCATCCGCGTGTAAGTCCCGTCCTCGTTCAGGCAGTACTCCACCTCGTCGCGGTGGCAGGTGACATTGATGAAAGGCGGACAGAACTGCAGCAGCGGTTCTATGCTCCTGTACAGTTTGCTGGCATCGCTTCCTTTCAGGGGCGGAACCAATTCGAATGATGCGAAAGGCGATTTCTTACCATTCAGTATATCAATAACTTTACCCATCTTTATTGTCGTTTTCGTTTATATCTTCGTATATGGTGAATCGTAGGCTAAACAATGTATCGCGAGAGCAGTCTTTCGCCCTCCTCTATGCTGATGTCGCGCCGCCTGCAATAGTCCGTCAGTTGGTCGCGGTCAATCTGTCCGACAGGGAAGTAAGCGGCCTCCTGGTGACTGATGAACAGTCCGCACACACTGGTCGACGGCACGATGGAATAACCCGCCGTCAGACTGATGCCCAGGCGCTCCTCCGCGTTCAGACGGTCGAAGACAATGCGCTTCAGCGAGTGGTCGGGACAGGTGGCATAGCCAAAGGCTGGCCGTATGACATGCCCCTGCCCATACACCTTCTGCTGCAACCATTCCACGCAAGCCTCTGCCAACCTTGCGCACAGGGCGTGACTCATCAGCCGGTCGTACGAAGGTCCGTGGTCGCAGCAGGGCTTTTGCTTGTCCTCAGCCACGACGCAGAACATGCCTAACGGAGTGGGGCAGACAGGACTGTAGTAGTCGGCCAGAGAGCGGAATCCACCCGTTTCCGACTGACTGCGCAGCATGGGCAGTCGCGTACCATCCGTCAACCTGATGTCGCCGTCCTCGGCCGTAGCATCCTCGAATCCTACGGCCATGCGCAGCGATAGGCGCTCCTGCTTCAGCGCCTCTGCCAGCCACGCCTTGCCCTCTTCCAGGGTCTGTGCAGCCTTAGGATTGACCAGTTGCTGTCGCAGCGTCTCGCCGCGGAATCCCCAGAAGTAGAGGAACATCCGCCAGTCTATGAGCTCCTCAACCTCTGTCAGGTCGGGCTGCAGACCCTCGTAGGGCTTCAGTTGGGCCAACTTCGGCCCCTGGTATGCCGACGGCCTGGGCGCCTTGCCCTTCACCTCCTCGTAGGCAGTCAGTTTGCTATGGCTGGCCTGATGTGCCTCGCGCACCCGTTCCTGTTCCTCCAGGATGTGGATGCGGAAGTCCAACGGGTTCATCATCAGTCGCTTGGCCATCACAGAAGTGTTCGACGCATCGCCGCCGTACACCACCAGTCCGTCGTACAGCGGAGCCAGTTTCAGGGCCGTATGTACGGCCGATGTGGTGGCTCCCCCCACAAACAGGGGCGTCTCCATGCCGTTCTCCTGCATCATCCGGCACAGGTTCTCCATCTCCTTCAGCGAAGGCGTAATCAGTCCGCTCACGCCCACAAACAGGGGTTGCCACTTGCGTATGGCATCCAGGATGGTCTCGTTGCTCACCATCACCCCCAGGTCGCGGACGTCAAATCCGTTGCACGTCAGCACGATGCCCACGATGTTCTTACCGATGTCGTGCACATCCCCGTTGGCTGTGGCCAGCACCACGATGGGTCTTGCCGTCTGGCGCTTCTCTTCGCGCTGTTCGATGGCCGGTTGCAACAGTTCCACGGCATCCTTCATCACCTTGGCCGACTTCACCACCTGCGGCAGGAACATCTTGCCCTCGCCGAACATCTGTCCGATGTGCTCCATCGCCTGCATCAGCGGTTCCTCTATCACTCGCACCGGGTTGCCTCCGTAGGCCTCCAGCGCCTCTGGCACATCCTCCGGCAGGTACTGGCTGATGCCATTGGCCAGGGCGTAGGTCAGACGTTCCTCGATGCTCCGCTGTCGCCAAGTCTCCAACTTTGTCTCCTGACTGCCCGCCTGCTGTCCGGCCGACTCCTCTTTCAGTCGGGTGGCCAGGGCTATCAGCACCTCCGTAGCCTCCTCGCCGGTGTTCAGGATTACGTCCTCCACGGCATGCAGCAGTGTGGGCTCGATGTCGTCGTACACATGCAGCATGGCCGGATTCACGATGGCCATGTCCAGTCCGGCCTTCACGGCATGGTACAGGAAGACCGAGTGCATGGCCTCCCTCACCACGTTGTTGCCGCGGAAGGCAAACGACAGGTTCGATATGCCTCCGCTCGTCTTGGCCAGAGGCAGGTTCTGCTTTATCCAGGCCACTGCCCGTATGAAGTCGATGGCGTAGGCGGCATGTTCCTTCATGCCCGTAGCCACGGACAGTACGTTCACGTCAAAGATGATGTCCTGGGGCGGAAAACCGTTTGTGGTCAGCAGGTTATAGGCTCGCTGACAGATGGCCACCTTGCGCTCGTAGGTCGTGGCCTGACCCTCTTCATCGAAGGCCATCACCACCACGGCAGCCCCCAGGCGCTGCAACATCCGTGCCTGTCGCAAGAACTCCTCTTCGCCCACTTTCAGACTGATGGAGTTCACGATGCACTTGCCCGGCGCATTCTTCAGCCCCTCCAGCACGGTCTGCCAGTCGCTGGAGTCTATCATCAGGGGCACCCGGGCCACGGCCGGAGTGTTCGACAGGCAGCGCACGAAGTTGCGCATCTCCTGCCGACTGTCCAGCATGGCATCGTCCATGTTGATGTCGATGATGGCGGCTCCGCCCTCTATCTGCTGGCGGGCCACCTGCAGGGCCTCCTCGTATTGGTGCTCGGCAATCAGTCGGGCAAACTTCCGCGACCCGGCCACGTTCGTCCGTTCGCCGATGTTTGTCATCATCGCCGCCTTTGTCGGTATGTTCAGGGGTTCCAGTCCGGACAGCTTCATGTCGTCCGTCCCTTGCGCAGCGTCCCACTGTCGGGGGGCAATGCCCTCCATCGCCTTGCGTATGGCCCTGATGTGGTCCGGTGTCGTGCCGCAACATCCGCCTACGATGTTCAGCAGTCCGGCCTCTGCCATCTCGCGCAGATAGCGAGCCGTGTACTCCGGTTGCTCGTCGTATTCTCCCATCTCGTTCGGGAGTCCGGCGTTAGGATATAAACTTATGGGAATCGAGATGTTACGTGCGATTTGTTCAACGAAAGGTCTCATGTCCGCAGCACCGAACGAACAGTTCAGTCCGAACGCCAGGATGGGGTAGTGCATGATGCTGTTGTAGAAGGCCTCCAAGGTCTGACCGGTCAGCAATCTTCCGCTTCGGTCGTTCACTGTGGCCGACACCATCACAGGCATCTTCCGCCCTGTCTCCTCGTTCACCTGTGCAATGGCATATAGCGCCGCCTTGGCATTCAGGGCATCGTAGCAGGTCTCCAGCAACAGCAGGTCGGCTCCCCCTTCCGTCAGGGCCAGTGCCTGTTCGTGGTAAGCCTCGGTCAGGGTGTCGAAGTCCACAGCCCTCAGAGTCGGTTCGTTGGCATCCTGGGCCAGTGTGAGCGACTTCGAAGTCGGACCCATGCTGCCGGCCACCAGCACAGTGCGCTCTTTCACACTGTCCGCCACTCGCCTTGCTATCTCAGCTCCGGCCTTGGCCATTTCCCCGGCCAGAAGTTCGCAGGCATAGTCGGCCTGCGAGATGCGGTTCGACGAGAACGTGTTGGTGGTGATGATGTCCGCCCCGGCCTCCACATACTGTCGGTGGATGTCCTCCACCACGCCCGGCTGGGTCAGGTTCAGGATGTCGTTGTTGCCCGTCAGGTTCACCTCCCAGTCCTTGAATTTCAGACCGTGATAGTCGTTCCTCGTCAGTCCCCGCTGCTGTATCAGCGTACCCATGGCGCCGTCCAAAATGAAGATGCGTTGACTCAGCAGATTTGTGAGTTGTCGTGTGATGTAGATAGACATGTCGTTCATTTTGAGTGCAAAAGTACATAAAATATCACGTTCTGCATAGCCCGCGACACATTTTTTCACAAAAAAAGTGCGCATTTGTCAATGTTCAGCCACTTTAGCCACATCCGATGTGATAATGAAAAATGCGTCAAAAACAACTCAGGCCATGTTTTTTTCCTTGAAATATTCGTCCCAATTGATTATTTATTTGTAACTTTGCAGCCACGATTGGGTCTGCCCCTTCGGGTCGCGGGCCATTCTGAAGTGCTCTCGCTCACGCCGAGAGCCCTAAGACAGGGACATGTGCTTGTCCGAGGATGGTCCCAGAGACCAGTCCAGATTGCGCAAAGACGATGCCGCCCACCGGCAGCAAAGTTGGCACAGGCCCCATTTGATACAAAAAACAACGCGGACAGCCCCACTGTACCGTATAGGACGAGATATGCAATAACAATCCAGTCGGATGGAACAAGAAGGAAATACAACCTCCACGCCTGTGGAAGCATCTAATACCACTGAGAACCCTCGTTGGTATGTCATGCTGCATAAGAATCCGCAGTTGATCGACCTCCAGCTTCAGCGCGAGAACGTACGTCGTCGCCATGATGCCGAGGCCGGTCTTCCGCAGTTGGAGTACTTCATTCCCTTCTGTTTCCTGACCCGCCTATCGGAGAAGATAGATGAGAGCCGTACCGAGGAAATCGCGCAGGCCAACCAGTTGCGCGAGGACTTCCACGACTTTGTCTTCATCCATGCCACCCGGCAACAGATAGCCCAACTCACCGACGGCGACTGGAACAGTGCCATGCGCAGCCACCTCCATCACTATCGCGATGTACGCCACCGGGCGGTCTTCATCACCGAAACCGAGAAAGACCACCTCATCAGCATCTTCGCCGAGCGACGACTGCGCTTCAGCATCGGACTCCCCGTACCCAATCTGGGGCCCGATGTCAAGGTCGAGATTCGCAAGGAAGGCACCTTCAAGGGCCGGATAGCCCGCATCATAGAGGTCCGTCACACGCCAGGCGGCATCAGTCTGAAACTCGGTCTCCCCATGTTCAACGGCATGAAGGAACTCAAGTTGCCCGACTTCACCCTGGCCGACATCCAGGCTCAGGATGCCACCGCCGAAATCATCGGCACCGTCTTTGTCCAGGATTGTGAGAAGAAGCTCACCGACATCCTCGAACGCCGGGTCCGTCACACTGAGACAGACCAGACCCGCAGACAGGATGCCACCACGCTCAACCACACCTTCCTCTACAGCTGCATCGCCATCCACGACCCTCAGGTCTCCGCCCGCTTCCATGCCCTGATGCTCATCTGCGCCACCCTTCGCTTCGACAGGGAGAGCCTTCGCGCCCTCACCACCGTAGTCCGGGAGCACCTGACCCAAGGCCACGACTTCCCGTCCGACCTCCAGGCCCTCCTGAACTTCGCGCTCTACATCGCCACCCGCGATGCCGACTATCGCACCGCTGGCAAGCAGTGTCTCCATCAGCACCCCGACTGTGCCACCGACACCCTTCGCCGCCTCATGTCCCTCGTCGGCAGCCTTCGCAGCAAGCGCAAGCGCCACTCATAAATGCAAGGTCGTCTATAATCCAATCCTACCTCTGGCCGAATAATACCCACAACCCCATATACTCCGGAATGTCTCTATCCAGGCTATTCGGAGCAACTGTATATATATATGAATGTAAAACAGAAAAACAACAGCCTCAAGAGAGTTGGCAATGAATTCTTGCCAGCCCTTATGCGTGAAGTAGAGAATAAGATCCTTGAGATACGGGGTCAGAAAACTCTGCTCGACCGGGATGTGGCCGCTCTCTATGGAGTACAGACACGGGAAGTAAATCAGGCGGTGCGGAACAACCCTCGTAAGTTCCTGGATGGGTATGTCTTTGAACTAACGAAGGAAGAGTCTGCTGTTCTAAGATCAAAACTTTTGACCTTAGAACCGATAAACGGCAGGGGACGATACAGTAAATACAACTTCAAGGCCTTCACTCGAAGGGGCCTATATATGTTGGCAACCTGCCTGAGGTCGGAGAGAGCCGACTATGCTACAGTAGCTATTGTAGAGACATTTGACAAGGTCCAGAGCCTGAAACGTGAGTTACTTGAACTACATACAGAGAAAGACAAGCAAAAGCAAGCATCCAAGATGAAACATTTCGGTGAAGTCCTCACCGATATCGTGATGCCTGACCTGCAAACAAGCGAGACGGAGTCAAGTCTGGAAATAAACTTCCTGATAGGCAAAATCAAACATACCGTAAAACGAGTACGCAAGGAAAGTCCCAAGAAATAACATCTTTCTTCTTCCATCTTTCCTCTTACATCTAGCATCTTACTTCTTACATATTATAACTATTGATGTACACTGAACTCCAAAAGAATCCTCCCATCTCTGCGTGGAAGGATGGATTGGATGAGGTTTAGAATTGAGATTTTGTACCACAGATGTCTAAAGGGTACGCTATATATCTGTCAAAGAATAATAGGAGTCTCAAAATAGTTGAGTTCCCTATCTATCAGTATGCTCGATTACAACAGCTGATGCAGTTTGTGAATGAGCACAAGGATGGCGTAATTACTTGTGCTGACCTGAAAGCTGCAGGATTTGAGGACCTTACAGGAGATTTGATGTATCCAACCCAGCCGATGGGAAAAAGTGGTAGAGGCAAGTTGGCTGAAGATGCACAGATAACTCTTGATGATAAGGGATTACAGGAAATATTCAATAGGATATTTGCTTATAATTGTTGTAAGGCGGCCGAGAATATTAAAATGAACCGGTTAGCTCGAATTGACTACAGTGAGCAAAGTCATAGGTATTCATTGGAGTCAATGGAGAAATGCATTGGTCATTTCTATCAGATGGTAGACAGCCTTCAGGCGGCTTTTGCCGATGTCGCAGGAATATCGTTTGAGATAGGCGAAGAAGAGGCCCAATATGCCAATCTTCATTTTCGCGTGCTCTATAAAGGGCGCTACTTCCTACAACTTTTAGGCAAGTTTGGCAATGCCAGTTTTATTCACATTGTAGACTCAAAGTACCGTTTTCCACAGTGGGAGATAGTAGTCCATCCTTTTGAAGTAACATGCCAATTGCATAATACTTACAAAGATGTTCACCTACAGAAAGCTTCCGATGAAGAAGTCCTTCAGAAGGTCACTGCTTCATACAATGGGCGCTTTGAGCAGTATGCAGAGGTAAGAAAACAATTCGCAGAGATGTTTAACACTGAACTAAGAGACAGCGATTTGGAGTATGACCTTGTTCGGGATTGTGTGATGCTTGACGACGAAGTAGAGAGTAGAATCATTGGAGGGTTGTTACCCAAGCCCGTCAGTGAAGAACGCAAGGAGTTCTACAAGTACACCACCCTTGAAACATTTTTGAAAATTTTCCAAAATTGGACCATCAGGATGAATTCTGTGGTAGCGATGAACGACACGTCAGAGACCAATATTCTACAGGAAGCCATCAGGAATTTCAAAGAACCCATCGAGTCTGAGGCCGATAGCTATTTGGAATCGAACACCCGTTTTATTACCTCATTTTCAGCACTTGAAGACTCATTGCCCATGTGGGCACAATATGGAAACAAGGGAACTGGTGTATGTCTGGTATTCGAGCGTGGACCGCAGTTTAAGGACGATTATCTGCTGCACATCACGTATATTAGCAAAAATGATGAAAAAGTAAAAAAAATAGAGAATATACAGACAGCATTGAAATCCAAAGGAATTAACTTTTATCTTGCACTATTGGATAAATATCGGAACTTCATCAAATACGATTTCTACAAGTCGGAAGATGAGTATCGCTATCTGGTGATTGAAGAGAAAGAAGAACAGTGGACTGTCAATGCGGATTATAACCTGATAGCGCCCTATATTGAAAAGGCATTGCCAATAGGAAATACTGCAAAAAGGAGTAATCAAAAGAAGAGTTTTCCTTTCGTTTTACGCAGAGTCGTATTAGGACCGGCCATGCCTAACCAACAGTATAATGTCTGGCAGTTGAACTATATGGCATCACGGAAAGGACTTTGGAATTTCAAGGTAGAGGCAAGTAAGATTGATAATTTCAGATAAAGACACTAATTATAAGAATTAGGATGGCGAAGCAGAAGGTAACAGTAACAGATAACAGTATCAAGAGTGGTGTCACGAGTGATGCCAACAAGGCTATCTGTGAATATATCTGGAATGGCTTTGATGCCCATGCTAAGCACGTTAGTGTTGAGTATGAGGCAACGGCTCTTGGTGCCATCACGTCCTTGTTCATCAAGGACGATGGTGATGGCATCAGTCGTGCCACTCTGTCTGATACCTTTGGCCGTTACCAGGATTCCGTCAAGAAAAAGTCCTTCCAGTGGAGTTCTCAGGTAAAAGGTCACCGTGGTAAAGGCCGCTATTCTTTCAACTGCTTTGCAACTGGTGCCGAGTGGGAAACTGTGTTTCGTGAAGAGGATGGACGGCTCATACAACACACCATTACTATCAATGGTGACGATAATGACCATTACAACGACCACTCCGACGAAGGCGGAGCCAAGGTGGTACACGATGTGCCAACCGGCACGTCGGTACGCTTTATCAATGTAGACAAGTTAACGTCAGACTTTTTTGCATCAAAGGATTTCATCAGTTACCTGCAAAAAGAGTTTGCTGTATTCCTTAAACTGAACGAAAACCGAGGTTGCTCACTGACGGTAAATGGCAAACAGATAGACTGTAATGCGGTTATTGCCGATTCCGATACCAAGACAATCAGGATTTATGATGAGGAACTGAGAACCTGGCAGGTTTTTAATCTCACCTTTATTCGCTGGCATGAGAAGATGAAGGAAAACTACTGCGTCTATTACTTAAATGAGGAGGGACTGGAACGCTATGAGGAAACCACCCGTCTCAACAAGAAGGATACTGGTTTTCATCATAGTGTTTATGTTTCCTCACCTTATTTTGAATACTTTGCACCTCTACCAAAATCCAGAGAGAGAAGCACTGAGGTAATTGAGGAAAAATCAGATGTTCAGTTGCAGATAGAGTTTGAAGGGAACCATGTGACAAAAAGTGAAAAAGATAAAGTCTTTAAAGAACTAAGGAAAAAGGTCGCTGATTGGCTGTCGGAGAAACAGAAACTTTTTATTGAAGAGGTTGGTGGTAAGGAATTGTGGAAGCGTTTTGAAAAAAAGGGAGTGGTAGAATTGCCACGAAATGAATATGAAGTTCCCTTGTTTCGCGAGTTGAAGGCTACGGTGATAGGAATCTATAGCGTTCAGCCCAAGTTATTTACCAATTTAGGTGATGACCAAGCCAAAGCCTTAGTGGGTTGTTTGAAACTTTTGTTACAAACAAATAAGCGTGATGATGTTATTACCATACTTGACCATATATCTAGGATGAGCGACGAAGAGCGTCACAAGATGGCACTTATATTGAAAACAACAGAACTGTCGAGTATAACCAACACCATAGCAATGCTTCAAAATCGAGAAAAGATAGTCTCTGCCTTAAAGGCGATGGTTTTTGATGTCACTTTGAATGCTTACGAGGTTGCAGATATACAGAATTTGGTTTCTAAGGCATTCTGGCTATTTGGAGAGCAATATAACATAGTAACAGAGGCAGAGCCCGATTTTCAGCAGGCGTTGGAGGCCTATCTCGAAAAGATAAGTAAAAGCAAGAATACCAAGGGTGTAAGTAAGAGCAGGGCAAATAAAGAAAAGATTGACCACCCCGATGTCAACAAGGAGATGGATATCTTCGCCTTCCGACAGAATAACTATTCTCAGACTATAGAAAATATTGTAGTAGAGTTGAAGCGTCCTAATGTGGATTTGGGTGAGGTAGAGGTAAGTCAAGTAAAGACTTATATGGGTTTAATATATGATGAACCCCGCTTTAATTCGTCCGATGCACAGTGGACTTTTATTCTTGTGGGAAATAAACTGGATAAGACAGGATATATAAACCGAGAAATCAAAAATAGCGCGACGTGGGGCAAGAAGAACCTTATTCAGCATATTGATGATGCAGGTCAGCATTACGACATATATGTGAGAACTTGGAGTTCCATTTTTGATGATTTTGAGATGAGACACAAGTTTCTACTCGATAAACTTGAAATGAAGCGCAAGACGCTGACGGCTCAGTATAAGAGCAAGGAGGATCTTCATCAAATAGTGGAGGATTCAGGAGAGAAATAAAGTTGTGTTATGGATAAGAAAGTATATTACGGAGAGTACACTCTGAAGCACTGGATAGAGTTGCTACTGAAGGGGGATTTGGAGTTGCCTCCTTATCAGAGAAGTTTTGTTTGGTCAGAAGAGCAAGTAAAGGGTTTCATTAAAGGAATCCAAGATGACGGATTCGTGCCCCCCGTTACTATTGGAGTCTGTAATTATGCTGGAGAGAATCATAATCTGATACTTGACGGCCAGCAACGTTTATCAAGTTTGCTTTTGGCTTACTTCAAGGTTTATCCCAAGAAAGAAGCTTTCCCGAAGGACGCAAATCAGTTAGGACTGGCAGATGGTGGAGCTGAAGAGGATGCAAACGAGCCTGATATTGAGTATATTAATTGGTCTTTACGCAGGTTTGCAGATGAAGGACCTGTGGAGCAAGATGTGACTGACTCTTTGAAACCTGAACAATATACCCATGTTGAGTATGGTGTAGCGGCAGACTTCTTCGAAACGAGGTTTTTGCCATTCTCCTTCATTATACCGAATGTTGCTTCGGAAGCTGAACAGCACGAGTTCTACTCTACAGTGTTTCGTAGTATTAATATATTAGGAACTCCTCTTAATCCCATCGAGAGTCGTCAGTCTTTATATTTCCTAAAGACAGATCTTAAAGATTTCTTCGATCCTGAATGCTGTCGTAATTTCAAGATAGAATTGGTAGGTAAGAATCAGGCTTATGATTTTGTCAGGACCGTGTCGCTCCTGTCGCAGTATAAAAAAGAAGGCCATTTCAATAGGCTTGCTCAAAGTTATAAACCTCGGATGGAGAAATTCTATGAAGAATACATTTATTCCGTTGTGAAAGACTCTGCTGATGGTATGTTTGCCCAGTTCTCAACAATCATTCCTAACAAAGATTATGCTCCGCGAATTATAAAGTTGGCCAAAGCTCTTCAAGGATTGGAATATCAAAGACTTCACTTCGCATCTATAATTGATGCAGACGTATATATGTTTGGGCTCGTTTATAACACTGTGATAGAAGGAAAAGATATTGATGTTGCAAGAAAAGACGAATTGCTCACAGCCTTGCGCCGTAAAGTGGTTCAGTTTAAGCGTGATGAAGGCCATAAGAACTCACCATCGCTGTTGAAGTACATGCGTAGCCGTGTTGAGTATTCAGTAACCGTATTCAATCGTTATGTCTTACGCCCAGCCCCTTAGTCACATACCTTTTATACTGAAGCCTGCGTCTGATTTGGTAAAGGATGCTGTCTGGTCACTGAATGCCACAAGTGGAGGTATTGAGGCTTATCCCATTTGCGGTTATCTCTTACACTCATTGTTTCTGAAACTTACGGGTGCTCAGGAACAAAAGTTAAAGTGTATCTGTTGGGAGATGGCATGTCGCGATTACGATTATCGGTATGACCGTTTTGAACGTAAACGTTATAGCGAATGCTCTAACTACACTGATAAATGTATGGTTTATAATGACCTGCTAGGTGGGATTAAAAAGCACGATGAAGCATTTGTTGTGGAAGACGGTCTGAGAAATCAAATTTTAGACGAATGGAGGACGACCACACAGCGTTTGTTTGACGGCAGTCTCCTCATGAAAAACTTCAAAAACAACTATAATGAGTATGTTGAAATGGTCGCTGGGGTTGATAATAAATGGATAATGAATGATACGCAATTGTTCACTAATCAGTCCCAAATACCCGAATCAAATAGGGTGAAAACATGTGGATTATCTCTTAATGATATATTCGTGAAATATGTATACCGTGAGCGAAACCGTTGTGCCCATAATACAAGATCGTACCAGCACAATCTTCCCTCACTTAAAGCCATGATGGAAAAAAACTATAAGCTACAAAATTACTTCCTGTATATGTCTGTAATGCTTTTGTTAGATACGATATACGTAAAACTGTTTGAGATTTATTTGGAAAAAGTAAAATAAATATTTGCGGCTTCCGCTTTTACGTGCAACCGAAATAGCAATGGGCCACTCCAGACCGCTGCAACCTTGGCAATCCATACATAAGAACTGTTTTCACTCAGGCCTCTCATAAAGCGAAATGGTTCAATTAGTCCTGCAACCTAAAACTTGAAACTTAAAACTTGAAACTTGAATCTTGGAACCTGAAACCCGCAGCCCCGCTGCCCTGAAACCAGCAGCCCTGCTGCCTTGAAACCTGAAACCTGAATCCTGAAACCAGCGAATACGCAGTATGAGCAAAGTCCAGCGCTTCGAAGACCTGTCAATCTTTCAGATGGCTCGTAAACTCTGCAAGGATGTATATGCGATTACCAAGGATGGCGAATTCCATAAGGATGCGAGGTTTGTGCAGCAAATCCATGCAGCTGCAGGATCGATTATGGACAACATCGCTGAAGGCTACGAACGTGATGGCAACAAGGAATTTATCAACTTCCTATATATCGCAAAAGGTTCATGTGGTGAAGTTCGCAGTCAGATCATTAGAGCCCTGATGTCGGTTTCATTGACAAGGACACGGCCAAGAAACTATATAATGATAGCCTCAATCTGAGCAAAGCAATAAGCAAGTTCATCACTT
>ODAJ012185777.1_pt1 | contig 66241 bp, 58 predicted proteins | sample 1539241 | NCBI WGS metagenome assembly ODAJ01 (sample SAMN02144231, study PRJEB22623) | gut metagenome | biome: sheep rumen | host: Ovis aries | place: New Zealand | reverse complement strand
TGGTGCTTATTTAGCATAAGCTTTTGTTCTTACATTGTTCAATTTTCAAGGTACATCCGCTGTCTCCCGTTTGGGTGACAGCTTGCTTATATTACCACAGGCATTTGCCTTTGTCAACAGTTTTTTATCTTTTTGGAAGATTTTTTCCTGCATTCAGAGTAATGCCCTGCGGTGACTGTTAATATAGCACCGCAGGGCCCTGTTTGTCAACACTTTTTTATTCTGTTTTTCGGATTTTTTTGCGCGTCTAAATCTGGTGTTTTTTTGTCGAGAAGGTCCCCAAAATCATGTGTCCCCGAAGATTCTGCCGATCAGCGGCAGCGGCTTTTTGATGCCGTTGAGTGCGTTGTACATTCCTTTATATATAAGGTAGATGCGGAAGATCCAAACCAGCGGCGCGACGATACCGATCATGTCGAGGATCACGCCGGCGAGGAAAAGGATCAGCCCCTGCTTGGCGTGATAAGTGGCGAACTTGTCCGTCGGAGTGAAGATCAATGGGATGACGAAGAGAAAGCTCAGATAGCACAGCGCGGCCAAAACCTTGTTTCCGCCGGCCTGCATGACATTCCCGAGCCCGCTCCCCTGCGGGGACTCGTTCTGCTGCCCGGAGCCCGGCCTCACGCCGGCGTCCTCCGCGCCGCTGGTATACTCGGCGCGATGCTGCTCCGTCCTGCGTCTGGCTGCCTCCTTGCGGGCCCACTCCTGCGCTTCTCTGCGCTGCTCGCGGCGGGCGCTCTCCTCCTCGGCCCAGCGCCTGTGCTCCTCCTGCTTCCTTCTGCGCTCTTCCTCCAGCTTTTCCTTCAGCTCGGGATCGACATAGCTGTAGTTCGTCGCGGAAACGGCCGCTGCAGATGCAGCCGCTGCCGCCTGTTGAGCGGCGCGGTCAGCCTCTTCGTCGTAGCCGCAGGCCAGGCACTTGGACTGACCGTCGGGAATATAGGCGCCGCAGCTCTTGCAGTATGGCATACAGAACCCCTCGATTCTTTAGCAGATGGAGTCATTATATCCTCTTTTTCCGCTGTTTTCAATAGGGTTCTTCCGGCTTTCGCCGTTCAGGAGCAGAATCGGTGGTTGCCGATCACGACGATGAGCGGGCGCGACCAGATCCACTTGCTCGTGGCGGTGACGGGATTGAAATAATAGATCGCGCCGCCGGAGGGATCGGAGCCGGCCAGCGCGTCCTGCGCAGCGCGGTAGGCGCTCTCACTCACAGGCTGATCGAACTGCCCGTCGTCCACGCAGGAGAAGGCTCCGGGCTGAAAAATGACGCCGGAGAGGGTGTTGGGAAACGAGGGGTGCTCGATCCGGTTGAGCACCACCGCACCGACGGCCACCTGCCCGACATAGGGCTCTCCTCTCGCCTCGGCGGATATGAGGCGCGCGAGCAGGTCGAGATCCCCGGAGCCGCCGCCGGAACCCGTAGGCTGGATGCCGAGCGCGGTGAGGGTCTGATCCCCAGCCTGGCCGTCTGCGCTCAGGCCGTTCTTCCGCTGGAAATAGCGCACGGCCTCCTCGGTGCGGCTGCCGTAGAGCCCGTCCACCGCGCCTGCGTAATAGCCCCAGGCCTTGAGGCGCGTCTGGATCTCGCGTACGGTCTGCCCGCTGCTCCCCTTCTTGTAGAGATCGGCGGAGGCCGTCTGCGCGAGCGCGACAAGGAAGATATTGACGGCGAACAGGATGGCCGCCGCCAGGATGAGCCGCCTGCGTTCTCTCGACATAAAAACACCTCACATACTTATATACAAACAGTGCACGAAAGCCGCGCTTTCATGGTACTGTCCACACAAAGTATGTGAGGCGGACGGTGTTTCTATTCGTTTCGCTTTGCTGCTTTATCTGAGCTTGCCGTCGATCTCGCTGCGGAGTCTGGCGGAGAAGTCCTCCAGGCTCATCGCGCCGAGATCCTCGCCGCCGCGGGTACGCGGGGCGACGGTGCCGGCCTCCGCCTCGCGCGCGCCGATGACGAGCATGTAGGGCACGCGATCCTCCTGCTGGGCAAGACGGATCTTGTAACCGATCTTCTCGTTGGAGGCGTCGAGCACGGAGCGGAAGCCCGCGTCGAGCAGCTTCTCGTTGATCTCCTCGGCATAGGCGAGGGTCTTCTCGCTGACAGGCAAAACCTTGACCTGCGTGGGCGCGAGCCATGCCGGGAAGCGGCCCTTGGTCTCCTCGATGAGATAGGCCATGAAGCGGTCGAGAGAGCCGAGGATGGCGCGGTGGATGACTACGGGGCATTTCTCCGTGCCGTCGGAGTCGATATACTTGAGGTCAAACTTCGCGGGGAGGCAGAAGTCGAGCTGGCAGGTGGAGAGCGTATACTCCGCGCCGACGGCGGGCTTGACGTTGACGTCGAGCTTCGGGCCGTAGAAGGCGGCCTCGCCGATCTCCTCGGTGAACTGGATGCCGAGCTCCTGCAGCACCTGGCGCAGCGCGCTCTCGGCGGTGTTCCACATCTCGTCGTCGTCGTGGTACTTCTTCTTGTCCGCAGGGTCTCGCAGGGAGAGGACGCATCGGTAGTCGGTGATGCCGAAGTCCTTGTACGCGTCGAAAATCAGATCGCAGACCGCAGCGACCTCACCCTTGATCTGCTCAGGCGTGCAGAACAAATGCGCGTCGTTCTGGCAGAAATGGCGGCCGCGTTCGATGCCCTTGAGCGTGCCGGAGGCCTCATAGCGGAAATCGTGCGCGATCTCGCCGATGCGCAGCGGCAGGTTGCGGTAGGAGCGGGGGCGGCTGGCGAAGATGCGCATGTGGTGCGGGCAGTTCATCGGACGCAGAACATATGCCTCGTCGTCCACTTCCATGGGCGGGAACATGTTGTCCTTATAGTGCTCCCAGTGGCCGGAGGTCTTGTACAGCTCCACCGTGCCGACGCAGGGGGTCATCACGTGCTGATAGCCGAGGCGGCGCTCCTTGCGCACGATATAGTTCTGCAGCTCCTCCCAGATGATGGTGCCGTTGGGCAGGAACATCGGCAGGCCGCGGCCGACCAGATCGTCGGTCATGAACAGCTGCATCTCGCGGCCGATCTTGCGGTGATCGCGCTCGCGGGCTTCGGCCTGCTGCTTCTCCCACTCGGCCAGCTCCTCGGCGTTGCGGAAAGCGACGCCGTTGATGCGCGTGAGCATCTGACGGGAGCTGTCGTTCTTCCAGTAGGCGCCGGACTGCTGCGTGACCTTGAAGGCCTTGAGCGCCTTGGTATAGGTCAGGTGGGGTCCGAGGCACATGTCCACGTACTCGCCCTGCTGGAAAAAGCTGAAGGTGGTCTCGTCGGCAAGATCGTCCATATGCTCGAGCTTGAACTTTTCGCCGCGCTCGGCCATAAGCTTCTTGGAATCTTCGCGGTTGAGGATGAAGGGCTTGACGGCCAGGTTCTCCTTGCAGATCTTCTTCATTTCCTTCTCGATGGCCTCAAGATCCTCGGGGCCGAGCTTGCGCTCTCCCAGATCGACGTCATAATAGAAGCCGTTCTGGGTCGCAGGGCCGTAGGCAAAGTCGGCCTCCGGGAAGAGGCGCTTGATTGCCTGGGCCATGATATGCGCGGCGGTGTGGCGCAGGACGTGCAGCTCTTCCTCCTGCGGGCAATCGGCGACGGTTCCGTCCTTGTAAATGATCTTCATAGTGCTCCTCCAAACAAAAAACACCCTCAGCGGCGCTCAGCCGCCGAGGGTGCAGAAATTACACGGTTCCACCTCGGGATTTCACTCAACAGACCGTAACGCGGTCACACGGGGCGGCATTGCCTCCGCCCGGCTCGGGAGCGGTCGCAGATGATGGTCAGAACCGGGGAGGCTTGCAGCCTGGGCACTCCCTCTCTGCGCGGCGGGACCATCGCGTTCTCCGTCACAGCTTTTGTACGCTGGTATAGTATCACCCGTTTTGGCTTCTGTCAATCGCGGATTTTTGCGTATTCAGGAAGGAAACCGGCGTTCAAAGTTCGCTGCGGACAGTGCGCCTGCCTTTGCCGCAGCGTAAGTTGACATTCTTGACAAGCTGTACTGTTCTGCGGTATACTTTTTTGTGGAAAAGCACGGAACTGCTTTTATTATTTGGAGGACTTCGCCATGAGAGACGCACTGCTCGCATCCTGTCCGATCCTCGTCTGGCTCATAACCGCCATCCAGGCTCTGCTGATGATCCTGGCCTTCGTCGGCTGGAAGCAGAAGCGCGAGCCGCTCTATCTGCTGACGGCGCTTGTAGCGCTCGGGCTCTTCTACGACGCGCTGATCCTCTCGCTCGGCACGCTGATGCAGGGCGGCCCCCTGCTCGCAGCGCTCAGCCGCATGCGCTATGTGGCGCACGGCGCGCTGATCCCCCTGCTGTTTGCGATCTGCGCATACGCGCTGGACTTCAACAGGACCTGGAAGGCCGTCGTCTGGGTGCTCACCGGCATCCTGATTGCTGCGGGCATCGCCGAGGGCTTCGCCACCGCGCTCGATCTGCGCGAGGCCGCAGGTCTCGTCCGCTATGCCTCCGGCGACGCGACGCCCGGCTGGGCGCAGGCCGTGAGCGGCGTGCTGTCCTACGGCGCGGTCGTGCCGCTGATCCTCGCGGGCATCGTCGTATGGGTCAAGCAGAAGACGCCGCTGCTCTTCCTCTCCGGTTTTCTGATGTTCGCCTTTTCGGCGCTCGGCCCGGCCACCGGCAACTTTGACCTGATCTTCTTCATCAGCATGTTCGGCGAGGTGTGCATGGCGCTGTGCTTCCTGCTCTATGCAAAGCGCCGCGCTTCGAACTGAGCGTTTCATTCTCCCCCTGTATTGCGCATACATTATTCTATTATGGAAAGGAAGTCAAACAATTGAGCAGCTTCAAAGACCTCCGCATTGTAGACAACTTCTACCAGACCAGTTCCTACTTCCCCATGCCGACTGTGATGATCTCCACGCTGGCAGAGGACGGGAGCACCTCCGTCGGCTCCTACTCGCTGTGCTTCCCCTATTACATCGCGGGCAAGGGCTACTACGCCATGATCCTCGAGGCGCGCAACTCCTCCAACACCGCACAGCATCTGCTGGCGGGGCGCAAGCACCTGGCAATCAACTTCATGCCCGAGGGCCGGGGCTATCACAAGAAGATCGTCGCCCAGGGCTGGCCCGGCGACACGCCCGCAGAGAAGATGAAGAACTTCGGCTTCACGCTGGAGGACGGTCTCTGCATTCAGGAAGACCCCGCCACGCCGCGCCCGAAGGTGGTCTCAGAGGCCTACCAGGTGATGGAATGCACCTGGATGAGCGACCTGGAGAACGCGGAAGAGGACATCGGCCGTGTGCTTGAGGACGGCTGCTACCCCCCTCCCTACCGTGATTTCAACGGCATCACCAGCCAGTACGGTGCGCATTTCATCCTGCGCATCGACAAGATGCTCATGAAGCCTAAGTACTATGACAACATCATCAACGGCGTCAAGGGCAGGCTCTGGCCGAACGTGCTGATCTGCCACGGCTACCGCGACAGCAAGAACTTCTGGTTCGCCAAGACCCCGCGTCTTGTGCCTGAGCTGCTGCCGATCCGTAACGCGACGCTTTCCTCCGTGCGCTATGCCGCCGACCGTACCGATCCGAACGTCCACTTCACCGACGACGCGCTCGAAAAGCTGCTGAATGTCCCGCGCATCTTCTTGCCCACCGTGCTCAAGGGCTGCGTGGCCTGGGCGAAGGAGAACGGTGTGACCGAGGTCACGGCCCGCGAGATGGACATCATCAACGACAAGCGCGCCAAGGAGAAGGGCAAGACCAAGTAAGGAAGGAACGGACATGGAAGTGTGCGAGTTTTCCGTCCCGATGGCGCTTGCAGACTTTATCCCCGTGTTCCTGTTCGGAGCCGCGGCTGTCCTCATGCAGCGCGACCTCTACAGTAAAATGCCGAAGTATGCCTTCGCCTGCCTGGCCGCCGGCAGCGTAGACGCGTTTCTTGCGGGCTTTCTCAAGGCCCTCTGGAAGCTGCTCTATGCCCTCGGTGTGTGTGATTTCCACGTGCTCAACACCATGTTCCTGCCCACCCAGTCCCTCGGTCTGCTGCTGACCGGTCTCGGCCTCGTGCTGCTGCTGACCCAGCGGCGTCCTCAGTCTCCACCGCGCAGGGCTGCGCGATAAACAATTTTAATGAAATAGGAAGAAGGTATTCATATGTATCCTGCCTGGTATTTTCTGCTTCTGTTCCTTCTGGCCATGCTGGTCAGCTCCATCGGCTTCAAGAACTATGTCTGGTTCATCTCCCTCGGCTATGGCTTCTCCATCGCCGCTGCCGGTCTGCTCATGCTGATCCTCTTCGGCAAATCCCTCACTGCAGGCACCATCCTCTGCTGCATCATTTTCTTCCTCTACGGCTGCCGTCTGGGCGGCTACCTGGCCTACCGCGAACTCAAGAGCAGCTCCTACAAGAAGAACATGGTCGGCGAGATCAAGGATGGCAAGACCGTGCCCATGGGCGTGAAGCTCGCCATCTGGGTCACCTGCGCCCTGCTCTACGCCACGCAGGTCTCCCCCGTCTTCTTCCGCCTGTATAACAACGCCGGCAGCAACGCCTGGGTCTACATCGGTGCTGTCATCATGATCTGCGGCATCACGCTCGAATCCGCGGCCGATATCCAGAAAAACAAGGCCAAGAAGGTCAACCCCCGCCGCTTTGTCGACACCGGCCTGTTCCGCATCGTCCGCTGCCCGAACTATCTCGGCGAGATGATCTTCTGGACCGGCGTGTTCCTCTCCGGCATCGGTGCGGTCAAGGGCTGGCAGTGGCTCGTGTGCATCATCGGCTATGCAGGCATCATCTTCGTCATGTTCTCCGGCGCGCGCCGTCTGGAGATCCGCCAGAACAAGAACTACGGCAAGGATCCCGAGTACCAGAAGTTCGTCAAAACCGTCCCCATCCTGCTGCCCTTCGTCCCGCTCTACAGCGTCGAGAAGTACAAGTGGCTCGTGGCCTGAGTGCTCGAAGCCTGCAGTTATTTGGCAAAGCAAAAACGACGCCCACATAGGGGCGTCGTTTTTGCTTTGCGGAGATGGAGAGATTCGCCTGCATTTGCGCCTTGCGGGAGACGGCGCAAATAAAAGAATCGACTCACTTTCTGAGCAGCCTTGGCTTCGGGGATTCATCAATCATTCTTCGCTATGTATAAGCGCAGAAAGCGCCGCATGCCCTCGACGAGGAAGGAGAAGTTCCGTTCGTCGCAGATGGTGTCCCGCGGCGTGTGGATCCGCGACATATACAGCCCAAGGATAGGGGATTTGTTCATCGCCGCTACGCCTACGGCGCAGGGAAAGTTGATCTGATCCGATGGGTAAAATGCCCCAAGCGGGCCGCAGAGGTGCGGCTGTTTGTCACCTGCGGCGGAGAAGGCCTCTCTGAGCGCAGCACCTGCACGCCTTTTCGCCTTGCTGTTCTGGACAATCAGAATGTGATCGCCGTCCGAAACGCAGTCGAAGTTGACAACGAGGCGGTCTTTCACGGCCTTTTTGTGCTTCGAATGGAAAAACGCCGAGCCGAAGAGGCCCGTCTCCTCGTGGTCGAAGAAGACGAAGGCGCAGCGCGACCGCTCTTCCTCGCTCAGTGCGGCAATCAGTTCGCAGAGCATTACGACGCCGGAAGTGTTGTCGTTGACAGTGTGCGGATTGGCCGGGCCAAAGATAAAGATGTAGAGGATCAGCGCGAAGGCGGCGAACCAACTGAGCATCATCGCCAGCGGCTCATATACTCCCAGTCTGATCAGGCCCCAGGCCAGCAGCCCCGCTGCCGCGAAGAAGGGAACGAGGATCAGAAACTGGTACAGCAGATAGATCAGCAGGTTTTTGGGCGTTATGAAATTGGGGAAGGGCAGCCTGGCGCAGGTGTCGTAGTGTGCACTGAAAACGACATCGGCGGTTTCGGGATCACCCAGCACGAGGTTGCGGCACCGGGGGCATCCACCTTCCTCCACCGTAAGACTGGGCAGCCGACTCTGCAGGAATTCGATGAAGCGCAGCTTCTGCACCTTCGTCTTGCGTATCTGCCAGTCGCGCAGAATCTCTCGGGACAGTTCGGTCATCAAATAACTCCTTTAGATTATATTATCTGAATATCAGTTTATTGGAAAAATCCATGGTCATCGTATAATTGCTGCCCAAATCACTTCTTGAGCCGCCTTGGCCGGATTGTCTGCATGGACAAACAGGCATTGGGACCTCTCACCATCACATTCTGTAAGGTGGATAATACAACCTGACCCTACAAAACGAGGCAGGAAGAAGCATGGTTGCACCCGCCTGTCTTGCTTGTCCCATGTATCAAGGGGGTCCCAGGTAGAAACGCAAACATACACGGGTTATTGTATCATAGCTTGGGTACTAACGTGTGTAAGAGCGCGTAAAAGGTACGAAGCCATAGAAAGACCGCGTAAAAGTGCACCGAGGCAAATACTATACAACACTTCTGCGATTGATATTTATCGGACCATGGATGGTATCATCATCCATTTTTCCAAGAAGCGCCTCAGCTCCGCTCGCGTTTTTGAATTCCATTTCGGTGCGGTATATTGGGATAACATTATAGATAATCAGCTGATCTCCGCTCTCTAAGACCAAGGGCTCAACAGATTCATCAAATATCTCCAACAAGATACCACACATGTCTGTCTCTTCAGAAAAAGAGTCTCCAAAATCTATATCGTGATACAACCCCAGGTAACTATCTTCATAATACGGAAGTCTTGCCAATGTCTTTATTATGCGAATTGGCCAGTACCATTTCTCGTCGTTTGACTTAATGTCCCAGTCAGCAGGTAACCGTATTGCCATCTCTGCTCTGTTCATTTTGCCATAGACAGCAGGAACATTCATCTTGTACGCGCCCATCCCCATTGTAAATAAAGTATAATGATTTCTATCTTTGCTGGGGGGAATGGGGATCACGTCAATATGAAGGCCTAGAGAAACAATCTCATGTATAACTTCATTATACGCGCCGAAATTGTCCTTTATCATTTTTTCATATGCTTCTTGATCTTGCTCCGAATAGAAATACATTTTTTTCTTTTTCCCAAACTTAAACAATGCCATTCCGTCGCCCCTTTTTCAAATAAAGCTACACATGGATTTTAACATATCCTTCAGCAGAAAACAAGAAAACCTCTTTTGCCCTGGTAGACAAAAGAGGCTTTTTGGATGTGTAAGTACGCCCAAAAGGGGCGAAATCAAGCATAGTGCACCAAAACAGGATGCCCCCGTGTTCAGATTAGTACCATTCCATGTAATAGTAAAACCAGTTTGTCATAATTCTTTCCGTAGTGATCGCTTCTCCGGTTCTGCTCTTCCATTCAAAAACCCCGGGAGAGGTCTCCGTCAACTCATCCGAAGGAAACTCCAGCGCAAAAGGCGTGTCGTCCGCAGAATAATAAAATCCAGAATATGTTGAATTGGTCGCCAACCCGGTTCCTCCACAATAAAAATCTATATTATTGTCGTTGAATCTGTAAATACTTTTCACGATTGTTCGTATGCCAAGACGGTCACGGATCATAATTTCCTCTTCAGCGTTTTCGCTTAGTAATATGTCTTTTGCGATATACTCCAGTATCTCGTGATTCTTTCTGACATATTCAAAAATCCGGTCTCTGGACACATCATCATTGAACAGTCCACACCCGGTTAAGACTACACAACACGAAAGCAAACCGACAATCAAGAAAACCAGTTTTTTCATCATAGCCCCTCCTTGTGCTTTTGCAAGAATTATTATAGCACGTGAAATGGTTGCTTTACAACAAGAAACCCCCTTTGCCTTGGTAGACAAAAGAGGTTTCTTTCGTGGCAGCGGAGGAAGGATTCGAACCCTCAGCGCCTCCGGCGCTTCGCGCGCGATTGAAATACTGTGAGGCTTCGAATCCCGTCCCTCTGTGTATAGCAAAACAGCCGCCCTTTCGGAACGGCTGTTTTGCTTTGGCAGCGGAGGAAGGATTCGAACCCTCACAAACGGAGTCAGAGTCCGGTGTGCTACCTTTACACAACTCCGCTAAACGCAAATGCTATTATACATGGAATTCGGAGTTTGTCAAGCTATTTTTTTAATCCGGGCGTTTTTCCGCTCAGGCGTCGGCGGCCTCCAGCCTGGCGACGAGCGTGCGCAGCGCGCTGCCGCGGTGGCTGACGGCGTTTTTCTGCTCCGGAGAGAGCTCCGCCGAGGTGCAGCCGAATTCCGGGATATAGAACAGCGGATCGTAGCCGAAGCCGTTGCTCCCCTTTTGCTCATAGCCGATCTGCCCATAGAAATAGCCCTCAGCTGAGATCTCCCGCCCGTCCGGATACACGAGCACCATCGCGCAGGTGAAGTGCGCGGCGCGGTTCTCCACGCCCTGCAGCTTCTCGAGCAGGAGGCGCATGTTGGCCTGATCGTCCCCATGGACGCCGGCAAAGCGCGCCGAATACACGCCGGGCGCACCGCCCAGCGCGTCGACGCAGAGGCCGCTGTCGTCCGCGAGGGCGCAGCAGCCGGAGAGCGCGGCGATCTCGCGCGCTTTTTTCCGCGCGTTATCCAGGAAGGTCTCCCCATCCTCAACGGTCTCATGCTCGATCCCGGCCTCGCGCAGGGAGACGATCTCCTCAAAGCGGCCGCCGAGGATTTCGCGGATCTCGCGCAGCTTGTTGGCGTTGTTGGATGCAAGGATCAGTCTGGCAGGTTTCTCCATCATTTTCTCTTCCTCTTGTTCTTGCTCTTCTGCTTGCCGTTTCCGCCTGTGGCCTTCTTGCCGCCTGTCCGCTTCGGCGAGGCGGGCTCCGCTGCGGCAGGCTCCGGCTGCTGCGTCGCGCTCTCCGCTTTCGCCGGGACAGCCTTGGTGTTGCCGGCGAGCTTTTTGGCGGCGGCGAGCTTTTCCTGCATGCTCTTGACCGTGGAATAGATCAGCACGGGCAGGCTGACGAGGCTCACCGCGCCGATAATGCGAAGCGCCAGGGGCTGCAGCGGGATGCCGATCAGTCCGCTCACCGCGGTGATGAGCGAGGTGATGCTGATGAGCGAGAGGCTCACCGTGAACAGCTTATCCATCGTTTTCATTGCGTTTCCTCCGGATCAGGCTTTGTCGAAAAACAGTATAATGCTTTTTACCCATGAACGCAAGCGTTTACTTGACAAGGGGCATGCGCCTTTTTATAATAGGGCTGCAAACCAATAAAGAGTGTCAGAGTAGGAGCTGCGCGTTGGCCTTGGCCTGGAGTGCCGCGGAATGGGAAGTTGTCCGCGGACGAAATCGGTGCTGTCTCCGCTTCCGCTGCCACACGAGAGGAAACTCCCTGCGTGGCAACCGTCACGAAAGGGGGTTTTTTGTTGAAGCTCAATACCCGCAAGCTTGTTGTCCTCTCCATGCTGATCGCCGTGGAGATCGTGCTGTCGCGCTTTCTCTCGATCAGCGCGTGGAATATCAAGATCGGCTTCGCGTTCCTGCCGGTCGCGCTCGCGGCGATGCTGTTCGGCCCGCTTGAGGCAGGGATCATTGGTGCGCTGGCGGATCTGCTGGGGGCGCTGCTCTTTCCCGTCGGCCCCTATTTCCCCGGCTTCACCCTCACCGCGTTCCTAATGGGCGCGGTGTACGGGCTGTTCCTGCGGCGCGATCAGCGCATGGGGAGCATACTGCTCGCCGTCGGCGTGCACGAATTCGCGCTGAGTCTGCTGCTCAACACCCTCTGGATCTCCGTCCTCTACTCCTCGCCTTTCCTGCCGCTGCTCGTCTCGCGGCTGCCGCAGGTCGCCGTACTGTCGGTCGTGCAGGTCGTGGTGATCCGGCTGCTCGCAAATGCGCTGCCGCAGCTGCGCCGCCTGCTCCCGCAGGGGAAGGCCGAGCAGCGCAAGGCCGCCCTCGCCGCGCGCAGAGCGCTCAGCAAGGAGCAGCGCCGCGAGGCAAGCGCCGCGATCTGCGCCGCTCTGCTCGAGCTGCCGGAGCTGCGCGCCGCCGGAACGATTCTGAGCTACAGCGCCCTGGGCGACGAGGTGGATCTCGCCGCGCTCACAGAGCAGCTCGGCGCGCGGATCGCCCTCCCCCTCTGCCTCGACAGGCAGACGATGGAGGCGCGCATCCCCACCGGCCCCTGTAAACGCGGACCCTACGGCATCCGCGAGCCGGACCCCGCCGCGTCGGAGTTTGTCGCGCCGGAGGAGATCGACCTGGTGCTTGTCCCCTGCGTCGCCTTTGACAAGAACCGAAACCGGCTCGGCCACGGCGCGGGCTATTATGACCGCTATCTCCCGCTCTGTACGCGGGCGAAATGTATTGCCGTTGCCTTCGAGGCGCAGCGGCTCCCCCGTGTCGTCACCGATGCGCATGACCGGCGCATGGACGCTGTCGTCACGGAAAAGAAGATCTATCTGCCCGAATGAATCGGCTGCAAAAAGGATGAACTCCCGTAGATTAGGAGTTCATCCTTTTTGTTGACGGAGGGACGCGCGATCCTTTACTGCCGCTCGCGGAAGCTGCGGCGAATGGCCTTGAGCAGAGCCTCCGCTCTGCGGGCGTCCTTCGCGCCTCCGCTCTCCGCATAACGTGCGCGGAGATAGAGCTCGCGCAGCTCCTCCGCCTCGCTCGCCCCAGGCTGGCCGGCGGCCTTTTGCTGCACCTCCAGCGAGGTCTCACTGGGCCGCAGCTGCAGCGCGGCGCCGCTCTCGAGCAGGAGCAGATAGCTTCGGTAAGCCTCGCGCACACGGTTGGCAGAGAGCGTGATGCGGCGGCGGGCCGGGCTCTTCTTCTCCTCGCGCTGCTCCGGGAAATACTCCATATCGCCGACATAGGACGGCGTTACGCGCCTGCGCCGTCTGAGGAGCAGCACGATCAGCACGATGGCCAGGATGACAAACAGGATCGTCACGAGCGTCGGCAGGACATTGCCTGTCCACTGCTGCGGGGCAAGCTGTTCCAGTTCCCCCGGCTCGACTGTCGGGATCGGCGATTCGCTGGGCGTGGGTACAGCATCCCCGTATGCCTCCTCCTCGATCTCCGGGAACGTGGCGTTCTCCATCAGCTTGCCGAAAAGCCAGCCAAGCGCCAGAAAGAACCAGCGAGCCGGCGCGAGCAGGATATCCGGCCGCGTCAACGCGCCGCCGACGAGGAAGCCGCCACTCACGCCGATCGCAACGGTGAGCAGCGCCCCGGAAATGCTGACGAAGCGCTGCCGCGTGCCGGAGCCCGGCGTGCGGAGCATCCGCAGCCCGATCACCGCAAGCAGCACAAAGAGCAGCAGAAGCACAATAAATTTCGTCTTCGGCGGCGTGCTCAGCGCGGCCGGGAGCATAAAGGCCAGCGCACAGCCGATCAGCACGCGCATGAAGAGTACGGTGCGCTCCTCATCCCAATCAAAGCGATCGAGCGCGGCGAGCAGCGTCATCACGAGCGGAACCGGAACAAAAAAGATCCAGGCGCGGCCGAAGGGCAGGAGCAGCAGGCTCAAAAAGGGCAGCGGCGAGAGTGCGATGCGCAGCGCGGGGGTATAGCGGAACTGCTGCGTAAGAAGCAGCATTCCGAAGCTCAGCGCAAGCGCCAGCAGCATTGCGCCGAGGGCGTCTTCAAAGAGATTCAGCAGGCTGAGAGCGGCGAAATACAGCGCGGCGTCCGCCGTGCACAAAAAGGCTACTGCGGCTTCCATGCGTTCGCCTCCTTTCCCTGCCTGTCCGGAAGCAGATGCTCACTGCCGTAACAGGCGGCTGGCTCCGCGCCAGTCTGTTCCGCGATCCACGCCATGGCGCGCTCGCATTCTCCGCCGGGCCGCGGGGCAATCAGCAAAAGGTCGCTCCGCAGGCCGCGCTCCTCGAGCACTTCCTCCGCGAGATCCCCGACCGTGCGGAACTCCGTCGGCCGTGCACGGCCGATTCGCTCCAGAATATCCTTGAGATGCGCCTCGCCGATGCCGGAGCCGACGGAGAAGAGATCGCCGTTGGAATAGAGCGCATAGGGGATCTTCTGATCCTCCAGCTGCTCCGAGAGACTGCGCGTGAGAGAGAGGACGGCCTCGCGCTCGGCCTCACTGCCGGAGAGATCGACCAGCAGGGTGGCGCTCGGCTCCGCCGTATGGTCGTTCTCGCGCACCATGAGGCTGCCGCGCCGCGCCGTCTGCTTCCAGGCGATCTGCTTCATGGGCTCATGCCCGGTGTAATCCCGGAAACCGACCGTCAGCGAGGGATCGTCATGCAAAAAGCGGCGCACGGACACCGAGCCGAGCAGCCCGCTCGCGTTGAGAAAACCCTCCGCCCCGGGCGCCTGCCGCGCGGTCACGACCACTTTGCCCTTGGCCTTGCCGCTGATGAGCTCTTTGAGCAGGCCGAGGAAATCTCCGCATTCGATCACGTAATGCCCCGGGGAGACGACGCCGCGCTCCGGCAGTGAAAAACGCACACGAAAGCGCGCGGAGGTGTGCGGCATGAGGGAGAGCGAGCGGCGCACACAGAGGCTGGGATAGGCCCGGTCGCGGTAACGGGCGGCCCATTTCGCATCCTCGCACAGCTCCGCCCCCTCCGCGAAAAAGAACCAGATACCCACGAATAGCCGCGGGATGGCGGAGGAATTGGTGACGGTGACGGTGAGCGTGATCGTGCCGCCTGGCTCTGCGAGCGTCAGATCCGTCTCGCAGCGGGTGTGCAGCGCGCTCTTCGCCGTGCGGACGGAGAGGAGCTCCGCCGCGATCAGCGCGACGATGACGCCGAGGACAAGAAACGCGCTCATAGCCGTTCGAGCGGGACCTCGACTTCGTCGAGCATCCTGCTCACAAAGCCCTCCGCATTCATGTCGCAGCGGCGCACAAGGGTCAGGCGATGCGGCAGCACGTAGGGCGCCTCGGCCTTCACATCCTCGGGGATGACATAGTCCCGCCCATTGAGGGCGGCGCAGATCTGGCTGGTCTTGTAGAGCGCGAGCGAGCCGCGGGTAGAGACGCCGCAGCGCAGCAACTCAGAGCTGCGGGTATAGGCCGCAAGATCCAGGATATAGCCCGCCACATCGTCCGACACGGCGACGTCACGGTATCCCTCGCCCAGGGCGCGGATCTCCTCCGGGCCGGTGACCGGCTGCAGTTCGGCCGCAAGATCTCTCGCGTCACGGCGGCGCAGCACGGAAATCTCCTCCTCCCGCTCCATATAGCCCATGCGCAGCCGCATGAGAAAACGGTCCATCTGCGCGTCGGGCAGCGGGAAGGTGCCTGCGGATTCGATGGGGTTCTGGGTCGCCATGACGAGATAGGGCTCCTCCATCCGGTGCGTCACACCGTCGATGGAGAGCTGCTTCTCCTCCATTACCTCGAGCAGCGCGCTCTGCGAGCGCGGGGTGGCGCGGTTGATCTCATCAGCGAGAATGACGTTGGCAAAGAGCGGGCCGGGGCGGAACTCGAACACGCTCTCCTTCTGGTTGTAGAAATAGATGCCCGTGAGATCGGAGGGCATGAGGTCGGGCGTGCACTGGATGCGGCGGAATTTGCCTCCGATGCTCTGCGAAAAGGCGCGCAGCAGCATGGTTTTCCCGGTGCCGGGCAGATCCTCCACGAGCACATGCCCGCCCGCTATGAGGGCGATGGTCAGCTGGTCGATGATCTCGTCCTTGCCGACGATGACCCTGCCGACGTTTTCCCGCAGCTTCCTGCCGAACGAAACGAACGCTTCTGTATTCACGGATCACAGCTCCTCTTCCTAATCTGTTGCAATATGTCCGCGCGCCGTCAGACCGGCGCGTCTTTTTTCTTCAGATACTCGCGCAGGATCTTGCGGTGGCTCGTCACGAGGCGCTCCGGGAGAGAGTCCGGCCGGAACCACGCCAGGCGCACGGATTCACCGTCGTTGACACGCGGCTCGCCCGTCCAGGCGCGGCAGGCAAAGGCGATATCCACCACATAATACTCGTCGCCGTTGGCGGCGCGGCAGAGATGCTCCGGCCCGGAGAAGACGCCGATCAGCGAGAGCTCCTGCGCGCGCAGGGAGGTCTCCTCCTCGAGCTCGCGCTTCGCGGTATCCTCCGCGGCCTCGCCGAGCTCCATCAGTCCGCCCGGAAAGCACCAGCGGCCCTCCGGAAAGACGCGCTGCTGCAGCAGCAGCTCTCCCCTCTCGTTTTCGACCACGACCGTGCAGCCGCAGAGATTGATCCTGCGGTGACCGATCAGCGCTCGCAGCTCTTCAACATAAGCCATACTTTTCCTCCCCCCGCAGGCGCAGTGCGGCGCTTATTCCGTTCCCTGCCTTTACATTTGAATTGTATCATATTCCCGCGCCGCGCGCAAGGGAGACGGTCTCCCAGGACTTTACGGCGAGCGCTTCTCCCCGTTTTTCCCTGTACAAGAGCCGCCGAAGGGCTGATTCCCCCAATTTTTGTGTATTTTACTCATTGAATCCGCGCTGCCAAGCTGCTATAATCCAACCTTGACACGAAAGAGCGTGTCAGCAAAGCATTTCTGTGAAATCTGGAGGAATACACAATGGCTACTGTAAAGAAAACCACAGAGAAGGCGACGAAGGCTCCGGCGGTCAAGAAGGCAGAACTTGCCGATCCCGCTGTGAAGGCTGTCAAGAAATCCGCCGCGTCCGCTGCAAAGACGACGAAGAAGGCGGCTGCCCCCGCAGTGAAAACGATTCTTCAGGCCAACGGCCGTGAATTTGATCTGACCGCGCTGAACGCGAAGGTGCTCGAGGCGGCACAGTCTCACCACACCGCCGACATCGCCGAGCTCGCCATCTACGTCAAGCCCGACGAGGCCGTCGCCTACTACACCATCGACGGGGAAGGCTGCGACGCATACATGGTCGAGCTCTGAGCCGCCAAAGCAGAGGCAGGGCAGCCGATGCCGTCCTGCCCCCGGCTCCCGGCAAAGCGCCGGCTGCTTGAGAGAAAAAGGAAAGTTTCTTACGAAGCTTTCCTTTTTCTATTCCGTATAATTTGGCTTTTCGGGCAGGAAAAGTTGACATCGGAGCTTCCGGCCGTTTATACTGGAGAAGGTCTCCCCCGCTCCGGGAGGCACAACGTACAGAACGATCTCCCATCCGCACGCCGGCCGATTCAGGAGAAGTGACGACCATGTCCTTTGATTTCAAAAAGGAATACAAGGAATTCTATCTGCCGCAGAGAACGCCCGTCCTCGTCACCGTGCCGCCGATGAACTACATCGCCGTGCGCGGAGAGGGCGACCCGAACGCGGAGGGCGGCGCATACAAGGAGGCCATCGGCCTTCTGTATGCCGTCGCGTACACGATCAAAATGATCAAAATGGGCGATCATCGGATCGACGGCTACTTTGACTACGTCGTTCCGCCGCTGGAGGGATTCTGGTGGCAGGAGGGCGTACAGGGCGTCGACTATGCGCACAAGGAGAGCTTTCATTGGATCTCCCTGATCCGTCTGCCGGATTTCGTAAAGCCTGCCGATTTTGACTGGGCGCGCGCAGAGGCGGAGCGGAAGAAGAAGTTGGATCTCTCCGGGGTCGAGCTGCTGCGCTACGACGAGGGGCTCTGCGTGCAGTGCATGCACGTCGGCTCTTACGACGACGAACCGGCCACCGTGGCGCTCATGCACGATACGATCGCGCGGCAGGGCTATGCGCCCGATTTCTCCGGCGGCCGCTTTCATCACGAGATCTATCTGTCCGACGTCCGGAAGGTCGAGCCGGCCCGGCTCAAGACCGTGATCCGCCACCCGATCAGGCCCCTGTGACATACCGGAGCGTCCGCGCCCGGGCGCCGTTCATCCGCCAAAACTCTGCAAGGAGGCCGTACACATGAATCTTGTGACCGCGTTTTCGCTCTTTTCCCTGATCATCCTGCTGTACTGGGTGATCACAGAGCTCTTCACCGTACTCTTTCATCTCACCGGCCTGCCGGACGACAAGGCCAGGTTTCAGGTCATCTCGCTGCTGACCGGCTGCGGCTTCACCACGCGCGAGAGCGAAATGATGCTCTCCAACGTCCATCGGCGGCGCCTTGCGCGGATCACGATGCTCTTCGGCTATGTGTTCAACATCACCATCGTTTCCGCTTTCATCAACGTCTTCCTCTCGCTCAAGGTCGGCCAGGTACAGAACTTCTTCATCGGCGTCCTGATCCCGCTTGGCGTCGCGGCGCTTATCATGGTCTTCATGCGCGTGCCGAAAGTCCGCGCCTGGGGCGACCGGCTGCTGCTGCGCGTCGCAGACCGCATCATCGGGGTGGACAGCTCCTTCAACAGCGTCCAGCTGCTCGACAGCATTGGGAGCGAGGCCATCGCCCGCGTTATCATCAACCACATTCCGGAGGAATACCAGGGGCTCTCCCTCTCCGCGAACGGGCTCAAGCAGAACACCGGCATCATGGTGATGCTCGTGGAGAAGCCGGGCCAGCACGCGAGGTCTGCCGGCCCGGACACCGTGATCGAGCCCGGCGACCAGCTGACCGTCTTCGGGCGCTATGAGAACATCCGCCGCGCCTTCCACGCGCGCGAACGCTTTACGGACGACTGAGCGCCCCGGCGCAGCACAGGCCGCGCCCGGACAACAGGCAAACGCCTCCTGTGTTTCCGTCCCGCCGAAGGAGGGGCGGGACGCACGGGAGGCGTTTGCGGCATATAGGGAGCTATTTTTTGGCATTTCTGCGCGAAGCAGGCAAATTTCAAATTGCGTTTTGCGCGCGCTCGTGATATGCTGTTTTCGGAAAACCGTCCCGCGGCTGCGCCCGGGAGAAAAGGGTCTCACGATATTTTGACGGCTTGTCCCGTCCTCAGAAAGGATTGCGCAAAAATGGAAAAACAGATCAAACGGATCGGCGTTCTGACCAGCGGCGGAGACGCGCCCGGCATGAACGCGGCTGTGCGCGCGGTCGTGCGTACGGCGATCGCCTCGGGCATCGAATGCATTGGAATCCGGCGCGGCTGGCAGGGTCTCATCCACAGCGATTTCGTCCCGCTCACGCGCGAAAGCGTCGGCCATCTCCTCTCCCGCGGCGGTACGATACTCTACACCGCCCGCAGCGACGACTTTCTGACGGAAAAGGGCCGTCTTAAGGCTGTCGCCACCTGCAAGATGCTGGGGCTCGACGGCATCGTCGCCATCGGGGGCGACGGTACCTTCCGCGGCGCGCTGGAGCTCTCCCGGCTCGGCGTCCCCGTCGTGGGTGTGCCCGCCACGATCGACAACGACGTGGGCTGCACCAACTACACCATCGGCTTCGACACGGCCTGCAACACAGCCATCGAATGCATCGACAAGCTGCGCGACACCATGCAGTCGCATGAACGCTGCTCCGTCGTCGAGGTCATGGGCCGCAATGCGGGCTTCCTCGCGCTCTATGTCGGCATCGCCGTCGGCGCAACCGCGGTGCTCGTGCCGGAGAAGCCGCTTGATTTTGATAAGGACGTCGTCGAGCGCATCCGCGCCTCCCGCCTCGCGGGCAACACGCACTTTATGATCGTCGTCGCCGAGGGCGCAGGGAGCGCCGTTGAGGTGGGCAAGCAGATCTACGATGCCGTGGGCATCGACCCGCGTGTGACCGTGCTCGGCCACATCCAGCGCGGCGGCGCGCCCAACGCCCGTGACCGTGAGACGGCCACCCGCATGGGCTACTATGCCGCTCGTGCGCTTGCAGAAGGGCGCTACAACTGCATCATCGGCACCAAAGAGGGCTCCATCGTGGAGATCCCCATCGAGGAAGCGCTGGTCATGAAGAAGAACCTGCAGATGGAGCGCTACCACATCATGGAGACCATGCAGTTCGGCAGTGTGCTCTCCCGCTGACAGGACAGAAACAGCAGAAAGCCTCCGGAACCGCCGGTTCCGGAGGCTTTCTGCTGTCTGCGCAGGCCGGAGGCTGCTGCATTTATTGCTGCGCCGCGCTTCTGTTCAGCTCCGCTTCTATCTTGCCCAGGGTATCGAAGAAGCGGTGGGTGGCCACGGCAAAGCCCAACAGCGGGAGCCCCAGCGTGTTCCAGCAGAACATGTGACGGAAGGAGGTGTGGGGGCCTTTGATCCCCATGGCTTCCGCCTTACGGCGCAGCTCGTCGGCAATGCGGCCCATCCAGATGATGGGATAGATGAACAGCGTGGGAATACCGATCAGATAGGCCTGCCAGTAGGGCATGGTCTTGTGGCCGAGAACGGAATCGATCTCCGCCTGCAGGCCAAGCGGCATGGCGGCCATAAAATACAGTCCGGCCGTAAAGAAGTCGATAAAGCCCAGCCAGAAGCCCGGGCGATGTGTATGTTTGTATTGCATCCTGCACCTCACAGCAGTATTTCTTTTCTCGCGTTTCCGCGCGCTTGCCCCTTATTCTTTTATTCTATTCCGGGCCCTGTCAATAAGAGCTTCTCCCTTGATTGGCCCTTTTATTAGATGCTTTATTGTTTTACTTTTTGGTATAACAGAGCAGTTTCTCCATCCTCATTTAAGTACTTTTTGACCAATGTAAATCCGTTTTTTTGAAGTATCCGCTGCGAACAGATATTTGCAGGATCTGTAATGGCAATTACGTTTATTCCTGATTCCCATGTAACTGCCACATTGACAAGATTCTTAACCAGTTCAGTTCCGTATCCGCGATTCCAATACTGTGGAAGCAGCATGTATTCGATTTCAACAGCACTGTATTCCTCATTCCAGCATGCTGCACCCATCCCAATATACTCTTCATCGCTTTCGCCAACGAAGACCTTGTAAACACCCAGCTGCGGCTCTGAAGCATTCTGCACAATCACCGTTTGGAAAGCCATACGCGCCTCTTCAGCAGTAAAAACACGTCCAAGGTTCATCTTCATGATCTCTTGATTGTAAACAAGCTGAGCGTACATCGGCTCATCGCTCACATTGTATTTTTCCAGTTTCATCACTGTCAATCCTGCCTCCGCATATTCAGATTTTTCGAGATAATTATAACAGACAACGCACAACATGGGAAGAAGAGACGGGACCCTGATCGCATCACGCTCAGAGTCCCTCTTTGTCAAACCATACTGCGACTCATTCCGCAGGCCTCAGGCACAAGCCGGGGCGTATAACCGGGGGCTTTACGGTTCTTTGCTGCGTTTTTTCGCCGCAAACAGCCCCATTGCTATGCCTGCCGTCGAAAGGAGCAGTCCGATGGGCAGCTTGGCAAAGTCAGGCCAGACGATGCTTCTCATTTCCACGCTCTCTGCCGTAACGGAAGTAACGCAGCCGGACATTGCATACATGAGTCCGAAAACAAGACCCGCCAGCCATTTCAGTTTGCCGAACCAGTCACGGTGTCCGATGATGAATGATGCGACAAAGAAAGTGACCGGCAAAACGGCCCATGTGATGGAGAACCCGTACCCGTAATTGTCCACGCCCTTGTGTGCCAGAAGAAATGCAATGAGCGAGAGCGCCCAGATTCCCAGCACAGTTAACACAAGAATCAGCTTCGATTTTCGGTCATTACTTTTTACGACATTCGTGCTCTCTTCAAGATAGTCTTTATAAGTTTGTTTCATGGAATCCTCCTCCTTGAGCAGGTGATCCAAGCTCACAGAATACAGGTCGCTCATCCGTATGACGCTGAGGATGTCCGGATAGGATTTCCCGTTTTCCCAATTTGACACGGTCTGGCGGCTCACCCCAAGAGCCTCTGCCGCTTGCTCCTGTGAGAGATTTACACTGTGTCTTGCGTTACGGATGATTGTTCCGATTTCCATTCGTCTCACCTCTTAATTGTTTGTCCCGGCCGGAACGACTTAAGGATACGGGATAAAGCCCCGAAAGTCTATCAAGGGCGTTTTACAAGCTCGAATTTCCTTGACAAAATGTTTTTACACAGGCTGAAATCACCGGTTTGAACGGCTGTATTCGCCCAGCAACGCTCAGGGCAAGCGCGAGGTGCATACGGTCTATGCCAAGACGAGGGAGGAGTGCGAGGTGCTTTTAGAGAAGATGATCGCCGAGGTTCAGGAGCGGATCAAGGAAGAAAAACTGGCGATGAAAGAGACAGTGGCTGTAGTAGAAACTGAGGCAGAGTAAACAAAGAAAGATACGATAGTAAGAACAGAATGCTATTCATAGTCTCCGGAATTCATTATTCCATGGTTTTTCTTTGCGCCAAAGCACATCCAGTATTCAAATCTGTTTTGGAGAAAAACTCGCCTTTCTTCGGAAATATCCGGAATCTTAGAAAGCGCAGAGGTAAATCCGATCCATTTTTGTAACACATGCGAGGTTACGGGACGATAAACAAAAGTCGGCGGAATATACCGAACATAGTATTGTCCATTTGAAACTGTGCAAGTTACTAAATCATATACATCTCTACTTGCATGAAGGCGATCAAAAGACATTATACAGATATCGTCATTTTGAAATAGCGCGCGCTTCCTTCTTAACCACTCATCTTTTTCGTATTCACTACGTCTTCCGTATACCAATATGTACTGCGGTTTGAATTCCTTTTTTCTGTTTTCTTCATCAATCGAAAAACGTTCATAAAACGATTCTTGTCCAGAAATGGTGGACAGGATCGCCTTCCATTCAATTATTTGATTATATGCTTGTGTAAACTCGGATCTGTTGATTTCGTCCTTTCTAAACTGTTCTTTGCTTGGCTTTTCAATCTCGATTAAGACCGGGCAAAAAGAGAGACTATCGTTTGCAAGCCACATGAAATCGGGAATGCGTAGTTGGTTGTCGTTGATTCTGGGCTGCGTTATCAAACAATTCATGTAAGGATAATGACCAGATAAGCCAAACACTTCGAATGCACCTGGGACATAAGCTGGGTTTTCTTCTAAAAAATGTTGAAATGAATGCTCTTTATTTGCTTCCGTTTCTAATAATGCTTTATATTTCAAATCGCTTTTTATAATATACTCACCCATGTTAATCGCCTTTGGCGCATCTGGAATAATGTCATATTGTTTGACAAGCATTTATGTTACCTCCATGTGATATAAAGCCATCAAGCAAAAGCCGCAGAGAAACAATCCCTGCGGCTTTTCTGCGGTAAAAACCGCCATTTTGGTCCGAGTGACTGGTTTCGAACCAGCGGCCTCGTGGTCCCAAACCACGCGCTCTACCATCTGAGCTACACCCGGATATTCAATTTTCTGCTTCTGCCGTTGTGGTCAAAGATGTGGTCAAACGGCAATTTTCAGAGTTTTTGCGGAAGCCATAAAGTGCCAAAACTTCAGTGTTTGCAAGGGGTTGCAGGATTTCAGCTTTTGCCCGAATGCCGGGGGTGTTACACGCTCCCAAACCAAGCGCGCTACCAGCTGCGCTACACCCGGAAATACGTATTTGCGCTGCGGAGCTTGCCGCAGCGCGCTTATTATACAGCAAGTCTCGAACGCTTGCAAGCAGTTTCTTTTCGCGGCGCTGGCGCGGGCTTCTCCCCTTCCCGGGCCGGCCTTCTCCCCTCCCCCTTTTCAAGCCGTACAGGCTGTGTTATAATGGTTTCGTTCGTTTTCGACACGCAGGCCGGGCCAGGCGCCCGCAGCCATCGCGCAGAAAGGAGCGTGTCCCATGCTGAAAACGCGCAAAACCAAGCTTTATTTCGCTGTGATCATCCTGGTCGCTGCGGCGATCCTCGCCGTCGTCGGCTTCGGGATCCGCAACATAGTCGCCGCAGGCAAGACCCAGGCTCCCGGCGGCAGCCCGAGTCCCACGCCGCAGGTAGTCGTCCAGGAAGTGGAGAAGATCCGTGAGGTGGAAAAGCTCGTGGAGGTGGAGAAGGAGATCTCCGCCGAGATCCTGCAGGACGGGCTGAAGGATATGGGCTTCCTGGTGACGGAGGAATACTATTTCACCGAGGTCGCCTCCTATTCCAGTATCAAAACCTTGTTCAACCTCGAGCTTCCCTTCAGCGAGTCCAGTTATCTGGTGAGCTATGAAGGCAGCGTCACTGCGGGGATCGACTTTACGGGCGTGCGCGTCGTCAAGGACGAGGAGCAAAAACGCATTACCGTTTTTCTCCCCCTGCCTCAGATCCAGACCGTGAGCATCGACCCGGAGAGCTTCGTGCTGCATCACGAGAAGCAGAGCATCCTCAACCCCACCTCCGTAGCAGATTACAACAGCTCCCTTATCGAGCTGGAGCGCAGCGCGCTGGACAAGGCGCTCGAACGCGGCCTGCTGGATCACGCCGGAGAACACGCCCGGCTTGTCGTGCAGAACTTTGTAGGCAGTCTGGTGGATCTGCGCGAGTACAGGCTGTCGATCCGCTGAAAGGAGTCCGCTCATGGAAAGCAAACTCAAACGCATTCTCTTCGCGCTGCTGCTCGTGCTGGCGGCTGTGCTCTCTTTCTTCGTGCTCTCCGGTCTGACAGGCAAGCTGGAGGCAGCGCTCGGCGTCGCGGACAACCTGGACGCAAAGGCCGACACCGTGCTCAAGCTCACCGCCTCCTCGACGCTGCTCTCCGCAGGCCTTACCGCGATCCCCAGCGATATCGCCACGCCGATCGCCGAAAAGCTGGCCGATTTTTCGGAGTATTTCATCTTCATTCTCTGCGTGATCTTTTCAGAGAAATACCTTCTCGGCATTCTCGGCACGGCCTCCTTCAAGATCCTGATCCCCTTCTCCTGCGGCTTCCGCTGCTTCAGCCTGTTCCGCGAATCAGAGACGGCAAAACGTCTCTCCTGGAAGCTCGCCATCCTCGCCATCGCGCTCGTAGTCATCATACCGCTGAGCCTCTGGGTGTCGGACAGGGTATACGATACCTACAACGCCTCCATTGAGGAGACCATCACGGCTTCGGAGGAGCTCAGCGGCACCACCTCGGAGCTCTCCGAGGCGGGCGAGGACCGAAACCTCGTCTCCTCGATTCTCGAGCGGCTTTCCACCACGGGCACAGAGCTGGCTAACAAGGCCGCCCGGGTCGTCAACCGCTATGTGGAGTCCCTCGCGGTGATGATCGTGACCTCCTGCGTGATCCCGATCCTGGTGCTGGTCTTTCTGTTGTGGCTGATCAAAACGCTGACCGGCGTTGCGATCCCGATGTCCTCCCTCCCCGTGCACCGGAAGAAATAGGAAGCTGCAATCCGCGCGCATCAAGCAAAACAGCACAAGGCTCCGCCTGTCGGCGGAGCCTTGTGCTGTTTATCATCTTGTTATCCTCTTGCCTTCACTGCGTCAGGATTCTTTCACGCGGGAGCTTTCCTCCTCCGTTCCTGGGGCGTCCGCCTTGTCAGTATCAGCCGCCGCTTTGCCTGTTCCGCTCTCCGCCGGGGTCTCCGGCGGCGGAACGGGCTTTTTCTTTTTCAGCAGCAGCGCGGCAAGCAGGATCAGAAGCAGAAGTCCGCCGCCGATGAGCGCGTAGGTCGTGAGCTGCGAGCCGCTCTCGCTCTCTGCCGCGGCGAAGATCACTGCGCCGCCCTGCGCGCCGAAGCTCAGGTAGCTGCCGGCCTTGCTGGCGGAAATCTCGTGCCAGCTCTCCTCCTCAAAGACATAGAGCTTCACGCTTCTGCCGTGCTCGGAGAGTTCGGGCGGGAGATAGCGGACGGTATAGCTCTGGTCTTCCTCAATGCCGTTCACCTGCAGCAGCCATTTTTCGAGCACGACGCCGTCTTCAACCACGGGGCCTTCCCCGCCGTATTCGGAGAGCCTGACCTCGGCGCGATGCGTAAAGTCGCCCTCCACGAGCACGATGGACATCGGGGATTCCCCGCGCGTCTGCTCGGAGGCAAGCGCGCCCTGGCGCGGCGTGTACACTGCTTCGATCACGGCGCTGCGGGTGAGATTTTCCCTCTCGAATGCAGGCCAGGAGCCCGTATAGCCCTCCTTCTCCGGCACCGCCGGGATCTTGCTCTCGTCCACACTGCCGCCGTAGCCGAACTTCAGCTCCGCCACCTGGCGTCCGTCTGCCACAAAGCGCAGGCGCAGCGTGCGGAAGCGTTCGGGGAGACCTTCCCGTTCAAGCAGCTGCTCGTAGCTCACAGGCTCGGCTCTGCCGCTGTAGCTGATGCCGTCCACGGCGCCGAGGCCGTCATGGACGTAAACATTGTCCACCACAGCGTCCTCCGCGTCCACGTCCGCGTAGCCCGCAATGGTACCGCTGCAGGCTGCGTCGCCGGCGATGCCGGCCATGCTGCCGCAGCCGCTGATGCGCGTCCCGTAGCCGGCGACGCCGCCGACATAATTGCTGCCCAGCACGTCGCACATGGCGTAGCTGTCGCGGATGCTCGCATAGGAGTAGCCCGCGATACCGCCGACATAGCTTCCGTCCGGGCTGGATACCGCGCCGTAGCTCTCGCAGGTGCTGACCAAACCGAGTTCCATCTTGCCGGCGATACCGCCGACGCCGTCCTTACGGCCTTCCACCACGCCCTCATTGACGTTCATCTCGCCGACGCAGTGCGTCTCATAGGTGTTGCTGACGATGCCCTCGATGCCGATGGTTTCGGCGAGCTGACCGTCCAGGTCAAATTCATACTCGATGCCCATGTCGCCCGCGATGCCGCCGACGTTGGTATCGCCGCTGACGATGGCGCTGTTGGTGTTGCGGCTCACGCGGCCGAGGAGGTCTTCCTCCTCCATTTCCTCCGAGCCGTCCTGATAGATCTGGCGGTTGGCAGCGCCGTTGAGCGCGTTGGCAAGCAGCATGAGCACGCGGCTGAGCTGGTCGTTGACATTGCCGAGATCCTGCGCGATATAGCCGGAGGAGGTGGCGACGATGCCGGCCATCTGGTTGGCGCCGTCCGCCATGTCGCTGATATCCCCGCTGACGTCCTCCGGGACCTCGATGCTCTCGTCCTTTCCGCGAACGGGCGTTGCGCCGACGCGCTGTGAGCCGCCTCCGCCGGGGCGGGAGATGGTGCCGCTGCCGTCGATCTTGCCGCTGGCCGAGTCGGAGCTGGCCTGGATACTGTCAAGCGTGTCGTTCATCTCGTTGGACATCAGGCCGAGATCTCCGGAGGCGATGTCCATATAGGCGTTCAGAAGCTCCAGCTCCTCAGCGAGATTTACCGATTCAAGCAGAAGCAAGTACGGCTCCATCTGGCCTACGATGCCGCCCACGTCCTTGCGGCCGTGCACGTCGCCGAAGTTCCGGCAGCCTGTGAGATAGCCGGACTGCCGTCCGGCGATGCCGCCGACGTTGTAACCGAAGCGGGGGTAGCCCACCATGCCGCGGTTGACGCAGCCGGACACCGTGCCCGTGGAGAGGCCGACAATGCCGCCCGTATCGGATACAACGTTTTCGTCCTCGGCATTGGTGAGGTCGAGCATGCCGTCACCCGACAGGGAGATACTCTCGAGGTCGAGCGCGGCCTCGGAGATCGTCGTGTTCACGGTGGCGCGGCTCTCACAGTCAAGGAGGACGCCGCTGTTGGAGCCGGCGATGCCGCCGGTAGCCCGCTTGGCGTCCACGCTGCCCGAGAAGGTGCAGGAGCGGATCGTCCCCTCGTTCTCGCCGGCGATGCCGCCGACATAGCGCAGGCCGCTCACCGAGCCGGAGAAGGAGCAGTTTTCGATCAGGCCGCGGTTCGTGCCCGCGACGCCGCCGATCTGGTGCTGCCCGTCGCCCGGCGCGACCGTGCCGGAAAGAGAGAGATTGCGCACCACGCCCTCGGCCTGTATGTAGCGGAAAAAGCCCAGATGCGAGCCTTCGCGCTGGATCGCCAGGCCGAAGATGGTGTGGCCGCGGCCGTCAAAGGTGCCCGAGAAGGTCGGGATCGGTTCAAATTCCACGCCGCCCAGATCAAGATCCTGATCCAGCACGACGTTCAGGCCGACAGAATAGCTGTCCAGCACACAGTCGCGTGCGAGCTGCTGCAGCTGCTCCGCCGTGGTAATATGGATCATCCTCTCCTCCGCGAGCGCGGCGGGAGACGCGAGTGCAAAGAGCAGTGCGATCAGCAGGCATACGGCTCCCAGACGTTTAGCGTTCATCCTGGCTCCCTTCTTTCAGCAAGTTTTCATTGATTTCTGTGACACTGTTCATATCGACGATGGCGTTCATGGTGCCGCGGAACACCCCGTGCACCTCCGCGTCGATCAGCCCCTCAAGGCTGCCGCGCACACGCCCGTCGATCCGCATCAGGCCGGCCCTGTGGGAGACGCGCTCCCCGTGGTCGATGCTGAAGGAGGTTTTCCGGATCACGATATCGCCCATCAGCAGGATCTGCGGCAGGACGCACATGACCAGGAAAATGGAGATCAGCGTGCCGGTACCGAGATAGACGCCGATGGCGGAGATGGTCTCGTTGGAGGTCATCAGGCCGATGGCAATGCCGGCGGAGGCCAGCATCGCGCCGGAGGTGATGATCGTGGGGAAGGCCTGGTTCAGCGTCTCGATCATGGCCTCCCGCAGCGGCATTTTCTCTTTAAGCTCCATATAGCGGCTGGAAATCACGATCGCGTAGTCGATATTTGCGCCCATCTGGATGGCGCTGATGATGAGATAGGTCAGGAAGAAGAGGCTGCTCCCCTTCAGCGTCGGCACGGAGAAGTTGCAGAAGATACTGCCCTGGATGATGAGGATCAGCAGCAGCGGCAGTCCCACGGATTTGAACGAGAAGAGCAGCACCAGGATGACGAAGACCACCGTCAGCACGCTGATAAGCAGGTTGTCCTTCTGGAAAGAGCTGCGCAGGTCGCTGCAGCTCGTCGTGTCGCCCACGAGGTAGTATTCCGTATAGTAACGCGCGGTGAGCCCGTGGATCACCTCGAGGTATTCGTAGCTCTCCTCCCCCTCTGTGGGCAGGTTCAGATCAATGACGATGCGGCTCCAGTTGTCGCTCCGCAGCTGTCTCTGTCCGTCGCGGATTCTCTCCTCCAGATCGTCGAGCTTATCCTCGGTCTCCTCGTCGAGATTGAGGGTGATGCCCTCGCGCTCGTCAAAGAGGTAGTCCAGCAGGTCGATCAGCGCGATACGGTAGTTCTCAAGGTTCGTGACGATCTGGCCGTATTGATCCTGCTTCACCGCATAGCTCGCGTAGAGCGCCTGCGCCACCTCGAAATCCAGATCTGTCATCTCCGCGAACTGGCGCGGGTTCAGCTCGCTCGTGAGCACATAGTCGTCTCCTGCCTCGATATTGGCCATGCCCTGGACCTTCTCGACCCGGCTGAGCTCCTCGATATCGGCGATCAGCGCGGCTTCCTTGTCGTTGCTGCCCGCAGGGACGATGAGCGCCATGCGGTTGACCTTGCCGAAGAGCCTTTCGATATTCTCCTCCGCGATCTGCGTCTCGTTCTTGCGGATGGAGGAGACGGAGTACTGGGAATAGACATAATTGACCTTGTTGGAGAGGATCGCCGCCGCGATGAACACGCCGAGGAACACCAGCGGCATGATGAAGCGCGTGGCATACACGGCCTTGCCGAGGAAGTTGATCTTCGGGACGAAGGAGCGGTGGTGCGTGCGGTCGATGGCCCTGGAAAAGACCAGCAGCAGTCCCGGCATCAGCAGGAACACCGTGCAGAGGCTCAGAAGGATGGCCTTGATGAGCACGAGGCCCATATCCCGGCCGAGCTTATACTGCATGAAGCAGAGCGCCAGCAGGCCTGCGACCGTGGTAAGAGAGCTTGCCGAGATCTCCGGGATCGCCTTCGCGAGCGCTGCGACCGCCGCCTCTCGCGCGGGCTTTTTCTCATGTTCCTCCATATAGCGGTGGCAGAGAATGATGGCATAGTCGATCGCGAGGGCGAGCTGCAGCACGATCGCGATGGAATTGGTGACGAAGGAGATCTCCCCCATCATGTAATTGGTGCCCATGTTGAGCAGCGCAGCCGCGCCGAAGGTGAGCAGCAGCACGGGGATCTCGGCATAGGTCTTCGAGGTCAGCAGCAGCACCAGGATGATGATGACCACCGCGATCAAATCGACGACCAGCATCTCCTGGTCTATGATCGCCTTGAGGGGATTGCCGACGTTGCTGGAGACGCTCAGATCGTAGGCGCCGAGCTCTCGTCTGACGGCTTCCAGGGCGTCGATGCTGACCTGGTCATTCTCCGTGCCGTCAAAGGTGATGGAGAAGAGCGCGGTGGCGGAGGTGAAGTGCTTGGGCGTGTTGTCAAATTCGACGGATTTGACGCCGGCTATCCCTTCCAGCCGCTCCTGCATGGCGAGCGCCTGGTCGTAGGTGATGTTTTCGACCATGACCTGCGCAGTGCCGAAGGTGGTGAATTCCTCCTCCATGAGCGTCAGGCCGCGCCGCGTTTCGGTGGTGTCCGGCAGGTAGGCGGTGAGATCGTCGTTCACCTGCACCCAGCTGCGGGAGAAAGCGCAGAAAATCGCCGCGGCCAGGAAGACGAAGAAAATGACGCCGCGGCGGTCGACGATCAGCGCCGCCAGGCGCTCCATGAAGCTTGTCTGCTTTCGGGTATCCATACGGTCGCCTCTTTACAAGAATGATACGCTTAAAAAGCTGAATAAAGAAAAACAATCGTTCATGAACGGCTTTTTGAACGCGCGAGCTCACACGAAACAGCGCGTCCTCCCTGCGGCAGAGCTCCCCGCCGCAAAACAAAAGCAACAGATATTATAGCACGCCTTGTCCTGCGGGAAAAGACTTTTTTACCCTTTGCCAAAAAAACGGCGCAAAAGCGCGCCGTATCCGGCATTCCGTCGTCTTGACGGCGTATCGGAAGCGTGCTATACTAAGCATTAATTTTATGGCTATAAGGAAGTGAAGCTCCGCATTATGGATGGCGACAGTCGATCGTCGTATTTACCCTGGATCGCAGCAGGGATCCTGCTGCTCTTTGCGGCGTATTTCGCACTTGCCGAAACGGCATTTGCCTCTGCGTCCAAAAGCAAGCTCAAAGCATCCGCCGACAAGGGCGACGTGCGCGCGGAAAAGGCGCTCTCTATCCTGGAGAACTTTGACCGCGCCATCAGCACCCTTCTCATCGGAACCAATATCGTACACCTTGCGGCAGCCTCCCTCGTCACCGTGGCGGTCACGCGTCTGTGGGGGCTCAGCGCCGTCTCCGTGAGCACGCTGGTCACCACGATCGTCGTGTTTTTCTTTGGGGAGATGCTGCCGAAAAGTGTGGCCAAAAAGTTCCCTGAGCGCATTGCGAAAGCGACCGCGCCGGGGCTGTCCTTTTTCATGAAGCTTTTTGCGCCGCTCTCCGCCGCGCTCACCTGGATCGGCGAAGCGGCCGCCCGGCTGCACCCCGGCGAGGCGGAGAAATCCGTCACCGAGGACGAGCTCTATGATATCATCGAGGATATGACCGAGGAGGGCAGCCTCGACGAGGAGCGGGGCGACCTGATCTCCTCCGCGCTGCAGTTCGGTGACGTGACCGTCGAAAGCGTGCTCACCCCGCGGGTGGACGTTGAGGCTATCGACATTAGCGACAGTCTCGGGGAGATCCTTTCGCAGGTCAAGAACCAGAACCACAGCCGCCTGCCTGTCTATGAGGACAGCATTGACAACATCATAGGCATCCTCCAGATCCGCCGCTTCATCAAGGCCTGGCTCCGGGAGGGCGACGCGCTGGCGATCCGCCCCCTGCTGGATGAGCCCTACTTTATCCACCAGAGCACCAATATCGACGAGCTGCTGCCGCTCATGTCCAAGGCGCGGCAGAACATGGCCGTCGTTACCGACAACTACGGCGGCACGCTCGGCATCGTCACCGTGGAGGACATCCTGGAGGAGCTGGTGGGCGAGATCTGGGACGAAGACGACGTGGTGGAGGAGCCGATCGTGGAGCTCGGCGAGGGCCGCTGGCTCGTCGACGCGGAAGAATCCGTGAGCGACGTGTTTGAGCAGATGGACTATGAGCCGCCTGAAGACGACGGCGATCTGGTCAACACCCGCATGGGCGAATGGGCCTATGAGCAGTTCTCCGCCATCCCCAAGGTCGGGGACAGCTTCCGCTTTGACCGCCTCGAGGTCACCGTGGCCGAGATGGAGCACAACCGCATCCTGAAGCTGCAGACTGCGCTGCTTCCCGAAGAGAAGGGAGGCGAGGACGCATGAGCATCCCCTTCCTGATCGCGGGCCTCGTGCTCTGTGTGATCCTCTCCGCGTTCTTCTCCGGATCGGAGATGGCGCTCTCCTCCTGCAACACGCTCCGCCTGGAGCGTCTGCGCGACGAGGGCTCCAAGCGGGCCGGCATCGCACTGAAAATCACCGAATCCTTTGACAACGCCCTCTCCGCGATCCTCATCGGCAACAATCTGGTGAACATTGCCGCCTCGTCCCTCGGCTCGGTCCTTGTGATCGCGCTCACCGGGAGCGACAAGAAGGTCTGGATCGCCACGGTCGTCATCACTCTGACGATCATCATCTTCGGCGAGACCATTCCGAAGATCGTCGCCAAGGAAAACGCCACCCGCCAGGCGGAGGGCGTGGCCGTACCCGTGCGCATCCTGACGATCCTGCTCTTTCCCCTGGTCTGGCTCGTCGTGAAGCTCATCACCCTCATTACGCTGCCCCTCAAGAGCGAAGCGGACGCGGAAGACGACGAGGCCGTGGAGGAGCTGCAGAGCATCATTGAGACTGCCGAGGACGAGCAGGTACTGGACGAAGACCAGTCCGAGCTCGTGCAGGCCGCCATTGAATTCGACCAGATTTCCGCCTCCGAGGTCATGACCGCCCGGGTGGACGTCGTGGCCATCGACATCGACGACGACTGGGACAAGATCCTTGAGACGGTGGAAAACGCGCCGTACTCGCGCCTTCCCGTCTATGAAAACGGCATTGACAACGTGATCGGCGTGCTCTACCTCAACCACTTCCTCAAGGCGCTCACAGAAGGTGGCCGCGCAGATATCCGGGAGCTGCTGATGCCCCCCTGCTACGTGTACAAGACCATGAAGCTGCCCGCCGTACTCAACACCCTCAAACGTGCAAGGCAGCACCTGGCCATCGTGGCAGACGAATACGGCGGCATGCTCGGCGTCGTCTCTCTGGAGGACGTACTGGAGCAGATCGTCGGAGACATCTGGGACGATACCGACACCGTGGAGCAGGAGGTCGTCCTGCGCGCCGAGGGCGAATACGAGCTGGACGGCGACATGCTGCTCAGTGACATGCTGGAGCTGCTCGGTCTCGACGAGGACGCCCTTGAAGCCGAGAGCGACACCGTGGGCGGCTGGGTCGTGGAGTCCTTCGGGGCTTTCCCGAACGTCGGAAACGCTTTTTCCTGCGAGGGCTGGGACTTCACCGTTATGGAGATGGACGGCCGCCGGGTCGAAAAGGTTCTCGCCCGCCGCAAGGCCGATGCGCCTGCGGACGGCGAGAAAAACGAGAACCACTGATACGCAAACCGAATTACAAAAAGGAAGCTTCCGTCCGGAAGCTTCCTTTTTCATATGCTTCATACGGCAAGCTGCGCGGGCAAGAAAAACGCCCTCCGAAAGGAGGGCGTTTTGACATTCTGTTATTCCTTGATGCTGCCGTCGGGATTGAAGAGGGGCAGGGGCGCGAGATAAATGATATCGTCGCGGAACTGGGCGTCGCCCTCGGCAAGGACGGCCATTCTGCCGGCGATGATGCCGCCGGCCTTGTTGACCAGCGTCTCCGTCGCGCGCAGGCTCTCGCCGGTGGAGATCACGTCGTCCAGGATGAGGATGCGCTTGCCGCGGATAAGCTCCGCATCGGCAGTGTCAAGCACCAGGCGCTGCGTGCCCTTGGTGGTGATGGACTGAACCGTCACCTCAAAGACGCCGGACATGTAGGCTTTGGGACCCTTGCGGGCCAGGAAATACTTGTCCGCGCCGCTCTGACGGGCCATCTCGTACAGCAGGGGGATGGACTTGGCCTCGGGGGCAAGCAGGTAGTCATATTCGGGGGCGCGCTTGAGCAGCTCGGTTGCGCAATGGACCGTCAGCTCTACATCACCGAACATAACAAAGGCGCCGATGTACAGGTCGTCAGTAACCTTGCACAGAGGCAGATCCCGCTTTAAGCCGGCGATGTCCATCTCGTAAGTCATGTTTGATTCCTCCAAAAGAAACACAAAAATTTTGACTGTATCATTCTACAGCAAATCTGTGAAAAATCAAGAGCGTAATGCAAAAAATCTGCCCGCCTCATCCGGGGCGGGCAGATCCGGTCATCAGAAGATATCCTCGACCACCTTGGTGGGCGGCGTCTCGACGATCTCGGGGTGCTGGAAAATGTAGCGGAAGGTCTGCAGCATCTGGGCGTAATAATGTCCGTCAACAATGCCCTCATCCAGAACCAGCTTGGTATCGACATACTTGTGATCGACGACGTTGCCGTGCCGGTCGACCTCATAGGCGTGCCGTTTGGCGCCGAAGGCGATGAAGACCGGCAGGGTGCCGAAGTTGTAGATATGGTGATACACGGGGCCGATGCGCAGCGAGCCGAGGTCGGTGATGATCATGGAACCGTGGAAGGGGCTCGCGTCGATCAGCCACTGGGGCAGAAGCCCGTAATAGTCCAGCATGCGCACGATCGCGAGCAGGAAACGGATCAGGAAGCGGGGCATGCGGGCAAAGGCGTCCGCCACATCCTCGGTGTTGTTGTTGTCCTCCGTCGTCTTGATCTCGTTGATCTTCTCGTTCATCTTGCGATAGACGTCAAAGATCGTGTCGGTCGGCTCGAACTTGACCTTGATGGTGGTCTCGGTCGCATCCAGGGAGAGGGCGCGCTTGACCGTCATGACGACTTCGATATCGTTATGCGCATAAATGCGGCGGCCGACGACGAAGCGGTTGGCGCCGGGAAGCATGGCGATGCAGCGCACATAGGTCGCAATGATGAAGTGCAGGATGCCGATTCCCTTATAGCCCTGCACGCGCATCTGGCGCAGGCGGCGGTCGACTTCGCTGACCTCAAAGCTCTCTTCATAGTTGATGAGGCGGTCGTTGCGCTGGGGCATGATAAAGGGGATGAACTTGCTGAAGCCGGGCAGCGAGCGGAGCAGCCGCCCGTCTTTTCTATCGCCTCTGCGGCGTCTGTATTCAGCCATGGAGTACCTCCGTTATTACGAGAAATGGAAATGAACCAGGGTCATTATATCGGTGTTCGTGTCGGATTACAAGAGGAAGTTCAAGGAACTGCAGTAAGTCCTCAATCCTTTTTGAGCTGTCGGATATCGCGGCCGACGAATGGCAGGAGCATGAACTCCCCTTCCAGCCGGGAAACGATCTGCGGCGTATAGCGCACCCGGAGTGCATCGGCGTCGCAGTTGGTGCTGATGATGGTCTTCCTGCCGCTTACAAGACGGGTATTGATAAGGGTGTAAAGCGAGCTGAGCGACATGGCCGTGAGCAGCTCCGTGCCCAGATCGTCCAGGATCATGAGGTCGCAGGCGAGCATCTCGCGCACGCGCGCGGCGGCGTCCTCCGCCTCCCCGGGATCGCGGGAGAATTTCTGCTTTTCAAATGCGTCCAGCGCGGCGGAAGCCGTGTCATAGCACACGGAAAAGCCCTTGTCGGCCACCTCGCGGGCAATACAGGCGGAGAGGAAGGTCTTCCCCAGACCGGTGCCGCCGGAGAGCAGCAGATTGGCCGCCTCCTGCGGGAACTGCTCGGGATAGCGCTTACAGATCGCAAGGATCTTGCGCATCGTCTCGCGGGGCGAGAGGCGCAGCACGGGGTCGTATTCCTCGGGATAATAGCTCAGGTCAAAGTGCTCGAAGCGCTCGTCCCCATGGCGCAGCAGCACGCCGAGTTCCTTTGTGACCTCGCGCTTATACAGCCTGTCCAGGCAGCTGCACACGCCGTCCTGATATATGCCGGTGTCGCGGCATTTGGGGCAGGACACGATCTCATCGAGATATTCCATGGGGTAGCCGTTCTCCACCAGGAGCTCCGCGCGGCGCTGCTGCAGCGCGAGATTCCGCCGCCCCAGCTCCTCCACCTGCTCCTTCACGTCCGGTCTGTGCGAGATCGTCAGGCGCACGAGCTGCGTCATCTGGCTGCGCATCTGCCGGTCGAGCTCGCCGACCTCCGGCAGCCTGCGGTAAACCTCGTCGATGCGGCGCTGCTGTTTTTCCCGGTTTTCCGCCCGGATCTCGCTCAGGCGGTCTCTGGCGCGCGCCAGGAGTTTTCCGTTATAGGGCATATCTCTCTCCCCTTCTGTTCATGCATGCGTTGCGCCATAACCCGCTCTCAGAGCTTGTCAAAGGCCTTCTCCAGATCCCGGGTATTGACGGGGCCGGCCGGCTTCTTTTCCTGCTGCGTATGTGCGGGACGCCGGCCGTCCTTCTCCTCGATCTCCCTGCGGCTGTGCAGGCCGTTGTTGTGCCAGCTCAGGAGGATCTTGTCCATGTAATGGAGCTTTCGCGCGCCGGTGTTGGCGATCGTGCGCTCATAGGCGATGCCGATCGCATCCTCTCCGAAGCCCATGTCGATCCAGGAGTCGAAGTATTTGAGCTCCGAGGCGGTGAGGGCGCGGTCATGGATGTCGAGCACGCTCTTGAGGCGGGCGTGCACGCCGCGCCGCTCGCGGCGGCTGCGGATGTAGCTCTCGGCCCGGTCGAGCGTGAGGATCTCCTCGTTTGCCCAGACATAAGCCTCCTGCTCTACCGTATGCATCGTCGGGCGGCGCGATGTCCCGTAGCGCTCGAGGCAGCTCTCCTGGCAGTAATGCAGCAGCTCCAGAATGACTTCGGCCGGCAGGCCAAGATGGTCGTAAATCCCGAAAAGCGTGCGCATATCCGCCGTGTTGAGGCTCTTGCCGAGCACCTCGGCAGCCTCGGCCAGGACGACGGAAAAGGCGCCGTCCTCCCCGGCGCGGCGCGTGATGTCCGCGGCGGTGTATTCCGGCAGCTTCTGCTCCGGCGCGGGCGGGATCTCCTCCTTCGCCGGCTTCGGCAGCGTTTCAGCCCCGAGCAGACCCATCCGCTCCAGCTTCTCCTGCGCCGCTTCGATCTCACGCAGGGTGCGGCAAAGCGCACGGGCCGCCTGTTCGCCGTCGCGGCTGCCCGTGTGCAGATAATACAGATATAAGAGCGCGACGTCCCCGTCGTGGGCGTGGATCAGCTTCTCCGCGTCGCATCTCAGCTTGTCTTCAAGACTCTGCTCCATGGCTGTTCTCTCTCCGCCTCCGCCGAAGCGGAGCTGTGGTCGGACTGCCCCCGCCGGACAGCCGGACCGGCCGCAGCAGGGGTTCTTACATTATAAAGCAGAATTCGCCGCTTTACAATAGTTTTTAGCCAAAGAAAATTCACAGAAATTTCCGAAAGACCGCAGGGCGAAAAAGCAAAATCCTCTTGTCGCATTCTGTCCAACTGTGATATAATAAATAGAGTAACGCCTGTTAATCATTTCGTGACATTTTTCCCGCCGCCTGCGCGGCATGTAAAAACAGGACAGGTTCCATCCCCCGCCCCCGGCTCTGATGGAAGCGATATGCTTCCCGTTTGATCGCCGGAGCGCGAGCTTTCACATAAAACCCGCAGAGGAGAATACGCTATGGAATTGCTTTCACCGGCCGGCTCTCCGGAGGCAGTCATTGCCGCCGTTCAGAACGGTGCCGATGCGGTATATCTTGGCCTCGGCAACTTCAACGCCCGCCGGGGCGCCAAAAACTTCACCGACGAGGAATTTGAAAAGGCCGTGCGCTACTGCCGCGTGCGCGGCTGCAAGGTCTATGTCACGCTCAACACCCTCGTGAGCGACCGGGAAATCCCCGAGGTGCTGGAATCCGCCCGTCTCGCCTCGCGCGTCGGGGTCGACGGGATCATCATTCAGGATCTGGGTCTGATCGCCGTGCTGCGTCGGGCGCTGCCGGATCTGCCGCTGCATGCCAGCACGCAGATGAGCATCCATAATCTCGCCGGCGTACACGCCGCGGCGGAGATGGGGCTCACCCGCGCCGTTCTCGCGCGCGAGCTCAGCCTCGAGCAGATCCGCTTCATCTCGCAGAACGCCGTCATCGAGACGGAGGTCTTCGTGCACGGTGCGCTCTGCTTCTGCCACTCCGGGCAGTGCTACATGTCCGCCCTCATCGGGCGGCGCAGCGGCAACCGCGGCATGTGCGCCCAGCCCTGCCGCATGCAGTATTCGCTCACCGGCAGCGTGGAGGATCACCCCCTCTCCCTCAAGGACAACTGCCTGGCCGACCGTCTCGGCGAGCTGGAGGAGGCCGGCGTGGCCTGTGTCAAGATCGAGGGGCGCATGAAGCGTCCGGAATACACCGCCATCGTGACGGATATCTACGCCAAGGCGCTTCACGAGCACCGCAAGCCCACCGCCGAGGAGACTGCGCTGCTGGAGCAGGCCTTCTCCCGCCAGGGCTTCACCCAGGGCTATTTCAACGGCGACAAGAAGGACATGCTCGGCGTCCGCTCCGAGGACGAAAAGGTGGACGAGACGATCTTTACCCGCGCCCGCAAGGCCTACGCCGAGGGCGAGAGACGCCGCGTGCCGGTGCATTTCTGCACGCTGATCCGCAGGGGCGAGCCCACCAGCGCCATCGCCTGGGACGAGGACGGCAACCGCGCCTTCGTGCAGGCCGCCGTGCCCGAGCGCGCCAAGCGCCAGGGCCTGAGCGACAACTATGTGGCCGAACAGATGTTCAAGACCGGCGGCACGCCGTATTACTGCGTGGAGAACCAGGCCAAAACAGAGCCCGGGCTCTATCTTTCCGCCTCCGCGATCAACGATCTGCGCCGCTCGCTCATCTCTGCGCTCTCCGAGGTCCGCTCCCGCCCGCCCGAGCGGCGCGAGGCGGAGCCGCCGCTGCGCCCGGAGGAAGCGCTCAACATCGCCGAGCCGAAGATCATTTTCCAGGTGCGCAGCGAGGATCAGCTCACGCCGGAGCTCGCCGCGCTCAAGCCCGACTATATCTATGTCCCCGCGCTGGTGATGCAGGAGCATTTCGACCTGCTTGCGCCCTTCATCGCCGCCGGCTGCACGCCCGTGGCGGTGCTGCCGCGCATCATCACCGACGATCAGGTGGACGAGATCCGCAGCGTTCTCGAGCAGCTCTATGCCCGCGGCATCCGCGAAGCGCTGGTCGGCAACCTGGGGCACATCTTCCTCGCCCGCGCCGCCAACCTTGAGGCGCGCGGGGACTTCGGGCTCAACGCCTACAACTCTTACACGCTGGGGGTGCTGAAGGCCGCGGGGCTTCTGTCCGCCACGGCGAGCTTCGAGCTTCGCCTGAGCCAGATCCGCGATCTGGCCAAACCTCTGGACACCGAAATGATCATCTACGGCCGGCTTCCGGTCATGGTCACAGAGCAGAATCTCATCAAGTCCAACGCCCCCACGCAGCTCACCGACCGCACCGGCTCGGTTTTCCCGGTAGCGCAGGAGTTCGGCGGGCGCAGCGTCATCTACAACGCGCACAAGCTCTACCTTGCGGACAAAAAGCAGGAACTCTATTCCGCGGGGCTCTGGGGCCTGCGGCTGCTGTTCTCGAACGAGAGCGGCCGCGAATGCGTCGAGGTCGCCAAGGGCTATCTCGGTCTCAGCGACTATCGGCCCAATGTTCTGACGCGCGGGCTCTATTTCCGCGGCGTCGAATAAAACTGTCATTACAGCGGGCTTGCCCGTTCGGAAAGGAAACTATGCAAATCGTTCTCGCCTCCGCATCTCCGCGCCGCAGGCAGCTGATGGAGATGCTGGATCTGCCCGATCTCACCGTGATCCCCGCGCAGGGCGCGGAGGTCCCGCCGGCGCATGCCGGGCCCGGCGAGCTTGTAACGGCGCTCTCCGCAGCGAAGGCCCGCGAGGTGGCAGCGCTCGTCCCGGACGGAGCGCTCGTTGTGGGAGCCGACACCATCGTCTGGGTCGACGGCCGCCCCTTCGGCAAGCCGCACAGCGAGGTGGAGGCCGCGCAGATGCTCCGGACGCTGTCCGGCCGCGCGCACGAGGTCTACACTGGCGTAACGCTGATCCGCTCCGGAGAAGAGCTGAGCGAATGGGAGAGGAGCCGGGTCTTTTTCCGGAGCCTGTCCCCGGAGGAGATCAGCCGCTATGTGGCCACCGGGGAGCCGATGGACAAGGCCGGCGCCTATGGAGCGCAGGGTCTCGGCGCCCTGCTCGTTGAGCGCATCGAGGGCGATTTCTTCAATGTGATGGGGCTTCCCCTGTGTCATCTGGGGCAAATGTTCAAAAAGCTGGGAGTGGAAATCCTGTGAAAGAATATCTGAAAAAATACGGTATCCCCGTGGGCGTCATCGTGCTGGCCCTGGCACTGCTGATTATGGTCACCGCCGCAGCGCGCGGCGGGGCGACGAGCACTGTTCACAACGTGACCGGCACCGCCGTCGCGCCGGTGCAGAAGGTGCTCTCCTCTGCGGCAAACTGGTTCAAGAGCATCTACGGCTATCTGTATCAGTACGACTCGCTGATGGCCGAGAACGAATCGCTGCGCGCGCAGTTGGCCGACGCGCAGGCCTCCGCCCGCGCGGGCATCGAGGCCACCGAGGAGAACGTGCGCCTGCGCGAGCTCAACAATCTCCGCCAGAAGCACACGGACTATACGCTGGAATCTGCCAAGATCGTCCTCTGGTCATCCTCGAACTGGTCCTCCACCTTCACGATCAGCAAGGGAACGCTCGACGGGGTCGATATCGGTATGCCCGTCATCACCGAGTACGGCGCTCTCGTCGGCCAGGTCACCGAGGCCGGCGACCACTGGGCGACGGTCTCCACACTGATCGACGTGGATATGAGCGTCGGCGCCTATGTCGGCGCGACGGGCAGCTCCGGCATGGTGGTGGGCGAATTCTCCCTCATGAAGAAGAAAACCGCCAAGCTCACCTTCCTCGCCGACGGCGCACAGATCTTCGTGGGTGACGAGGTGCTCACCTCCGGTCAGGGCGGCGCTTTCCCCGCGGGGCTCGTCATCGGCACCATCTCAAACGTGCAGACCGAGGCCGGCGGCCAGATCGAGTACGGCATCGTCGTCCCCCAGGTCCAGCTGGACAGTCTGGTGCAGGTGTTCATCATCAAGAGTTTTGAGGTGGTCGAATGACCTTACGGGAATATCTTCTCAAGCGTGTCCTCCCGCGGATCGACGGCAGGAAGCTGCTGCGCTACGCCCTCTATATCTTTCTCGCCCTCGTGCTGCAGAACATGCTGCTGACGGGTCTGCGCATCGCCGGGGTCTGCCCGCTGGTGCTGCCCGCTGCCGCTGTTGCGCTGGGCATGTTTGAAGGGCCGGTCTTCGGGGCGCTGATGAGCGCCGTCATGGGCTTTTTCGGGGATATGGCTTTCCGCGAGAACACGGTGCTTTTCACGATCGCCTTTCCCCTGCTCTCCTTCGGGGCGAGCTTCGTCACGCGCTTTTTTATCAACCGCCGCTTCTTCGCCTTCATGGGCGCAGCCTTCCTTGCCAGCCTCCTGATGGGGCTGATGCAGATGCTGCGCACCGCCGTGGGCGACAGCTTTTCCATGACCATGCTGGGAACGGTCGCGCTGCAGACGCTGTGGTCGCTCCCCTTTGCGCCGCTGGCGTTCTGGCCGATCTCGCATTGGGACGCCCGGCCTTCGTCCGATTGAGCGTATTCCCTGGCATGAAAGGACAGTTCCATGAACAGAATCATCGATAAAAACCGCGTCACCGCGCTGCTTGTGCTGCTCTTAACGGTCATCGGCATTTATCTGGGCTTCCTCTACAAGCTGCAGATCGTCGATGGTGAGGATTATTACGCCAAGAGCACGGAGACGAGCAGCGAAAAGCACACCGTGACCGCCGCGCGCGGCAGTATCCTCGACCGCTACGGGCGCGTGCTCGTGAGCAACAAGGAGTGCTACAACCTCAAGATCGACAACGTCAAGCTCTTCGCGGACGAAGATCCCAATGACACGATCCTGAAGCTGGTGCGCATGGTGCAGAGCTTCGGCGACGACTATACGGACAACCTGCCGATCACCATGGCGCCGCCCTTTGAATACAAGACGGACATGACCGACATCGAGCGCACCATGCTCCGCGCCTATTTCAAGGACAAGGAGAAGGAGAATATCCTCCCCGACGATCCCACGGCCGTGGAGCTGCTGAGCTACATGCGCTCGCGCTACAACATTGACAACAGCTATACCGCCGAGGAGATGCGCATCATCGCCGGCGTGCGCTATTCCATCAACGTCCGCTACGCCATCAACACCGGCGATTACCTCTTTGTCGAGGACGCGAGCATGGCGCTCATCTCCTCCATTCTGGAAAACAAGCTTCCCGGCATCGAGGTTGAACGCGCCTACATCCGCGACTACGGCACCGAGTACGCCGCCCACCTGCTGGGCTACGTCGGCCTGATGACGCAGGAGGAGTTCGAGCGCTATTCCCTGCTGTCCTACGCCAAGGACGCGATGGTCGGCAAGGACGGCATCGAGTACGCTTTTGAGCAGCAGCTGCACGGGGAAGACGGCGAGGTCTACGAGACCCGCTCCGCCTCCGGCACGGTTCTCGCCACGGTCTACACCAAGGAGCCCGTACCCGGCAACCACATCTATCTGACCATTGACTCGGTGCTGCAGGAGCAGGTCGAGCGCATCCTCTCCAACGGCGTCGAGGGCATGATCAAGACCCGCAGCCAGGCCCGCGCCGAGGGCATCGCCCGCGGCGACTATGATCCGGAGATGAAGGACGAAATCACCGGCGCGGCTGCCGTGGTCGTCGATGTGCGCACGGGAGAGCCGCTCGCTATCGCCAGCTGGCCGACCTATAACGTGGCCACTGTCATCGAGAACTATGACGAGCTCATGGCCACAGCCAACGCCCCGCTCTTCAACCGCGCGCTGATGGGCGCTTACGCACCAGGCTCCACCTTCAAGCCCTGTGTGGCGATGGCTGCGCTGACCTCCGGTCTCATCAACACCGAATACCGCGTCAAGTGCGAGGGCGTATTCACCAAGTACGCAGCCGAGGGCTACGCGCCTGAATGCTGGATCTGGAACGCGATGGCGCCTGAGCATTACACGCACGGAAACGACAATGTCACCGAGGCGATCCGCGACTCCTGCAACTTCTTCTTCTACACCGTAGGCCACGACCTCGGCGTCACGACGATGGGCGAGTACGCGCATCTCTTCGGCCTTGGCTCCTCCACCGGCATTGAGCTCGTGGAGACCGTGGGCAACATGTCCTCTGAGGCGACGCATCGCAACTATGTTGACGACGACTGGCACATTGGTGACACGATGCAGGCCGCCATCGGCCAGTCCGACAGCGTGTTCACCCCGCTGCAGATCTGCGAGTACTGCGCCACGGTTGCCAACTCCGGCACGCGCTACTCCGCCTCGATCCTCAAGTCCATCCGCAGCTACGATTACAGCGAAAAGCTCTACGAGCGCGAGCCCGAGATCCTCAGCCGCATCGAATCGGCGGACTACAACTGGGCCGCCGTGCACGAGGGCATGGAGCTGGTGCTGAACGACTGGGCCGCCAACCCCAAGAATGTCATCGAGTGGGTAGACTGCGCCTGGCATGTCGCCGGCAAGACCGGAACCGCCCAGAAGGGCGAGAAGATCACCAACGACGGTATTTTTATGTGCTACGCCCCGTATGACAACCCCGAGGTTGCGATCGCGATCGTGGTCGAGCGCGGCGGCAGCGGCGCAAGCACCCAGTTCATGGCGCGCCAGATCATGGACGCCTACATCAACATTCAGAGCTATAAGGATACCTCCGAGCGGGAGATGGGCCTGCTGCGCTGAGCGCGATATCCGTTTCGGGTGTATTTTCATCCACTTGATGAATAAAAACTCTCGCGAATCGAGAAAACGCTCTTGCGGAATCTTGCTTCTTCCTATATAATACCAGGTCGTACAGAATGCTTTTGAATGGATTTGGAACGAAAAGAACGGAGTTTACCATGAACATTGCTTTGATGGCTCACGACCGAAAGAAGGAACTGATGGTTCAGTTCTGCATCGCATACTGCGGGATTCTCGCCGAGCACAGCCTGTGCGCCACGCACGTCACCGGCAAGCTCGTCTCCGAGGCGACGGGGCTGCCCGTCACGCTCTACCTGCATGCCGAGCAGGGCGGCGCCCAGCAGATCGGCTCCCGCATCTCCTACAATGAGATCGACCTGGTGCTTTTCTTCTGCGACCCCAACAACCCCGGCGGCTTTGACGATATCAACAAGGTCGAGCGCCTCTGCGACCAGTATCAGATCCCCTTCGCCACCAACGCCGCCACGGCCGAAGTGCTCGTGCAGGGTCTGCGCCGCGGCGATCTCGACTGGCGCAACATCGTCAATCCCCAGAAACGCTGAACTGTCTCTTTCGGGCGGCCGCTCGCGGTCGCCCCGATTCTTGTTTGGAGGACCTTTTTTATGGCGAAAGTTTCCCCCCGTACCCTCTCCGGGTTTATGGAGCTCAGCCCGCGCGACCAGATGAAGATGGAGCGGATGATGCAGGTGCTGCGCGAGAGCTATTCGCTCTACGGCTTTACCCCGCTCGACACGCCCATCATCGAGTCCGCCGAGGTGCTGCTCGCCAAAGGCGGCGGCGACACCGAAAAGCAGATTTACCGCTTCCTCAAGGGCGACAGCGATCTGGCGCTCCGCTTTGATCTCACCGTCCCGCTGGCCAAATACGTGGCGGCGCACTACGGTGAGCTCTCCTTCCCCTTCCGCCGCTATCAGATCGGCAAGGTCTACCGCGGCGAGCGCGCCCAGCGCGGGCGCTTCCGCGAGTTTTACCAGGCCGATATCGACGTGATCGGCGACGGTAAGCTCGATATCATGAACGAGGCGGAGATTCCCTCGATCATCTACAGTGTCTTTACGAAGCTGGGGCTCAAAAAGTTCAAGATCAAGGTCAACAACCGCAAGATCCTCAACGGCTTCTACGCCATGAACGGCATGAGCGAGAAGGCCGGGGAGATCATGCGCACGGTCGACAAGCTGGACAAGATCGGCCCCGAGAAGGTCAAGCAGCTGCTGATCGACGAGGTCAAGATGCTTCCTGTCAAGAGCGAGAACGTGCTCGACTTCATGGCCATCCAGGGCGACAACGCCTATGTGCTCTCCCGCCTCGAGCAGTACCGCGGCATGGACGCCACCTTCGACGCGGGACTTGACGAGCTCATCGCCGTCACGAAGTACCTGCGGGACTTCGGCGTGCCGGAGGAGAACTTCGCCGTCGATCTCACCATTGCCCGCGGGCTCGACTACTACACCGGCACCGTCTATGAGACGGAGATGACCGAGCACCCCGAGATCGGCTCCGTCTGCTCCGGCGGACGCTATGACAATCTGGCCGAGTACTATACCGACAAGCAGCTGCCGGGCGTGGGCATCTCCATCGGCCTCACGCGGCTCTTCTATGTGCTCAACGAGCAGGGGCTGCTCTCTGATGAAATCATTACCGCCCCCTGCGACGCGCTCGTCCTCCCCATGACCGGGGAAATGGGCCCCGCCGTCTCCGCCGCCACCGCGCTGCGCCGGGCCGGCGTGCGCACCCAGCTCTACGGCGAGCAGAAGAAGTTCAAGGCCAAGATGAACTATGCCGACAGGATCGGCGTTCCCTATGTCGTGCTCCTTGGCGAGGACGAGATCGCGGCGGGCGTCGTCTCCGTGAAGGACATGGCCAGCGGCGAGCAGCAGAAGCTCAGCCCTCCCGAGGCCGCCGCCTTTATCCGCGCCGCTGTCGAAAAGCGCAGCGCCGGCGCGGTCATCAAAGAATAATCTTTCCCTCCGGGGAGAAGGGCGCCTTCAGGGCGTCCGGACAGAAAGTGAGGAAGTCCGTCATATGATGCAGAACCGTACCCATACCTGCAATGAGCTCCGCCTGGAGCATGTGGGGCAGAAAGTCAAGATCGTCGGCTGGATGGAGAACGTGCGCGAGGTCGGCAGCAACTTTGCATTCGTCGTCGTGCGCGACTTCTACGGCACCACCCAGGTCGTTGTGGAGACCGAGGAGATGATGACCGTCGTCAAGGCCATCAACAAGGAATCCACCATCTCCGTCGAGGGTCTTGTCCGCGAGCGCGCCAGCAAGAACCCCAGGCAGGCCACCGGCGACGTTGAGATCGTCCCCGAGAAGATCGAGGTGCTCGGCCGCTGCCGCTACAACGAGCTGCCCTTCGAGATCAACCGCAGCCGCGACGCCGACGAGAGCCAGCGTCTCAAATACCGCTATCTCGACCTGCGCAACCCCGCCGTCAAGCAGAACATCATCCTGCGCTGCAAGGTCATCGCCGCGCTGCGCAAGGCCATGCTCGATCACGATTTTCTGGAGATCACCACTCCGATCCTCACCGCCTCCTCCCCCGAGGGCGCGCGCGACTATCTGGTGCCCTCCCGCAAGCACCCCGGCAAGTTCTACGCTCTGCCGCAGGCGCCGCAGCAGTTCAAGCAGTTGCTCATGGCCTCCGGCTTTGACCGCTATTTCCAGATTGCCCCCTGCTTCCGCGACGAGGACGCCCGCGGCGACCGCAGCCCCGGCGAATTCTACCAGCTCGATATGGAGATGGCCTTCGCCTCGCAGGAGGACGTGTTCGCGATCCTCGAGGATGTGTTGCCGCCGATCTTCGCCCAGTACGGCAAATACAACGTCGCCTCCGCCGCGCCCTTCCGCCGCATCCCCTTCCTCCAGGCCATGGAGACCTACGGCACCGACAAGCCCGACCTGCGTATCGACCTGCACCTGGAGGACGTCACCGCTCTCGTGCAGGGCACGGAGTTCGGTCCCTTCGCCGAGGGGAACACCGTCAAGGCGATGGTCGTCAGCAACTGCGCCCTTACACGCAAACAGATCGACAAGATCGTCACCGACGTGGAGGTTCAGTCCGGCGCCAAGTTCTTCTGGATGAAGACCGAGAACGGCTCCTTCACCGGCGGCGTCGCCAAGTTCCTCAACGACCGTCACGACGCGCTCAGGGAAGCCCTCGGCTTTGAAGACGGCGCGCTCATCGCCATCGCCGCCGGCAAGCACGACCAGGCGCTCAAGACCGCCGGCGTCATGCTCAAGATGCTCGGCGCAGCCGTGCCCGGCCACATGGACCGTGAGCGCTATGAGTTCTGCTGGATCGTCGACTTCCCGATGTACGAAATCGGCGAGGAGTCCGGCGAACTCGAATTCTGCCACAACCCCTTCTCCATGCCCGCAGGCGGCCTTGAGGTGCTGCTGAAGGCGGAGCGCGGGGAGATCGACCCCCTCACGATCACGGCGGATCAGTACGACCTTGTCTGCAACGGCGTGGAGCTCTCCTCGGGCGCCGTCCGTAACCACGACCCCGAGATCATGATCAAGGCCTTTGAGATGGTGCGTCTCGGCGAGGAGGACGTCAAGAAGAAATTCCCCGCCATGTACAACGCTTTCTGCTACGGCGCACCTCCCCACGCCGGCATCGCCCCGGGCGTCGACCGCATGGTCATGCTCCTGGCGGGCGAGGATTCGATCCGCGAGATCATCCCCTTCCCCATGAACAAGAACGCCCAGGACGTCATGATGGGCGCTCCCTCCGAGGTCACGCAAAAGCAGCTCGACGAGCTGAACATCGCCGTGACTGCGAAAGAGAAAGAATAATCTGAAACAATTAGAATAGGGCGGCCTGAACGGCCGCCCGTTTTCAAGTGTGGTGATAGCATGTTTGCCTGTGTCAACAGCTTTGCCGTCAGCGGCGTAGGCGGTTACGGCGTGAGCGTGGAAGTGAATATCTCCAACGGCCTGCCCGCCTTCGAGATCGTGGGTCTGCCGGACGCCGCCGTCAAGGAGAGCCGCGAGCGCGTGCACGCGGCGGTCAAGAACAACGGCTTCCGCTTCCCTGTCAGCCGCATGACGGTCAACCTCGCACCCGCAGACCGCAGGAAGAGTGGGCCGATTTATGACCTGCCCATGCTCATCGGCATTCTCGCCGCTTCAGGGGACATCAAAAAACCGCCGAAGGACAGCGCCTTTCTCGGCGAGCTCTCCCTGACCGGGGAGCTCAGGCCGATCGCCGGCGCGCTGCCCATGGCGCTCGCCGCACAGCGCGAGGGCATCCGCGAGCTCTATGTCCCCGCGGAGAACGCGCTCGAGGCCGCCTTTGCCGACGAGATCGCGGTTTACCCGGTGGAAACTGTCGCCCAGCTGATCCGTCACCTCAAGGGTGAAGAGCGCATCTCCCCCTCTCCCGCCCCCTCGCCGGAGTCTTTCTCTGGCTCCGTCCCCGACTTTGCGGACGTCAAGGGCCAGGAGAACGTCAAGCGCGCCTTTGAGATCGCCGCGGCGGGCGGTCACAACATGCTGCTCGTCGGCCCGCCGGGCGCGGGCAAATCCATGATGGCCAAGCGTCTGCCCGGAATCCTGCCGGATATGACGCGCCAGGAGATGATCGAATCGACGGAGATCCACTCCGTTGCGGGACTCACAAGCCGCTCCAGCCCCATCGTGGCGTCGCGCCCCTTCCGCGCGCCGCACCACACGGTTTCGATGGCCGGCCTTGCCGGCGGCGGGACCATCCCGCGGCCGGGGCTCCTCTCCATCGCCCACAACGGCGTGCTCTTCCTCGATGAGCTGCCGGAATTCCGCTCCGACGTGCTGGAGGTCATGCGCCAGCCGCTGGAGGACGGGCAGGTCACCGTCTCCCGCGCGGCCGGGACCGTCACTTTCCCCAGCCGCTTCATGCTCGTTTGCGCGATGAACCCCTGCAAGTGCGGCTGGTACGGGCATCCCTCCGGCCGCTGCCACTGCTCGATCCAGGAAGTGCGGCGCTACCAGAGCCGCATCTCCGGTCCGCTGCTCGACCGCATCGACCTCATTGTGGAGGTTCCCGCGCTCGAATATGAAGAGCTCAAGAGCCGTGCGACCGCCGAGAGCTCCGCTGAGATCAAAAAGCGGGTGGACGCCGCCCGGCAGATCCAGCGCCGGCGCTACGGCGAGGAGGGCGGCGTCATCAACGCCCGCCTCGGTCCGAAGGAGCTGCGGCAGTACTGCGTGCTCGACGAGGGCGGGGAAGCGCTCATGAAGGCCGCCTTCGAGCGCATGGGTCTATCCGCCCGCAGCTACGACCGTATTCTGCGCGTTGCCCGCACCATTGCCGACCTGGATGGCGCGGAGGCGATCTCCGCAGAGCATGTCGCCGAGGCGATCCAATTCCGCACCTTCGAGCTGAGCGCCGATCAATAGTCTGATAAGGAGGCTCCGATATGCCGAGTCATCACAGCAGCAGCTCCCATTCCAGCTCCTCCCGGAGCTCTTCTTCCCGCAGCTCCTCCCGGAGCTCTTCTCACAGCTATTCCTCTCACAGCAGCTCATCCTATAGCTCTTCCTCCCGCAGTTCCTCCTCGGGCAGCCGCTCCTCGAGCAGGCACGCCTCCTCGAGCCGTTCCTCCGCACCGAGCTACCGCAGCTCCTCGCCCTATGTGCAGGGCGGCCTCCCGGCCGGGCGGATCATCAAGCGCGCACGCACCCGGCAGCCGGAGGGTTATACTGCGAGCAGCAGCTCCTCCCGGCGCACTACGAGCCATTACTGCGTCCATCATAACTACGTCTACTACCCCACCTCCTGGACGGACAGCCGCACCGGTACGCACTATCAGTCCGGCTACTATGACGAGAACGGCCAGTTCTACGAGGATGTGGCCTTCAAGCGCAACGGACGCTATTACAACGTTCTCTGCGCCTGCGACTACTGCGGAACGCAGGTCAAAAAGGATCTCAGCGGCGAGGGCGACCAGACGCTCGTCTGCCAGCAGTGCGGCGCGCCGCTGCGCATCGTTTCCGCGCTCGACGAGTACACCCAGGATCCGGATTACACCCGCGCCATGGAGAGCTCCGGCAAAAAGCCCGGCAGGGGCTGTCTGTGGGGCTTCCTTATCGCCCTTGCCGTCTTCGTCGGCGTCAGCATTTTTGCCGCGCTGCTGCCCGACCCGCCTTCACCCGCGCCTCCGGTCCAGACGGAGGAGGTTTTCCAGCTCGACGGCCCCGGCAGCGTAGTCCTCTCCAACGTCGATCTCTTCGGCGAGACGATTTATCTCCAGCGCGTGGACGACAACTGCTACCGCATATCTGAGCAAGGCGAAGCGAACTGCGACAAGCGTATCGTCTGGCTCAGCGACGAGGAGAGCTATTACGACGCCGAAAACGACTGCTATTTCTGGTTCAACACCGACGTTGAGCCTGCGATCTGGCAATACTGGGCGGAGGGCATCTCCTCCGATTTCGGCGATTACGGCTGGATGGAGTATGAGGCCCCGCACTGGTACATCGAGACCGACGACGGCTGGATCCCCCTGCCGGCAAAATACGACACTTCCCATCTCTGGCACTTTGAGAATGCAAACGGATAAGACAGGAACAGGAAACATGAACGATATTCTTCTTTTGAAACTGGGCGAGGTCGTGCTCAAGGGCCTCAACCGCAAGGGCTTCGAGCAGAAGCTTGTTGCGAACGTGCGCCGCCGTCTTCTGCCGATCGGCAATTTCCGCGTGTACTGCATGCAGTCCACCATCTATGTGGAGGCGCAGGAGGACAGCGCGGATATGGACGCGGCCTTCGAGGCCGTGCAGCAGGTCTTCGGCGTGGTAAAAGTCAGCCGCGCCGCCCCCTGCGAAAAGGACAAGGACGCCATCGCGAAAAAGGCCATCGAGTATCTGCGCGAGGACATGCTGCGCGCGAAGAGCTTCAAGGTGGAGTCCAAGCGCTCCGACAAGAGCTTTCCCCTGAGCTCCATCCAGCTCAGCCAGTATGTGGGCGGGGAGCTGGCGGAGGCCTATCCCGGCTGCGCGGTGGATGTGCATGAGCCGGAGCTGGTCGTGAACCTCGAGGTGCGCGATCTCGCCGCCTATGTGCACGCCGCCCCGGTCGACGGCGCTGGCGGCATGCCGGTGGGCTCCAACGGCGTGGCCGTGACCCTGCTCTCCGGCGGGATCGACAGCCCCGTTTCCACCTACATGATCGCGCGCCGCGGTGTGCGCCTCATCCCGGTGCACTTCTTCTCCTTCCCCTACACCTCCGAGCAGGCCAAAGAAAAGGTCATTGAGCTCACCCGCCTGCTCACGGCCTGGTGCGGCCGGATGGATCTCGAGGTCGTCCCCTTCACACACATTCAGGAGGAGATCCGCGACAAGTGCCCCGAGGAGTATTTCACGCTCATCATGCGCCGCTTCATGATGCGCATTGCCGAACGGATAGCGCTCGACGTCGGCGCGAAGGCCATCGTGACCGGGGAGAATCTCGGCCAGGTGGCGAGCCAGACCATGGAGGCCATGGCTTCCACACAGGCCGTGCTGCATATGCCGGTGCTGCAGCCGCTGGTCGGCATGGACAAGGAGGAAATCGTCCGCCTGTCGCGCAAGATCGGCACCTTCGACACCTCCATCCTCCCCTACGAGGACTGCTGCACCGTCTTTACCCCGCGCCACCCGCGCACCCGTCCGACAGTCGCAGAAGTCGAGAAGGCCGAGGCCGCGCTCGATGTGGACGCCCTCGTTGAGGAGGCGCTGCGGGGCGTGGAAAGGATTCCGGTACGCCATGAATAAAGCCTATGAAACGGAGATCATCTCCGTCGGCACCGAGCTGCTGCTCGGGCATATCACCAACACCGACGCGCGCGACGTATCGGAGCTGCTGTCGAAGATCGGCGTGAACGTGCGCTATCACAGCGTCGTGGGCGACAATCCGGAGCGTCTCGCCGCCTGCGTCGAGATCGCCAAAAGCCGCGCGGACGTGATCATCACGACCGGCGGGCTCGGCCCTACCTGCGACGATCTGACCAAGCAGGTGCTCGCGAAAGCCTTCCATCTCCCTCTCGTAGAGGACGCCGCGGAAATGCAGGGGCTCTACGAGTACATCAAGGGCGGCCGGAAATATACGCCGAACAACTTCAGCCAGGCGCTGCTGCCGCAGGGCTGCACCGTGTTCCACAATCTCTGGGGCACGGCCCCCGGCTGCGCCTTCGAGGCGGAGGGCAAGATCGTCCTCATGCTGCCCGGGCCGCCCAACGAGTGCGTGCCGATGTTCCGCACATACGGCATCCCCTATCTTCGAAGACTCTCCGAGGAGCAAATCGTCTCCCATTCGCTGCGCATTTTCGGCATGGGCGAGAGCGCGGTGGACGACCTGTTTGCCGAGGAGATGAACGCCATGCGCAACCCCAGCATGGCGCCTTACGCCAAGGAGTGCGACTGTCTGCTGCAGGTGACCGCCAAGGCGAAAAGCGAGGCGGAGGCAGAGGCGATGATGGCCCCGGTGATGCGGGAGGTGCGCGAAAAGCTCGGCGACCTCGTCTACGGCATGGATATCGAGAGCATTGAGGAGGCCGTGCTGCCGCTGATGAAGGAGCGGGGCCTCACCTTCGCGGCGGCCGAGAGCTGCACAGGCGGCGAGGTCGCCAAGCGCTTCACCGATCTTCCGGGTGCAAGCCAGGTCTTTCTCGGCGGCTGCGTGACCTATACCAACGAGGCCAAAACACGCCTGCTCGGCATCGACCCAGCGCTCATCGAGGCGCACAGCGCCGTGAGCGAGGAGGTCGTCCGCGTGATGGCGGAGCGCGTGCGCGCGCTCACGGGAGCAGATCTCGGTCTCGGCGTCACCGGTCTTGCGGGGCCGGACGGAGACGGGATTCACGAGGTCGGCACCGTATTTGTCGCGCTCGCGGCGCCGGAGAAGACCTATGTGCGCGCGCTGCGGCTCGGCGCCTTCCGCACACGCAGCTTCGTGCGGCGCATGGCGGGCAACCATCTCTATGACATGATGCGTCGCTGGCTTTGCCGGCTTCCGGTCGAGGAAATCAGCCGTTAAGAGTCTCGCAGGTCTTTTTCAATTTGCAAGAAAAGACGTTTTTTTACACATGAACAGACCTCCCGCAAGGGTCTCTCCCGTGGTATACTACGGGCAGAACACAAGGCGGGAGGTTTTTCTATGCCTATCTATCATCTGGCGATTGACATTGGCGCCTCCTCCGGCCGGCACATAGTGGGCTGGCAGGAAGACGGCGAATTGAAAACGCAGGAGGTCTACCGCTTCCCCAACGGAGTGCGGAAGCTCGACGGGCATCTCACCTGGGATCTGGACGCACTGCTCGGACACGTGAAGGCCGGCATTGAGCAGGCCAAGGCACTCTTCCCCGCGGTTGCGACGCTCTCGGTGGACACCTGGGGCGTGGACTACGTCCTGCTCGACGGTGAGGAGGAGATCCTCCCCTGCTACGCCTACCGCGACAGCCGCACAGAGGCGGTGATCCCCGCGGTGCACGAGAAGATGCCTTTTGCGGAGCTCTACCGCCGCACCGGCATCCAGTTCCAGCCCTTCAACACCGTCTACCAGCTCTACGCCGACCTGCAGGCCGGACGCCTCGAGCGTGCGAGCGACGCGCTCATGCTCCCCTGCTGGCTGATGTACAAGCTCTGCGGCGTCAAAGCGCATGAGTACACCAACGCCACGACCGGCGGCATGGTGAACGCCGAGACAGGCGAGTACGACGCGGCAATCATCCGCGCGCTTGGCCTTCCGGAGCGCCTCTTCCCCAGGCTGCAGAAGCCCGGCGAGATCATCGGCGAATATGAGGGCATCCGCGTGATGCTCTGCGCCACGCACGACACCGGCTCCGCCGTGGAGGGTATCCCGATGGCGGAGAACGCGCCCTACATCTCCTCCGGCACCTGGTCTCTGCTCGGCGTGAAGACCCCGCGCCCCATCACCGACGAGCCCAGCCGCCTGGCCAACTGGTCGAACGAGGGCGGCGTCGGCTACAACCGCTACCAGAAGAACATCATGGGCATGTGGCTGGTCAACCGCCTGCGCGACGAGCTTTGCCCCGGGAAAGACTTCGGCGAAATCGTGCGCGAGGCCGAGGCGAGCGTCTTCGACGAGACCGTGGACGCAAACGCCTCCGCCTTCCTCGCTCCGGAGAGCATGAAGGCCGCCTTTGAGGCGGCGCTCAGCCAGAAGCCCGAGAGCGTCGGAGACTACTTCCGCTGCGCATACCGCTCGCTCGCGCTCAGCTATCTCGACGCGCTCACCGAGCTGGAGCACAACACCGGCGTCAGCTATCCCGCCCTCTACATCGTCGGCGGCGGCGCAAAGAACGCCTTCCTCAACCGCCTCACCCAGGAGGCCATCGGCAAATACGTGATCGCCCTGCCCATCGAGGCTACGGCGCTCGGCAATCTGAAAATTCAATTGAAAGCGGAGGAATAAACATGTTAGTTGAAACCAAAGCAAGAGTCGGCGTGTTCGCCATCGCACTGGGCGCGTATCTGCCCCAGTTCCCCTCCCTTGTTCCGGAGTTTGAAAGCCAGTACGAGGCCTTCAAGAAGACCCTGCCCGACACCGTGGAGCTGATCGACGGCGGCATCTGCACCACCAAAGAGCTCTCCGCCGCGGCCGGCGACAAGTTCCGCGCCGCCGACGTGGATCTCGTCATCCTGCAGCTGCTGACCTACGCCACCTCCTACAACATGCTCCCCGCCGTGCGCGATCTGGACGTGCCCGTCGTGCTCGTGAACCTTCAGAAGAAGAAGGCTCCCGATTACGCCAACACCGACACCGCCACCTGGCTGGGTGAGCTCTATGCCTGCGGCGCTGTGGGCGAGATGGTCGCCGACCTCGAGCGCGCCGGCAAGCGCCACGCGGTCATCACCGGCGTCGTGGAGGGCGGAGACCCCCAGGCGCAGGCCGAGATCGAGGACTGGTGCAGCGCCGCACAGGTACGCCGCCGCTTCCGCGACACGAACCTCGCGCAGATCGGCCGCCCCTACCCCGGCATGATGGATCTCTACATCGACGAGACCAATCTCTACCACCGCATGTGGCTCTACACCAAGCAGTTCGACTGGGAGCGCATGTGGATCATCGCCGACAATATCACCGACGAGGACGCGATCCGCGCCAAGGCGCAGGACATCCTCGACACCTTTGAGATCGAGGGCGGCGGCAGCATCGAGCGCGTCTGGGACATGGCGAAATACGTCGTGGCCTTTGAGCAGTGGGTCAAGGACGAGCAGCTCGGCTTCGTGGCCTCCCACTACGACGGTCTCGCGCAGGGCGTCGCCGGCAAGCTCGACAGCATGCTGATCCCGGCCTTCTCCATGCTCATCAAGCAGGGTACCGCCTGCGCTGTGGAGGGCGATATCAAGGTCGCCATGGCCATGGGCATCCTCAAGACCATCGCCGGCACCGGCCAGCTCAGCGAGATGTACTCCATCGACTTTGACGAGGATATCTGCATCATCGGCCACTCCGGCTCCGGCGACGCGGACATCTCCGGCGCGAAGAAGCCTACGATGAAGATCGTCCCGGTGTTCCACGGCAAGACCGGCGGCGGCTATCTGACCCAGTTCTATCCCCCCGTGGGCGACATCACCTTCCTCGGCATCACCCAGGACCGCGACGGCCACTTCAAGTTCGTCGTGGCCGAGGGCGTCAACGAGCCCGGCCCCATCTTCACCTTCGGCGACACCAATATGCGCATGCGCTTCACTTGCGGCGCGCGGGACTTCTGCAACCGCTGGAGCGAAGCCGGCCCCACGCACCACATGGCCGCGGCAGTCGGCCGCCACATCGACACGATCCTGAAGGTCGCCAAGATCTTCAACGTGCCCGTAGACGTCATCACCAGATAAATACTTGACAGGAAGAAAGGATACGATCATGAAAGTATTGGATTCCAAGATCATGCAGGGCTATATGCGTATGGCGAACGACGGCTGGCTCCAGGGCTGGCACGAGCGCAACGGCGGAAACCTCACCTACCGCATGCGCCCCGAGGAAGTGGAAGAAGTGCGCGACGATCTGCACTTTGACGGCGAGTGGAAGGACATCGGCACCTCCGTGCCCGGCCTGGCCGGCGAGTTCTTCATCGCCACCGGCTCCGGCAAGTATTTCCGCAACGTTGAGTCTCAGCCGGCGGACTCCTGCTGCATCTGCGAGATCGACGGGAGCGGCGAGAAGTACCGCGTCGTCTGGGGTCTGGTCAACGGCGGCCGCCCGACCAGCGAGTTCCCCTCCCATCTGATGAACCACGAGGTCAAGAAGGCTGCTACCGGCGGCAGGCATCGCGTGATCTACCACTGCCACCCGGCCAACACCATCGCGCTGACTTTTGTCCTCCCGCTGACGGACGAGGCCTTCACCCGCGAGCTCTGGGAGATGGCAACGGAGTGCCCGGTGGTCTTCCCCTCCGGCGTCGGTGTCGTTCCCTGGATGGTCCCCGGCGGACGCGCCATCGCCGTGGCGACCTCGGAGCTCATGAAGCAGTATGACGTGGCAATCTGGGCGCATCACGGCATGTTCTGCTCCGGCGAGGACTTCGACCTCACCTTCGGGCTCATGCACACGGTGGAAAAGTCGGCTGAGATCCTCGTGAAGGTGATCTCCATGACCGGCGGCGCCAAGCGCCAGACCATCACGCCCGACGACTTCCGCGCCCTGGCGAAGGACTTCCGCGTGGAGCTTCCGGAGAAGTTCCTGTACGAGAAGGAATAAGCGCGCAGGCACATAACGATAAAAGCAGCAAGGGAAACTTCCCGGAAAGTTTCCCCTGCTGCTTTTATTATCCTTACATTCTGTTGCGATACTCGTTAGCGCTCAGGCCGGTGAGCTTCTTGAATACGCGGGCAAAGTGCCCGGTGTCGGAATAGCCGACCGTCTCTCCGATGTCACCGATGCGGAGGCTGGGGTCTGCGAGCAGCTTTTTCGCGTGCTCGATGCGCAGGGAGTTGAGGATATCGTAGAAATTCTGCTCCTGATAGCGGTTGAGCAGCTTCGACAGATGCCACTGCGAGACGTAGCAGGCGTCGGCCACCTCCTGGAGCGTGAGCTTCTCGGCGTGGTGCTCGTCCATATAGGCGATGGCCTTCTTCACGAGGAAACGGCCGGAGTTCTGGTTCTGCTCCCCATCCTCCCCTCCGCTTTGCGCGCCGAGCCGCTGCGTCATGGCCGCGAGCGCCTCGTGGATCTCGTCCATGCGCGAGGGCTTGACCAGAAAGCGCGTCACGCCGAGGCGGATCGCCTCCCGGGCGTACTCAAAATCCCGATAGCCCGTCAGCACCGTGACCTGCATATCGGGGAATTCGCTCCGCAGCCCGGCGAGCATGGTCAGACCGTCCTGCCCGGGCATGCGGATATCGGTAAAGAGGATCTGCGGCTGCTTCTCGCGGATCAGCTCTGTGCCGCTCCGGGCGTCCTCCGCCGTGGCTACGACTTCGCAGCCGTAGTCCGACCAGCGGACGACCTTCCGCAGGCCTTCCACGATGAGGCTCTCATCGTCAATGAGCATCACGCGGTACACGCAGCTCCCCCCTTTCCTGTTATTTCTCCACCAATTCATTCTTGTATGACTTGGTGGGCATGATCCACCATATTTCGCGGTTGCCGCGTAAGCGGCGAGCGAATTGGCGATTCTTTTTTTGATATTCCGGCACAGGCTGTCGGCCTGATGCAAGAATCAATTGGCACATCAACAATCCTATTTTAGCCCTTGATCGCGCCGGCCGTCAAGCCTTTGACGATGTGCTTCTGCAGCAGGACATAGACCAGGAGCACCGGGATCACGACCAGCACCACAGAGGACGCCATGAGGCCGTAGTTGACGCCTGCCTGGGAGCTGATCTCGTTGAGCAGACCCGTGATCGCGCGCTCCTGCGGATAGCGCAGGAAGAAAGACTGGGTAAAGAGATCGTTATAGCTCCAGAGGAAGGCGAAGATGGCGACTGTAGCGAAGGAGGACTTTGCCGCGGGGATGATGATGTGGAAATAGATCTGCAGCACGCTGCAGCCGTCGAGATAGGCGCTCTCCTCCAGCTCGATCGGGACCGACTGGATGAAGCCCATGAGGATGATGATGGCAAAACAGAGGTTTCCTGCGATCTGCGGGAGGATCACCGCCAGCAGGCTCAGCCAGCGGTTGCCGGTGCCGGCAATGCCCATCATGGCCTCCATGCGGAAGACGGGGATGATCGTGGAGAAGACCGGAAACATCATGCCTGCCATCACGAGGCTGTAGAGCAGGCTGCGGCCGGGAAAACGGTAGCGCACGAGGCCGTAGGCCGCGAGACCCGCCAGCACCACGACCACGACCGTGACCGTGCCGGAGATCAGGAAGCTGTTGAGATAGGCGTTCTTGAAGTCGGCTCGCTGCCAGGCGGTGAGGTAGTTTTCCCAGGTGAAGGCGTCGCCCAGCGGGAGGGAGAAGGAATCCGTGAGAATGAGCCCCTTCTTGCGGAAGGAGTTGAGGATGACCCAGATAAAGGGGTAGATCGTGGTGAGCGCCCAGAGGCCGAGCGCGATATAGGTCAGCGTCTGGCTGATGCTGCGTTTTTTGCGGTTCATCTCTGCGCCTCCTTTACAGGTCTTCCGAGGGCTTGAAGACGCGGTTGGATATATTGGAGAGCACCACGCCCAGCACTACGATCAGCACGGCGATCGTCGAACCGTAGTCTACATTCATCTTGTTAAAGGTCTGGTCGTACATATAGGTGCCGGTGAGCCAGCCCTGGTTCTCCGGCATGCCCGCGCCGAACATGACCCAGGGCAGATCGAAGACCTTGAGCGCGCCGGTGATGGCGAGTACAAGGCAGGTGCACAGGACGTTGCGCAGAAGCGGGAGCGTGATATAGCGCGTACGGTTCCAGCCGTCCGCGCCGTCAAGCGCCGCAGCCTCAAAAAGATCCGGGGAGATGTTGTTGAGGCCGGTCACGATGATGACGAAATAAAAGCCGACGTACTGCCACATAACGGGCATAAGCATCGTAAAGAGAAAGTGGGCCTGATCCTTCCAGTCGAGCCAGTGGACGATCACCTTTCCGTTCGGGCGCACATCCGTCTCCAGCTGGCCGAGGCTCAGCAGGAGTTGGTTGACCATCCCGCCCTTGTAGAGAAAGATGAGGTTGAACATCAGGCCGAGGGCGGTGGCGGAGATGACGATGGGGAAAAAGTACACCGTGCGGAAGAACTGCGCGCCGACGCGGATCCCGTCCACGAGCAGCGCGAGGATCAGCGCGATCCCCACCTGGAAGACGATCGTGCAGAGGATGAGAACCAGCGTATTCTTCATGGCGACCTTCATATAGGGGTCGGTGAAAAGACGGACATAGTTCTCATACCAGGGGGTGTTGAGCCCTTCCGCCGCGCGGCCGAGGCCGCCGATCTTCATAAAGGTGTTGATGATGTTCTGGACAAAGGGGTAAAAGAGGAAGGCTGCCAGGAAGAGGAAGGCCGGAACCAGAAAGAGCAGCAGCGGCGTCTTCTTCTTATAGATCATGGAGTTCATGGCTTACTCCTTTCAATCGCGGAAAACACATTGGGGCTAAAGAAAGGGCTGCTGCATTCGCAGCAGCCCTTGGAAAGCTGTGTTTATTCGGTCCTTCAGTTCAGAGCGAGGGCGGAGGCGACGGCGTCTTCCGGCGTCATCTTGCCGGTGACGACGTTCTGGATGTTGGAGAACAGGTCGCCGCGGGCCTCGGCGGTGAGCAGATCCTGCACAGCGCCGGCGATGGCGGTGATGTTGGCGTTGGTGTCGGCAGCGGACTGCTGCAGCGGGTTCAGGCCGGCGGGCTTGGCGCCGTTGACCAGAGCGGTGACCTCAGTGGTGACGAAGGTGGAGAGCACCTCGTCGGAGGTGAGCAGGGAGACGAAAGCCACAGCGGCGGCGCGCTTGGCAGGATCGTCCCAGGCCTTGCGGGTGATGAAATAGCCCATGGAGATGCCGCCGATGGCCTCGGAGGCGCGGCGCTCGCCCTTGCCGGGCACGTAAGCGATGGCGAAGTCATTCAGGTCGGCCGCATTGCCGGTGAAGTAGCCGACTTTCCAGGAGCCGTCGATCAGGAAGGCAGCCTCGCCCTGGTTGAACATCTCGACGGTCTCAGCGTCGGAAGCGGTCAGGGTGTTCTCGGGGAAGAAGCCGGCGTCATAGAGCGCCTTGAAGTCGTTGAGAGCGGCAACCCACTTCGCACCGGTCTCGTCGTCCGCGGAGGCGGGGATGTCGAGATGATTCTCAACGGTGCCGTTGTTCATGACCAGGAACTCGAACCAGTAGTGGGGAACCTCAAACAGGGAGCAGGCGATCGGGGTATAGCCGGCGTCCTTGATGGTCTGGCAGTCGGCCAGGAACTGATCCCAGGTGTAGTCGGGGCCGGGGACGGCCACGCCGCAGTCCTCAAGGACCTTCTTGTTGACGAACATGTTCTCCCAGTAACCGGAGGACGGGACGGCGTACTGCTTGCCGTCGGAGGCGACAGCTATCATGCTGTCCTTCATGTTGGTGGCGTAGTCGGGATACTCGGCGCGGATCTCCTCGATGGAGACGACCTTGCCGGAGCTGATGAAGGGCTCGGCATCGGCGTTGGTGAAGTAGAAGAGCACGTCGGGCTCGGAGCCGGTCTCGAAGTCGGTCAGGACTTTGGCCTTCCACTCCTCGTTGGAGGTGGCGGAGCCGTCGTTGACCTTGTTGCCGGTGGCTTCTTCGTAGGCCTTGACAGCGGCCTCGAAGTTGGCGCGGTTGCCGTCGTCGCCGCCGTAGGAGGTGACGACATTCAGGGTGACGCTTTCGGCAGCGGGAGCTGCGGGTTCTTCAGCAGCAGGAGCCTCGGCGGCCGGCGCTTCGGCAGCGGGGGCTTCGGCGGCGGGAGCCTGGGCCTGGCCGCAGGCGCACAGTGCGAAGACCATGAGTACCGCAAGGATCAGGGCAAGGATTCTTTTCATTTTGAACGCTCCTTTTTTGTGTAGTTTGTGAATTATCCGTTTCACACTGCCTACATTATAGGAGATCTTTGTGCGCTTTCACAAGAGCGGGCATTGTCCTTTCTTGTCTGGACTTGTGCATCGCAGGGCAAACGCAGTCAAAGCGGGAAACAGGCGCGGGCCAGGACGGTGCTCTCATCCTTCTGGACGATCTGCAGGCTGGCTCTCTCGCCGTAGAGCAGCCGCAGCCGCTGCACAACGTTGCGCAGGCCAAAGTGCCCGGAGCGCTCCGCAGGGGACGAGAGCAGCTCGCGGATGGTCTTCTCGTCCTCCTCGCTCATTCTCCCGCTGTGCTCGACCTCGAGGAGCATGTTCTCCCCTTCCCTGCGGGCGCGCAGCAGCAGGACGCCGCCGCGGTTCGGCGTGATGTCGTACTCCACGGCGTTTTCCGCGATGGGCTGCAGGATGAGGCGCGGGACGGGCAGCTCGAGAAGGCTCTCGTCGATCTCCCGCCGGACCTCCAGCCTGTCGCCCAGACGCTCCCGGATGATGAGAAGATAGGCGTCGGTATAGACGAGCTCCTCGCGCAGCGGGATCATGCTGCGTCCGTCGCGGTTGAGCGTAGCGTCCATCATGGTGGAGAGCGCCTCGATCATGGCGCTGACCCGCTCGTTCCCTGCCAGGCGCGCCTCCCAGTTAATGACCTCGAGCGTGTTGTTGAGGAAGTGGGGGTTGATTTGCGACTGCAGCGCCTTCATTTTGGCCTCCTGCAGCGCCTGCTGCTCCTGATAGGAGCGCTCGAACTGGTTCTTCAGCACGCGGGAAGTCTCATTGTACTGTTCGTAAAGCGCGGCAAACTCCTTGCTGCTCGCCTTTTCCGTGATCTGGAAGCCCCGCTCACCGCCCTGCAGGCGGGCGTTGGCTTCCGATAGGGTCTCCATAGGCTTCGTGACGCTGTGATGGAAGACCAGCAGCACCACCAGCAGCAGCGGAAGCGCAAGCAGCTGTACCGCGAGCATCCAGAAACGGAGCTGCGGCGTATCTGTCCAGAGGCTGAAGCGATGCAGCGCGACAGAGAGGCGGATCGTATGCCCGTCGCGCTCGAAGGCGTACTGCAGATCGCCCGCGGCTACGCTCTCCCCCGCCTCCAGCGTCTGCAGCGAGCCGTCGGGGCGCAGCACAAGGCTCTCGTCGATGACAAGCGTGGCGTCGGAAAGGGGGCGCAGCGCGTCGAGCGACTGGAAGAGCTGCTCCCGGTCGCAAAGCAGCACGGCCATGGCATAGGGTTCGAATTTGCTGTTGAGAAGGTTCCGCGCCAGATAGAGCTCGCCGTTGTGCGCGGTAAAAACGATCCTCGTGTCCTCCTCCGCCATACGTTCGAGCAGCTCCGCCTCCACTGCGTCGCGGTAATCGCGCTGGACAGCGTAGCCGTAATTCGAGCGATTGGTGACGTAGGGGTGCAGCGAAGGAAGCTCCCGGAAGCTGAGGAAGGTCGCGGGGATGGCGTCCGTGCGCGTAAAATGCAGCGTCAGATAGTCCATGACGCGCTGGTAGAGCGCGGCACTGTCACCGTCCTGCTCGTAGCTGCGGTATGCACTGCGCACCTCGCCGTCATAACTGATGGATTTGGAGGAGGTGAAGAGGTTTTCCAGCCTTAGGTCGAGCTTCTCCATCGCGTTCTCCGCGCTGATCTGCATTTGCTGGCGCATGGAGCGCTCGAAATTGCTCGCAAGCAGATAGTTCGCGATGCCCATCATCAGCAGCACCGGCAGCACCCAGCAGAGCAGCACCGTCGTAAGCAGACGCACACGCAGCGAGGCGGGTTTACGTTGTTCGTTCTCTTTCATCGGCATCACCCGGGACATGATTTTTCGTTCTGCAAAAAATGGTTAATGCGATCATATCATATTTGCAGGCAAAGGGAAAGCGGAGGGACACGTTCTCTCCGCTTTTCCTTTATTAAACTAAAGCGAGAGCAGCGCCTTCCAGGCGGCGATGTATCCGTCCGCCTGTTCGGCGGTCTCCGCTTCGGCCGCCATGCGAAGCAGCGGCTCCGTGCCGGAGAAGCGGCAGATGACCCAGCTGCCGTCGGCAAAGCAGAGCTTCACGCCGTCCTCGCGGCTGACACGGACAATGCCCTCGACGGCCGGGAGCAGTTTTTCCTCAAAGAGCAGCCGGCGCAGTTCCTCCTTGTGCTCCGGCGTCATGCGGAAATCCGCCTCGCGGTAGACGAGCACACCGTATTGCGCGGTGATCTCCTCATAGAGCTCCGAGAGCGACTTGCCCGTGACCGCGAGCATCTCGGCCAGCAGCGCCGCAGCGTAAATGCCGTCCTTGCCGGAGATATGCCCCCTGACGGCAAGGCCGCCGGAGCTCTCGCCGCCGATGATGGCGCCGGTCTCCTGCATTTTGGCGGAGATCCACTTGAAGCCCACAGGCACCTCATAGCAGCTCTGCCCCAGGCCCTCGGCCACACGGTCGAGCAGGGCGGTGGTGGAGTTGTTCCGCACGCAGGGGCCCTGCCAGCCGCGGTATTTCACCAGATAGTAATACAGCAGCACGAGCAGCGTATTGGGGTGGACGAAATTTCCCTTCTCGTCGATGACGCCGAGGCGGTCGGCGTCGCCGTCCGTGGCAATGCCGAGATCGCAGCGGTGATCCAGTACGAAATTGCTCAGCGAAGTGAGCGTGGCGGCGTTCGGGGCGGGCAGCTTGCCGCCGAAGAGCGTGTCATGACGATCATGGATCACGTCGAGGTCGCAGCGGCAGGTGATGAGGATCGTGCGAAGGCTCGTCTGGCTTACGCCGTACATCGGGTCGAGCACGATCTTGAGGTGCGCGCGCTTGATGGCTTCGGTGTCCACGAGGGCAAGGATGCTGTCAATATAGTCATCCACGGGGTTCTCCTCGCGCACGAGTCCGCGGCCAAGCGCCTCCTCGTAACGGATGGAGGGGATATCCGCCGGGTCGAGCTCAGCAATCTCCTCTTCTATTTTGGCCGTAACCGTGAGATCCGCGTCCCGCCCGCCGGCGGTAAAGACCTTGACGCCGTTGTAGACGGCGGGGTTGTGGCTCGCGGTGATCATCATGCCGTAGGGCATGTCCCGCGTCTTCACGGTGTACATGATGAGCGGGGTAGGCGAAGAGCGGTTTACCATCAGCACGCGATAGCCGCAGCCCGCGAGCACCTCGGCCACCCAATGCGCGGCCTCCTTGGCGAGAAAGCGGCGGTCGTAGCCGACACAGATCTCCGCGCCGGCATGCCCCTCCCGATCCATCAGACGGCAGAGTCCGGCCGTGAGGAGGCGGAGGTTCTCTCTTGTGAATTCATCGGCGATGACAGCGCGCCATCCGCCTGTTCCGAAATGGATCATTGTTCTCCTCCCATGATGAGCTCGGCGCAGCATACGCTGCCCGCGGGGAGCACGGGCAGGGCGGCAACCGCTTTTCCGTCCGCTTTCAGGGAGCGGACGCCCTTTTCCACCCCGTCGGGGTTCACGACATGGATGCGGTATTCCGCGCCGCGGAAAAGGCGCGTGACGGTGAATTCCCGCCAGTCCGCGGGGATGCAGGGGTCGACGCGCAGGCAGTCAAAATCCGGCTGCACACCGAGGATATACTGCGTTGCGGCGTAATAGGCCCAGCCGGAGGAGCCGGTCATGAAGGGGTGCCGCGCCGTACCGAAGGCGGGGTGATCGCGCCCGACAATGAACTGGCAGTAGCTGTAGGGCTCCGCCTTGCGCAGCTCGATCCGGTCGTTCTGCGCCGCCGGGCATAGCGCGTTGTAAAATTTCATGGCGCGCGAGCCGCGGCCGAGTCTGGCCTCGGCGACCCAGGCCCAGGGATTCGGATGGCTGAACACCGCGCCGTTCTCCTTGAGGCCCGGATAGACCCGTGTCACGAAGCCGATGCTGTCGTCGATCGTGCGGAAGCAGGGGGCGTTGAGCATGAGACCGTAGGGGGTGTAGAGATATTCGTCCACCGCGTCCATGGCCGAGAGCCCCTGCTCGTGCGTAGCCGCGCCGGAGATCACCGCCCAGGTGTTCGACTCCATGTGCACCTTGCCCTCGGTGTCCCGCTGCGTGCCGATCCTGCGGCCGTCCGCAGTGATCCCGCGGATGAACCACTTGCCGTCCCAGAGGACGCGGCGTGCAGTCTCGCGGACCCGCTCTGAAAGCTTTTCATAGCGCTCCGCGTCGTCCGCGCGGCCCAGTCTGCGTGCGAGGGCGACGAAGTTCTCCAGCGCCCAGAGATGCAGGAAGCTCACCATGGCGCTCTCGCCGCCGCCGAGGTTCAGGCAGTCGTTCCAGTCCGCGCGCAGACCCTTGCAGATGCCATTCTGTCCGACCTCGCGGGCGGAGAAGTCGAGGATCCGCTCAAGGTGCTCGTACACGCTCCCCTCCCCGCCGTCGGCGTAGGTCACCTGCTCATCGGCAAAGGAGAAGTCCCCGGTCTCGCGGATATACTGCACCACGGAGGAGACGAGCCAGAGCGCGTCGTCCGCGCAGGCATCCTTGATCCCGTGGACGATCTGGCTTTTGTCCGGCGTGGGGATCACCGTGGGCGACTTGAAGGACTGCGTTTTCTGCTCCGGCTCGAACCAGCGCGGCTCAAAGAGGTGCAGGCCGTAGCCTGTCGTGGTGAGCGCGCGCAGCAGCTGCACCAGGCGCATACGGGAGGCCGGCGCGTCCGCGTGAACGGTCATCATGGCGTCCTGCGCGGTATCGCGATAGCCGAGGCCGACACGTCCGCCGACCTCGATGAAGGAGGTGAAACGCGAGAAGAGCACGTTGATCTCGCTCTGATAAAGATTCCAGATGTTGAGCTCGGTGTCCATGGCGGCGTTCGGGGTACGGACCTGCAGGCAGCGCAGTCTCTCGTCCCAGAAGCGCGCGAGGCGGGCGAAATCCTCGTCCACGCGCTGCGGCGTGTATTTTTCGCGCATCTCGCGTCCGGCGTCTATGCCGCCCTCTCCGAGCAGGAAGAGCAGACGCGCCTCCTCGCCGGGCTGCAGCGTAAGACGCTTATGGAGGGCGCCGCAGTGATTGCCGCCGTCCATGAAGCTGCCCGAGCAGGCGCCCCGCTCCACGGCGACGGGATCGCGCTCCGTGCGGTAGGGGCCGAGAAAAACGTCACGCAGACAGTCAAAGCCGTCGGGCTCGAAGCTGCCGGTGAAGAACTGGAAGCTGTTCTCCTCATAATGCAGCTCATGCGCGATAACGCCGTCCTGACAGCGGCTTCCGGCGGCGTAGAGGCTCATCTGGAAGTTGCGGTTGTCCATGTCCACCTGGTGGAAGCTGAATTCCAAATAGGAGAAGACGGACAGGCTGCGCGCCAGACCGCTGTCATTCCGCAGCCGCAGATCCCAGATTTCTACGGGATCGTCCATGGCGACAAAGAGCGTCTGTGAGGCGGCAATGTCGCTGTAATCGCTGCGGTAGTTTACATAACCAAGGCCGTGGCGGCAGGAATAGTGCTCCTTCGGCTTGGCGACGGGCTGCCAGGAGACTGTCCAGTAGTCGCCGCTCTCATCGTCGCGCAGATAGAGATAGTGGCCGGGGCCGTCCATCGGGACGCCGTTGGGGCGAAAGCGCGTGACGCGGTGATACTCCGAGGAGCCGCAGATGAGATAGCCCCCGGCGGTGTGGTTGAACACGCCCATCATGTCCCCGGTGCCGATATAGTTGGTCCAGGAGACGGGCAGATCCACCCGGTCGATCACATACTCCCGGTGCTCATTGTCAAAATGGCCGTACTGCATGGCGTTCCTCCTGACGATCCGGGACTTGCCGGATTATCACATTTTTCTGTCTTCATTATTATTATAATGACTATAAGATGGCGAAAAGCCAAAAAGCTTTTCGCCGCGCGGCTTTGCCGCGCAGCCAAACAGCATAGCTGTTTGGCCATA